>Ga0209084_1000051_pt1 | contig 113622 bp, 155 predicted proteins | sample C_130820_MF_Meta_FD_187309 | JGI IMG/M metagenome (GOLD analysis project Ga0209084, IMG submission 187309) | Freshwater microbial communities from Lake Croche, Canada to study carbon cycling - C_130820_MF_MetaG (SPAdes) (version 2) | ecosystem: Environmental > Aquatic > Freshwater > Lake... | reverse complement strand
GACATGATGGTGTCAGCTGGCAATGGTGCTGCTCAAGCATGTGCCACACCTGCTATGGGCACTGTGATTGGTAAAGCCCTTGAAAACTTCAACGGCGAGTCAGGCGTTATTGAGATTGTTGTTGGTAGACTATAATTTTTTTGAGACAAACCGTCACCACATGGTAATTACAACTGGATACAATTTAAAATGGGAATGACACTTCTAGGTGGAGCAACAGGTATTGGTGGAATGACCATAACAAGTCCTGTCACAGTAAATTACAGTGTGGTGTTTGATGGCTCAGGAGATGCCATTACATTTGGTGCCAACTCAGCCAACTTGGCTGCAGGTGCCGGAGACTTCACCTGGGAAGCCTGGATTTATTTTAACTCAGTGCCGTCAACAGAAATTGACTTGTTTGAATCACAAACAACTGGAGCATTTAGAGTTCTCAAACGCGGCTCCAGCTCGGGATTGAGTTTTGACTGGTTTGGTGGCACTTCTTATTTGATTCAAGCAGACGCAAGCATTACCACAGGTACCTGGCACTGGGTAGCAGTAAGCAGGACGTCGGGCACAATAAGTGCATACTACGATGGCACACGAGTCCTAAATCAAGCTATTGCAACCACTGGTGTTGCACCCGTTGCTTCTTATGGTGTAGGTGGTCGAAACAGTGGTGCCAACAGTCTCAACGGTTATATTTCAAACCTGCGCTTGGTCGTAGGCACAGGTCTTTATACAGGTGCCACGGTAAGTGTGCCCACCAGTCAAGCCACAGCAGTGTCGGGCACTCAGTTGTTGATCTGCCAGAGCGCCACACTCACAGACAACAGCGCCAACAACTACACAATTACTGCTGTGGGTAATGCCGCAGTCAGTACTGTGACCCCATTCTAAGACTGTTACTGCGATACTTCAACACTGCGTTCCACAGAAACCAGTTTTTGTTGAACAGCATCAATGTTCACAGTGTTCCACAAACCAGGATGCATGGGCTTGGGCCATACTCCAGCTTGAATCCACGCATGTCCAATGTGTTCGTCATTCAGCACCGGCACAAATTCCGCATCCAACACACATACCCAAGTGTGATATTCAAAAACACCATCTGCTGATGTAAACTTTTCTAGCGGTACAAGTCTGTGATATTCTGGAAAATGACCCAGTTCCTCAATACATTCTCTTTCCATGCCACCCAACAGCGTTTCGCCAGATTCAACTTTACCTCCGGGCAGTCCCCAGGTTTCTGGATGTTTTGCATCGTTGCGCAAGAGATACAGGTAACGGCCTGTACTCCGGGATAAAAACCAAACACCCACAGCCTTTACAGTACTAGACTCCAGGCTCCAGGCGGGTAGACTCCTTGATAACTTTTTATCCATTGTTCACCAGTCCATTCATATTGTGTACCAGTAGTTATGTTTGTAACATACTGAGCAGCAGTTTCGTCAGCACTCACAAACACCACACGCCAGCGTGTGCCGTTCCACTCAATGATGTCATTGGCATAGGCAATTAGTGGTTGACCACCTGTGCCATCCCAAGAATTAGGATTGTCCACATTGTCCCAGTTGCCAGTATCTTCAGTTAGCAAATATCTAACGCCTGTAACAGGTGCAGGCAACCCGGCATTTGGTCCGCTCGCAAGAGGATTTATAATGGCGTCAATAGGTGCCAGTGTGTTCTGTGGTGCCGTATCTGAATCAGGAGTAAAAATTACCAGTCTATCATCGTCGGGGTTGATAATAATAGTTCCAATGATTGGGTTAGCAGTGTCTGGTGCCGCAATAGGTGGGCGGTTCAGTCTAATTTGGCTGATACCAGGGCGTAACACGCCATACGCTGAAATCACAGCAGGCCACAACAGCGGCGAGTCTGCCACGATAGCAGTGGGATCTAAATCTTCATAACCGCCATTGGGCACAATTGTGGGATTGTACAACACTTGAATTTGATTGTCAATCACAACTAGTTTGTAGTTCCACGGTGTGAACATTTGTCTTGTGCCCAGCAATAAGTCATTGTTGGTAATAGCATCAGCAGCATCACCTTGTGCATCAAATATGCCGGCAATGATACGTTCCACCACGCCCAGCTTCTTGATCTTGGCCGGAGAGGAAATCCATATAGGCATGGAGAATTTGATGCTGGCAATGTCAATGGGATTTTCTGTGCCCTGCGGAATGACTCTTGAACTCCAGCTTAATGAATCCAAATACATCACACTCAAACTTGACCAGTCAATGTAGTTGTCTGTGCTTTGTAGTTCTAGCGAAGGATTGAACAGGGTCAAAATTTGCTCGAATAACTGCAATTTCTGATTGGTGTTTGATGTCCAAATATCCAGTGTAATACTCAGTTTATATGGCACAGGCATCAGTCGTTCAATAGTAAATGCATTGCCTTGTGTGGTTTCGTATGTTTCTGTTTCTGTATCATAAGTGCGTTGACGCACACTAAATCTATCCACAAAGGTAGGATCTTGTATTCTTGGACGATCATATTCAAGATTGTTGATGTAAAAGGTCATTAGCGGAGTTGATGGCAATGCACTGGCTGAGTTTTCTTGAATGATAGTTTGTGCATTACGACTGGCATCACCATACCGCACAGGCACACGCAACAGAGTGGCTTTGTTTACGCCATCAGTTTCGTTGCCGTACTCAATTTGGAACCCTGAAAAGATTCTGGTAAATTGCAGCAGGAACCTGCGTATTTGTGCGTCGTAAAAAAATTGTTGCATGTTTATCTTGAAAAAGGTGGTGGTGGGTTAGGTGGCAAGAAGCCACCTTGATCACCATTGTCTGCTCGGGGTTTGAGAGCCTGACTCAAACTTTGACGCTGTGGTATAGCACCCAAGTCAGTAGTATTGGTAGTGTATGTATTGTTCACAAAGCCCGAGCGTTGAGTTTGATTGACGGGCCCATTGTCCAAATTGGTGCGTACTTTTTCTTCAATCTTGATCCACATGCGACCGTTGAAACGGAACAATCTATTAGGCTTATAATCTAATCTCAAACAGTAATCTCCGGCTACAGGGTCGGGAGGAAAACTCACACCCGGAGTAACAGGCAAGCCATTAGGTGCTTTACCATCACCGGTGAGATATCCTGCGGTATAACCATCTGCTCTTGGGGTAACATTCATACCACCTTGTGTGCCATCTACTGTGGTGCCGCCCATGGTATACAAACTGGTTGGGTTAGCAGGTTGTCCATCTTCTGTTGTGGCCACAACATAAAACTTTTCAACGTCATATCCGCTGAGTGGAACTTCCACATTGGCCTGAGCCAGTATGTCATCATTGATCTGTTGATCTTTGGGTCTGGTACTCTGCATGTCAGAGATTGTGGGCGGAGTATATGGAGCCCAAAACTCAGTGTTGGTAATGTCTGTGCCAGCAGGTGTATTTTTAATAGCACGATAATAAACATCGCCGTAGTTTACAATGCTGCCACCAGGATAGAAATCACCCGGATCCCAAATGTACTCGGCCACAAATGGCTTATCCAGTATGTTGTTGTATTCTTGTGCGTTGGTAAGTGGTGTGGCTTTGATACGCCATAAGTGTGGCAACCAAGTTTGACTGAATCCTTCTGACGCAAAGTTAGCATCCTGGATCACATAGTATCTGGGCAAGGCCAGTGGCAAGGCAGCGTTTAGGGGGTTGTAATCTTTCAAATTTGGCACTTCAATCACATCACCGTTCATGAGCTTGCGACCAAATGTGTCAATCATGTCGTTATAGTGAAAGGTCACAAACAGCGTGTCTGAGTTCAGAAACAATCCAAACTGGGTCAAGTCAAAGTCCACATCCTGCACACGATACACACCACGCATGACGTAGATGTCTGGATCATAGATTCTATCACGGTTTTCTAGCAACAGCAAGTCTTGAATATTCAAGGGACTTTGCGTGTCGTAAATGGGTTGAGTGACATCATAGTTGCCACTCAGTGCAGAGTCCTCACCACCAGTTTGTGGACCCATGTACTTGTGAACATAGATATCCAATCCGCCCACAGTGTACATTTCACTGATGGTACGGTCAAAAAATTGATAGTCTCGTGTGCGATTTGGGCGGTATAAACTTAGGCGTGGCATAGTGTATATTTATGGGCAGGTTGACCAATAATTCACAACCTGTTATACTTTGGGCATGAAAGTAGTTAAACTCAACCGCAGATTCCGCCAATACAAAAAACACGGGCATGTGATTGCTGTGCGATGTGATAGTTGGCTTGGGGAAGGCGTTCCTCTTGAAAAAATATGCGATACCAAACTGGGAGCCCGGGGTTTCATGCCCCACAATGACTGGCATGCATATTTTGGCAAGGCTAATGGGCACGGTCGTCGCCCGTTTTGGATCACATTCCGCCGGGAATCAGATCTTACTTTAGTACTACTTTCTGCCCAATTGACCAATAATGCCTAACGTGCTATAATACACACTTGTTCACTACAGGAGCCTGTATGCAAAAGGCAGCAAATTTTGTTGCAAAGTACTCTACTGCCAACAAGTCCAAAGCAGTCGTGCCTTATGACAAAATAAAAGCTACAGAAAAATGGCTAGAGTACAGCCTGGACATTGTTGACATGAATAAAATTTTGATGAAGTCAGATTTTAACACCAAATGGCAATTGATGGAGGCATTAGACATTGCAGAACGCAAACGCAAATACATGTACAATCACAAAAACTTTGAACTCAAACGTGCCCTGCGTTTGTTTGACCTCTGCCGAGATTTAACTGCAAATAAGTAAGGACACACATGAGCACCACATTCAAAATCAAACTGCTAAACCCCCGCAGTTCCGACACCAACATCTTGGGCATGGAGCCAACCTGGCAGGTCCAGCCCACTGAGTATCGAATAAGCAGACTTAGCAAAGCGTTCTCCTGGTACAACTATTTCTACGGCAAAAAAGATGCCAGGGACATGATTGTGCATTACTTGGAAGCACATGACCGCCGGGCAGATGTGCGACTGCTAAAAGGCATTCCAGACTCGGCAATTCGACTGACCACAGGTTGGTTGTGCCGCATGAGCATGGTGGGCTTGGAACTACATGACACAGAACAGCTCAAATTGCAAAACCAATTGAGAGAAATTTTAGACAGCAAGCAGGCCGAAGTCGCAGAAGTCACAGAAGAGCCTGCTGTGGCCAAGCCCAACATCCAGGACCGACTGCGCGAAAAAGCGTCAGAGTGCAATGGTGAACTGGATGGCATGTTTGACGAGTTTATGTTAAGTGGCGCCAAAATGACAGCAGACTTTAAGCCTGTCACAATCATGCGTGGCCTCAATGTAGCACCACAAATGATCAGCCAAATTTTGGACAACTGGAAACGCAAACTGTTAGAGTTTGAAGCAGTGGCGGAAGGCAAGGATGCTCAATTAGTTGAAGCCTACAGCTATCTCTCCAAAATTCAACTGCGCAATGTGATCAAGTTTTGCGAAGCTGTTGTAAACGACTGCGGTGCTTATGTACAGATTAAAAAAGTGGAACGCAAGCCACGCAAGGTTAAGGCAGTGCCACCAGAGAAACGTGCGGCCAAGTTCAAGATGCTGGCAGAGTTTGCAGAGCTCGAGCTCAAATCATTGCCAGCCGCAAGCCTTGTGGACAAGGCAGAGGCCTGGCTGTATGACAGCAAAAAACGCAAGCTAATTCACCTTGTGGCAGACAGCCACACACAGGCATTCACTGTAAAGAACAACTCCGTCATTGGGTTCTCAACAGTAGAAACAGTACAAAAGACTCTGCGCAAACCAGCAGAACAGCTGAAAGGCATTGTGGGTGTAGGCAAGCCAGCCGCTCGCAAAGCGTTCAAAGATATCAAAGCCACCGAAACTGCATGGAACGCTCGTGGCACAGAGAACTTGATCATACTTAAGAGCTGGTAAATACTGGCATGCATGCTATTCCAGACGAGGATCCTGGCGATCCTCGTGTTTTCGTTCCCAATGTTGAATTTTATATAACCAATGTTTGCAATTTAACTTGCACTGATTGCAATCGATTCAACAATCATAATTTTCGTGGCTGGCAAAATTGGAATGATTATGCCGAGCAGTACCAACAATGGGCCAAGTATATTAAATTACAACGCATAACTATTCTTGGCGGAGAACCATTATTAAATCCTACCATATGCGATTGGATTGATGGCATCAATCAACTGTGGGGCAAGACAGTGCAGGTGCTTACAAATGGCACGCGGTTGAATCATGTTCCAGATTTGTATGATCGCATGATCAAATTCAATGATCCAGTGTTGGTTTGTAAAAAAAATTGGATTGGTATTAGTTTACACAATGAAAACGACAGACAACGTTGTTTTGCTGAAATACAAAAGTTCCTTAAAGGTACAATCACTTACTATGCAAAAGATCATCCAGACAACGTAGACAACAGCGCCACTTATGGCGCAGATCATGCATTTATAGACAGCAATGGAATGAGAGTGCATGTATGGGAATATAATTCTTTTTACAAGTCTGCAATACAAAGAAATGCTCAAGGCAGGCTCAATTTATGGAACAACGATCCAGAAGAGGTGCACAGATATTGCGGATTTGTGCAGTATAAATGTTATCATTTTATAAAAGCCAAACTCTACAAATGCGGACCAGTTGCACTATTTCCCGAGTTCGATCAACAGCATACGTTGAATATATCAGATCAAGATCGAGATTTGATCAATAGCTACCTCCCACTTAGTGTGGATCAGTTTGAACAGAGAGGTCAAGAATTTTTAGATCATATAGATGACATGATCCCTCAATGTAAATTTTGCCCCACTGACAAACAACTTTCTGGTAAAAAATTATTTGCAGTGAGCAAAAAAATTAATTCAGTCAGCGGGTTTGACTAACGTGAAAAAAGTATTGTTGACTTTTGGCGATAGTTGGCCCCAGGGAGCCGAGCTCGGAGATGGAAAACGATACGGTGAAATTTTACAAGAACAAATGGGGTTTGACGAGTTCTATAACTATGGCCGTGGTGGCACCAGCAATGAACACATGTTGCAACAGTTGCAAAAATATCTTGATGAACACCACAGAGCAGATCACAAAACAACTGCAATTTTTTTCTTAACCAATCCGCATCGCACAGCATATTGGCCCCAAGACTCGGATTTTAACATACACGGTTCTGCTCGACAGCATTGGAATGATGATGCCAAAAAAGTGTTTATGCAAACATGGTTGCATTTTCACACAGAAGAAGTAACTGTGATGCGATCAAGTCTGAGTGTATGTGCATTGCAAACATGGTGTAAACACAGTGGCATAGAAGATTATTATTTTTCAGGATGGGTAAAGTATCCTACTTGGTTGCCATTTGTAAATGCCGATAAAATCTATGCTGGAGGACAAGAAACTGCGGCTGATTGGTTTGGTGCTCTTGACCACAACGGTGACAGTTTATACAATGTAGAGGATAATCCATACATTCGCCCAAATTTTTGCCATCCAAATCAATTAGGGCATCAACACATAGCTGACCGATTGCAGAGCTGGATGCAATCTAAACAATAAATACAAGGACACGGAGTCCCTATGGCAGAACAGCAAGACACACTATCTCAGCTCAAGCAAAATCTCATTGAGTATGTACAGCTTCAGCTGGGCAGCCAAATCATTGATTTGGAATTGGATCCAGCACACTACGAAGCCGCATATACCAAAACAATTGGCACTTACCGCCAACGAGCACAAAATGCCTACGAGGAAAGCTACAGTTTTTTCACCTTGGTGAGGGATGAAAACATCTACACATTGCCCCAAGAAGTTGTGAGTGTGCGACAGTGTTTTCGCAGAACGTTTGGTGACTCAACTGGACCGTTTGCCAGCAATTTTGATCCGTTTGCACAGGCCAGTTTGAACGTTTACCTGATGAATTTCAATGTGGCTGGTGGTCTTGCCACATATGATTTTTACAGTCAATATGTTGAGTTAGCTGGACGTATGTTTGGTGCATACTTCAACTACACATTCAATCCTGTCACAAAGAAATTGCAGTTGATCCGCGATCCCAAGAATACAGGTGAAGCTGTGCTGATTTGGACTTACAATTTGAAACCAGAAATCAATCTCTTGAGTGACTTTCAAATATCACAGTGGATCCGTGATTACATGGTAGCCAACTGCAAGATGATTATTGGTGAAGCCCGTGAAAAGTTTGGCACTATTGCCGGACCACAAGGCGGTGGTACCCTAAATGGCACTGCTATGAAAGCCGAAGCCAAGACAGCCATAGACGAGTTGTTAGGCCAGTTAGTTAACTATGTAGATGCCAGCCAGCCCTTGACTTGGGTGATTGGTTGATGAATTTTTATCATCGTGACATTGATTGGGTAGTTTCCCCAGATTTTGATTTAGAAACTTGCGTTGATCGAACTATACGTGCTTGCCAGGGACACAATGCAAAGTTGATGATTGCCATGTTGTTCTGGGAGCCACACGATATGACTCCAGAAATTGAACGCAAGATACAATATCTAGTGACTCAACTCAAACTGAACGGAATAGACACAATCGGATTAATGCATCACAGTTATGGTGACTTTGCCACAGTGCCATTTTTAGAACTGGTCAAAGTTGATTGGTGTTTATGGAAGACTTGGAATCTTATTAAAGTACATAAAGTCAGTGAGCAAAACTTGCACTGGAACAATCAAGCTGACAAGTTTTTATTTCTCACTGGCAAGCCTTACAGAATCAACAGAGCAAGATTGTTATGGAAATTAATTGGTGCCGGTCTTAAAGACCGCATGGTTTGGAGTTTGTTTTGTCATGATGACAGCGATTTTGATTTTACACACACTCAGTTTCCAAACTTTTCGAAAGAACAATTGAGAATTTGGATTGATCAGCATCTGAGCAATCCAGACAATATTGAACTAGCAATTAGAGATACCCCTTCGTTAAGTGCCCACTATCAGGGATTTCCTTACGACCCTAAATTATTTGCCGACACACTATTTCGTCTAGTGTCGGAAACAAGTTGTCGAAATGAAAACGAAATATCAAGTTATTTTCGGCACTATCCCACTGAAAAATTTTACATCACGGCGTTTAATTCCCAACCTTGGATTTTGGCTGCTGACCCAGGACTATTGAGTTATTTAGAAAATGAAGGATATGATGGATTTCGTTGGGCACTAAGTGAACCATACGATCATATATTACCTCAACAGTCAAGGATAGATGCAGTTGTGAGGTGCACCAAGTCTTGGGTAGAATCCGGAATCCCTGATCATGATCGAATAAGAAAAAGTGTAGAACACAATGCCAGGCATGTTGAAAGTCTAGCACTAAAACAAAGAGATGCATTAGACTCTGTTAATCAACGATACCGTTTAGGGCTTTCAGAGTTGACAGATCTTTTTCCCATACTTGATCGTGATCCATATGTGGAAAAATATCACGGATTTACCTGGGAATACCTGTAGACAAGTTTAGAAATTTAGTCTATAATGTTGTTATGGACTTGATGATTGATCTTGAGGGCTTGGGAACAGGCCCTGACACTACTATTCTTACCATTGCCGCCCAGGCATTTGATCCTTTTGGCTCTGGTTATTATGAGCAATCATTCTACGCCAGAGTCACACTGGAAAGCCAAGAAACTCGTAGCATACAGCAAGGCACCATAGAGTGGTGGGCCACACAACCTGCTGTGGTGCGTGACGAAGCATTTGCTGAAGAAGATCGCATGCCCTTGGATGAGGCTCTAGACGGATTAGGCCGACTGATCTGGCATGCCAAGCGTATTTGGGCCCAAGGTCCAACATATGACATGAATATACTGGAGCATGCTTACAAGAGCTACAACAAACCCTTGCCCTGGCAATATTACATGGTGCGTGACAGCCGTACAGTGTTCTCACTGTGGCCAGACCAGCCCTTGCCTCCTACCACACACCATGCGCTAGAAGACTGCCGCAGACAAATTGGCATGTTACAAAATACACTTAAATACCTCAAAGTTCAGGAGTTGAAATGATCATTGGCATCTGTGGATTCATTGGGTCAGGCAAAGACACTATTGCTGACTATCTGGTAAATTTGCATCACTTTCGTAGAGAAAGTTTTGCTTCGACACTAAAAGATGCTGTGGCACAAGTGTTTGGCTGGGATCGAACCATGCTGGAAGGACGCACAAAACAAGCTCGTGAATGGCGCGAGCGTGTGGATCCGTGGTGGGCAGAACGCCTGGGTATGCCCACACTAACACCACGTTGGATCTTGCAATACTGGGGTACAGAAGTGTGTAGAGCAGGATTCCATGATGACATCTGGATTGCCAGCTTGGAAAACAAACTGCGTCACAGCCAAGATGATGTTGTGATATCAGATTGTCGTTTTCCTAACGAAATTTTAGCTATCAAGAATGCTGGCGGTCGTGTGATCCGTGTGGTGCGTGGGCCTGAGCCAGCATGGTACAACTCGGCAGTGAGTGTCAATCGTGGTGCCAATGGCAATTCAACTTGGGCTCTTAGTCAGCGTAAATTAGAAAAACTAGGCATCCATGCGTCAGAAACTGCATGGGTAGGAACTGAGTTTGATGCTGTGATAGACAATAACAGCACCCTTGATGACTTGTATCAGCAAGTTAAAAATCTGGTTCAAGATCGCCCTGTCGCCATGGAAGATCGCTCTTAGACAGTTCTACTTCACAGTTTCTACAAACTGATTTGAGATTCTTGAGTCCAGTATTGTTTAGGTCTCCATCTGTGTGATACACAAAAATTTGTGCTGCATACTTGGCTCGAAATCCACAACGATCACAGCTCATTTTTTTCTTGTAGCCTGCTGATTTCCAGCGTGGCTCTCTGGGTTTTAACCCACGCCCTTTCCTAGCACAAGTCTCACACCTTGATCGATAGTGTGTGATATCCTCACGAATATAGTTTACAGCACAGGGGCGTTGATGGCAGGCTTGACAAATGGGTCTCATACGGTATTTAGCGGCACGGACCTTTGGTAAAGGTATTCAAAACGGCTGTTTTTTTCAAGGTCTCTATAAATATTAGAACTTGAAAAGGATTCAACCATGGCTCTCATATCACCCGGCGTACAAGTAACAGTAATTGACGAAAGTCAATATATTCCATCAGCAGTCAACACAGTACCATACTTTGTAATTGCAACAGCACAGAACAAAGTATCTGGTGCTGGCGTGGGAGTAGCTGCTGGTACCACAGCGGCCAATGCTAACAAAACATATTTAATCACCAGTCAGCGTGATTTAACAGCCACTTTTGGTGTGCCATTCTTCTATAACACCACAACCGGTACCCCAATTAATGGTTACGAACTCAATGAATACGGCCTGTTGGCTGCGTATAGTTCATTGGGTATTAGTAATCGTGCTTATGTTCAGCGAGTGGATATTGATTTAACCGAACTCACAGCTAGCCTAACACGACCAACTGGAACCCCAGCTGATGGCGCATATTGGTTGGACACATCCACTTCTGTATGGGGTATTCAAGAATGGAATCAATCTACTGGTCAATTTGAACTAGTTACTCCGTTGCTTATTACCAATGCTTCAGATGTGACAGAAAGTACTAGTGGAACAACTGGACAGCCAGTTTATACACCCAACACCACAGTGGGCAGCATTGGTGATTACGCTATTGTATCACTAGGACAGGCCGAAGCTATTTTCAACGTGGGCTGGTATAAAAATTCTAGCAATGTATGGGTTACAGTTGGCGGTCCAGCATGGCAATCATCATATCCAACAATCCAAGGTAATGTGACCAATCCCACACTCACTGCAGGACAAAGTATTTTTATTAACGGCACATCAGTATCTGTGCCAGCTATTCCAGACAATACATTGGCTGGATTTGTTACTGCTGTTAATAATGCAACCATTGTAGGTGTGACTGCTGCGGCGGTGAGTGGCAAGTTTGTAATTTATGCCAATGATCTTGCAACCAACGATGGTAGCACTGCAAGTGGTGGTATTGTAAGTATTCAGCCCAATGCCGGCGGCACTGCATTGTGTACTGCACTTGGCATTTCGGCTATAGAATATTTGACTCCAATCTTTTTGTCAGCCTATAGCTATCAAGCACCACGTTGGAACACATCGGGCCCTACCCCAAGACCTACTGGATCTGTATGGAATAATGTCAGCCCAGCAAACAATGGTCTAGCCGTTCAACTAAAACAATATAGTGCTGCATTAGGAGAGTGGGTGTTACAAAGCTGCCCTGCATATTTTAGCACAACCGCTGCAATCAATGCTTTTGATCCGTCTGGTGGTGGCAAAAATATTCCAGTTGGAACACTTTGGGTGCAACCCAATGCAAACTTTGCCGAAACAGCACCATTACCGTCTCAAGGATATGAATTTTATAGACAGACAGCTTTTGGTCAAACCATAGTAACCGGAACTACCACACCAGGATCTAACAGTGATCCTTTGTTTGTGGCAGGCAATAGATTTACAATATCTGCATCCCAAGCTGGTAGCACTGTAGCTAACACCGCTACAGTTATATTAAGTGGAACCAGTGTTGCCAGTTTCATTGCCGACATTAGTGCAGCCAATGTTCCTTATGTGTCTGCTAGTGTTAACTCAGCTGGAAATATTGTGTTTACTCATAGTCAAGGAGGAGTTATTGCACTGTCACCGGTGATTGGCTATGGCACACCAATCTTAACTGCTGGATATACCGCTAACACTACATTTTGCCGACTTTCGGTAACCAATTACACAACACTATTGTTGACTAACTTCTGTAGCGATCCAGAGTTTAAATATACTTCTAGTGCTACTGCACCTTATCAAGATCCAGCTGACGGCAGATTGTGGTATTATTCAACTCCAAGTCAAGTTGACATTATGATCCAAAACGGTGGCGCCTGGAGAGGTTATCAAAACGTTACCAACGATGTGCGTGGTTACGATCTTACCCAAACCAATGCCAGCGGCCCAATCTGTGCTGCCACAGCACCTGTCACACAAAATGATGTGTCAGCAAGTGCTCTAGTGTATGGCGATTTGTGGGTGGACACCAGCGACTTAGAAAATTATCCCATGTTGTATCGTTGGGAGGCTGTGAGCGGAGTGGATCAGTGGGTGTCAGTTAATACCACTGACCAGGTCACACAAAATGGTGTGTTGTTTGCTGACGCTCGTTGGGCGCCAAACGGCACAACAAATCCTGTAAGCGATCCAATACCAACTATTGTGAGTTTGCTGACCAGCAACTATTTGGATTTAGATGCTCCCAGTTCTGCACTATATCCGCAAGGTATGCTGTTGTGGAACACACGCCGTTCAGGTTACAATGTCAAGAGCTATCAAAACAATTACTTTAATGCTACCACATTCCCAGATGCAACATTGCCTGCTGTGACCAGCACCTGGCTCACAGCGTCAGGCAACAAGCAAGACGGCAGCATGTATGCTGGTCGACTGGCCCAGCGTCAAATGGTTGTGGCTGCAATGAAGTCAGGTATTGATACTAGCCAAGGCGCTAGAGAAGATACTGCTCAGTACACACTGATTGCGTCACCGGCTTATCCAGAGTTGATTCCTAACATGATTGCACTCAGCAATGAGCGTAATAACACACTGTTTGTGGTTGGCGATACTCCAATGCGATTGCCAGCTACAGGTGCTGACATTACAACCTGGGCCACCAACAACAATGGTGTTGGCACAGTAGCAGGTGACGGTCAATCTAGCACCAGTAACTATGCTGCAACATTCTATCCAAGCTGTACAACTACAGACTTGAGTGGCAACACAGTTGTGACAGCACCAAGTCACATGATGGTTAGAACAATCATCCGCAGTGATGAAGTTAGCTATCCATGGTTGGCACCAGCTGGTACACGACGTGGTGTAGTAGACAATGCCACACAGATTGGTTATATCAATGGCGCTACTGGTGAATTCCAGCCAATTGGTGTAAACCAAGGCTTGCGCGATGTGCTGTACAGTTTGAATGTGAACCCAATTACATTTATTCCGGGTGTGGGTATTACCAACTTTGGTAACAAGACATCAACCACAACTACCACAGCACTGGATCGTATCAACGTTGCACGCTTGGTAGCATTCTTGCGCGGACGCCTGGAAGAAATTGGCAAATTGTATCTGTTCGAACCTAACGATCAGATCACACGTAACGAAATCACCAACACTTGCAACAGCTTGATGGTTGATTTGATTGCCAAACGTGCTATCTATGACTACTTGGTTGTTTGCGACTTGAGCAACAACACGCCAGCTCGTATTGACCGCAACGAATTGTGGGTTGATATTGCTATTGAACCAGTTAAGGCTGTGGAGTTCATCTACATTCCTCTGCGTATCAAGAACACTGGAGACATAGCAGCAGGCCTGTAAAAGTGGGGTTCAAGGACCCTATTTTTTGACCTCAAGTCTAAGATAAATAAAACTAGGAGATATATACAATGCCAAGTTCATCATTAAACAAAATGACAGTACCGCTTGCAAGCGATCAAAGCTCAAGCACCCAAGGTCTGTTAATGCCAAAACTTAGATATCGCTTTAGAGTGATGTTTGAGAATTTGGGAGTTTCAACACCAACAACAGAGTTAACCAAGCAGGTTGTGAGCTTTGCTCGACCTAACTTGACGTTTGAAGCAATCACATTACCAATTTACAATTCAACATTGAAGTTGGCTGGTCGTCATAGCTGGGCAGACGTTGCTGTTGAGATCCGTGATGATGCATCAGGTAATGTGTCCAAATTGATTGGCGAACAAATCCAGAAACAAATGGACTTCTTGGAAATGAGTTCAGCTGCATCTGGTATTGACTACAAATTCTTGACCAAGTTAGAAATGCTTGACGGTGGCAACGGTGCCAACGAGCCAGTAGTCCTTGAGTCATGGGAACTGTATGGTTGCTATATTGTGAGTGCAGACTACGGTCCAATGAACTATGGTACCAATGAAGCAGTAGCAATCACCATGAACATCTCTTATGACAACGCCAACCAAGGCAATCAAGGTGGTGGCGGTATTGGTGGTGTTATCGGCCGTACTGTGAACGACGTTGTTACAGGTATCGGCACAGGACCCTAAGGTCTAATCAATGTCTAGCTTCGGCCAGGACTTTCTTAAAGGCTTTACTGCGACAAACAGCTTGCGTGACTACACTCACGCAAGTAAAACTTTTCGCACTAATGCCTACGAACTCAAACCCAGATTTAAGTTTTTATTTCATGTTCAATTTTCATTGAACTACAATCAGATACCTGCATTGAAAAATAGTAAAATTTTTAATCCTGAGAATATTTCTAATCTTAGTTTGGCGGTAAAAACAGTTGACTTGCCCAAATACAATATTGATGTTGCTACGTTGAATCAATACAACCGCAAAAGAATTGTACAAACTAAAATCAACTATGAACCAGTAAACATTACATTTCATGATGATGGCGGCGACAACATACGTGAAATGTGGTATCAGTATTATTCTTACTACTACAAAGATCCAGCACAACAATACATTTCAAATGCTCCAACCGAGTATGGCACAGTTGGTCTAAATGCTACCAAAACAAATGGATTCAGCTATAACAATCGAGACATCTATCAACAGAACCGTGTGGGCAGTGTGAATGACTGGGGATACATTGGCGAAAACTTCATGGACGGCACACAAACAGCAAGTGGCAAGCCACCATTCTTTAGAGACATTCAGATCATTGGATTTGATCAACACAAGTATGCTAGATACATCTTGATCAATCCATTGATCACCAACTGGAACCATGACACTTACGATTATTCACAAGGTAATGGAACCATGCAACATACCATGACCATACGCTACGAAACTGTGAAATACCTCAACGGTGGACTTGGTAAACCGGATACCAATATTCGTTGGCCAGACGCAGCACACTATGATGAAGTACCAAGTCCATTGGCACGTGCAGGATCCACTGCAACTATTTTTGGGCAAGGTGGTCTTTTAAGCACAGGCGAAGGCATCCTGGCAGACTTAGAATCAGGATCAGTGGCAGGCTTGATTGGTGCAGCACAAAAGGCTGGCGCAGCCTACAACACATTCAAAGGAAAGAATTTGCAATCTATTGTGCAAAGTGAAGCTATATCATTGGGCAAACAAGTTATCAGTCAAAATGGTGCCAATGCAGTTAGAGCGGTGATAAACAAAGCTGATGGTTGGGCGTTTCCTGTACAGTCAACTCAACGAGCATATACTCGAGTTATAAATTCAGCAGCAGCAACTGGTGACGACCTTAGAGGACTTATATAATGTCTACAGGTTCAGTCAATTACACCAATACCAATCTTGATCAAACTGTGCGAGTGTTTGACAGATTCTACAACTTTGAAGCCAATGTGCCTGCTGCTGAGTATGATATTGTGTTGAGTTTTTTTAAACAACAAATGGGAGATGCCAGAGTAGCAGGCAACTTCACAGTGAGTTTGTTTCAAGTGGCAGAACAAACCAATATTCCGGCACTTACACTGTTAGACAGTTTTCAAGGTGTAGATGTCATGACAATAAATCTCAACATGGCCTACTATCTAAACAATATCCGCAGCAGAGCCACACTACTGGGTGTAAATGTACAACCGGTACCCAACTACTATGCTGCCAGAACAGTGCTTCAATGAGCAAGTGGGCACAAGGCGTCTATCAAGTTATCAACCCTAAGAAATATGTGGGCCAAGGCATGCCCAGATATCGATCAGGTTGGGAACATTCATTCATGCGTTTTTGCGATACCAATGACAACATCATGCAATGGGCCAGTGAAAGCATCCGCATTCCTTATCTGCATCCACTAACTGGCAAAATGACCACGTATGTGCCAGATTTTTTGATCACTTACAAAACTCGTGACCACACACTTCGAGCGGAGTTGATTGAAATTAAACCCAAAGGTCAAAGCGCCATCACTGAAGGCCAAAAGCCCAGAGACCGTGCCGTAGTAGCCGTAAACTACGCCAAATGGGACGCTGCGGTCAAATGGTGCAGAAATCAAGGCTTGACTTTTAGGGTAATAACTGAAGACGATATGTTTAAGAACGGTAAAGCATAGCCACTAAATATGGCATGACGAGAAAACTCGAAGAACTTTTTGATTTACCACCCTCCACTGAAGAAGTGGATGTTGCTGTTCCTTCAATAGCAGAAAATCGCACCGCCATCCAAACACTAGATGATGCTATCAATAAGATAGACGCTGCCTTGCCGGCTGTGCGTGGCTTGGAGTCCACTGACCAAGAAATGGACGAACTAGCTGGCCTAGCTACTGCCAGCTACCGAGACCTGATGGACCTTGGCATGCAGGTAGACTCAAGATTTGCTAGTGAAATATTTGGTGTAGCCAGCAACATGCTAGGCCATGCTATCACAGCCAAAACAGCCAAGCTGGACAAAAAACTCAAGATGATCGACTTGCAGATGAAAAAAATGCGATTGGATCAGCAACAAGCGGACAAAGATCCAGAGGCCACTGCACAGCAAGGCCAAGGCCATGTGCTCAGTCGCAATGAATTGCTGGAAAGAATTCTGGGTAAGAATCAAAACGCTCAAAAAGAATAAATATATCACAGGAACCTGACATGAAACCATTTGCCAAATATCTAGCAGAAAGTGAACGCACATACGATTATCGTATCAAAATGTGCGGTCGCATTCCGGACGATCTTGTGCGTCAACTCAAATCAAAACTGGATCAATTTGACCCAGCCAAACTGGGCGACGTCAAGACTACTCCTATTCAAAAGATCCTCACAGACTTTCCAAACAATCAGAATGACGCTGTGACAATGTTTGATGTGAGTTTCAAGTATCCAGCAATTGAGCCACAGATCAAACAGTTGTTTCAAATGCTAGGTGGTGATCCCAATCTTATTGTGATGCAAACACAGCCACACGTGGATGGACTTGTTGATGAGATGGACAAAATTGAATCTGAAAACAAAGACCTGTTGGCAGACACAGATTACCCTGCAGACAATGCTGAACAACGAGCACTCAAGAAAGACTACTCAGCCGGACCATATGATCATGCTGTGTTGAAGAATGCTTACCGCAGTGATTTCACAGTGGCTGGTGGTCGGACACCTCCTGCCAAGACCACTAACCAACTTCCCCAGGGCAACAAAAGCCCTATGACCAATATCAAGCGTCAACCCAAGCCTGCAACCGGCGCCAACCCAAGAGGATAATGAAATGACATTTTTTTACGACTTAAACAAAAAGCTGGACGAGATTCGTGCCACACCTAGCAAGACACATGGCCAGTTGAACGAGCAGTCAGCACCTGCGCATAAATCAAAGAGTCAGTTAACACAAGCACTCAATGAGCGTGACATGGGCAAGCACAACAATGCCACAACAGGCTTCAAAGCACTGGCTAAGAAAGCTGGCGGCGGTGAAAAAGGCAACAAGATTGCCGGTGCACAATTCCAGAAGATGAAGAAGGCCGGTCAACTAGAAGAACAAACAGTTGAAGAAAGTCTTAAAGACAAAGCCAAGTTGGTAGGTCATTTGGCCAAAGATATGGCAAGAAAAGGTCTTGAAAAGTTGGGTCACGGCGACGACGAAGCCATGCGCAAAGATTTGCAAAAGAAAGTGGGCATGCCACAAACAGGCAAGAAGCCTGGCGCTACAGAAGACTATGGCCCAATGGAAGCTGGTGCTCCAATGACAGGCAAGCAGAAGTCATTTGCTGACAAGATTGCTGTCGCCAAAAAAGAAGTTGACGAGCGCATTGGTGATGTGGCTGCCGAAGCTATTAAAAATGCATTGAGCCCCAAGCAAAAGAAAATGGCTGCATTGGGCGGCAACCCAAAAAGAATTGATGGTCCTGATCTTGCTGCGTTGCGCAAAGGTGCTGACATGGGCGAAGATGACGATAATAATCCGTTTACATCATACAAGAAGCCTCGCAAAGACGTTCCTCAAGTTGGGTCAGTTGAACGTGGTGCCAAGCACGATATCAAACACAGCACCTCAGATCCAAGATATACAGGCCGTACTGTAACACGCCGCACAGATGACCAAGGGCATTCAGTAGGCGCCGATGATGATGCAGACACACAAGCAGGACCACGCGGACGCGGACGTCCCAAGGGTACCAAACAAAGTATTGGTGCCAAGGGACCATCAGGTCGTTCAAAGTTGATGACAAAAGAAAATGACCGTGATCCAGGCGAATACGATCAAGAAGGCGACATGGCCAAAGACAGTATCAAGACTGTGGTACGTCATGCACAGGCCTTGGAAAAGATCCTAGGCGACAACGACAACTTGCCAGAATGGGTGCAAGCCAAGTTGGCCAAGATTGAAGGCATGATGACTGCTGTGGATGACTACATGCAGAATCAATCCGGCGATGAAGAAATGGCCATGGGCGAAGAGTCTACAAACAAACGTGACAACCGTGCTGAAAAGGCCGGTAAGAAAGTTACCAAGGACATTGAGTACGACGAGAAGAAGAAAGATGGGATCCATGGTAAAAAGCGTGGCTCAGAAGATGCCAAGGCCGAAAAAGCCGGTAAGAAAGTAGCCAAGGACATTGAGTACGACGAAAAGAAAGACAAAAAAGAAGACAAGCCTAAGAAAGTAAAAGAGCAAGGCGGAGCAGAAACTCCTACAGCATCAAGTGGCTTCAGCTTTGGACAAGGCATTTACGATTCAATGAATCGTGAACTGGAAAAGATGATTGCTGAATCTATGAGCGTGAACATGAGCGACTCAACCGAAGGTGGCAAGAGTTTGACCATCACTGCCACAGACGAAGATGCACTCAAGCTGGCTGGTTTGCTTAAAAATGCAGGCCTGGGTGGCGGTGAGCAAATGGGTCAAGAAATGGGCCACGGTGATGAACACGGTCATAGTGAAGAGCCATGCCCAAGTTGCGGCATGAGTGATTGCGGATGTGGCGATATTGACGAAGCCCTAGCTGAAAACAATCCAGATTGGCCAACTGACCAAACAGGCACAGAAGATGCCATGATGTATAGTGATGGATTGAACGGTCCTAAGTCAACTGGTCAATCACAGGTGCCAGTATTGGCCAGTCAAGAAGACCGCCAACACACATACGAAGAAGATGAAGCTCTTCGTAGAATGATGGAAATGGCTGGTGTTCAGCAAGACAATCTCAAGCCATGGGAACGCACCATGAAAGAAGATGCCGAAGAGGAAGAACTTGACGAAGCTGAGAAATGTTCAGCTTGCGATTGCGATCCATGCGAGTGTGACGAGTCTGTGACAGAAAGTTTTGAACAGATGCTGAGCCGCATGCGTGACATTGCCGGCATCCGAGAAGCCAAGAAGCCTGACTTCCCCGACTTAGACAAAGATGGCGACAAAAAAGAGCCAATGAAAAAAGCTGTTGCTGACAAAGAAAAAAAAGTTGAAGAAAGTATATTTGCTTTGACCAATCAATGGCGAGCCTACAAGGGGTAAAAATCATGACACCATACAGTGAAATTGCAGCCGAACTAGCACAACGCAAAGCCAATGAATATGTGCCTCCGTCAATTCCTTCGGTGAGACAACAACCCGTGGAAATTCCCGGAGTGATGTATCAAACTCGTGAACTATTTCAACCCGTGGTCAGTCAGCCCAACAAGGATAACAAATAATGGCTATTCAAGTAATCAAAGACACAGCAGGTAATGTGTTGTGGACAACAGACAAAGCGCAAATCAATTCTGAAAGCACTAATGTTACCTATCAAGTGTTCGCTACTGCTCTGGGCACTGCTAATGCTGTAGGTAATCTATATGCAAATGCAGTAAGTGTACCTAACGGAACCACTCAAGAAATTTATGTAGGTGCAGGCAACTATTTGACCTTGACCGGTAACAATTTTACTGCTCTTGCATTAGGCACAGCAAGTTCTGCACAAGAAGGTGTGATCGGGTACGGAAGCAACCCATAATGCGAGCACAAGAGTTTGTGACTGAGGATCGCAAAGGTAAAATACCTGGTGGGCATGATCATGCCATGCCCGGTGCCCATACCATGCGTGACAATGGCGGCTACGATCGTATCAATCATATGAATCGCATGATGATGGCAGCTGCCATGCATGATGGCAAGAGTAAAAAAGCCATTCCAAGAGATCAAATGGATCCTGCGTCATGGGTTGAAAAATACAACACAGCACATCCATACACCAAAGAAGAAGATAATATGATTCATGGTGCCATGAAAACTATTGGTGCAGAAACTATTCACGCAGTATCAGATCATCGCAGCAGAGAACAACCAGACACTCACAAGGTCAGTCCTGTGAAAGGCTTTGCAGGATATCCCCGATGAGAGCACGAGAATTTTTCAATGAAGGTCGCACAGGATCATTTACTGCTGATGTGGGTCGAGCACTGCCTGGAGCTTTTAAAATTCCTGCTTTAAAAAATCAAGATCCGTATTTGCAATATCGTTTTGGTGTTGCCATTGCTGGTGCCAAAGGTGCGGCAGCTCGTGCCAGAGATGGCGTGCCACCATTTGATGGCAAAGAGTCAGTGTTTGGTGAAAACGAAATTGTTGTGAGTTATGATCCTGAGGCAGAAGTCTGGATCAAAGATGCGCTCAAGAGCATGGGCATGCCACCTTCAGACGCCATACGCATTGGCACCCAAGCATCGGAAGAAATGTCTGATGTAGATAAAATCAGTCCAGTAAAAGCATTTGCTGGCTATCCACGGTAAATAGTAGTATATTACTGCAAGGCCTACAATGAAAAAAATATTAGCCATACTGCTGACCATAGTCAGCATGTCATCTCAAGCATGGGATCAACGTGCCCCACTGCCAGCACAAGCCTGTCAAGTACACTCGCCTTGGGGTTGGGCACAAACAGTAAGACCAGCACAGCCAATCTGCAGAGAAGCATATTTGGTAGCTTATGATGCTCCTGCAAAGATTCCTGTGTATGTGAGTTACACCCTGTTGCCACAAAATGCACTTGGATGCTTTCCTCGTACCAATGCATTTGTAGCAGATCAATCAGTGCCAGGTGGTGCCAGACCAGATGACTATGCTGGCACAGGCTACGACAAAGGGCATGCTGCTCCTGATGGCGACTTGAGCTGGAGTCAACAGGTAGAGTATGAGTCATTCCTAATGACCAACATGTATCCACAACACGGATCACTCAATCGCGGCATTTGGAAACTGTTAGAAACATCCGTACGTGGTTGGGCTGTGCAACACAATCAGCCATTCACAATCTTTGTGGGTGCCATGTACAACAGCAACGACCCCACAATTGGTAACGGTGTTGTGGTACCACACGGCTACTACAAGCTGGTGATCAATCAAGCCACAGGGCAAGTGGCTGGTTGGATTTTTCCACATGTCAAACCCTATGTAAACTTGGGCAACGATCTAACCAAATTTCGTGCTCCTATAGCTCAAATACAAGAGTATGCTGGAGTAAAGTTTGCGCTGCCCGCCGCCGCCAAAGAAATTGCACCCGGTACAGAATGGTCAGTTGACTTTGGCGCACTCACCAACGCCAAACGTCAAAAGTGCGGCCGAGCTGAATAATTGAAGATATTTGATTTCAGAGAACCCGCCCTTCCACCACGGATGATTGAGCCAATAGCTCAGTCGAGACTTTCTCTAATTCTTCCTGACAATTGTGTTGTGTTGGACAATACTCCAGTTATTTTATCAGCTGGTGTTTGGGCGAATGCACATTGGCAATTACAACTGCTGAAAGATCAAGGAGTTACAGGGAAGATTGTGTTTATCAATGGCACACATGATCCTGTCAAATATAGCAACCGACAATTGCATGAGCAGCTTGACAAAATAAAAAATTATTTTCCCAATTCAAAAATAGCATTATTAAGCAGCCGAGTGCAACATTGGTTTGACAACGTTCCAGAATTTATCTATGTTCCATACCCCATTCAATTGGGCTATGTTCATCACACCCCTAAACCACGACACAAACGAATTGGTTGTTTAAATCGCAATAACACTGCACATCGTGTTTGGTTAATGCATAATTTATTAGAACAAAATCTATTAAGATCAGATTGTGATGTTTTTAGCATGAGCTTTGAACATATTCATAACAAGAATTTTACTCAAGTTGCTGGGTGGTTGGGCAATGCTCTTGCTCCAATAGATATTGATTATGAAATAGCCAAATGGCCAGCATCAATTGCCACCCACCCAGATAATTTTCCAAATGATTTCACAACAGATCATCCAGCATGGAATACTGCAATCGCTGTAGTGACAGAAACTGAATCTGGATGGATGACCATGATAACCGAAAAAACTTGGAAAGCAATTAGAAGTCGCAGTTGTTGGACAGTATACATGGCTGATGTTGGGTACAAGTTTTTGAGAGATGTGGGATTTGAACCTGATTTTTTTGGTAGGCATGCTAGTTTTGTTGATATAAACCCTATTATAAAAATTTGCAAAACATTTGATACAGAAACAGTGGCATTAGATTACTATCACAGTCAAACTCACAAAATAAATCACAATTTTGAGTGGTCAGGTGGTGACGATCAGGATGCTGCTACAAATTTTACTGCCCCCTGGATGCAGAAATTTTTATCAAAATTCCAACAAGACCTAGCCCGCCTGTAAATACAGCATGAGCAATTTTTATTGTGCCGCACCCTGGCGTGGCCTACACATCAATCCCCGTGGCGACGTAAAGACTTGTTGTGCCGGCAACCCCAACATGCTGGGCAATTTAAACTCACAAACCATTGAGCAGATATTGAATAGCAATCTCATGACAGACATACGCACCAGTTTGGCCAAAGGTGAGCCGCACGAATACTGCTCTAATTGTGTGCGAGCCGAACGCTTTGGTGCGGACTCAGAGCGTCAATGGCACAACAATGTAAATCCCAACTTTGATTATACTACAGCTGGAGACCAGTATCACTATCCTGTGATTGTGGATGTGCGTTGGAATACCACTTGTAATTTAAGTTGCAACTACTGTGGCGAGTCATGCAGCTCAAAATGGGCGTCGATCAAAGGCATTCCTTTTAAGAGCGGTGCAAGACCTTACTATGATTCAGTCTGTGATTTTATTGAACAACACTACGAACACATACACGAAGTCGCACTTGTAGGCGGTGAACCTTTGTTACTGCCAGAAAACAACAGACTGCTAGATGTCATACCAACGGATGCCATAGTCACGCTGATCACAAACTTAAATGTAGATTTGGATTCAAACAAGATATTCCAAAAGTTATCAACCCGTAACCGAGTAGGTTGGTCAATGAGCTTTGACAATATAGGTGACCGCGTGGAGTATGTGCGACACGGTGCCAGCTGGGAGTTGATCAAAGAAAATCTCGCCAAGATCAAACATCTGATGACCACTCAAGGACAGTGGGGCGGTATACATGCAGTGTACAACATCTACAATGCCACACGCATTTGTGAGTTAAGGCAGTTTGCTGAAGACACAGGTACTACAGTGCTGTGGCAGAATTTGTTTCAGCCTGAGTACCTTGATCCATTCTTACATGGCGCAGGTGTTGCACGTGAAGCCATAGCAGAGATTGAACGTTTTTATGAGATGAACATTGCCACACCTGCTGAGCGGCAGTTTTTTGACAATGCATTGACCACATATCGCAATAGATTGAATGAGGACAAAGTCAGCAAAATTGACACAGCATTTTTCAAGCACATACATGAAAATGAAACTCGATACCATCCAGATAAAGCTGGTGAATTTCAACGGCTATGGCCGGAACTAGCATTTTTATGCAAATAACACCAGTCGACGAATATAACAATCTTTTTGAAATAACAGATATAATATCTCACGATCTCATGGAAAAAATATTGTCTACGCCATGGCTAGATTTGCCTTGGTCACGTCAAGAAGGACAGGAACATTGGTTCCGCCGCCGTATTTCAAATGACAGTGTACCCTGGACCACTGAGTGGAATGATCACATAAACAAAATGTGGCCCAAGGTAGGAGAAGCCATTGGAAGAAAATTAGAAATATCATATGGCTCCACATGGTGGATTGACGAGCCAGAATTTACATGTGACATGCACACCGACGGTGATTTAAAAGGAGCCATGCAAATAATTTGTATTGCTGCCCACAAACAATTGGGAACTTGTTTTTATCATGACAAAAATGGAACTCAAGTAAGAAAACAATTTTTATCTATACCAAACACCGGTTATGTAATGTTAAATTTTCCCAGGAAAAATGGACTTACTCATTTGCACTGGCATGCAATGTCATGCAAAGTACCTCCGGGAACTTTTAGACTAAGTAGCTATACCTTATTAACACCATCAAAACAATGATAACTAAAAGTCCTACATTTTGTCCAGCACCATGGACTAGTCTCAACATTGACCAAGCTGGTGAAACCAGCCCGTGTTTTCATTGTGTTGATATGATTGGCAACAACAAAAAAAATACCATCCAAGAAATCATACATGGCGCTAAAGCAACCAGCATGCGAGAAGCAATGGCACGTGGCGAATGGCATCCAGGGTGCAGTTGGTGTAAACGACTGGAAGAAACCACAGGCACCAGTGGTAGAACCGTAAGAGGTGCAAGTGAAGAAACACTAGCGGCAATTGACAAGGACATTAACTTTTTTAAATTAGAACATCTAGTGGTTAACTGGAGCAATCTTTGCAACTTAACCTGTGTGTATTGTAATGACCAAACATCTACTGCCTGGCAAAGTGTTAAAAAAATTCCTATCAATCATGTGAAAAATGAACATGCAGATTTGATTGATCTAGCACAAACTCAAGGGCACAACATACAGGGACTTAGTTTGGGTGGAGGAGAACCCTTGCTGCAAAAAGGACTTGAGGTATTTTTAAGCTATCTCAATCCTGCCACAGTGTCAGTAATGGTCACAACCAATCTCAGTATGGAGATCACAACCAATCCTATCTATCAGTTATTGAAAACTTGGCCCAAGGTAGAATGGATGGTCAGTTTTGACAATGCCCACAAAGAAAAATTTGAATATGTAAGAGACCGAGCAAACTGGGAACAGTTTGTAAAAAACATACGGCAAATGAAACAGGATGGACAACGTGTAAACGCACATCCTGCTTACAGTATCTATTGTGCATTGGATCTTGTTGAATATTATGATTTTTGCATTGAAGAAAATTTAGGTGTCTACTGGTGTGAACTCAATCATCCAATAGAATTAGACATAAGAAGACACAATCAAAATTTACGACACAGTGCAGTTGCAGCCATTGATCAGGTTCTAACCAAGTATGGCGATAAAAAAAGTCTAGCCATTGATGTGCTAAAAACTTATCGCAATACATTACAAGACAATAGTTATCTTCGAGACCAAGAATTTTTCAAACCATCAAACACACTAAAATGGCATGAGAAAATTGAAAACACTTTGAGCAAAAAAAATAAATTTGTTGATCTGTGGCCAGAGCTGACAAAGGAAATGCAATGATGCCACAGGTCACTACTCCACCTTGGCATAGTAATATCAGTTTGACTGCTGGCAAAACTTATCAATGGTGGCCTACAGATACTGAAGAAAGTTTTGACCGTATGATGCAAGATCCTGTACATCGTGCATACTTTCAAGAAAAAGCATGGGATAAGCCAGACACTATTAGCTATAAAATAAACAGTGACGGATTTAGGTCAGAAGAATTTGATCCTTTGGCTGATAATTTAGTGGCATTGGGTTGCAGCTTTACCATGGGTATTGGATTGCCATACAAAGATTTATGGCCAACTAGATTGGCACAAGCGTTAAATTTAAGAGCATGCAACTTTGGATGGGGTGGCGCCAGTTCAGATCAGTGTTTTAGATTGGCCGATTATTGGATTCCACGATTGAAACCAAAATTAGTAGTGCTTTTAAATCCGCCACGTGGTCGAATGGAAGTTGTGGTGAATGAGACCACAGGAGAAACTGATACTGTAATGCCCATGAGCAATCACCTGGATGTGTTTGTTAAAAAATGGTTAAGTGTAGATGCAAATCAACGATTAAATAATCGCAAGAACAGTCTGGCCATTGAAGCTGTATGCAATCAACTCAGCATACTATTCTTAAGCTACGAAGCAGATGTCTGGATGAGCCGCAGTAGGGAAGAAGCAGAGTATGCAAGAGATTACATGCATGCTGGACCAAGAGGTCATGCAACATTTACCGAAAGAATACTAGATGATTGGTCTAAAAAGTAATTTAGAAACAGTGCTGGTCAAAGCACCACACAGGGTCGAAACATACACTGAACAGGAACTCACAGAGTTTGCACTATGCGCTGATCCTGTGACTGGTCCGCTGTATTTCATGGATAACTTTTTCTTTATCCAGCATCCCACACGCGGCAAAATGCTGTATCATCCTTTTGACTATCAGAAGCGACTGATCCATACCTATCACAACTATAGATATTCAATATCACTGATGCCTCGACAAACAGGCAAGTCAACTTCGGCAGCTGGATATCTCTTATGGTATGCTATGTTTGTGCCAGACTCAACAATTCTTATTGCTGCACACAAATACACAGGCGCACAAGAAATCATGCAACGTATTAGATATGCGTATGAACTGTGCTCCAATCATATTCGAGCAGGTGCTACCAGCTACAACAAAGGTTCGATAGAGTTTGAAAATGGTAGTCGTATTGTTAGTCAGACCACAACAGAAACAACAGGCCGGGGTATGTCAATCTCATTGCTGTACGCTGACGAATTTGCATTTGTGCGCCCCACCATTGCCAAAGAGTTTTGGACTTCAATTTCTCCCACATTGGCCACTGGTGGTAAGGCAATTATCACATCAACCCCCAACTCAGACGAAGATCAGTTTGCATTCTTGTGGAAAGGTGCCAACAAATGTGAAGATGAACATGGCAACACCACAGAACTAGGCATCAACGGATTCCGAGCATTTAGATCATACTGGCGCGAACATCCTGACCGTGGTGATGCCTGGGGTTCAGAACAACTGGCCCAATTGGGCGAAGAACGTTTTCGCAGAGAAATGGATTGCGAATTTGTTATCAACGACGAAACATTGATAGCACCTATCAAGCTGATGGACTTGGAAGGTGCAGAGCCCATACGTAGAACTGGGCAAGTGCGTTGGTATAAAAATCCTGTAAAAGATGGCATGTATGTAATAGCACTAGATCCTAGCTTGGGCACAGGTGGCGACCCTTCTGCTATACAAGTATTTGATGCAAGAACAACGGATCAGATTGCTGAATGGCGGCACAACAAAACTGACATTCCCACACAAATTAGAATTTTAGCAGACATTGTTAAAGAACTGCATGGTGTAGTGCAAGATGAAAAAAGCATTTACTACTCAGTAGAAAACAACACTATTGGTGAAGCTGCACTAATCAGCATAGCAGAATATGGCGAACAAAATATTCCTGGGTATTTTCTAAGCGACAACTCGGTACAAGGCACAAGTGGGCGCAAAATTCGCAAAGGATTTACAACCACAAACAAAAGCAAAATTGTAGCTTGTAACAAGTTCAAAATTTTAGTAGAGTCTGGGCGAATGAAAATCAACTCAAGGCCCTTAGTGAGCGAACTCAAAACGTTTGTGGCTATGGGTACCAGTTACGAAGCCAAACCAGGCGAAACAGACGACTTGGTAATGGCCAGTTTGTTAGCTGTGCGCATGTTAATGATGTTGCAAACCTACCATGCAGACTTGGATACACACTTAAAAGACCACGGAGATATGATTGTTGAGCCGTTTCCATTCATATCAATGATGCGCTAAATAACAAACTATGGCTATAGAAAACATTTCCCAAGACGTTGCTGACTTGCTGGCAACCAAAGACTATGATGTCAAATACACGGACGGGCAAGGACAGGATGCCTCACCAGAGGAATCCAAAACATTTGCGTTTGACTGGGTTGCAGGATCTGGCAAAAACTACGGCACAGTGGTAATTGTGCTGGGCGATGACAACGACCTGCAATTGTTCTTTGGAGACAATCTGGGCAAAACCATGGAAAATCCCCAGGACAAACTGGACTGGTTTGGCTCAGAACGTGAAACAGGGTTTTTGCCCGAACTCAAGAACTTTGCTACACAGCACAGATACACATTCAGCCCCAAAGACATCAATCAACTCAAGCATACCATGCAAGGTATGGCTGCCATCAAAGAAGGTTTATTTGAAGGCTACTATGGCACACGCCGAATCAGCTACGTGGGCCAGCAAACAGAAGCCAGACTGGTGATCAAACACAATCGCATGATCGGCGAAGATGACAAACGCTATCGTTATGTGGAAAGTTTGTTTATTGAAACTGTGGATGGAGAACGATTCAAACTGCCATTTGTGAAACTGTCAGGTGGCAGAGCCATGTTAGAACATGTGAAGCAAGGCGGTAGACCATACGACATTCGTGGACAGCACATCAATGAGATTGTGAGTGAAATGGCTGTGTTAAGCAGATTTAACCGAGCCAGTCAGCAACGAGTGTTTGAAGGCATCACACAAGAACTGGTAGAAACAGTTCATCACTACTATTCGGAACTGCGTGAAAGTTTACAACACATGGCCACAGGCCGCGGCTACAGTCAATATTTTGAATCATGGACACCAGCAGATATTGCGGATGAAACTGCCTTGGTAGAAGATCTCAAGACCATGTTTATTGAACAAACATTAGATGCCAGAATTGAGGCTGCATTGCCCACACTGGCCAAAATACAACAACGAGGAAACGCTATGAAAGAAGCACAAATTTTTGAAAACTGGGCAAATCAAATCATGGAGGGCACATGGGCCTTGCCAGATACACCAGAAGCACAAGCCAAACTAGATGAACTCATGAGCCAAGAACTCATTGTTGGTCCAGACGCTACCAATGCCAAAGAACAACTGTATGATATCTTAGGCGATGATCAATTATTTGACATTCTGTCTGACTTGGCTGAACAAGATCCTCGTGCTAACTGTTGGGATGACACAGATGTTCAAGCTAGATTGCAAGAACTTGGTATTCAAATGAACACCACACCTGACGCTGAACAACAACAGCCTGTGGCACCTCCTGCTGGCGAACCGGCACCAGGCACTGCTCCTGAACAAGGTATGGCGGAAGGCAGTTCAGAAAACAAATATTCTAACTTATCTAACCGCGGAGTAAATCGTGGAATAAATCGTGCCGGTGATGATTTTAACAGATTGATGGATCTTGACCAAGCAGAATCACCACATTATAAAACACAACATCAACAAGATACAAAGCAAAGACTAAAAACTCGTCCAATGGCAGGTCCTAAAGGGCAATTACCCGAGCAAGGTATGGCAGAAGATCAGTTGGACGAACTAAGTCCCGGCACACTCAGCAACTATGTAAATCAAGCAGTAGATGATGTGGCTGATCGCAGCCATAAAACAGGTTTCCAAAAGGGTGCAAGAGTTGCATTTAATGCAGTGGCCGGCGGACTTCCAAAATCAGGTAGATTTGAAAAAGATTCTAAGATTGACAATCGCAAAGTTGGCATCAGCCGCGCCATAGGCAGAATGGAAGAAAACACAGAACTCAACGCCATGCTGAAATATGCTGGCATTCCGGTGAACGAAAGTCGTATCCATGAAAACTCTGAGTACACCTATGAAAAAGTTGCCAAAATTTTAGCCCGTGAAAAACCAGGCCTGTCAACAGACAGACACAGCAACGAGTTCTACAGTGCAGTGTATCATGAACTGATTGCCATTGGTATGACACCAAAAGCTGCTCGCAATTTGATCTCGTATGATAAAGACTTCATGCGTGATGTAGCAAGCACATACGATCATTATCAAACAAATCCCGGGCTGGATGAAAGCAACTCCGGCATGCTCATGCCCGAAGCAGATCCAATTGCCACAGTAGAAGCCATGCCTGACTTGAGCGCACCAGTTGTGGAAGGTTCATGCAACTCAACCATGGAGGGAGAATACTGCCCCGAACACGGCCTGGCCGAATGTGGCATGTATGAAATGGGCACAGTAGCAGGTTCGATGGCACCAGTGATTGGTGAAGCACCACAGGATCCGATCAACTACAATGCAGCTATCACCGGTGCCTACTACGAAAGCAAATCTGATACTGCACTATTAGCAAGAATAAAATCACTGGCTTTGCTAAAGTAACACAATAGGCAATCATGCATGAGGTAGCACCATTCCCAGGTGGTGATCCGTTTATTTTTTCAATGCCTCAATGGTTACCCATAGTTCAGAATCACCAATCAACTGAACTATGGGTTCCTTTTTGGTGGACTAATTCGAAAGAGATTAAAAAGTATATAAAAACTCACTTAGTCAAAAAATTAGTTTTTTATGATCTATTTCATGCTCATCCTGGACCTGATCAATCTTGCCTTAACATAGTTCGGCATTATCAAAAACTTATACCAACGGTGTTAGTAACAGCTTGTAAAACACCCATACCTGGTATAGACAATATTTTGCATTTTGATTTTTACTGGAATCGCACCAAATATGCATATCTTGACAAACAGTCAAGTTGGAAACAACAATCGCCAGACAACTACAATCAATGGCCTGTAGAATTAACTAGACGTCCCGGTGCCATACTTTCTTTGTATGGAACAAATAATTGGGGGCTCAAGCAACATTTATATCATCAGATTAAACACGTTTCTGGATATCACGGCGGATATGATGTTAACAATACAAGTTTGCCCAGTGAGACTGGTATTAACGATCTGACCAGGTTGCAGGCAACACCACCGGCTAGAAAATATTTTGACAATACATACATATCAGCACAAGTTGAGTCATTATGCAAAGGGCCCACTATATTGTATTCAGAGAAAACATATGATCATTTGATACAGGGAAGATTTGTAATGAATTTTGGCCCAAGACATTTTTATCGTACTCTTGTGAATGATGGATGGAAACTACCAGTTGGTATAGATTATGAGTGGGATGATATAGAAGATCATCATAATGATTCACATAAGATTGCCACTGAACCTAGATTTCGGGCTTACATCCGATGTCTATTAGAGTTGTCATCCAACATGGAACAACTACACGAACTGTTTGTTACTAATCGTGATGTGTTTGCTCACAACCATGAGCAACTCTGGCAAAAGCCCTATGATATTATCAGTTTAGAACAACTTGCTCATAAATACACTTGACACCAAGGCAAATAGCGCATATACTACATGGTGTATGCGCTTTATTGTTTGTGCGTCACAGGCAACAAAGATCTAATTTTAGATAGGCAACACATAGGCAACTTTTTTAGGAGAAACAAACTATGGCATCTTTAGCAGAAATCCGAGCAAGACTACAGGCAGCTGAAAACAAAGGCAACTCAAACCAAGGTGGAGGCGATCGAGCAATTTATCCACACTGGAATATGGAAGAAGGTCAATCGGCCACACTACGCTTCTTACCTGACGGTAACACAAAAAACACATTTTTCTGGGTCGAACGAGCAATGATCCGACTGCCATTCAACGGCGTCAAAGGAGAAATGGAATCCAAACAAGTATTCGTACAAGTACCCTGCGTGGAAATGTGGGGAGACGCTTGCCCGGTACTGGCAGAAGTTCGTACTTGGTTCAAGGACAAGAGCCTTGAGGACATGGGTCGCAAGTACTGGAAAAAACGTTCATATCTGTTCCAAGGTTTTGTGCGTGAGAATCCCATCTCCGAAGACAAGACTCCGGACAATCCCATCCGCAAGTTCATCATTGGACCTCAACTGTTTACCTTGATCAAGGGTGCGTTGATGGATCCTGAGCTGGAAGAATTGCCAACTGACTTGATGCGTGGCTTGGACTTCCGTATCACCAAGACCCAAAAGGGTGGCTTTGCTGACTACAACAGTTCCAAGTGGGCTAGAAAAGAGTCAGCACTCACAGAAGCTGAACAGGCTGCAATTGAAACTCACGGCTTGTATGACTTAAGCACATTCTTGCCCAAGCGTCCTGGCGATGTTGAACTGAAGGTGATCAAAGAGATGTTTGAAGCATCAGTAGACGGACAACCATACGACACCGAGCGTTGGGGTCAATACTTTCGTCCTGCAGGCGTAGCCGCACCCGGTGGTGCTGCCAGCGATGCTGATGACACTCCGGCACCTGCTGCTAAGCCAGCACTGAAGGTGGCTGCACCAGCAGCACCTGCGGCTGAAGATTCGTTTGATGAAGAACCAGCGTCTGCTGCCGCGCCAGTCACAGCAGCCAAACCTAGTGGTAATGCCCAAGACATTTTGGCCATGATCCGCGCACGTCAAAACAAGCAGTAATGCTGACAGCTCTTGATCAAGAGCTGTTTCCTAAACTTTGTGAAGTGGTAGCAATGCCACTTCACAATCAGTGGATTTATTTGATTCAAAAAAATGGAAGCAGTAGTTTGAGATTACAACAAGAACAAAACAATCTTGATGTATTTTGTAATGAACAAATTTTGTCACTTGATTTTGTAGATGTTTATATCCGAAATCCAAAAGCCAGATATGTAAGTGGAGTCAACACTTATTTGCAACATCTATTTCGAGATCATCCAGAACTTGATGTCAAAACTGCCTTATGGTTTGCCAAACGCTACAAATTTTTAAACACACACTATCTGCCACAGTTTCACTGGGTAGCAAATCTAAGTCAGTATCTCAAACCCACAACTAAAATACGATTTAGAGATTTAAAAGAGCTTGACAAAATAACTGATTTTCGAGACCGTGCTTTGATTGATCCACCCAGTCAAGATTTTGTAAAAAAATTACTTGAAAATGACCCTAGTGCAGAGTTATGGTGGTATTTAGATCAAATCTTGCTTGACTTAGATGGTAAACTGTTGACCTGGCAAGAACTCATTAATCATTACAAGAGTAATTATCCAGACATCATAGCACATGTATTGCCCAAGACTTGATCATTTTGTTAGATTCAATCCCAATGGTACCGTAAGCCGTTGCGGTCACATGGTCAACCCACCGCAGTTTGAAAATCTTGAACAATTAGAATTGAGCAAATGGTTGAGCGACATTAAGGTTAAATTTCAAACAGATATTTGGCCAACTGAATGTAGTCGTTGTAGTCAAATTGAACAGCAAGGTAATGACAGTATAAGAACATACGCAATAAAATTAGATCAACAAGAAACACAAGTTGATTATTTACAAGTAGGTGGAGTATTAGACAATGTATGTAATGCAGCTTGCCAGACTTGTAATCCAAACTGTAGCACTAGAATTGGCAGTTTAATTGGGAAAACTTTTCCTATTGTAAACAACAGTGATCAGTTTAAAAATCTTCCACAACAGCGCATTAGACATTTGGATATTAACGGGGGAGAACCCAGTTATAGCAAAAACTACAAAACACTATTGGCCAATTTGCCACCTAACCTTAAAACGTTACGTCTTAATACCAATTGCAATGTGGTGTTGTATGAATTGGTGGACATTGCACAGTCTGGTGTGAACGTTACTGTTACTGTAAGTTGCGATGGCATTGGTCCAATACACGAGTTCATGCGATGGCCGATCAAGTGGGACACTTTTTATAAAAACTTAATGGTATATAAAACCATGCCAGTAACATTAAATTTGTGGACCACAGTTAGCTGTTTGAATGTCGAGGATTTGCCTAACATACAGGCATTTGCTCAAGAACTTGACATTGATCATTCTTATGCATATCTTGAAGAGCCTGCGATTTTAAGTATAAACAATAAAGATCAACAATCAATAGATGCATACATACAAAAACAAAAAGACCTAAGGGGGATCAAGTGAAATACTATACTGTGGTGGAATGCGATCACACTCAAGTTATTGCTGACAAAATTTATAATTTTTTAAAAACTCAGACTGAGTTGTTGCAAGTAATAAATTTTGGATGGAATTTTATTGATCATATTGCAGTTCTTGAGCAGGTGCCAGAATTGTTTGAATTTTTTAAAAACAAAAAACTAGTACCAAGAAATGCCGCAGTTACCATAATTGAAACTAACAAACATTTGCCCCGGCATATCGATCAGCTGCCAGTTGTGGCAAAAATGAACTTTCCTGTAATTAATACCCAAGGGTGGGCCAATCGTTGGTATGTTGATAACAAGTTAGTTGCAGAACTACAAGATATGCCAACACCAATAGTGTTCAATTCACAGATTGAACACAGCGTAGAAAGAACAACAGCAATCAAGATTCCTAGAATTGTTGCTAGTTTTACATTTTATAACGAACCACTGCACTTACTACAATGAAAATAGCAATAACTGGTCATACTGCGGGAATTGGATTGGCCCTCAGTAAACAATTAGTTGAGCAGGGGCATGAAATTATTGGCCTAAGCAAAAGGCATGGAGATAACATACGCAATATACCTAAAATATGTGATCAAGTTGAACCTTGTGATGTATTTGTAAACAATGCTCAAGCTGGTTTTGCACAAACAGAATTGTTGTTTGAAATGAGCAAGCGATGGAAACATTTACGCAAACACATTGTGGTGATCAGCACTATAATGACTCAAGATCCAATAAGCATGTTACCGGGTATTGAGATGATTGAATATCGAGCACAAAAAGTCACACTAGAACATGCAGTGCAACAATTGAGACATGCCAGACTTGGCATAAAATATACGATTGTTAGACCAGGAAATATTGCTACCAGTGCAGATAAAACTGTGCCGCCGGCTGCTGATGTAGACAACTGGGCTAGAGTGCTAATAAATATTTTGGATATGGCACAAGCCAACAGCTTGGTTGTTGCTGATATTTCGTTAGGCCCGGTGTTCCAATGACTCCAAAAGAGATGTTAACCAACTCATATTTTTGTCCCATGCCATGGTCTGGAATGATGTATAACTTCGATGGCGAAGTGAAAAACTGTATTCGTAGTGCCGGTAAACTTGGTAATATCAAGGAACAACCTATACAGCAGATTTTGATTGATAACAACCGACCCAGGCAAGATCATATTGTAAACCAACAACCAGTGGCCACTTGCCATACTTGTTATGACCTTGAAGGTAGCAATACAGGTTTAAATATCATTAGCGATCGTGTGTTCTACATAAAAGAACTCAAGCACACTCCTACTTCTTTATATACTCCTGGAAATTTCGACCTTCAAGCCATTGACGTAAGATGGACCAATCTTTGTAATTTTGCATGCGTCTACTGCGGCCCCATGTTCAGTAGCAAATGGGCCAGTGAGTTAAAAGTTGTTCAACATAGCCCTACTACAGATCAGATTGATCAGTTCAAACAATATGTGTTTGAACATGCTGCGCAACTCAAACATGTATATCTAGCCGGTGGTGAACCACTGCTGATGAAAGAGAATTTAGAACTATTAGTGTTGTTAAAAAAAGTCAATCCAGATGTAAACCTGCGCATCAATACCAATCTTAGCAAAGTAGATACTCAGGTGTTTGATTTGGTATGCGGATTTAAAAACGTTCATTGGACGGTGAGTGTTGAAACTGTAGAACAAGAATTTGAATACATCAGATATGGCAGCAGTTGGATAGACTTCCAAGAAAATCTTAAAACAATCAAAAATTTGAATCATAAGATATCTTTTAACATGTTGCATTTTTTGCTAAATTATCAAAGCATATTTGGTTGTGTAGATCATTTGAAATCTTTGGGATTCCACAACAACAGTTTCATAATCGGAGCTTTACTTGACCCACTATACCTAAATGTTAGACATTTGCCAGATCATGTGTTACACTCACTGAAATACACGCTGCAAGAAAAAATTAATCAACAACCAAAGTATCTCTTAGAACAAAGCTATCGAAATATGTTGAGCTATTTGAATCAACCATTTGAAAAAAATCTAGCAGGAGCAATAGAAAAATTGCAGACGCTGGATCAAAGAAGAGGATTAGATAGTAAAACAATTTTTCAAAATTTATACAACTTAATTTAAAAAGGAAATAACCCATGGGCAAACCATTTGATGTAAGCAAGTTCCGCAAGGAAATCACCAAAAGCATTGACGGACTTTCAATCGGCTTTAATGATCCAACAGACTGGATCTCCACAGGCAACTATGCCCTGAACTACTTGATCTCAGGCGACTTCAATCGTGGCATTCCACTGGGCAAAGTCACTGTATTTGCCGGAGATTCAGGTGCGGGTAAAAGTTATATCTGCTCAGGTAATATTGTGAAGAACGCACAAGAGCAAGGTATCTTTGTGGTGCTGATTGACAGTGAAAACGCACTGGACGAAGACTGGCTCAAGGCACTTGGTGTGGATACAAGTGACAGCAAATTGCTAAAATTGAGCATGGCCATGATTGATGATGTGGCAAAGACTATCTCCACATTCATGAGTGACTACAAGGCCTTGCCAGATGGCGAGCGTCCCAAGGTTATGTTTGTGATTGACTCGTTGGGCATGTTGCTCACCCCCACAGACGTGAACCAATTTGATGCAGGCGAAATGAAGGGTGATCTAGGCCGTAAGCCCAAAGCTCTCACCGCCTTGGTGCGCAACTGTGTGAATATGTTTGGTTCATACAATGTGGGTTTGGTTTGTACCAACCACACATACGCAAGCCAGGATATGTTTGACCCAGATGATAAGATCTCAGGCGGTCAAGGTTTCATTTACGCCAGCTCAATTGTTGTGGCTATGAAGAAGATGAAGCTGAAAGAGGACGAGGACGGCAACAAGATCACTGACGTGATGGGCATACGTGCTGGTTGCAAGGTCATGAAAACACGCTATGCCAAACCGTTTGAAGGTGTGCAAGTAAAGATCCCCTACACAACAGGCATGAGTCCGTACTCGGGACTTACTGACTTGATTGAGAAAAAAGGCCTGCTCAAGAAAGAAGGCAACAGCTTGGTATTCACCACAACCGAAGGCGAAATTATCAAGAAGTTCCGCAAAGGATGGGAACGTAACGATGACAACTGCCTTGATACCGTAATGAAAGATTTTGCAAATATCAAGGAAGAAACAGTGTCAGACGCTGTTGAAGAATAATTGACTTATTGCTCTCAAAAGTTTTGGTGGCTTACGGTAGAACCCGAACGCCGCACAGTTGCCAGTTGCTGTGCAGCTACTCCGCAACGAGTAGATTCTACAACAACAGATTTGTTTAATATTGTTGAGTTTCAGCAAGACAGGCAAAACATGCTTGAGGGCAATCAAGTCAGCAGTTGCGAGGCAACTTGTTGGCAACCAGAAAGGCAAGGAAGACTTAGTAGACGATTGGTAATGCACAGTGATCAAGTAACGCATACTAATATTGAATGCATGCCAACTACATTGCATATTGTTCTTGGTAGTGATTGTAATCTAACTTGCAGTTATTGTTGTAAACAGTATAGCACTGCTTGGTTGAGAGATATTGAAAATAATGGCGTATATTTTGATCAAGAAAGATTTCGAGTAAACATCAGTGACAAGGTTGTATCTAAATTAGGACAAAAAGCCATCAAAGGAAGTAAATCCTATTTAGGCATTTTAGATTCTGTTATGCAATACAAACATGCAGACACTATTGAAATTACTGGCGGCGAACCTTTTTTATATAACGGGCTTGTTGATATTGTAAGTGGTTTTCGACGTTCAAATATTTTTACAGGACTGGGTGTTAGCCCGACAAGATTTCGAAGAATATTAGATCAGTTACCTCGCACAACCACGTTGACAGTGAGTGCAGAAAATATCGAAGCCTTGTATGAATTCAATCGGTATGGCAACTCATGGGATCAGTTCCAGGAAAATTTACAAACAATAAGAGAATTTGGATTTGACTATCAGTTTTGTAGTGTGATCAGCAACACCACCATTCAAGGATTCAGACAATTTTTAGATTGGTCCGGAGATCGCAAAATTATAATTAACCCATGCAGTGATCCTGATTACCAAAGTGCATCAGTGCTAGATGACGAAACCAAAGAACTTGTAAATTCTTGTAAATATGACCGTTACGATGATATCGTAACACAGTGTATAAACGCAGCTACCAATGATTACCAAGTCACTCAGTTTAAACAATATATAAAAGAATTTGCGAAAAGAAGAGCATTGTCATTTGATGCTTTTCCGCAAAGTTTTCAAAAGTGGATCAATTAGTAAAGGAAAAATATGGAAACAATCGTAAGTGAAATCTGGAGCGAACTCAAGCGGTTTGTAAACACTGTTGATCGAGCCGAGGCGGCAGAGACTGTGGTGCAAATCTTAATGGACAATGATAGTGATGTAGAAGATATCCGCAACGCTTTCAAAGGTGATACTGATATCAAACGAGCACTCACAGCATATCTTGACAACGACAAAGACTATGCTGAAGACGAAGAAGATCCTGAAGAAGAGGATTACAACGAAGACGACTGGGAAAATTAATGTGGTATAGTCGAGTAGTGGCTGGGCTTGATGCTATTCCAGATTTTATAGCACACTACGAGCGTGAAATAACTGACGCTAAAAAAGACTGCCGCATTGCTGGCATTGTTGAAAAAAACATAACAGCACTCCCGGGTATTACTGAGTTTAGATACAACCAGCTTCAAGAGATTGAAGCTGTGTTGAACTATCTCAACATCCAACTGCGCAAGATACGCAGAAAACACTTTCAAAAGTACCTGGAAGGCTATGCCCGTGCGCTTACTTCACGAGATGCCGAAAAGTATGTAGATGGTGAGGACGAAGTGATTGACTACGAAACCATAATCAACGAAGTGGCATACTTGCGCAATCGTTGGTTGGGCATCATGAAGGGTCTGGATACCAAGCAGTGGCAAATGGGTCACATTGTTCGTCTAAGAACTGCTGGCATGGAAGACATCCAGGTGTGAAACAAGACTATTTTGATTGGAAAAATCAACAGGCTGTAAACAATCAAGAACAACTTGAATTGCAATGGCAACAAGTTCGCAGCCAGTTGACTCTCGAAGAATTGGCCTGGCAAAATGATCTAGAAGAAATACAACTTGTATTGTTGATTGTTCTAGTCGCAAGTTGGATTGCATACTGGTATTTTTCGGTACACTTGTAATTACAGTGATACATAACAGTATGAAAATTGCACTTGTCACCGGCGGCTTTGACCCGCTACACTCCGGGCACATTGCCTATTTCAAAGCAGCACGCACACTGGGCGACATGCTGATTGTGGGTCTCAATTCGGATGAATGGCTCACACGCAAAAAAGGTCGGCCGTTTATGCCGTGGACAGAAAGATTGTGTGTGATAAACAATCTTGCCATGGTAGATGAAGTTTACACCTTTGATGATTCAGACGGTTCTGCATGTCATTTTATACAGCAGATTCGAGCACACTATCCTGATGCTGACCTTGTGTTTGCCAATGGCGGCGATCGTACACACACAAACATTCCAGAGATGGATGTTAAAGATAGCAATTTAGAATTTGCATTTGGTGTAGGCGGATCCAACAAAACAAATTCAAGCTCGTGGATTTTGGAAGATTGGAAAAAGCCTCGGACTCAACGAGCTTGGGGGTATTATCGTGTGCTACACGAAGTCGGCGCCAACACCAAGCTGAAAGAACTCACAGTCACACCTAAAACTTGCCTGAGCATGCAACGACATGACAAGCGAGCAGAGTTTTGGTTTGTGGCCGAAGGTGAAGCCACAGTATACACACTGGATTCTAGTACCGATAGAGATGTTAAAGACCATCTTACTGTACATGAGTCATGTTGGATCAACCGTAACGAATGGCATCAACTGTGCAATGAAACTGATCGCCCACTTCGACTGATTGAAATACAGTTTGGCGAAGATTGTGTGGAAGAAGATATCGAACGCCTATGAAGCCAATTCCAATTTTCGTAGGGTATGATCCAAGAGAAGCCATTGCATATCATACCTGTGTAAATTCAATCATACGCAACAGCAGTCAACCTGTGGCCATTGTGCCTGTGGCACTAAATTTGTTTCGAGACTACAGCGAAACACACACAGACGGAAGCAATCATTTTATCTACACACGATTCCTTGTGCCCCATCTCATGCAATACGAAGGCTGGGCAGTATTCATTGACGGCGATATGATTGTGCGTGGAGACATTGCAGAACTTTGGAACTTGAGGCAACTTGACAAAGATGTCATGGTAGTCAAACATAATTACAAAACCAGCCGGACCGAAAAGTACCTTGGCGCCAAAAACGAAGACTATCCATGCAAGAACTGGTCAAGTGTTATACTGTGGAATTGCAACAGCCATCCCAATAGACGTCTCACACCAGAATTCGTGCAAAAGTCCACTGGCGCCGAACTGCATAGATTCACATGGCTAAAGGACGAACGCATAGGCGAATTGCCTCCAGAATGGAATTGGTTGCCTGATGAATACGGGCCAAACCCCGCGGCCAAGCTCTTGCATTATACCTTGGGCACTCCATGCTTTCACGAGTTTGCTGATACACCACAAGGCAACGAGTGGCACCGGGAACGCATGCTTACAGAATATTGTCAACAACGCATATGATTTTTTTAAGCAAAAATGGCAAGGATGAATACATTAACATGCTTGCGTATGGCTGTGGACAACAACCAGTCGCTGATTTTGATTATGATGCCAGTGACCAACCTATAGTTTTGCGTGGTATCTTAAAACACAAAATAATGAAACGCTGTTGGCACGACAAGCGAGATTTTTATTACGTAGACACTGGATACTTTGGCAACGGTCGATGGAAGCAATGGCATCGCATTGTAAAAAATAATTTGCAGTTGACAGAGATACAGAATAGCCCGGGAGACCGTTGGGAAAAACATGGACTCAAATTTCAACCATGGCGACAAGGCCGCAATATTGTGGTGGCTGCACCTGATGAGAAACCTTGTAAATTTTATGAGATAGATCTCAATACTTGGATAGAACAAACAGTTGCCATAATTCGACAACATACTGACAGACCAGTAGTAGTAAGACAACGATCTCCCAAACGCATAGACAGAATAACCACAGATACCCTAGCACAAGCTCTAACAGATGCACATGCCTTGGTCACATTCAATTCTAATGCTGCAACCGAAAGTATATTATTAGGAGTTCCTGTATTTACTCTTGCTCCTAACGCTGCTGGACCAGTTGGATTGCAAGATCTATCGCAAATTGAAAAGCCGTATTATCCCGATCAGGATAAATTACATGCATGGGCCTGTCATTTAGCTTATGGACAGTTTCATAACGACGAACTTAGTGACGGCACAGCCGCTAGAATATTATTTGAACATGACTAAATTTGCAGTAGTTACCAGTATGGATCATGCATATTATGAAAAATGCGGGCGTGCCTGCATCGAAAGTTTCAATCAGTATTGGCCCAACAGCATACCCTTGTATGTGTATGATGAAGGCATTCAAGATCGACCTAAACATAAAACGGTACACTATCAACCCTGGACAGATCTTGGAAAAGACTATAAAGAGTTCATTGCAGGACCTTGGACCTCTAGAACTATCACTTTTGCTAAAAAAGCATTCAGTATCATGGCAGGTGCTCGGGATATAGATTGCGATAGGTTAATTTGGCTGGACGCTGATGTAGTTACACTACAAGAGATAAATCAACATCTTTTGGATTTGATTTCTCCCCCAGAGATATTGAGCACACATTATGGTGTGATGCATCCTTGGCCCAGCGACACTGATCAAACTAGATTTAGTTTTAGTTGCGAAACTGGTTTTTTTATATTGAATCGCCGACATGCCATGTTTGAGACCATGATGAATCAATATCAAGATTGGTATGTGACCGGCAGAGGAAATGAGTTACGAAGATTTTATGATGGCGAAGTTTATGGAGCAGTAATCAAAGAAATGGAAAATCAAGGTGCTAGAGTTATGGAACTAAATCCGGAACAGCGACACAGAACACCTATTCCTCGCAGTGTAATGGCTCCTTATATCATGCACTACAAGGCTGGAGCGAAAGAACCTTTTAACAGCGAAATGCTGTTACAGCATCATGGCATCAGTAGCAGTATATCATAAGTCGGTTCCTTCAAGTAATAAAAATCTTGAGAAGCCTTTGATTTTGACCAACTTTTCTCAAGGTGTAAAAAGAACTGGCGATGTAGTAATTGATGTGCAAGGATATGAGTGTGTGTCAACAGATGTTGGCATGATACAAGGTTGGGTACACGCTCTAACAGATACTCCGCATTTGAAGTTGCGTCACTCAGCGATACTATCACATCGCAGCATTGTTGCAGCAGATAGCAATTTATTCTTGTACAAAAACAGTACCAACCCAGGAAATTATTTGCGATACAGCTTCAATGGTATTTTTCCTAATTCTGGAATTTACTGTGATGATCAAGTTGATCCTGCAAGATGGCAGCAAATACAACGCAATCTCAATCTTGCTGTAAAAGACTATAGGAAATCAGGACAACACATTTTGCTATGCTTACAACGTAACGGTGGTTGGAGTATGGCCGGACTTGATGTAGTTGCGTGGACACTAGATACTATTAACACTTTAAGAAAACATACTTCTAGACCAATTGTGATTCGTGCTCATCCGGGAGATAAGTCAAGTAAGAATTATGTAAAACAATTGCAGGGACTTGTAAATGTAAATATCAGTGAACCGGGAAGAACCATTGAACAAGATTTAGTTGACTGTTGGGCAGTGATCAATTACAATTCCAGTTCCGTGGTTGGTGCTGCCATAGAAGGATATCCAGTATTTGTAACTGATCCTGTCCGTAGCCAATGCAAAGATATCGCCAACACTGATCTGGCCCAAATTGAAAATCCAGTATTGTATGACAGACAGTCTTGGTTGGAACGCATATCCATGTTCCACTGGAATTTTCAAGAACTCAGCAATGGTGCATGTTGGACACACATGCGAAAATGGATCAATAAGTAACAACATGACACATATAATTAACGATTTACAATTTCCGTTTGAAGACTACTTTCAGAAACATTCTGGAAATATTTTATTATTTGGCAAAGCTTCTAGAGATGTGGCACTGACCCATGTTAAAAATTATCGCACAGTTGTGGACATTGGTGCTCACGTTGGTATCAGCGTTCATTGTTGGGCGCCACTGTTTGAACAAGTGATAGCATTTGAGCCAATGGTCGATCATTACGAGTGTCTGATGGAGAATACAAAGAAATTTTCAAATGTAACTGTACACAATTGTGCAATGTCAAATCAAAACGCCATGCTCAAAGGTGCGTATCGCACACTCAAGAATTCGGGTAGTTTTCAATTGGTAGACGACGAGTTTATTAGAACTAATCGTAAACAAACAACTATCTATAACATTCCTAGTCGCAGATTAGATGAGTTTGAATTAACTGATGTTGACCTTATTAAAGTGGATGTGGAGGGCTGGGAGTTTGAAGTACTCAAAGGCGCCCAGGAAACAATAAGTCGTTGCCGTCCTACTTTAATGATCGAATTCACTGGCGGCGGTGCTCGTAAAAGCATGACCAGTTACAATGTTGACGAATATCAAAAATTAATTGATGATCTTGGATACCATTCAGTAGCCAGTGTAGACGACGATACAATATACATTCCCAATGATTGATAGTTTTTTATATTACAATGAGCAAGATGTTTTTTTCTTGCGTGTGCAATATCTTAACAAGTTTGTTGACAAGTTTGTTATTGTAGAAACTGACACAACGTTTAGTTGCCAGCCGCATGTCGCACAGTTTGATGCAGTGTACAAACAACTACCTTCAGACATACAAAAAAAGATAGTGTACCACTATCTCAAAATTGACAAGAGTAAATTCCAGTCTGGCGATGAACATTACAAGGACAATAGTCGTTATGTTGAACGCGAAATGCGTCATCAGAAAGCTCGCATGATTCGTGCCGAAAGCAACAATGACTGGGTTATGGTAAGCGACCTTGATGAAATCTGGGATGTTCGCAAACTGGATGAAGCCAAGGCCTTGGTTGATCAGCATGGCAAAATGTTTTTTGCTCAAGACAATCGTACTGCTTTTATAGATTGGCGCATGGATTATGATCGCTGGCCTGGCACTAGATTCACAAGAGTAGACATCATGCCTGATCCTATACAAAAATTGTACATGAGTAAAAAGAAAACATGGGGTGCATTTAATAATGTGTACCTCGAAGCAGGTTGGCATCTTACACTGATGGGCAATGCCAAAATGAAAGCTGCACATATAGATAGTCTGCGAGAAGGACCGGGGTGGACAGACAAATTAAAAAAATCAAGCAGTGAAATTGCTCAAGGCATGCTGTCGGGGCATTATAACACCGTGATCAAAAAAGGTGGTATGCGAGCAACCAAAATAGGAGTTAATGACTTGGACCCAGATCTGGTAGTATTGGCTAAGAAATTTCCAGATCTATGGAGCAACGATTTAACACCTATCTAAGTTGGTCCAATAACTTTCTTGTCTAATTACTTTCAAATCTTTGGGCTTGCTTCTGCCTAATGTTTTGCGATCACCTTTGAGATGGTCCAAGTATGCACCCCACTTTGAATTGATCAATGGATGACCTTCGCCTGTGATTAGGTGGCTGCTCCAGTCCAACTCGTGTAAACTAGTCTGCCGACGAACAGCATCAAAAACAAAACTATCATGCCATTCGTCCAGTGTAAAAATACCTTGTTCGGCGTCATCGTAATACTTTTGAAATTTAGTTAAAAAATCTCTCGTGCCGGGTCTGCTAAGATTCATGGCATACAGTCCACATTCGGTATATTTGCTACGCCGCCCTAAAAAACATAAATCACTTGTTTCTGGACACAGGTTTTCTAAATCTTTCACAGTTATAGGACTGTGGCATACAGTATCTGCATCCATCCAGATCAACCAATCAGTATCAGCATGTTTGGCACAATGAAAAATGCTGTACACCTTGTGAGCAAAACGAACAGCGTCCCATTTGAATCCTTTGCCAGCATCCCGGCGTTTTGATCTAACTGGATCGCCACTTACATCGCCATTGGCTCGGGGAACGCCCTGCCACTGTTGTTTGAATGCAGTTAGTTGGTTGACCACGGCAATATCACGTACTAGAAGATTAGGTGCAGTTTCGTTTACGCTACAGCCTTCTGCGTATACAACCAGATTAACTGGCCAGTTTTTGCAAAAATGTTGGATCATGCGCTGGCCGTACTTTGCATAACCATCTGCATTAAACGTGGTAATTACAGTGTATTTCATCTCACATACTTATGATCAATAACGTAGCCTATTTTCCTTCTCAATGTGCTCAAAACAGCAGACCCGTAATGAGTGCAGTGCTGGATTATTTTCAAGCCCGCGGCATACAAACACAAGAGAATTCAATGCAATCGGATGCGGCTGTGATTTGGTCGGTGTTGTGGGCAGGCCGAATGGCGCCTAACCAAGAAGTATACAAGCACTATCGATCACAAGGCAAGCCAGTGGTCATAATTGAAGTAGGTGCGCTGTATCGCGGTAACACCTGGAAGATTGCAGTAAACAATATTACTGCACAAGGCTACTATGGCCACTTGGACAATTTAGACTGGGATCGACCTGCCAAACTAAAGATCAGTTTGGCCAAGCAAATTGGTAGCAAACCCAATATTGTGATTGCCGCACAACATGATCGCAGTCTACAGGTTACTGGTGTTGACATGACTGACTGGGTCAATAACACAATTGGTATTCTTAGAAACAACACAGACCGTCCTATCACCATACGTCCGCATCCACGCTGTAGACTGTTGTTAAATAGCTTGCCGCCGGGTGTGATTATTGAATCACCGCAAAAGTTAGCCAACACATATGACAGTTATGACATGCACTTTGATTGTCATGCTGTAGTCAACCTCAATTCAGGTCCGGGCATACAGGCAGCCATAGCAGGGGTAAGACCAGTGGTAGAATTGACCAGTTTGGCATATCCTGTGGCGGTAGGGGTTAGTGACATCGAACAGCCTTATGAAAAAGACCGACAACTATGGCTCACACAGATTTGCCATACCGAATACACTGTAGAAGAATTGCAAAGAGGAACATGGCTAAAAAGAATAGAACCCGCACTGACCAAATGACTGACTGTGCCTGCGTTATTCACGGAACTGGGTATGACTGGATATATGTTGAACGTCTGTACAACATGTTAAACCGACACTTGAGTGTCGGTTGCAGAATGCACGTTTACACTGAACACGATAGATCAGTGCCACCACACATGATCAAGCATTGTTTGGAAGATTGGGCAGGCATCAGCGGCCCTAAACGATCCTGGTGGTACAAAATGCAGTTGTTTAATCCTGAACACCACTCGGGTAATTTGCTGTATTTTGATTTGGATGTTGTGATCAACGGAGACATAACATGGATCACACACCTTGACACAGAAAAATTTTGGACCATAAAAGATTTTAGATATTTACAAAACCCTACGTTGTCGGGAATCAACAGCAGTATCATGTGGTGGAATGTAGAACGCTACCAGCAGGTATGGGAAAAATTCAAAGCAGAAGACGTGACCAAAGTAGTGCGGCAGTACCCAGGCGATCAAGACTATCTAAATGTCACCATTGACTACAACAATCGCAGATACCTTGATGTCGACCGAATCAAAAGTTATCGCTGGCAAGTGGCCGATGGTGGATTTGACTTTCCCATGCGTGTGCCTCGCATGCCGGGTACCGGTGCCGCAATTGACTCAGAAACCTGTGTCATAGTGTTTCACGGTCAGCCCAAACCGCATGAGGTACGTGATCCTAAAATTGTACAACTTTGGACTTAGGTTGACCAATAATTCCCGTTTTGCTATAATTAGGACTTAGCAACAAGGAGCCGCTATGGGGTACAAGGTTATTGAAGTTGATAACATACGTGAAAAATACGGAGCCCGTCCAGGTTTAGAAGGCCCGTTCAACTTCTCTGGCCGAGTGTTGTATTATGACCCCAAAGAGGGCGCATACTATGACCCGCGCACTGACTTCTATGTGGATCAAAGCGAGATGGATGCGCTCAATCAACAATTTTACGAAATCTTAAAAAGGTAATACTTTTGCTGTACTTTGCTTATGGAATGAATACCAACCGTGAGGGCATGGCTTCGCGCTGTCGTGGCGCACTGAGCTTGGGTCACGCACGCCTGATTGATCATGCCTTCCGCTTTGCCATTCACGCTGATGTGGTGCCGTGTAAGGGTTCTTATGTGGACGGTGTGCTGTGGCGCATTGATGAGTTTCATTTGAACAGCCTGGACCGCCTGGAAGGCTTTCCATGGTACTACAACCGTGGCCAATTTGCAGTGGAGCATCGTGGTGGAGTGGTTGTTGCAGAGTGTTACTTTATGCAACCCGGCAATGAACCCAGCCTGCCCGACCAGAGCTATTTTGACATGGTGGTTGAGGGCTATGAGCAACATGGTGTGCCTACAGAGCAGGTGTTTAATAGTGTATACGATAGTATTACATAACCTGCCAGAATAACGGGACTTGACCAATAAATGGCAATCTGCTACAATAGTGGCATAAGGAGTTAAACATGTATAGAGTAGATAGTTCGTTGCTTTTTCGCAACATCCAAGCACTTGATAATTTCCTGCAAGCACATCAAGGTAAAACTTTTGTAATAGAATACATTACCAGTTATGCACTTGGTGATCCAATGGAACAATAAGGTTGACCAATAATTGCCAATTTGCTATAATACACACATAGACAGCAAAGTTCAACAGCACACTAAGGAGCCAACCATGAGTGCAATTCGTATCGTTCGCGGCGTTTACCGCAACAAAACTGTTCAAAACCAAGTGTTCAACTTGGTGAGCGGGTTTCAAACTGGTGCCAAAGGTGGCTATGTCACCGTGCAAAATGATGGTACCTTTCCCAACTGCCCTGATGCCATCCGCATCAAGGTAGAAAACATTTCGGACATTGAGTATACTTCAGGAGAGCATGTGCAAGAAAACACTGTAAAGTTCAAGCCCACTGTGGTGGCAGAGACCGATGAGCAAGCCATGGATCGTATCCGTGAGCGCTTTGATATCCTGCATGAGATGACCAAGGCCTGCGTGAGCGGCGACATCCGTGCTATGATTGTGAGTGGCCCTCCTGGCGTGGGCAAGAGCTATGGTGTGGAGCAAGAGATTGACAAGGCCTGTTTGTTTGACAAGCTGGCTAGCAAACGCCTTAAGGCCGAGGTTGTTAAAGGTTCGGCCAGTCCCATTGGCCTGTACCAGACCCTGTACAAGTATTCAGATCCCAATTGTGTGTTGGTGTTTGATGACTGTGACTCAATCCTGTTGGATGACGTTGCTCTTAACTTGCTAAAGGGTGCCCTGGACTCTGGCAAGAAGCGCAAGATCTCCTGGTTGTCAGACAGTCGCATTCTGCGAAGCGAAGGCATTCCGGACAGTTTTGAGTTCAAGGGTTCGGTAATTTTTATTACCAACTTGAAGTTTGATACCATGCGCTCGCAAAAATTGCGGGACCACTTGGATGCATTGCAGAGCCGGTGCCACTACTTGGACTTGACACTTGACACCATGCGTGACAAGGTGTTGCGTATCAAGCAGATTGCCAAGGACGGTGTGTTGTTTGCAGACTACGACTTTGACGAGTGTGTGCAAGACGAGATCATCGCCTTCATGGACGAGAATAAAAATCGTTTGCGTGAGATGAGTTTGCGTATGGCGTTGAAGATTGCAGACTTGCGCAAGATGTCAGTATTGAACTGGAAGCGCCTGGCAGAGACCACTGTTATGAAACCCGCAGGAGCCTAACATGTACGAAATATGGGATGGAGACTTGTACTTGTACTCAGTGGATACCGAGTACGAAGCAGATGAACAGCGTGAAGCAGGCTTCACAGTTAAATGTTTAGAATACTACGGAGCGTGACATGGAAAAATTTGCAGTGTTTGTTGGTGCAATTGTGATTGCTATTATGGGAGTTCTGTTATTGAGTTTCTTACTGAGCTGGCCTGTGTACATGCTGTGGAATGGTTGCTTGGTCGATGCAGTGCCTTCTGTTAAAGAAGTCACCTGGTTGCAGGCCTGGGGCATCACTGTCCTGTGCGGCTTCCTTTTTAAGACATCGGTCAACTCAAAAGATTAACCCTCCAAGGTTACCCCGGGCATTGGTTGGCTCCGGCCCGGGCTTTATGGCAGGTACCCGTAAAACGGTACCTGTCTTTTTGACTTTTTTCGTCGGTAAGTATATACTGTTATAATGCCGCAACACCTGCTGATACATCTAAGCCAAGGCCTAGAACTACAATTTCAAATACGACCAACTCCGCTTGCTGAGTTGTGGGTTGAGCGTATGCATGCCCGCGGCAGTTATCCTTTAGACCATCCAGATCGATTTTACGGCTTTGGTTCTTGTTTGGAAGAGCGCCAGCGTGCCGAACTTATGATCCAACAATGTATCAAAACAATCAACCAACATGATACCATAATTGAGCGTGAGTTTGATTGGAGCCAAGACAGTCTCAATTACATGCACAACATTTTTGAACGCTTTCACGGTCTGCTAGATCAACAAACATCAGAATACTGGCAACAGGCGCCTGTGGCTGTGAGACAGGCACTGGCTGAATTGAATCTGGCTGTGCATAGATGTGAAATTGTGCTCGAAGGTGCTCAACCAAGACTTGTTTGCACTTGGTTTGGCATGCCCAAAACAAAAACACTCGAGCCTTACCAACTCATGCAATGGGGAGAAACGCAAATTAAATTTGGAACTGTGTATCTCAACTATTGTGAAATTGGAAAAACAGTTGAGGACTTGGCGCACGATAACGATGCATATATAGGTGACGAAGCATTCCGCCCATTCAGTCATTACAGTGCCGATTTCAATGTGGCCTTCTTTGATCAAGATCTAATTTCTAAAGAGCCAAGAATGCAACAATATATTGAGCAACATCGAGATTTTTTTCTTGCTCATCATATAACAAATGTGTATAATGCAAGAGCACGACCCTTGCGTTTTCCTGTTGCAGATTTGGAATTCGCAGGTGATACCAACGAACTTATAACACAAATAGCACGCCAGCAACGGGTGCTTGAAGTAAACATACAATGAAAAGATGCACCATACAGATTCGAGATGAAGTAAACATCAAGCTAGAGGGCATTGACTTGGATGTGCGCAAGGCTCTGGTCAATGCGTTCAAGTATGATGTGCCGTATGCAAGATACCTACCAGCAGTGAGGCTGGGAAGGTGGGATGGCAAAGTCAGTTACTTCCAACTGGGCGGTAGCACATATACCAATCTCCTGCCAGAGATCATGCCCATCCTAGAACGCTACAACTACGACATCGAATTGGATGATCAAAGAGACTACTCAACTACATTTGAGTTTGCTCAAGTTACCGAACAAACATTTGCACACAAGACTTGGCCCAAAGGACATCCTGCTGAAGGACAGCCTATCTTGTTGCGCGACTATCAGGTGGAGATTGTGAACAACTTCTTAACCAATCCGCAATGCATACAGGAAGTGGCCACAGGTGCAGGCAAGACCATAATGACAGCAGCCTTGAGTGCCAGCGTCGAGCCATATGGCAGGTCAATTGTGATTGTGCCCAACAAGAGTCTTGTGACACAAACAGAAAAAGATTATGTGAATCTTGGCCTGGATGTGGGTGTTTACTTTGGCGATAGAAAAGAACATGGTTGTACACACACCATCTGCACTTGGCAGAGTCTTAATGTACTACTGAAGAATACCAAGGCAGGCATAGGTGAAGCCACCATCCAGGACTTTATTGAAGATGTGGTATGTGTGATGGTAGACGAAGTACACATGGCCAAAGCGGATGCACTCAAAACACTGTTGACCACGGTGATGGCTAGAGTGCCAATTCGTTGGGGTTTGACTGGTACTGTGCCCAAAGAGAAGTTTGAAAGCCAAGCACTGTTGGTCAGCCTTGGACCGGTTATCAGCAAACTGTCAGCCAATGAACTACAACAACAAGGGGTGCTGGCGCAGTGCCATGTGAACATTGTGCAGTTGCAAGATCACGTGGAATACTCCAACTACCAAAGCGAGCTTAAATACCTGTTGGAAGAGTCGGGCAGACTAGATGCTATGAGTGAACTCATACGCCATGTGAATGAAACAGGCAACACACTTGTATTAGTAGACAGAACTGAGTGTGGTCGACAACTTGTTGCAAGACTAGGTGACAAATCTGTATTTGTTAGCGGTGCAACAAAAGGAACAAAAAGACAAGAAGAATATGACGAAGTGGCTGACAGCGTTGATAAGATTATTGTGGCTACCTATGGTGTTGCCGCTGTGGGTATTAATATCCCTAGGATTTTTAATTTGGTTCTTGTGGAGCCCGGGAAAAGTTTTGTCCGCGTTATCCAAAGTATTGGACGTGGGATAAGAAAAGCCGAAGACAAAGATCATGTTCAAATTTGGGATGTGACTTCCACTTGCAAATTTGCCAAGCGTCACTTGACCAAGCGCAAACAATTCTACAAAGAAGCCAACTACCCCTTTACTCAGGAAAAATTAGAATGGATGAAAATAAAATAACCATTGCAGTGTGTGGCGAAAGTCATTGTGCGGCATGCACAGAGGAATTGAAATATGTAGGTAGTCGTGCTCACTTTAGTCAAATTCTTGAAGATCATTATGGATACAAAGTTTTGCATTTTGCGCATGGTGGATTCAGCAACACCGGAATATTATTTCAATTGCAAGAAGCAGTAAAGCACCGGCCTAATGCAATTGTTTATCATACAACCTGGGCAAGTCGAATTACAATTCGAACAAACAATCAATTTTTTCCTGAGATGGGGTTGAAAAATTTTGTATATTTTAATCCGCATATGGTTAGTACACATGAGCCCTGGGCCGGCAATTTAAATGCTCCAATTTTGAGTACAGTAGCTGAAGGATTGGAAAATCGTTCCATAGTCTCCCCAGAGAAAATTCAGGCTGTCAAACAGTATATGACGGAGTTGTTTGATTATGATCTACAACAAACACTAGACAATTGGTTGTTTGAATACTGGCATGACAGAATTGCTAACGCTGGAATTTTACCATTGTGTTTTGCTGCCGAGGATATTGGCAAAGTTGCTATTGACTTTAGCGGAGCCAATCCAACATTTGACTCGCCGTTTCATACAGACCGTGCCACACAAGAACAAGTGGCTGCAAATATTCATCGCAAAGTCATTGACAATCTGCCACAAATCAAGTAAAATGACAACATGAGAATACTTACACTAGACAATGCCACCTACGATTTAGATCACCTGCCTGAAGAAGTAGATGACATGCGTTTTGCAATATTAGACAATTCAAATCCAGCAGAACCTGACTATCATTTTATACCATTGATCTTTTTAGAGAGCTTTAACGCTCCTGCACTTGTGCTACGCATTGGAGAGCACACCATAAAGATGCCCATGGACTGGCAGATTTTAATTGGTGAACCTGATGTAGGCGACTTGGAAGTGTTGCCACTAACGTCAATAAATGACCGTGGCTTCAAAGTATTCCAGTTCAATCCCTTGACCAGTTTCCGTCCCAGCTTTCCAGAAATTGAAATCCTAGATGTGTATCATGAGGTATCATGGTATGCACCCAAACTCAAGAACGGTCAACTATTGGCTGTGCCTGTAAGTGACGGGGCAGATCCTGACTGTGTGTATTTTGTGAAAGACGTCAGTCGCAATTGCGAGATTGTGGACTATAACAAGGCCTGGTAATGCCCTATACTGAACCCCAAATATTCGAAATTATCAATAGACTGGCCAGAGTGTACCTGGAAAGTTATCCCGACGACCGTGAAGGACTAGAGCGATTCTTGCGTTGGGCGCATTTGCAATACGGCTATCAATATGGGCAGCCTTAAGCCGGGTGCCACATACATATACGAACGTGTGGGCAATGAAGTGTATGCTCGAGAGTTTGGTGCTGATCCTGCTGATCGTAAGTTAATGGGCTATGCATATGATCCTGTGACTGGTCACAAAATCGAATACGATGCTAGAACTTCGGACGGTAGACCCTTGCACGATCACTTGATGGGGGACAAGCTGTGGGGCGAGATTCGTCGCGCAGCCCGAACCAATCCCACTTTACAAGATGAATTAAATCGTGTTATAATGATCTACAAACTGACCAAAACTAAATGAGCGATAAATTACATATCAGCAACGAAATGTGTCAACTGGATCTCAAGAATAGAGATTTTTATGACGAGCTCACTCCTGAAGAACGCAAGAAGTTTTCAACGTTCTTGATGATTCGTTGGAGCTCGGCTGTGCAAGTAGGCAATTCATCTAGAGACAAAAATATAGAACAATACTATTTGCAATCTTGTAATGAAAATCTCAACAAGCATTTTTTTGCCATCAGCAAACATCCCAAATTGCAATGGTTGTTGGCTACCACAGTTGGTCCAGGGGTAGGCGAATATAGACATCCGTGGATTGCTCCTAAGAAAAAACAACCAGGCGCCAGTGCCAAACGCAAAGCATTGACAGCAATGTATCCGCACTACAAAGACGACGAAATAGAAGTAATGATGCAGATTGTGTCAGACAAAGAAATCAAACAATACATTAAAGACTCTGGCGAAGATCCCAAATGACACAGTGCCAATACTGCAAGAAAGATTTTGTCAAAGAAACTTCGTTGGCAGTGCATGTGTGTGAGCCCAAACGGCGTAGACAGGAACGAGCAGAGCGTGGTGTGGAACTGGGCTTTCAAGCCTACATACGTTTTTATGAAATGAGCCAAGGGTCAGCTAAACTTAAAACGTTTGATGACTTTGCAGACTCACCTTACTATCGCGCATTTGTGAAGTTTGGCCGCTATTGTGTGAGCACAAGAACCATCAACCCCAAACAGTTTCTTGAGTGGCTGTTGAAGAACAACAAAAAGATCGACCGCTGGGCATCAGATCAACTGTACACAGAATATCTCATACAGCATTTGCCCGTGGAGAATGTGAACGATGCACTAGCACGAGCAGTGGAGTTTGGCATGGACTGGGCAGAGAAGAATTCAGCACAGCCACAGGACTGTTTGAGATATGGCAGCACCGCAGCCATGTGCTATGCAGTCACAACAGGCAGGATATCACCTTGGGTGATTTACAATTCAGAGTCAGGGCAAAAGTTCTTGGGTGAACTCACTCCTGATCAGATCAGCATGGTATGGCCTTACATTGACTCAGATGTGTGGCAGAAAAAGTTTCACAATTATCCTGCTGATCAGGAATACGCCAAAGACATATTGAGCAAGGCAGGGTGGTAACATGGCAACAGTGATATTTTTAACACTCATACTCCTACAGATCAAACACTGGTACATTGACTTTGTGGATCAAGATATGGTAGAAGTCAGGCACAAAGGCATCTACGGTCACTGGCTGGGCATGCGACACAGTCTCAAACACGGTATTGGTACCGCTGCCTGTGTGGGCTTGGTAGTAGGTCCTGCATATTGGCCAGCCAGCATTATGATGGGCGTGATAGACGCTGTGGCTCACTATCACATTGATTGGGCCAAAATGAACTGGGGCAATCGAGACCTTCAGAATCCCAGCTTCTGGGCACATCTAGGCCTGGATCAGATGGCACATCAGTTGACTTACATTGGCCTTGTGGCTATAATTGCATTATGATTAGAAATATTAGCGGCAGCAAATACATTCAAGTGTCTGGTGGCATGCACACCAATCCATACATCAGTCCAGGTGCCAGCGGTGCAGGCATGGTACGATGGAGCGCCAGCATGAACTGTTTGGAAATTAATGACGGCAACTCCTGGCAACAACTTCACTCATCACATCCTATGATCGCTCTCTCATCAGATGCCGAAACCCTGTTGGATTGGGCGCGAGCCAAGCGTGATGAAGAATGGCGCATTGCTGCCAAGGCAGCCGAGCATCCCACAGTGGCAGATGCCTTGGCAGCAATGCAACTGGCCCGAGAAAAACTGCAAGTGGTGATTGCACTTTGCGATACTACTACTAAATGAGCGCAGACATTGACATCGATGTGCCGGACAGATCGGCTGTGTTGAAACTGATTCAACACACTGCCGCACGGCAACTGCATCAAGGTCAAGTGCGTAGACACAATTCAGGTATCTATATCACAGACATTCCTCGAGACATACCCAACGGCTGTGCAGCCATAGACTATGAGTCAGCAGAACAGCGTGGATACTTCAAGATAGACCTGTTGAACATGAGTGTGTATCAGTTGATCCGTGATCCTGCACACTATGTAGAAATGCTGGCAGCCACGCCACCGTGGCAGAGACTGTGGACTGATATTGCTTGGGCTAGTCAGCTAGTGCATGTGGGAAATTACACAGACTTGATGGTGTCCATGCAGCCAGATTCTATTCCCAGAATGGCAGCATTTATTTCGGTTATTCGCCCTGGCAAAGCACACTTGCAGAATCGCCCCTGGGCTGACGTGTTTGCTGAAGTATGGAATGGGGATGATTCGCGTGGATACACATTCAAAAAGTCGCACAGTATAAGTTACGCTGCCTTGGTAGCATTACACATGAACTTGCTCAATCAAGACGCCGCACAAGTGTGATTGATTTTCGTTTGGTTTTCTTGCGAGCGATGTCCATCAAACTGCAAGCTGGTCCGTGCAAAATTTCTAGGTCTTTGTTAGAAAAGGTGCGTAAGGTAGGACGAAACTTATCCCATTCACCACGCAAGAAGATGTTTATAGGTATACTACGATTGCTTTCCCACCACCAAGTGGCTGCTAATTCCAAATATTCTAGCTTGAGATCTTGTGTTAGTATAGCACCAAAATCATAGATGGTTGTGACAGCATCATCTCTATTTTGCACCACACCTACGTATTCTTCGTTGGCATACACGCACAGAGTTATAAACGGATATTTCACCGCCAGCTTTTGAAAGATATCATTACCCATAAATATTGTTTGAGGATCCTATGTATTCAACCACCGTTTACTTATACCAGCAAATTACCAAAGTCTTGTTAGTTGACACCAGTGGTGGATATTTCACAGCGAGGTACGACCCAGTGTATGCAAAACAATTAACCGTAAACAAAGGCGTAGACAATGTTCTACTGTTTGAATTTATCAATCAAGAGGAAAAGCCTGTAAACATTACAGGCAGCAGTTTTGTGTTTAGATTGATGAATCAAACCGGCGATCAATTGCTGGTTGAGAAGCCCATGGTCACACTCAGTGCCACGTTAGGCCGGGTAAAAGTGGTGTTAGACAATGCAGACACCATTAACATCACAGCACAACCAGGCAGCTACAGCATACAGCGCACAGCAGGCGACTATGTGCAGGCTGCTTATGTAGATGCCAATTCGGGTGCCAGAGCAGATTGCAATATCGTGAATAGTGTGTTGCCTGCATTCGTGCCTAGTCCGATGTTAACTATTCCCACAATCTACGGCAAAGCACAACAACTGCAACCTGGTCCCACAAACTGGCCTGATTGGGCGTTAACACCACAGCCTGTAAATACCACACAACTTACAGAATTCTATTCAAGTCATATTCCGACCAGTGGGCAAAGTTTGACCACAGTTAAAATGGACTTGGATCACTATACCGGAACCATTAAGTTTCAAGCCGCGGACACCTATGAATCAGTTTGGTACGATGTAACTGAAAGTTTTGAATTCTTCAATGAAACTTCCACCCAGTATTTTAATATTGTGGGTTTTTACAATTTGATTCGAGCTGGATTCAACAATAGCCAAGGGTTTGGTGCATCAGCTACAGCACAAGTCACCAACGGAGTGGTCACAGGTATCACTGTAAACAACTCTGGTCAAGGTTATGTGGCACCGCCTAAAGTTCAAATCTTAGGCAATGGATCAGGTGCAGAAGCCATTGTGACCTCCGTTGGTAATGGACAGATTGGCGCAATTACTGTCACCAATGGCGGATCAGGTTACTTGCCAATCCAGTACCAAGGCACCATTGCAGCAACAGTATTGATCACAACTGGTTATATCACCAACCTCCAATATCGTTGATTTAGTACAGCTAATCTGCTATACTGTATAGATGCTTGACATCCTTGCGTATCTACCTGCCAAAAGAAAACCCACACCATCAGGTTGGTCGAGTTTCAATGCGGTCTGCTGCCAGCACAATGGCAGCACTAAAGACACAAGAGGACGTGGCGGACTCAAAGCCACAGAGGCAGGCTGGAGTTATCACTGTTTCAATTGTGCCTACACAGCCAGTTTTATCATGGGCAGGACTCTAAGTGTCAAAGCTCGTAGACTGCTGTCGTGGATGGGTGTGCCGGATAATGAGATTGAAATGCTCAATCTTGAAAGTCTGCGGCATCGTAGTATCCATGGCATCCTGGAAGATCGACAACAGGCTTGGAATCAACTGAACGGCATCACATTTGAAGAACGAGACTTGCCACCATATGCTGAATTGCTAACACCAGGTCACAAGCAATACTGGGATTATGTGCGTGGTAGACGTGTGCCTGAAGATTTTCCCATGATGTTGCAGATAAAAAATGATGGCATTCATTGGACACGCCCGCATGTGGTTATACCATTCACCTACGATAACAAAATTGTAGGATACACTTGCAGGTTCTTAGACAACAAGCAACCCAAGTTCATTTCAGACAGTCAGCCAGGCTATGTGTTTGGCACAGATTTACAACACAACAACTGGACCAACGTGATAGTTACAGAAGGCATATTTGATGCACTCAGCATTGGTGGTGTGGCTGTGATGCATAATACCATAAGTGACGCACAAGCTAGATTGATACGTAACTTGAGTCGAGACATAACTGTGGTACCTGATCAAGACCTAGCAGGTGTAGAATTGATTGATCGTGCTGTTGAGTTGGGTTGGGCGGTAAGTATACCTGAGTGGCCGGAAGGCTGTAAAGATGTCAATGATGCTGTGATTGTGCTAGGGCGTATTGGCACATTACTAACTATAATGGCAGCCAGAGAAACTAGCAAGATCAAGATAGAACTAAGGAAGAAACAACTTGTTAAAAAAATACAGTAAACTCTGGGTATTTGGTGACAGCTATACCGCTCCATTCTTCCACGTTAAACCTGCAGATAGTTTCTGGGGCCTGGCTGCTCAAGCACTAGAGGCAAACACAGTAATGAATTGCTCACGCATAGGAAATAGTTTTGCATCTGTTCAACAGCTATTGATAGGAATGTCTGAAGAAATTGACTGGTATAATGACATGATATTTGTAGGCATTCCGCCGTTGGAGCGTATTACTGTTTTTGATGAGGATGTAGACACGCTATACCAGGGACACAATTTCAATACCAGCACCTGGCAAGTTGACCCATTTGAGATTCCTGAACATCGTGGACTGGTTAGCATGCAAAATTTTGGTGGCGACCGAGAATTGATCCTGCACAGCAATCGCAGATGGATTGAAACAGAAGCACTGCGTCAAATTTTTTTACTAACACAATGGCTAGATAGCTTCAACGCTAATTACATGATCATAAATCTCAGTAGAAATTTTGACCACGTTGACGATTGGGAGCCTGGCCGAGTAGTTTCGACCTATTGCAAAGAGCACAAAAAATGCATTGTGTTTGACAAAACCTATTACAACATAAACATTGGAGTGAACCGCCCAGCAGACTCTGACGCACCAGGAGGGCATCACGGACCAGAAGGCAATCGCTATTTTTTCAAAAAATCGTTGTTACCAAAACTTCAACAATGTTACACACAGCGCACTCAACCACCAACACCCGCTGAAGCATTAGATACACTTACTGCATACTTGGAATTTATTCATGCTAAAAGATTACGGACTTGATGTCCAACGCCTATTTCTAGAAATGATGTTGGAGGACGCACAGAGTTATGTGCGTGTTCAAAACATCTACAACCCGCAGAACTTTGACAAGAGTTTGAGACCTGCGGCTGAGTTTATCAAAGAACACTCAGACAACCATAAGACCTTACCAGACCGCATGCAAATTTCAGCCACCACAGGCGTTAAATTGGCAGCCGTACCGGACTTGAATGAAGGACACTTTGACTGGTTCATGGGCGAGTTTGAAGCATTTACTCGACGCCAGGAACTAGAGCGAGCTATTTTAAAAGCCGCAGACCTGCTTGAAAAAGGCGAATATGATCCGGTTGAAAAACTCATCAAAGATGCAGTGCAAATATCGCTTACCAAAGACATGGGCACAGATTACTTTGCTGATCCCAAGAGTCGCATTGAGAAATACTTCAACTCAGGCGGACAAGTAAGCACAGGTTGGCCGCAACTGGATCGACTGCTGTATGGCGGATTCAGTCGTGGTGAACTCAATATCTTTGCCGGGGGATCAGGATCAGGCAAATCACTTGTGATGATGAACATTGCTCTAAACTGGCTACAGCAAGGACTAAGTGGTGTATACATCACGCTAGAACTTTCAGAAGAACTTACTAGCTTGCGAACTGATGCTATGTTGACCAACATGAGCACCAAGGACATTCGCAAGGACATTGATACTACAGAACTCAAGGTCAAACTGGTGGCCAAGAAGTCAGGTAACTATCAAGTAAAAGGCTTGCCTGCACAAAGCAACATCAATGACATTCGTGCTTATTTAAAAGAGTATCAAATTCAAACAGGCAAGCGAGTAGACTTTGTAATGATTGACTACTTGGACTTGCTGATGCCTGTGAGTGCCAAAGTCTCGCCCAATGACTTGTTTGTAAAGGACAAGTATGTGAGTGAAGAACTGCGCAACTTGGCCAAAGAGCTGGGTATCTTGATGGTAACAGCATCGCAGTTGAATCGATCAGCGGTGGAAGAAATTGAATTTGATCACAGCCATATATCAGGTGGTATTTCAAAGATTAACACAGCAGATAATGTGTTTGGTATTTTTACAAGTCGTGCAATGAAAGAGCGTGGCAAGTATCAGATCCAGTGTATGAAGTCTCGAAGCTCGACCGGCGTTGGTCAAAAGATTGATTTGGAGTACAACATTGAAACCATGCGCATTACTGATGAAGGCGGGGATGATAACGAAAACGGGTTTAGCAAAAAGCCCAGCTCAAGTATCATGGACTCGATCAAAGCAAAAAGCCAAGTTAGTGCAGCCGCCGCAGATGATGCCAAGGCTCCACCTTGGGACCGACCACAGGCCCGAGAAGGTTTTGACATAGAAACACCCAAGGTCACAGCAGATGTACAGAGCGCTAAACTCAAACAGTTATTAGGCAAGATCAAGACATCATGAGCAAATATTGCCCTAGGATACATCATGGATTAATGCTGGCCGAAATTAACAGACAATCACTATCATACTCGGTGTGTTGTTGGGCCGACCAGTTAATTCGTACATCAGATCAAGTTAATTTTTTTCATCCAAACTTAGCTCAACTGCGTGTTGAAAATCAACAAGATACTTTACCAAAATCTTTCTGTGCTAAGTGTATTGTACAGGAAAATTCAAACAAAAAAAGCATGCGATTGGGTTACCTCGAAACGCATGGCAAAGAAACATACGATTCAAGCATTCAGTATCTCGACGTCAATATTGACTATACATGCAATTTGGCTTGTGTAACGTGCGGTCCAGAGTTAAGCACTACCTGGAGGAACGAACTTGGGATAAAAGGCATTGACGTTAGACCCAATATAGACAATTTTATAAAAACAAAACTACACACACTTGACCTTTCCCGCTTGCGAGAAATTCGCATGTGGGGCGGCGAGCCATTTTTAACACTAACTCACAAACAAATATTACAACATTTAATTGAGCATGTAGATGTGAGTCAAATTACATTGATGTATAATACCAATGGCACGCAACGCATTGATCAATCAACCAAGGAACTTATTGAAAAATTTAAATTTGCTCGAATAAGTTTTAGCATTGATGGCATAGGCAATCAATTTGAATATTTGCGGTATCCAGCCAAGTGGAATGAAGTTGAAGAAAATTTGTTTTGGTGGCAAAAAAACTTGCCTCACAATAGTATGTTATCGTTGACTGTAACTGCTAGTATTTTGAATATTTTGAGACTTGACGATGTGTGCAATTGGCACAAACAACACTTTTCAAAATCTGTATTTGGTGATGACATTGAAATATACATACATCAAGCATTTGGTATATACGGCTTAGAATCCATGCCTGACGCCATGATTGAGTATTTAATATCCAAACTTGACTATTGTCAGCCTTGGATACAACAATTGAAAATTTTAGGAACACAAAAATATAACTTGAAAAAAGTCCTAGAACAATTACAAAAGAATGATCATCGCCGAAACTTAAATATGGCGGCGGTCTTTCCAGAAGTTGCTGCCTTTATAAATTATCAAAAATAAATGCTGCTATCTCGGGCATGTGGTCTCTAATGTCTGTTTTTTTCGCTTGGTCTTGTTTGGCAATTTGCTGAGCCAGCGTGTGTAATGCAATCTCTGTTCCTGTTAGATTGCAATACTCAGTGATAAAATTGTTGTGTTGTTTTAAATGTTGTTTCAATACAACCGGCATATTTCTCAGTGACAGCCAAATTGGACCAGAAACCACATTGTGATTGTATGCTAGATTATTTTGTTGAAACCACTTGACAGTTTTGTTGTAATACATGGCGTTCAATGAACTAATTGTGTAACTTACACTGATATTTTTTGTTATGGATTTATACTGCTCAATGTTTTCTAATAGATCTAGCCATTTCCCGGGCCATCTCATGTATTCAAACACACTGCCAACGCCGTCAATACTGATGCAAATGTTAAGATCACTGAATTGCATCAACAGGTCAATTTGTTGCGCTTTTAGATTGATACTTCCATTGGTTACAAGCGATATAAAACAGTCAGTATTGTTGTGGTCAATTAATTTTTGCAAGATTTCGAAAGTTTTTGGGTCAAACAACGGCTCGCCGCCCAATAAGGAAATTCGTTTGGCTGAATGGTAGTTGATATTTGCAGGGTCCAGATCAATTTGATATTGGGGACTAGGAAGTAAATTCATACGTTTTTCAACTTGTGCCCATTTAGTTGAAAATTTGCTATCACAACTTACACATGCCTGATTGCATAGATTACTAGTGGTTATTTGGTAAAGTATAGTTTGGTGATTTGAATCTGCACAATCTTGCTGAATTTTATCTAAATCTCTATCTAACTTATAATCCAAAAACTCATTCTCAAATTGACGACGACTTTTGTTCCCTGTAGATTCTACATCCCAGCATTTTTTGCAAGCCACAGTTTGAACGTTATCGAGCAAATCTTGTTTTATTTGATCAATATTGTATTTTTGTGGCAACAAACAACATGGAGTATTCCAAAGTCCTAATTCTTGACTGTACCAAGGTAATACGCAAAAGCAGTTGTTCATTGGGTATTTAATTACCAACTTCAATGTGAAAATATTAATAAATAATCCAAAGGCCCTTGAGCAGATGCAAAAACGCACCCGCAGTTTACTAGAAGAATTAGACGATCTGTACATCGAGCGTGATCGCCGCCTGTTGATTGAAAATCGTGCGGCCACTCTTATTGCTAATGCTATTAGATTGCTAGAACAAATTGATACAGAGTTTCCAGCTGATCAGGCTGAAAATTTGCAGCGCAAATTGCTTAACGCTATTCGTACAAGAGACTCGGGTAAATTTGCCAGATCAGTGAGAAGAACAAATGCAGATACATGAAATCACACGCCGCAATATAAACGAAGGCCCACTCAAGAATGTGGCAACTGATCCTGTGAACTTTGGTAGAACCACAGTGGCCATGCCACAACAGACTGTGGCCCCAAGCAAAGTGACATTTGCACCAAACATGATGCCCAAGGCGGCGGCACCAGGCACAAATCTTGCTGTAGCACCACAAACAACTGCGGTAGCAAAAGCACCGGGTACTAATCTTGCAACAATTCCCACTGGTGGCGCAGCAACTGCACCACCCAAAACTGGTCAAGTAGCACCTGCTACCAGCAGATCAAATCAATCTGATCCTAATGTGATTGATGTTGATGCCAAAGATATCACCAATAGACAAGCACTGCCGGCACCTGCAGGAAACTATGATATCAACACTGGTATGCCAATATCCGATAAAGGCCGAGCAGCCGTGGCTCGTCAGGCAGCATTTGATGCCAGTCCAAAAGGTAAGGCATTACAAGCAAAAATTAATCAATGGGATGCTGAAGATGCAGCCGCAAAACAACCAGCGGCTACACCAGCAACAGCACCAGCGGCTGTTACGAAGCCTTGGACTCCATCTAACCTCAATGTAAAACCAGGTGGTAGTAAAGAAGCTCAGGCTTTTCAAGCACAACAGGCTGGACAACAGGCTGCACAAAAGCCTGCGGCAGGAGCAACGCAACCAACCGATAACTGGAAAACAATAAAAGGTGCCCGAGCACCTGCCCCAGCTGCGCCAGGTAAAGCAGGATTCATGCGCAATGCCGCAGAGTACTTTGCCAACAAAACAATGAATGCTGCTGGCATTCCTTTAGACCAGCAAGGTGGAACCACAGGCTGGCATCCTGGCGGCCACATGGCTACTAGATTGGGACAAGGTACTACAGCTATTAACCAACAAGAAGCTGCGATTGCTTCACAACTCAGTCGTGAATGGCTAAATCAAAAAACTTTGAATCAGAAACCTTCTAATCTTGCACCGAATGAAATTAAAGCTGCCGCTGATTTGATCAATCAAGCAGGATCAAATTTACAAATTAATACTGACAACATTGTAAAACTGGTAAAGAAAACAGTCAATGACCGGCAGGCTACGCAACAGGCTGCGCAACAGCAGGCAAAAAACAATTACCGTAACGCATTGAACATGAAAAAGAATCTCGAACAAGATCCTGCTGCAGATGAAGCAGAAAAACAACGCATGGCAGATCTTGTTAAACAAACTACAGAACAAATGAAACTTGCAGGACTTGGTAACGAAATAGCGGCAGTAGCTGCATCTATTTTACGCACTCAAGACTCACAGGTATTACCAACACAAACATCTGCTACTACCAACACATCGTTGCCTACTGTTAACCCGTATGTTAAGAAAGTAACCGAATCTTTGATCTGGAGCAAGAACTTTGATCCCAGCAAACAGCTATATCGTCGAATGAAACAAGGACAAACTCAATGAGATTACTAGAAGGCGGTAACGTATTCAAAGATGCTGATGGCCGACCATTAACAGGCCGCATCAATCAAAGCGATGTGCCTGCCACAGTACAATGGTTGGAAACACTCACAGGATTAGAATTCCCACGTGAACGTTGGCTGGGATCAACTGGTCGCAAGCCCACCTCGGGCGATATGGACATGGCAGTTGATGCCAGTGAAATAAGCAAAGAACAACTGGCAGCAAAACTCACACAATGGGCCGTAAGTCACGGTCAAGATCCCAAGGCCTGGGTGAAAAAGGGTGGCGAAGTTCACTTGCGCACACCCATTAATGGCAATCCTCAAAACGGATATGTTCAAACAGACTTCATGTTCTTTCCTAACCTGGACTGGGGACAGTTCTACTATGGCGGTTCAGAAGATAGTGCTTATAAAGGCATGAATCGTAATGTGCTGATGAGTTCAATAGCCAAGCAACTGGGACTCAAAGTAGGCGCAAATGGCATGTTCAGCCGCACAACAAATCAACTGGTAGATGGTGGCATGGATCCAGACTATGTGGCCAAAACTTTGTTGGGTCCAAAGGCCACTAGAGAAAATCTCAAGAATGTGGAAAGCATTTATGCTGCTCTAGCACGTGACCGGGACCGCGATGCCAAGCTGGCCGACTTCCGTGAATACCTGGGCCGTGAAGGTTTACAAGAGCCTGGCGCTGTTAACGAAAATACAGAAGTAAACTTCCTAGCAAAACTGCGTGACAGAATTGTAAATCAAGGCATGCAACCCTTGATTGAAACTGAAAAAACAAACCCATATCAAATCTACGAAGCAGAAGAAGGTAATGTAGGTGGTAGAGCCAAAGGTATTGAACACTTGGAAGATCTTGTGTTCCGCAAAGGCTCACGCGGAGTTGACGAAGCACTGGCCATTGTTCAACATGCTGCCGAAGCACCACAAAAGACCACTAGCGTAAAATGGGACGGCAAACCTGCTGTGATATTTGGCCGCAAGCCCGACACAGGAGAATTTGTGCTTACAGACGGATCAGGATTTGAAGCCAAGGGATATGATGGACTTGCTACTTCGCCCCAAATGATGGCACAAATACAAAGCACAAGAAAAGGCGAGCGTGGCGAATTGGTTCAATTGTATGCTGATCTTTGGCCACAGTTAGAAGCAGCTACACCCACCAACTTCCGTGGCTATGTCAAAGGCGACTTGTTGTACTACCCCGAACAGCCCTGGGAAGAACAAGCTGGCAATCTTGTGTTCAAACCCAACACAGTGCAATACCGCATACCTGCCAAGAGCGCACTGGGCCAACGAATTCGCAACAGCACCACAGGCATTGCCATGCACACCATGTATGCTGATCAAGGCGAGCCCAAGCAACCACTCAGCAGAGTGAAATTTAATGAAGTTCCGGGATTGTTCTTGATCGAACCAATTTATGGTAAAGGTATCACACCTCAAGATCCTGCACAGTCTAAAGAGCAAGCAGCATTGATCAAACAGATTCAACAAATACGCCGCAGCAAGGGTGCTGCCATTGATACTTTGTTCAATCCTGCAGAACTGCGAGCCATGCAAATCACAGACTTGGCCAAGCTGTGTGTGGACTATATCAACAAACGTATCAATCCAGACTATGCAGGTTATACTGGAGACTTTTCTAACTTGATAGGTGATTTTGGCCAGTTCCTGCAGAGTACAGTGACTTCTAAAAAGTTCAACAATATTGTGGAATATTTAAAAAGTCCTGCCAGCAACACAGAAGGCCTGGCAGCTGCCTTTACCTTGTTTATCCTGCTACACGATTTGAAGCTGGATATGTTGCGTAATTTGGATTTGAAAGATCCCGGGCACGAAGGTTGGGTAATGGCTACTCCCGCAGGCTATGCCAAAGCTGTTAATCGCTTTGATTTTACTGCTAGAAATCGAGGCCAAAACAATCCTCAACAGGCGTGATTTTTGCCAAAAGACTAAATAAAAGCAGGTCCACCAGGACCACTAACTTTAAAGGATTTTTATCATGGCATATTATACCCCCGTAAATGGTGACGCACAACCAGTATTCGCATTAGACACACGCAACGGTCCTGTTGCTGCTAGTTCTTCTGTTGTTGGTCAACCAGTTCAACCTCAAGGTCCAAAACTGGACTTCTATCGCGTTGTTGCTAACGTTTCTATTGCTGCCGAACAAGGTGTGCAAGAGTATGTGGCTAACGTGATTCAAGCAGTGCAACAAACTGCTACTGTTGCAATGTATCAAGTTGATACAGTGGGCGGCGTTGGCGTTATCAGCTTTGCTACATACCCAACAGGTGCTTTTGGTAACTCAGCTGCCAATCCACCTACCACAACCAGTACAGCAATCTTCTTGGCTGCTGCTAACGTGACATACACTGGCTTCCAGTTGGATACTTGCCAGAGCTTGGGCTTCAAACTAGCTGCTTCTTAATCTGAAGTAAAGTGTAAACTTTATACCCCGGAATTAAAAACTCCGGGGTTTTTCTTTGTCGTTAAATACCCGCAGAATGAATATATTATGCCGGACCCTATTTGATTGTACATGCACTGGCATCACTGGGCACTTTCGCTCAAGTCAAGTGCCGTATCCTGATCGCACAGGCCGATTGATAAACGATATAAACGACTGGAACCGTGCTAGGAATCAACATCGCAACTGGGAAACTATCATGCAAATGATCAGCCTGCGAGCACAACCTACCATTGTGCAAGAACCACACTGTGTGGATAGTATATGGCAGTTTGAATTCAGTGTGGAAACACCCGGGGTATATTCTACCAATAATGACGTTGACAATCTAGATGGGTTACTGAATGAGTGTGCCGGCATACCAATGGTTGTGGGACTGGATGAATCTGCTGCTATTGAGCCCAGTTTAACCATCAACGGGCCAAATCAAAACTTGTGGTTTGAAACCATAAATAAATGACTGGGAACCAAACAATGAGCGATACCACCGACATCGAAAAGAAAAGTCTTGAGGCACATGTAGAATTGTGTGCTGAGCGCTATCGTCTGCTAGAAACCAAACTGGAATCAATGGATGAAAAGATAACCACTCTTTTTGGTGTAATAGCTGAACTGCGCGGCATGTTACAAGCATCCAATGCCAAAAACAACGACAGGCTAATCAGTTGGGGTGCAGGTATAATTGTTACCCTGGTGGGCGCTCTAGGCTGGGCGGCTGCACATTTGATTAAACTATGACTCAAGAACAAAAATTAGAACGCTGGGCCGAGCGTGAAGTTCGCCGCAATATCCACACCATGATTGTGGATGATGAATCAGGCGGGTATGTGGCATTTGGTCGATATCATTTGCGCCCATCTCATCAGTCTTTTGAAGTATACACCACAGGCGATAATTTTATAGGCACTTTCAGCAACAAACGCACAGCAATCAGTTGGTGTGTGGCAGACAATCACAATCAGCTGAGACTGGCACAAAGCATCAAGACTTTAGACACCAAAAAACAAACGCTGTCAGCAGACATATACTGTAGACGTCAAGTGGCTGATCGTAGCCGAAACAACGGATTTAGCGAAGTAGTGCTGACCAAGTTACAACCCAAGGTTCAACAGCATGCCTTGGTGGATCAGGAACTTGAAAAATGTTTAAATTCGGCTAAATATATACAACTTAGGGGATTCCAAAATGAAACTGCAAGAACTAGCGGCAACCAAGCCAACTAAACAAATAGCTCGTGTATTCGAAAGCTATTTTGGCTCACGCATGAAGTTTGACCAAATCACTGGCAAACAAGCTCAACAGATGTTGAAGCGTGTGCGTGGCGTACTAGGCGAGACTCGTCGTCAACCATCGTTCCATCAAAGCGAACGCAATCCAGCTTATCTCAAGCTATTGATGGTCGAACAGGCATTGACTGCTAGAATTAGAGAAGCTGCCATGCCCGGCGCTCCTGCCGCTCCCGGCGCTCCTGCCGCTCCTGGCGCTCCTGCTGCCCCAAATTTATCACAAGCTACTTCAACAGTTAAAGATCCAAAGCTAAAAGCTGCTTTAGACAAAAGTACCAAAGGCCAGACCCTTACACCAGACGAACAAAAGATGGTTGCCGGTGCTGCTATGATGGCTGCTGAAAGCCGACTGCGCAGAGCCTATCGCATGCTGAAAGAATCAGAAGTACAACAAGCTCAAGTGGTATTGGCTGCACAAGACATGGTTGACAAAATGCAATCAATGTTGGAAGACGCCAGCGAAATGCAATTCAAAGAATTGCCTGCTCTAGTTGATTCAATCAAGAATCAAGTGGGTATTGATCAAGCTGCTCAATTCAACACAGACGCCACTGCTGCTCTAACCGGCCTGGTGCAAAACTTGCAAGGTGCCAAACAACAACTTGATCAAGCACTTGGCGTAGTAACCGGCACAACACCTCCACCTGATGCTGGTATGGCTGCCATGGGCGGTGCCCCTGCACCTGCTGGTGATATGGCTGCTGCTGGAATGGATGACCTAGACGCTGCTGCTGACATGGCCGGTGATGAAATTGCACCTCCTCCAGATGAGCCAGCCGCAGTTCCCCCTGCTGCACTTGGTCGCGCCAAGAGATAATGCGAATTTTTGAAGTTGATCAGTCCAGTGCTGGGGCCGATCCCAACAAACTGGTGGGGTTGGTAAACTTTCTTGCAGGTCGAGCAGACGATACAAATGCTCAAAAACAAATCAGTCAAACGGCTTTTATTTCAGCTGCTCAAAGCCTGGGTATTGCTATTACTAGTCAAAATCTTGGCGATGTCATCAGTCAACCTCCACTTAGTGGTGTGTTAGAACCATTAGATCCAAATTCTGGTATGGTCACATTCAAAGGTGCCGACATTGGTCCAGAAAAACTGTCAGTGCAACAAAGTCAACAAGTGGTAAACAAAATGGCCAAATCGGCTATGAAACGACCAATGTAATATAGTCAACTAATAGTTGACGCAAGGCGTTAAATATAGTATACTATGCTGTAGGAGGCCCGTATGAAAAAACTCATTGCTCTCATGTTAGCGATTGTAGCTGTTTCAGCTCAAGCACAACATCACGGTTATTCACATCGCGGAAATTGGATAGCACCCATGGTAATTGGTGGAGCAGTTGGGTATGCGTTAACACGCAATTACTACGAGCCTGTTTACAATTACGGTTATGTTCCACCACCTCCAGTGGTTGTTCAACAACCGGTTCGCTCTGTCTGCACACCTTGGACTGAAACCCAATATGCAGATGGTTCTATAACTAGAACTAGAACCTGCCAATGAAACACTGGAAAGCTCCTGTCACCTACGTTGCAAATGATGTGACAAAAAGTTATGTTGCCACAGTGGCAGCAGAAAATCAGTTTGAAGCGGTGAATGAGTTCCACAAGAAGTTTGGCACAGACTGCTTGATAGGTTGGATACAGGAAACAAAATTATATGGCTTACAGTCAATCGGTTATTGATCACTATGAAAACCCACGCAATGTGGGTAGCTTTGCCAAGGACGACGAACACGTGGGAACTGGCATGGTTGGTGCGCCGGCCTGCGGCGATGTTATGAAATTGCAAATCAAAGTTAAAGATGGTATCATCACAGACGCAAGATTCAAAACCTACGGATGCGGCAGTGCGATTGCCTCCAGTTCTCTCGTTACCGAGTGGGTTAAAGGCCAAACGCTTGAGCAAGCGTCAACTATTAAAAATTCAGCAATTGCTAAAGAACTCTCGCTGCCACCTGTCAAAATCCATTGTTCAATCCTTGCTGAAGACGCCATCAAAGCGGCTGTAGAAGACTACAGAAAGAAGCATGATCTCTCTAACTGATCGTGCGTATACCAAAGTAAAACGACTTCTGCAAGCTAAAGACTATGCTGGCATTCGGCTTGGAGTGAAAACTACAGGTTGCTCAGGCTTGGCTTATGTGTTAGAATATGTACAAGAATACAAACCTTCAGAATCTGACATAAACTATGCACAAGCAGACTTTGTGGTATTAGTTGACAAGAAAAATGAAGTGTATCTCAAAGGCATTACCGTGGACTATGTGCGCCAAGGCCTCAATGAGGGCTTTGAATTTGTCAATCCTAACGAACGCGACCGTTGTGGGTGTGGTGAAAGTTTTAGAGTTTAGATTTTATGTTAATTCCCACTCAACATTATGGGTCTTGGGTGCTGCTCCCACCCAAAGGGTCAAGACTATTGACCTTTGATCCAGAAAGTATTTTAATAGATCTTAGATGGATCCTTCGAAAAGATTACATAATAGATAACTTACCAGCTGTGGAAGATCAGTTGGTCAAACACTATGATAAGCACAATCTTTATTTTTATGCACCGGATGGTAATGATGTGTTAGCCCCGGGGTTGGTAGCTTGGATTAAACTGATTCAACGTGGACTAAGCATACCTGACAATAAAATCTGTTTTTTAAGTGTCAGCCCTAGTTTGCCGCAATGGCAGTGGATATCATATCCATTGGATGCTTTTGAATTTATAAGAAAAATCATATCTGCCAATGATGTAAACAGAGATAACAGCCAGACAAAATTTGTTGGTATGTTAGCTGGCAGCAGAGTCAGCATCAGTAGACTGCGGCTGGCTTACGATTTGGATTGTGCATTTCCGGGTGACGCATTTATTACATTTCCTGTAAACGCAGCAAAAGGTATCTTGAACGAGAGAGTGTCTGAATATTATCAGACTGAACTTGATTGGATGTCTCAAAGACAGTTCAACAATGATATGCCCAACGCCAAGGGAATTGACTACAGGTCCGGCGCTGCCAATTATGCACAAATTTGGAATCAATTCCAAATTGAAATTGTACCCGAAACTGACGAATATCAAAATCAATGGTTTACTGATAAAATAGCCAAATGCCTCCGCACTGGAAAACCGTTTTTATTACTAAGTGGTCAACACAGTTTACAGAATCTCAAACAGTTGGGCTTTGTAACATTTGACCAGTGGATTGATGAAAGCTATGATGAATGTGTATTGCCCGGACAACGAATAAATGCTATAATCAACAGCCTGCAGAAATTGTATCACCACCCAGCAAAGGCGTCAATCATTGCTGACATGCAACAACATGCCAAAAAAAATATTGGCCATTATCATGACTATGTACAAAAACAAATTCAATTACGAACCTATACCGAGAGTTACAATAGATGGCAAGAGATTTTACGCCACACCGGACGGCAATAAACTGCCCTCAGTTACCACCATACTAGACCAAACCAAAAGTGCAGAAAGTCGGGCAGCACTACACAACTGGCGGCGTGCAGTAGGTGCAGAACGAGCACAGCAAATAACCACCGAAGCTGCCAATCGCGGCACCAGAATGCATACCTATCTTGAAAAATACATTCGGGAAGGTGCTATACCTGCCCGTGGATCAAACCCGTTCAGTTGGCCCAGTCATGTCATGGCTGAAGAAGTGATCAACAAGGGCTTGGTGAATGTTAGTGAATTTTGGGGAATTGAAGTGCCACTGTACTTTCCCGGTGTGTATGCAGGCACCACAGACGGTGCAGGAATTCATCTAAATGAACAATCAATACTGGACTACAAGCAAACCAACAAGCCCAAAAAGCGCGAGTGGATTGACGATTACTTTGTTCAGCTGTGTGCATACGCCGAGGCTCATAATGAACTGCACGGAACTAACATCAAAAAAGGCGTAGTTTTGATGTGTGTAAAACCTGACTTGGACCAAGATCATAATATTGTGGGCAAGCCACAATATCAAGAGTTTGTGCTGGAAGGTGCAGAATTTGAACGATATCGTACCCTGTGGTGGAAAAAGGTTGAACAGTTCTACATGCTAAATATGTGATACCTCAAGGAATCACACTGTGGCAATTGTACAAATATCAAGAATTACCAACCGTAAAGGTCTACAAGAAGATCTTCCGCAACCCCTGGCACCTGCTGAACTTGGTTGGGCAGTAGACACACGCCAATTGTTTATTGGACCAGGTACACTGGCCGAAGGTTCTCCTGATCAAAATAACAACGTAGAAATTCTTACTGAATATTCAGATATTTTAGCCACACAAACAGCTTATACCTATACTGGATTTGCTGCCACTGGATACAGTGTGCAAACTGGCCCCACAGCAGGCACGCCAATCAGTCAACCTTTGCAAAACAGACTGGACAGCTATTGTGTGGTCACTGATTTTGGTGCCACAGGAAATGGTACTACTGACGATACCGCGGCTATAAATCGCGCACTCTATCAATTGTACTGTGTTCAAGCAAATCCACAAATTCGAAGAAGTCTGTTTTTCCCTGCTGGCAGTTATAGAATCACCAACACCATCCTAGTACCACCATATGCCATGCTGTATGGTGAAGGACCCAATAGCAGTATTTTAAACTTTACTGTTGCTGCATGGACCAGCACAGTGCCTTATGCTGCAGGGGTGTTGGTAAGGTCCGGATCATACAATGCCGGATCGTTGACTATAGGCAGCACTTATACTATTACTGCTCTTGGTACCACTGATTTTACTTTGATAGGTGCATCATCAAATACTCCCGGAGTAACTTTCACTGCAACAGGAGCAGGATCTGGAACAGGAACAGTTACACAATATTTTAGATCAAACTTTGCAGTGCCTACCGGAACTGCATTAAATGCCGTCATTGAAGGTCAGTACTATTGGGGCAACATATCCAACGGAGCAGCCAGCAGCTTGCCAAATTACATAATGCAAACAGCCAGCAGCACACAACAAACAGGCGTTAACATCGTAAGCCCGCTTGAACCACAAAATATTTTGGTTTCTAACATGCGTATGATTACTGACCAATCCATGAATGGATTACTAATGGAACGTGCGCATGATTGTGCATTTACCAATGTGACTATTCAAGGTCCGTTGACCACAAGCACATTAACTTCGTCTACTGATAACAGCACAGCAGTGAACTGGGCCAGTACCAGTGCATTGGTTAACAATCATATCAATTTTGATAATTGCAGTTTTGCAGGATTCACATACGGTACCAATACCGCCCAACAAATTGAAGGTATTACAATAAGCAATTGTAAGTTTAATACCTTGTATCAGGGCGTGTATCTGGGCGGTCTAACACCAGTTAACGGCGGCCCAACAGGTGTGAGATTGATCAGCAACATGTTTGACAACATCTATGTTGAAGGTGTTGTAATTGATGGTGTGAGCTTGAACACCACCACCAACAATGTGTTCTATGATGTGGGCAATCACTTCAATGGCGCCGCATTGGCCGCAAGCGCAATCATTGACATTGATACCGACAACAACGTGTGCCTAGGCGACATGTTTGAAAGAACCACAGCACAATCGGCTACCTATCCTAGAATTAAATTGAACAACACTGCCAGTATTGCCATGGAAAATGGTTATCGCTTGCAACAAGGCACATACAAACGTGAGTCAGGTGTTTCGTTTACTTTGGTAAACAACGTGTCAACGGCTGCTGTAATAACCACATTTGATGCTGTCACAGTTGCCGCGGTGCAAATCAACTATACCATAGTTCGTGACACCACTGTTAGAACTGGTGTGTATACCATTGTGCGTGGTACAGATGCATCAGGCACCGACCTACAAGGCAGTGATACCGGAGTGCAAAATTCTTCACCAGGCGTGACATTTTCTGTTACAGAAAGTTCCAGTGTTGTGTCCTGGAAATATGTTACAACCAATACAGTCACCGGTACCTTAAGCTATTCAGTCACCTATCTAGCCTAATGTGGGCCCGCACCTTTGATGCCAGATTGGCCAGTTGGAATCAACTGCGTGTGGCAGTTGCTGCCATGCCTGCAGACCAATGTTTACACGCTATAAATGCCTGGTGGTTTGACACCCCTTGGCGTGCTTACCATTTGCACTGGGATGATCAACCCAGTTGGCCTGATCCTTGGCAATTGTTAGATGACAATTTATTCTGTGGACTTGCAAGAGGGCTGGGAATGTTGTATACTATAGCTCTGCTGGATCGTGCAGACATGCAAGATGCTGAATTAATAGACACAGGCAGTGACAATTTAGTCCTAGTGGAACAAAAGAAATATATACTGAATTGGGACAGAGATCAGCTGTTAAATATCAATCTAACGCCGGTTAATCCTCGGCACCGGCTCAGTCAAGAACAAATAAAAACACAAATAAAGTAGCGAAAAATGAAAAATATAACAGTTGTCAAACGCAGTGGACAGCGCGAGTCATTAGCATTGGAAAAATGGCAAACTCAAATTGCCAAAGTGTGTGCAGGCATAGCAGACGTAAGTCAGAGCATGATAGAGATACGCACACAGCTACATTTTTACGATGGAATTACCACCAAAGAAATTGATGGCATAACATTAAGAGCCATTGTGGACTTGATTGATGTGGAACAAAATCCTGATGTTGGACACACCAACTATCAGCATGTGGCAGGTAAACAACGACTGTCAATGTTGCGCAAAGACGTATACGGTTCATACGATCCTCCCCACCTGTATGATATTGTGAAAACAAATGTGGCTACAGGTTTGTACACTCCTGAACTGTTGGAATGGTATTCAGAGGACGACTGGAACCGCATGCAAGGCATGATTGACCATGCCAAGGATGAACAGTATTCCTATGCTGCCATTGAGCAGTTGATTGAAAAGTATCTTGTTAAAAATCGTTCAACAGGAAAAACATATGAAACTCCGCAAGTTAGATACATGGTTGCCGCAGCCACAGTGTTCCATAAGGAAGAGCCTAACACAGCTAGGATGCGTTATATCAAAGAATATTACAATGCGGCCAGTGATGGTCTTTTTACTTTGGCTACTCCTGTGTTGGCTGGGTTGGGGACTCCTACTAAACAATTTTCAAGTTGCGTTCTCATTCGCAGTGATGACGATCTTGATAGTATATTCGCTTCGGGCGAAATGATGGCCAAGTATGCCAGCAAACGTGCTGGTATTGGCCTGGAGATTGGACGACTGCGTCCACTAGGCTCGCCCATCCGTGGTGGCGAAATCATGCACACAGGTATGATTCCGTTCCTAAAGAAGTGGTTTGGTGATCTGCGCTCATGTTCACAAGGAGGTATCCGTAATGCAAGTGCCACTGTTTTTTATCCCATCTGGCATCTTCAATTCGATGATCTTATTGTGCTCAAGAACAATCAAGGAACCGAAGAAACCCGTGTCCGACACATGGACTATGGGGTGGTGCTTAGTGCTTTTTTCTGGCGTAGATTTAAACACAAACAAAACATCACGTTCTTTGACCCTAACCAAGTACCGGAACTATACGAGGCATTCTACTCCAACACTGCACTTTTTGAAGATCTGTATGTCAAATATGAAGCTAGATCTGACCTCCGGAAGAAAGTTATGTCTGCTGAAGAAGTATTCAAATCAGGCATACTCAAGGAACGAACAGACACTGGTCGTATCTATCTAGTGTTTATTGACAACGTGATGAACCAGGGACCATTTGATCCTGAGTATCACACCATTTACCAGAGTAACCTTTGCTGTGAAATTCTTCTTCCTACTAAACCCTTTAAACGTCTGGATGACAGCGATGGTCGTATTGCACTATGCACCTTGGGCTCAATCAATTGGGGTGCATTCCGTAATCCAGAAGACATGCGCCGTGCTTGCCGTATATTGCAGCGTAGCCTGTGCAACATTCTTGACTATCAAGACTTTCTCTCCATCCAGTCTAAACTTTCAAATGATGAGATCCAGCCCCTGGGTATTGGAATCACCAACCTTGCCTACTGGCATGCCAAGCGCAGCCTCCAATACGGTGAATCAGACGCCTTGGCTGAAGTCAAGACGTGGATCGAACACCAAGCCTACTACTTGACCGAAGCCACTGTTGAGCTGGCCAAGGAGCGTGGTCCTTGCAAAGATTCTCACCGTACCTGGTATGGTAAAGGCATATTTCCATGGGAACGAAGAGCTGCTGGGGTTAATGAACTTGCGAATTTTGCACCAGAACTAGACTGGGAACCCCTGCGTGAACTCATGAAAACTCACGGAGTACGTAATGCCACATTAATGGCAGTGGCTCCTGTTGAATCAAGTTCTGTAGTGATCAACTCAACCAATGGCATTGAGATGCCCATGAGCCTAATCACTGTGAAAGAATCCAAAGCCGGCAGTCTCACGCAAGTAGTGCCTGAATATCACCGGTTGAAGAACCGGTATCAATTGATGTGGGCACAAAAAGACTGCATTGGCTATTTGAAGACCGCGTGTGTGTTGGCTGCTTATATTGATCAGTCAATTTCTACCAACACATTCTACAATCCAGCGCACTGGCCTGATCGCAAGGTGCCTACCACACTGATTGCTCGCAACCTAATGCAAGCACATCATTGGGGACTCAAGACATTCTACTACAGCCTTATCAACAAAGCCGGCAGTAAAATGATCAAAGAAGATGCACCTGCAGCCATGCCGGAGATTGATTTTGATCTTGAAGAAGACTGTGAAAGTTGTAAACTTTGAACAGTATAGAAAAAATCTGGGCACGAGCCACAGGCCACTTAATGGGGCACACAGATGACGACCGTCCTGATGTGCCCATTTTAACTTTGAAGGAAGCTCGATTGGCCTTGTTCTTCAAGACCTTTTGGGTTATAATACACGTTGTGACCTGTGGGTTTATCATAGCAAACACAATAAGACACTGGAACAATTAACATGTTAGAAACCTGTTGTGATATATTGGTAGATGCGTACAAACGCAATTGGATAACCAGCAGAGATGGCAACATTTCTATTCGTCACCACGATCGTGATCATTTTTATATCACACCGTCGGGTGTGCGCAAGCAAACACTACAGCCAGATCAGTTTAAAAAGATTGGATTGATTGACAGCATCAGTGCTACTCCACCTTTTCTAACTAGATCCTGGCAAGAAGAACACTACACTGACATTAGTGCCAATCTCAAGCCCAGCGGAGAACTACCATTGCACTTTGGTCTACAAAAAGAAATGGGGCAGCACTCAAACGAGGTTAGAGTTGTTGTTCATGTACATCCAACCTATTGCATTGCAGCCATGCATGCTGGCATTGATCTAAGTACTATTAGCGATGCGTTTCCAGAACTCAATCGCTACACTCGGGTAGCACCCAATGTAGGTGATGTGAAACCAATCAGCCAAGAGCTTGCTGATCAGTGTCATCGTCAACTGAAGTTGGATGACCGTGGTAATATTGCCTACGACATAGTGGGCATCAAAGGGCACGGAGTGGTAGCAATTGATGTCACACCATGGCGTGCTTATGAACATATTGAAAGATTAGAACATATTTGCAAAATAGTTCTTGCATCAGGAAAAATCTAATAGGATATCGGTCATGAACAAAAAAGATTTTCCTGCTTGGCACAATGGTAAATTTTGCCAAGTTGGCGATTTAAAAATCAATGTTCAAGATTTTGGACTGCTACGTTCTTACGGCGTTTATGATGTAATCAGTATTAAAAATAATCGAGCCTTAGCAATTGATCAACATATCAATCGTTTTTTACAAGGTTGCAAATATTACTACATCAATGTAAAACACACAGCTGATGAACTCGTTGGCATTATAAAAGAAATCAACACTCATGCCACACAAGATATTCATGTGTGGATAATTGCCACTCGAGGAGAACCTTCGTCATATGACATACGTGATGTTATAAAAACACAACCTCATTTAATGATAGGAACAGGGCCGTATGAATCAGTCAAACCAGACCGAGACATGAAGTTATGCATTGCTAGAAAAGTTCGCCGCATTCCAGATACATCAATCAATCAGTCTTACAAAAATTTTGCTAGACAAGATTTTACTATGGCACAGCTTGAATCGACCATGCGTGGATTTGACAATCCTATTTTGTTGGATCACAATGACCTGCTTACCGAAGGACCACAGTTTAGTGTAGCAATTATAAAAGATGGATGTGTGTTGTCTCCTGCTAGTAATCGACTGTCAGGAATCACTATGAAGATGATAAACACATTATGTCAAGAGCATGGCATAGATTTTCAATACTGCGATATCAACGAAGAATTATTGAACATAGCAGATGACGCTTTTGCAACTACGGCTGCCGGTGGTGTAATATCTATTGCATCAATTGATAACAAACATTTTTTGGAAACTGCACTACAACAGCAACTAAGAAACTTGTACCAACAGGCATGGGAACAAGACAAATACTCTATAAGGATATAAAATGAGCCAAGCACAATACAATCTCTCCACCAAAACAGACTATCTACATCGCAAGATGTTTTTGGATCCTGCTGGTCCTGTGACCATTCAGCGTTTTGAGGAAGTAAAATACAACAAGCTGGTCAAGTACGAACAAGAGGCTCGCGGATTCTTCTGGGTACCAGAAGAAATTTCATTGACCAAAGATGCCAATGACTTCAAAGAAGCATCAGACACAGTCAAGCACATCTTTACATCCAACCTGTTGCGTCAAACAGCATTGGATAGTTTACAAGGCCGCGGTCCAGCGCAAGTGTTTACTCCTGTTGTGGGCATACCTGAGCTGGAAGCGTTAATGTACAACTGGAGTTTCTTTGAAACCAACATTCATTCGCGCAGTTACAGCCATATCATTCGCAACATCTACAATGTGCCCAAGGATGTGTTTAACACCATCCACGATACCAAAGAGATAGTGGACATGGCTTCTAGTGTGGGCCGGTATTACGATCACTTGCACATGGTCAATTGCGAAAAGGAACTGGAAGTTCCTGTTAAAGAGTATGCTCATGTCAAAGCCATTTGGATGGCACTCAATGCCAGTTATGCATTGGAAGCATTCCGCTTCATGGTATCATTTGCCACCAGCTTGGCCATGGTGGAGAACAAGATCTTTATCGGCAACGGCAATATCATTCAGTTGATCCTGCAAGACGAAATTCTGCACAAAGAATGGACGGGGTGGATTATCAATCAAGTGGTGAAAGAAGATTCTCGCTTTGCTCAAGCCAAGGCTGAATGCGAAGCTGAAGTGTATCAACTGTATTTGGATGTGATCCGTGAAGAAAAAGAATGGGCCGACTACTTGTTCAATAAAGGACCAGTGATTGGTCTCAACGCACAGATCCTAAAAGACTTTGTGGACTACACAGCCGCAAACGCACTCAAAGAAATTGGCATCAAGTATCAAGAGCCAGCACCGCGAAGTACACCCATACCGTGGTTCAACAAGCACGTGGACACCAGCAAGAAACAGACTGCCCTGCAGGAAAACGAATCAACCAACTATGTGATTGGTGTGATGAGTGATGCCATTGACTACGACGAACTGCCTAACTTATGATAGATGAGTGGTATTATAAACGAGCCGAATGGAAAGAAACATTTGCATTGATACCTCGCCGTTGCGATCTCAGTGGTAGATGGATATGGGGTCGGCATGTTCGTGGCACTAGGTTTATCACAGGCCCCGGAGATACAATAGAGATTAGTATCTGGAATCATCGTCACGAACACACACTTTATAGACTAAAAGGAAAAATAAAATGAAAGCAATTGTATGGTCAAAAGACCAGTGCCCTTACTGCGACCAAGCCAAAGCGTTGTTAAAATCACGCAACATTGAGTTTGAAGAACGCAATATTCAGCATGAATGGACAAGAGAGCAACTATTAGAAGCAGTACCAACGGCTCGCTCAGTGCCACAGATCTTCTTGGACGATCAACTGATAGGCGGGTTTACCGAACTCAGAACAAAACTAACAGAAAGTAAATAATGGAAACAGGAAAAGTATACACATTCAAAATGAACTCAGGCGAGGAAATGATTGCCAAAGTTACAGAAGTCGGCGAAGGCTATGCCATGCTACAAGACCCTGTAAGTGTGGCTCCTGGTCCGCAAGGCATGGGACTGGTACCAAGTATGTTTACCGCAGATCCTGACAAAAACTCCCGGCTAAATATGAATTGTGTTGCTATCTCTGCGCTAACAGACGAATCAGTTCGTATGAAGTACATTGAAGCAACCACAGGCATTAAGGTGCCAGAAAAACGAATCTTAGTGGGATAACATGCCAGCAGTACAACGAGTAGGTGATGCAGACGGCGCAGGGGGTGTGGCCAGTGGTGGTGTTGGTTCAGTACGAGTCAACGGTCGCCCAGTGATTGTAGATGGCAACTCTGTAAGCGCTCATCCCTGTTGCGGACAAAAGGGTTGTCCACCTATTCATTGCAGTGCCGTCACAGCTGGTGGGTCCGGCACAGTTAGAGCTGGTGGCATTCCTGTAGTTTATACAGGCGCCGGCGACACCTGTGGTCATGCTCGAGCTGGCGGTTCAGGTGATGTGAGGGTGGCAGCATAATGGCACAAGGTATTTTAACCCCGTTGCAGTTGACAGCGGCATCTGCTTTATTAAACAATACTGGCATCAAACCACTGCCCGCAGCATTGACCACTGCAATCGCATCATTCAATGCTGGATCACCAATCCCAAATTTTCTTACTGCTGTGGCTAACTACAGTGCCGCATTATTTGCCAATGCAACAACACTATCATCATTGCTAACCATTGGCAACACAACCATTCCTGCATTGGGCGATAGTATTCCTGCTGCCTTTACCAATCTTACCTCTGTTTCTACTGTGCCTGCAGGGTTTTCAGGATTGATTCAACAGACTGGAAACAATTATCTTGGTAACGGCGATGTTGGTCGATTCTCACAAGGCTTTATGGCAGTGCAAGGTTACATCAACACTACCAATCAGTATATTAACTCTGCTGTAAATGCTCAGACCTATCTTGGTCCCACATTCACTAACATGAATAATTTAACAACCAACAGCGTCAATGATGTGAATCCAGATTTTGGAAACTTTGCTACAGACTTGACCAATCAAGGTAATTTAACCAACTTGAATGATCTTAGATCATATGGCACACCTGCTGGTTTATTGCGTCAGTTGGCTGCCGAAGGCAATATGGTAGGCGGTGTATTTGGACCTGTGCAAACGCCATTGTTAGCTGCTGGATTAACGTCTGGAGAAATACAAACTTTGTTGACAGGTCAAAGCACAGTGTCAGAAAACGAATATCTTCGTTTGCAACGTTTGGCCTACCAAGGCATGACCAATGTGGCTGGTACTGACCTACAACAAGTGTTGAGTATTTTGGGAGTGACCACACCCAATCTTACCAGTATGGCTGATTTGTTGGATCAGGCCATGATATTTCCCAACAGTTATACCACATTGCAAACACCCAGTCCTGAAGGACCAGTTTTGATATACGGTCCTGATAGCAGTGTAAACATAAGTTTGGCCGACAATGTGTCGGCATATCTGGCGGCACCAAATGGCTGTGAGGATTTAGGCAAAGTAATACCACCTGCACAAGCAGTAAGTAATAAAGCAGTGCAGGTGGCTTTTGAGCAAGTGACCAACATCACCAATACAACACTGCCTGCCTTGGCTGCAACAGTCAATACCCTGCCAAGAACTCCGTGGAACATCAACAAAACTTATTTGGCCAACAATCTAGTGGCCAATGCTCCGGCAGTAAATGGCCTGGCACAGTTGAATCCTGACACGGTTTTTTATCGTGCTCAGCAAGACGTGCCAGTTGGCACCAGCATCAATGATACTGATTATTGGTTACCTACAACTGCGGGATGCGGATTAAGTACCATGTCTGGGCTGCCACTGATACAAGCACAAACAACTGCTATCGATTCTTCGGTGGCTTCGTATTTTTCTAGTAACATAGCAACCGGTTCAGGACCTGACGGAACTATTACCACTTGTGATGTTATTGGCACTGCAATTGATTCCAGCAACATTACTGCACAACTTGCTATAGCAACATCTGCTATGGCAAATATTAGAACTTTGGTTGCTAATGCTACAGCCAATGTTACCAATATAAATTCAGCTTATGCGGCTATTGCTGTTGCAACCAGTGGTACTGATGTGGTAGCCAACATTGCCAAAGCAAATGGAAACATTGCCAATATTTACGCCAATGCCAATGTTCAAGTGGCGTCTAATGTAACAATCCTTAATAATGCATGGTCCGCTATAGCCAATGTGTTAAGCACAGAAAAAACTTATCAAACATCTGCTGGCATTGATTATTTTAACTTGCAAGCTGGTGAACGGGTCAGCACAATGAGCTTTGTGCAACAACTGCCCATCTATGGCACTCAAACCAGTTCGTGTGGTCCTGCATATTTTATTGAGCAAATTGCCAACACTAGCATCATTGGCGGTCAGGCCATTGTGGGTGCCTTGCGTGAAGGCAAAAACAATCAGTGCCTGGGAGAGGCAGGATTGATTGTCAACACCACTCCTGGTGCAACCTTAGCAGTGACCCCTGTGCCTGCTGTGACTCCTGTATACTAAAGTATACATTTTTATTGGTTGACCAATAAACACATTGCCGCTATAATTAGGGCATGTGGACCAAAATGCAACGCCAAATACAGAAGTACTACTATCGTACTAATTTTACGGTGGTAGAACTCCTAGTGATTGTAGGGTTATTATTTTGGTTGACCAGAAAAGCCGTTTTTGCTATAATTTAGGCATAGTAAGCAACAAAGGAGCCCCAAATGACCCAGATGTCCAAGATCCAGCAAGTTAATTCTGCTATCATGTTTGGTGAGTTTTCAAACACTGAACTTGACAGCATTATCAGTGCAGTGCAATTTGCCAAGGCCAGTCTGCGTAAACACAATATCCGTCAGTTTGCAAAAGGTGACACTGTGAAGTTCCATAGCACCAAACGTGGCATGACCATGTCAGGCACTGTAAGCAAGATTGCCATCAAGTATGTGACAGTGAGCACCCCACAAGGCTTGTGGCGTGTGCCTGCTAACATGTTGGAGGCAGCATGAACTTCCGCGCCTGGTGTCGTGAAATGTGGTACGAACATGTGGAAGAATCTCGTGTGTGGGAAGGGTTCGAGCCTACTGGCACACAGCAAGAATATTTCAACAAATACAAATATTGGCTCAAACGCGAATATCGTCATCAACAAGGAGAGAAAAATGGGTCTTGATATGTATGCCTATGTGGCCACCCGCGAAGGTCAGCAACGCGACTACTATGACGGCGCTGAGTGGAATGAAACTTCCAGAGAGTTTGTGAATACAAAAGTTAATAAGCCGCGTGAAATTGCCTACTGGCGCAAGCATCCTAACCTGCATGGTTGGATGGAACGGCTGGCAGAACAAAAAAAATTAAGCTATGACAGCTTCAACGGCATTGAAATGGAACTCGCTCCTGAGGACTTGGATGAACTTGAACGAGCAGTCACACACCGTCAACTGCCGCCTACATCAGGTTTCTTCTTTGGTAGTGAAGCAGATCAACTCTATTACGATCGGGACTTGGCGTTCGTCAAAGCCGCTAGAACAGAAATGTTCATGGGCTTGAAAGTGTTTTATAACTCATCCTGGTAAGGCGTTAAGTATATGAATGAAACTGATTACAGCCACTCAAGGTTTGATGCCATAATGGCCGCAGGTTGGATACGCGATCTCGAAAGTTCAGACAGTCGCATTCACAAAGAAAAAGTGATTGAAAAAGCCCTGATGGCCGCAAAACTAGGCAGTGCCGATGCGCAGTGTTTTTTGTTCAATTGCTATCAAGCCTACAATCCGTTCTATGTGTTTGGCATCCGCCAGGTACCTGAGACTGAGGGCTTAACTGGGCGTGACAATCCTTGGACACAATTCTGGGCTATGCTAGAAGCCCTGCGCACTAGATCGATCACAGGCAATCGTGCTAGAGAAACAGTTGAGCGAATGAGTCAGCAGTTTGACTCTGAAGAGTGGAACATGTTGGCTCGCCGTGTGTTGATCAAAGATCTGCGATGTGGTGTCTCTGAAAAGACTATCAACAAGGTTGTGGGCCGAACTGAATACCGGATTCCCGTATTTTCATGTCAGTTAGCACAGGACTCAACAGATCATCCCAAGAAAATGAAAGGCATCAAGCGTCTAGAGTGCAAGTTAGACGGAGTGCGTGTGTTGGCAGTGGTTAGTGGCGCCACAGTCACACTATACAGCCGCAATGGTAAAGAGTTTGAGAACTTTCCGCAGGTTGCCGACGCTATCGAAGATGCTCGCAAGCACTTTCAACACGGTCGTGGCACCGGTGGACATTATGTGTTGGATGGTGAGATTGTGGGTGAAAGTTTCCAACAACTCATGCGCCAAGCACATCGCAAATCAAATGCCGAAACCACAGGCATGGTATATCACATTTTTGATATCATCCCACTTGATGCCTTCAAAGAAGGGCATTGGAATGTACAGCAGTACAAGAGACTGGAATGGTTAGAAGCGGCTCGTGCTGGCTTGGAAGAAACTGCATGTCTGCGCATCATGCCCGGATTGGATGTGGATCTGGACACAGCCGAAGGGCATGATATCATGCAACGCTATGCTGAAGCTGCCGTAGAAGGTGGCTTCGAAGGCATCATGATCAAGAGCCTGGACGCACCTTATCAGTGCAAGCGGTCGGACTCGTGGATGAAATGGAAACCTACCATTAGTGTTGATTTGAACATTGTGGGCTTTGAAGAAGGAACTGGTAGGAACAAAAACCGCTTGGGTGCTATAATATGTGAAGGAGATGACAATGACCGTAGAATTTGCGTTAATGTTGGCAGTGGCTTTAGTGATACTCTTCGTGATGAGTATTGGGCCAGTAGGGATCAGTTGCTTGGTCACTTGGTTGAAGTCCAAGCAGACGCAGTCACCCAAAATCAAGACGGAACCTACAGTCTCCGATTCCCCCGGTTCTTGAGATTCCGTGACTTTGAAGCAGGTGATAAAGTATGAAAATTGGACTGAGCTATAGTCGTTGTGTTCGAGACATTGTGCAAGGTCGCGTGGACATAAATGATGTGCTGGTGGTGATCTCCCGCACAGATTTTGACCCGAATGACGACAAGCAGTGGGCGGATATTTGGCTTGGTTATCGTTATGGATTAAATCCTGAGTGGTGGGATTGCAGGGATCAGGATGATGGTCACTATCGACTAGTTAGTATTGCACTTTGGGAAACTGGCCGGTTCCATCAACCACGCAAGTTTGGAGCTCGTCCTCGTCGCCACAGCTATCACTGGTTGGAAACAGTATTGTCCAGCGAAGAACTGGATGCCAATCCCACAGTAAAAGATGCTTGGAACAAATTCCAAATGGTTGCTGGGTTAACCAATGTCACACTAGATCAAACGTATTAATCAACTAGGAGATTCCCATGTGGAAACTTGTAATCCCTGCACTGGCAGTGGCTCTAACAGGATGTGGTGGAGGTGGAGGTGGAAGTGCCAACAATGGTATGCCGGTAACTTCTATACTTGTTGCTGCCGACTCAATATCAATACCCAGTGCGTTTGTGCCTAGTCTAGCTACCGGCAAGTTTGACAATACTGGCGATCAATATGTATTGGTTAGCGGATGGTTAGTCAACAGTTCGCCAACTCCTACTGTTAAAATTTATCGATTATCTGGTACCGGACCAAGACCACAATGGGCCACAGGTACAATCACAGATGCCACTGCCGATGTGTTAGGTAGCGAGTTTGGGTGGTCAGTTAACTACCCACAGATAGCCGACTTTAACCGCGATGGCATTGATGACATATTCTTTCCAGGATTTACCGACGGTGCTAACTTGTTGCAAAATAATCCATCAGTGGTGTTCCTAAGCAGAGCCGGGCAAAGCCATCAACGAGTAGATCTAGCTGGGTTGACTTGGAATCATGGAACCACTGTGCTAGACGCCAACCAAGATGGGTGGTTAGATGTGCTTAACAGCAATGGAGAGATGTGGATAAACAATCAAGCAGGTGGATTTACTTACAGGCCTAAGGACACATCGCGCACTATTAAGTATCCTCTTGCCGGTGCTGGAGTGTGTGCAGGCGACTTAGATGGGTCTGGTGCTGCTCAAGTGGTGCTAACTGATCAAACTGGACTTCAAGCCAGCCAACTAATCTACAAGTTGAATGCCAACATGGAGCCTATATACCAAGGGGCTTTGCCAGTGCCATATTTTGACAAAAACAACACTGATGCCACAGTGAATCGAAGTCATGATGTAAGCTGTCAAATTGTAGATGTTAATGGTGATGGGCGTAAGGATGTGGTGGTTGTAAGTTATCTTAATGATAATACAGTAACTAGATTAATTGGTGCTCAAAGCATGGTACAAATTTATTACAATCTTGGTGGCTATGTTTTTAGTGATGCAACAGATATCAGCATGTCCGGATACGATCAGGGTGCGTTAGCCAGTTACACACCCAAGGTCATGGACTTTAATGGTGACGGGCACCCAGACATTTGGTTGATGAATACCAATCGCACAGAAAGTGGTAACCAAGTTTGGCTGAATGACGGTACAGGCAAATTTAAACAAAGTCGTCGAGAATATTTTAATGATTTGGTGTTGCAACACTCAAAGTTAAACGGTGTAAATTCTAATACCTCCGGTATAATGATGCCTATTAACGTTAATGACAAATGGAATTTTATTATAGCCACATCATCGGATGTTTTAGATCTGCGTGTTGGTGGTAAAGTTTATGTGGCCTATGCTCGAACACAATGGAGTTTTTAATGAAAAAGATCTACTATGAAAAAAAGGGCCGCAGGTATGTGCCTGTGAGTGAATATGACAGTGAGTACTTGGACAGTTTCGGCAAGGGCACACACATTGTTATGTGCTACCCAGGTGGACAAAGCCGACGCTACAACATTGACCCTAACTATGCCGCAATGATTGCGGCAGGGCGACTGGCCGAAGATGGCATCTGTGAATCCATACGTAAAGCCAGTGAAATGCGGCCACAGCGTACTCCTCTCACTCCCGGACAAAAGAAAGCCTGGGAAAAATTGGCCAAAGAGTTTGGTGATGACTTGTGTCCGTTGACCTATGGCAGTGCTCGAGATCATGCAGAAGCAGGCATCAACACCATGATTGCAGAAGCAGATAAATTAATGAGTCACCCGGCTGTGCGTGATGCATACGAGCAGTTTCAAACAGTTTGCAATCTTGTCAAACAAAAACAAAACACTTGACAGCCACCTCAAGTGTTGTTATAATTACTGTGCATGATCAAAGAGATTGGGTAGTCTATGGTGGGGCGGGGTGAATCGATAACCTGGGCCTGCTTGAACCGTGGCAAGTGGACGTAAATCCTGTAGGTTGCGACAAGGACCTCGATCTTAGGATCAAAACCAGGCTGATACCCTGGGAGTATGCCGAGAGGATAAATCTGGAAAGGTTAGAAATGACTGTCAAAATTGAGGGCTCTGCGTTGAGTATCCCTGAGTCACTTGACTCGCTTAATGTAACGCCTTTGGTCATGCACCGTATTTGGTTTCGATTGCATACTGTTAAAGAATGGTATGCAATCATGAAAGAGGCTAGAGTGATGTTTGGAAAAAACTGGCGCACCCAAAGCAGAGTAAAACGCAGATTAGAACACACTACATTGTGGGGGATTTCGTTGCAACCAGTGCCTGTATGGTTTGAAGTGCCGGATCAGACCTTTGCCACATGGGTGGCAGTAAAGCATGCGGTGATTGCCATGCCTCCGCCTGGTAAATAATTTTTATGATATTTGGATTTGGTATTCTCGCCACCGCATTACTCTTAAGCGGCGTAGCAGCCTGGTACTCAGTAGCAGGCCTTACTGCTATATTCTCAGCGGCCACAATACCTGTGATCATCATGGGCGGTTCGCTAGAACTGGGCAAAATTGTTGCCACTGTATGGTTGCACAACAACTGGCGCCGTGCTGGTATTGTGTTCAAACTGTATTTGATACCGGCCATAGCATTCCTAATGATACTGACCAGCATGGGTATATTTGGCTATTTGTCAAAGGCACACTCAGATCAAAGCCTGGTGTCAGGCGATGTTACTAGCAAGATTGCAATATATGATGAAAAGATCAAAACCGAAAAAGAGAATATTGAAGCAAACCGTAAGGCGCTTAAACAAATGGATGAGGGAGTGGATCAAGTATTGGGCCGCTCAACAACAGAAACGGGTGCCGAAAAAGCTGTGGCTATGCGAAGAACCCAGCAGAAAGAGCGTGCTCGCCTTCAATCAGAAATATCACAGTCGCAAAAGTCTATCGCGGGACTTAACGATGAACGTGCGCCTATTGCCGCCGAGGTCCGAAAAGTGGAGGCAGAGGTTGGACCAATAAAATACATTGCGGCCTTGCTGTACGGAGACAATCCTGATGCCAATCTATTGGAACGTGCAGTGCGTTGGATGATCATAATGATTGTGTTGGTGTTTGATCCCTTGGCGCTTACACTTATTCTAGCGGCAAACAAACAGTTTGAATGGGCACGACAAGGTACAGGTGGGTTTGTGCATGATGAGCCCCAGTATGAACCTGACGACGGACCCGTTACTGATGACCAAATTGAACAGATTCAAGCCAGTTCTGAGCCACCTGAAGACAATCGTCCATGGAACGAACGCTATCCTTATCTTGCCCGGCCATTTGATCACTTTCAAAATCTCAAGCCCATGGTAGCACCAGATCCCGTCCGAGAAGATGAGGCCGCAATGGGTATTCAGCCTCCGGAAGAAATACCGGGCATAGAACTCCGTGCTTGGACTGAGGAAGAAATTGATGCACTCGATTCAGCTGATGAAACCGACAAAGAAGCCATGCGCCGTTGGAAAATGGAACATCCTGATGAAACTATCAAAGCACAAAGAGTTAAATTGACCCGAGGGCAAATTGATCAATTGCCCTGGACTGATCCCAAGTACACTCAAACCAGTTTTGGTAGAGAGTTTCCGGCAGCACCCAATCGAGGTGACACCTTTGTAAAAACTGATCGCATGCCTCCACAGTTGTACAAATTCAACGGAGACGAGTGGATTATTATTGACAAAAATTCTACAGATAACTATACTTACGACACAGCATACATTGATCACCTCATTGACAAGATCGCCACTGGTGAATATGATCCAGATTTGTTGAGTGACATTGAGAGAGAACAAGTATCAGAACGTCTAAAACCAACCAATACCAACGCATGAAACAAACCGAAAATTTAGATAATTGTAGTTTTTGTGGCAAGCACAAAGATGCAGTGGTCAAGTTAATAGTGGGCGAAGATGTTGCCATCTGTAACGAGTGTGTGGAACTTTGCCAAACTCTTCTAGTAGACGAACATATACTTACTCCTACAACGCAGACTATCAGTCTTGATCCTAGAGCTATCTTAAAACATCTTGATCAATATGTTATAGGACAAGGTCAAGCCAAAATGGTATTGAGCGTGGCAATTGCCAACCACTACAAACGCATAGGCAATCAAGACAAAAACACTGAAATTGAAAAAGTCAACATTCTCATGCTAGGTCCCACAGGATCTGGCAAAACATTGTTGGCTCGATCAGTAGCAAGATACTTGGATGTGCCGTTTGTGATTGCTGATGCTACATCACTGACTGAAGCAGGATATGTAGGTGATGACGTTGAAAGTTTAATTTCACGTCTGTATACTGCCTCGGGCAATGACATCGAAAAAACACAACGTGGTATTGTGTTTGTAGACGAGATTGACAAAATCAGTCGACGTTCAGAAAGCCAAAGCATCACAAGAGATGTATCGGGCGAAGGGGTGCAACAGGCCTTGCTCAAGTTAGTAGAAGGCACCAAATGCAGAATCACACCCACAGGAGGTCGCAAACATCCCAACGGCGAAACTGTGGAAATTGATACCACTAACATTTTGTTTATTGCTGGCGGCGCCTTTGTGGGCCTGGACAATATTGTGAAGAGTCGTATTCGTGGCACATCAATTGGATTCCAAGCCGAAGTGTCATCAGATCGTGCCGGCGACCTTGATCAAGTAACTCCTGACGACCTGGTTAAATTTGGCATGATTCCAGAGTTTGTGGGACGTTTTCCAAGTTGGGTTGCGTTAAACGAACTTGCTCTAAAAGATTTGATATCTATTCTAACAGAAATCAAACACAGTTATGTAGATCAATACAAATGGTTGTTTGTGCAAGATCAAGTTGCATTAGAATTTGATAAAACAGCTCTAGAGCAAGTGGCCAAGAACACATTAAAAAACAAAACAGGAGCTCGTGGCCTGCACAGTGAACTGGAACGTGTGCTACTGCCACACATGTTTAACCTGGCACGTTACAAAGAACAAGGAATAGACCAGGTAAAAATAACCGATGGCCTGGTAAATATTCCTATAGAATTAAAGGCACCCAATGAGCAAATTGCGAGGAAGATCAGTAATAGTCGCTGACGGTAATGTAGAAAAAGCCCTGCGCAAATTCAAGAAAAAAATTCAGTTATCTGGTATTCTTAACGATCTAAGAGATCGTGAATTCTACACCAAGCCAACTACCGCCCGCAAGCTCAAACGCAGTGCTGCCAAAAATCGTTGGCGCAGACAACTAGCCGACCAGGCCCTGCCTAAAAAAATGTACTAATGTACATCGAGTTTCAGTTGCCCAGAGGTGCAGGGGGCCAGGCAGCAAATTATGCATTAGGCTTAGTTCGAAACAAATTGAGTTCATGGGCGGCAAAATACAATATTAAATATCGCACCAAAATATTCAAATACACCTTGCGAGTCACATTTGACGCAGACGAATCTTACACATTGTTTGCTATGACTTGGATAAACAATTCAAAACATCCAAGTTGGACAAGTTACCGTCTGATAACTGACCTAAATAATAAAATATAGTTTTTTTTCGTGTATAATAAATAATGTTGTAGTGCCTATAGTGGGGCTACATCACAAGTCATCTTGCTTATATAAAGGAGAAAACAAATGACAAAAACTCTCACACTTCGGTCTTTCGACCTACCCGCACTCACCAAATTTGGTATTGGTTTTGATAACATGTTTGATGAACTCATGCGAGTAAGTGCTCAACAATCCTCAACAAACTATCCACCTTATAACATTGTTCAAATCAATGAAGATGAGTATATGATTAGTCTTGCTGTGGCTGGCTTTGGGTTTGATAATCTTTCAGTTACCAAGGACAAAAAGTTCTTGATAATCGAAGGTAAAGAGTATCAATCAGATAGCGAAAAAATAGTGCCAAATTACCTACACAAAGGCATTAGCAACAGGGATTTCCGCAGGGAATTTCAATTGGCTGATCATGTGGAAATTAGCAATGCTCATCTTGAACTTGGAATTCTAAACGTTTACCTAAAGCGTGAAGTGCCAGAAGACGCCAAGCCAAAGACCATTGCGATCACCTACACTTCCTAATATAATAGTGTAAATACAGTGGCAGCAATCCTGCTGCCACTGATTGTATAGCAAAGCAAGGAATAGAAATGGCACAGAGCGATACTCGCACACGAATCAAACCATCAGAGGCCGTAAAAGAGCCACCTATGTTTCGCGTGGTTTATTTGAACGACAACACAACTTCTATGGAGTTTGTGGTTGAAAGTTTGATTGAATATTTTGAATACACCCACGAAACCGCAGAACAAATCACCATTGACATTCACGAAGAAGGCTCTGCTTGTGTGGCAGTGCTGCCTTATGAAATTGCCGAACAAAAAGGTGTTGAAGTTACTGTGAGCGCTAGATCACAAAACTATCCGCTACAGATCAAACTGGAACCTGAAACAGTTCAATAATCAACAACCACACGTAATGGATGATACACGTATTGTGACCATGGTGTTTGGCCTCGTCCACGGCAGTTGTTAACATATCGAACGCCATCTCGATACTGATCAACTTTGCCATGATAGTGTCCAAAACACCAGGTATCAATCTTGTGTTCGGTATCTACATCAAGTGCATTTAGCATGTGTCTGTTGCCCATAACATTGAATTTAAGTTTGTTGGCCAAATCGATATCGTGAGAAATCAGCTCGGGCCCGGGCACAGTATGTGTGATCATGACTATTTTCTTTACATCTCTATGTGTTTGTAGGCGTTTTACACTGGCTATCATATAGTTGGCATCAGTGGTGCTGGCTTTTCGTATGGCATTGTAATTGTCATGTGTAAAAGAATACTTTTCACACCACCAATCTCTAACTTCTTCGGGACTAATCGTGTTATCAAAATCAAACCCCCACCATCCATTTGTGCCCAAAATAGCCACACCATCAATCACTACCACATTATCTTGTAAGTATACCACATTGGGTATTTGGCCAATTTTGTGTGCTAGATCTTGATAACTAGATCCCAGCTGGCCAATGTAATTTGCATGTTCGTCATTACCATCAACATAAAAAACAGCTTGATAACAGTTTCCCAGGTGAGCAAGCGTTTTAAACAGCAGCGGTCTATTTTCGCATATGTCACCAATCACCACACAGTGTGGACTGGTAGGTTGTCCAGTCCAATCAAACTCTCCATCCCATGTATCAATATGTAAATCAGAAATTAAATCAAAAGCTAATTGCATGATACATATTTAAAAGGAATTGACCATGAACATAATATTTGGCGATGCTGTTAACCAAGTAGTCGATACTCACACTGTTTTAGAACTAGATACATTCAAATTAATGCCATCCGAACAACTGGTAAAAACTTATTGTGTGATTGATACTATACCATTGACAGAATTTCCTCAACTAGAAAATAACAAACACATACATCAACAACTGATAGAACAATATAAACAACAAAATTGGGAATTTTGTCGCAGTGCAGCACACTCGTTGATAGGATGCTGGAATGGTGAAATGGATACGTTTTATCAACACCTGGTTAGCCGCATAGATGAATATGTAACAAATCCTCCAGGCAATGAGTGGACGCCAGTGATCACACGGTATTGAAGAATGTTTGCAGTCGTTTAAACCGATCAAAGTATTGATGTGAATCGGTTTGTATGATTAATTGGAATGCCTGGCTAAAGTTAGTGACAAATTCTTCAACCACTTGTGTGTAAAAACTTTTGCTAAAAAATCTCTGTCTGTTAAAATCACATATGGACTGTAGATTAGAATACAACTGCTGTTTTTGATTTTGTGGCAAAGAAGACAGTTGTTTCATTAGATGCACAATGCACTCAAGTCGTTGCACAGGATCGTGAATTAAATCATAGCTTTCGTCAAAGTAATTATGAAATGTTTTAAAACCATAGCTTTGCAAATACTGTAAACTTCCAGGAGTGCTGGCCAAAATAAAAGGAACGCCACACGCCAATGGGCGCAATGTTTTTTCTGTTAGATGCCACTTGGTATCATCAAATACAGTTTCTAAAACAACTTCAATAGCACAGTTTTGGTAGTCTAAATTTGAATAGTCTGCGCTGGCAGCAGCGTCAACTGTGGTTGGATCAAAATATTCACAAAGATCATCTCTCGTGAGGGCAAAGGCAGAGTTAACAAACTTATGCTCTTTGTAGTGGGCATTGTTGTCATAAGGGTTGAAGTTCAACTGACAAAAACTTTGTAAACTTTGATTCAAGACTAACTCTGTAAATTTTAAACGATATTCTCTTAATCCAGACCAGGCACGATTGTAAATTAAAAAATCAACTTTTGGATTTTTTTCTTTATAGAGTAGTGGGTCAATTTCAGCATATCTATACCAATCTCTAGCTATGATTGCATGACTCCACCAATAGACTCCTGTTGAGCCGTTGTTTTCAAACCATTCAAGGTCTTTACTACGCATTTCCGAATGCAGTAATAAAATCTGGTCATAGTAGTTCATAGCGCCATGTTTAGAAACTTTATTGAACACAGGATATGGAATATTGTTAATTTTAGAGTGCAACTCCAATGGTACCTCATAAGATTTGTAATCTAGTGTTTCCTGATCATGGCAGATCATTTGCACTTTTGGGTTTTCTTCTAAGTACTTGTAGTTTGGTTCTGCCAATGGCAGACAGTCTTCTATTTTTCTTGACCCGTGTGGCAAAAAGCGATAAATTAAAATATCCTGATTGCAAATGTCTTGCAAAAAATTGTATAATCTATCTAAAGGAACGCTCATGGCAAAAATTGGTTTTATAGGAATTGGTAAACTTGGTTTGGATTGCGCCGAAGTAATGGCAGAGAAACATCAAGTCTGGGGATATGATATTTACCCTCGAACAAGTGACTCAGTAAAAGTATGTGGAATTGAAGAGCTTGTGAATGAAAGTGAATGGATCTTTATTGCAGTGCCAACTCCACATGCAGAAGGATATGATGGATCTGTACCATCCAGTCACATGGAACCACGAGATTTTGGGCATGATGCTGTGATTGATGCTATCAAAAATGTAAACCGATATGCAAATGACAGCAAAAAAATTGTGTTAATATCCACAGTGTTGCCTGGCACCACTCGCAATAAATTTGTACCGTTGATTGACACCAAGCATCAGTTTTGCTACAATCCTTACTTGATTGCCATGGGCTCAGTAAAGTGGGACATGGCCAATCCCGAAATGGTTATCATTGGCACAGAGGATGGATCACTCACAGGTGTTGCTGGTGAACTGATTGATTTGTACAAGACTATCATGCAAAATGATCCACGCTATGAAGTAGGCACATGGGACGAATGCGAAGCAATCAAAATCTTCTACAATACATTTATCTCTGCAAAAGTTGGTTTGGTGAACATGATTCAGGACTTTGCATTACGGATTGGAAACATCAATGTGGATGTGGTCACAAATGCCTTGGCCAGATCAACCATGCGCATCATGGGACCCAAGTACATGACTGCTGGTATGGGCGATGCAGGTGCTTGCCACCCACGCGACAACATTGCTCTGCGTTGGTTGGCTCAAGAGTATAACATTGGTTATGACTTATTTGATACTGTAATGCATGCTAGAGAAATTCAAGCAGAAAATCTTGCCAGGTACCTGATCAAAGTCAGTGAAGACAATGGCAATTTGCCCATTGTGATCCATGGCAAGGCCTACAAGCCCGATGTGGAATACTGTATTGGCAGCTACTCAACTCTGGTAGGACACTATGTGACCAAACATGGTCATACTGCATTAAAATATGTTGACCCGTTGGCCGATGATCCAACTGACGTAGTTGATGGTGTAGATTATCCCGCAGTATTTCTGTGGGCGCACAATCGTAAAATCACTTATGAGTATACCGGTGATCAAGCAGATACCAAACCATACTGTGACATTTTACGCAGTAGTGTGATTGTTGACCCATGGCGTAAACTTGAATCTACCAAGGATGTTGAGGTCATACACTATGGCAATACCCGCAGTGCGTGAATACAATATCAAAAAGTTCTGGGACGACGAGTTCAAACAACTGGACTACATCCAGGAACCATTTAATGATCCAGCCAATGTAGCGTTATGGACCAGTCAAGGTTACACAAGTAAAATTTGTGGCGATCTTTGTGACATGCGTCATCGCTTGCCTACTTGGACCAACAAGTTCATTGAAATGTATCAAGCTCGCGGATGGCAAGACATTGGCCTGGCATTTTATCGCATGAGCACAGACACTGTGATGCCGGTGCATCAGGATCTATATAAACGCTACGTAGAAGTATTTGGTCTTCAAGGAAAAGAAACTTCAATTTGTCGAGCTCTGCTGTTGTTGGAAGATTGGAAACCAGGACACTATCTTGAAGTAGATGGTAGGCCCTATGTTGCATGGAAGGCAGGCGACACAGTTGAATGGGTATATGATCTGCCACACATGGCAGCCAACATCGGACTTGAAGACCGATATTCTTTACAAATTACTGGACACGTATGATATCCACAGTTGATGAGTGGAGCCCACTAAGAAAAATTGTGGTAGGTAGTGCCACTGATGCAAACTGGCCTGTGAATGATCCTGTGTTTTCTCGAGAAAGTGAAAAGACTACATGGACAGAAACACCGGTTCCACGCGGACCTGTACCACAGCGCATTATTGATGAAGCTAATGAAGATTTGGACGCATTAGCAACCACACTGACAAGTCTAGGTGTAGAAGTAGTACGTCCAGATCCACTGAACTTCCAAACACACGATGGCATGTATAACTATTGTCCACGCGACAGGTTTCTTGTGTATGGATCTACTATAGTTGATCCTGCCATGATGTATCCTTGTAGAGACATGGAATTGCAGTGCTATCATCACATTGTGGATTCTGCTGACCATTACCTGTTCATGCCACGAAACGAAGGTATGACACTGGATGCTGCCAATGTGTGCAGACTGGGCGACAAGATGCTGTATTTGGAATCATCTTCGGGCAATCGAAAAGCGTATGATTGGTTGTGTGAGCAATTTCCGGATGTCACAATAGAACTGTGCAATTTTTATGCTGGTGTACATATTGATTCAACCATTGTGCCGCTACGCGAAGGTTTGGTCATACTAAACGGACATAGAGTTGGGGTTGATACTGTACCTCAAGTGTTTGATGGATGGCATAAAATTTGGGTGCATGATGTTGTGGCACAGGATTTTTATCAGTATCCATATGCATCAAAATGGATTGCCATGAACATGTTGGTAGTAGATCCACACACAGTGATTTGTGACGCCGCCCAAACTGAATTGATCAAAACTCTAAAGAGTTATCAATTTGAAGTAATTCCTTTGCGGTTAAGACAAAGCCGCACTCTAGGAGGCGGCTTTCATTGTGTTACGTTAGATTTGGTTAGAACTACTTAATCTTAAGGTTAATAAGGGATAAAACTTTCTTGATCACCCCAAAGCCAACATCCTTGTTTGACACCCTGAACAGAAGTTAAAAAATCATCAATTTGCATATTAGCGGCAGAGCCAATGGCAGGATGCTCGTTGTCATCACAAGTTACTACCCATCTTCTTATTGGTAGATCCGTGACTTTATTAGTTCCGGCCCAATCAATTGCTGCGGCAAGGGTCGAATCATCACCCCAGTAATATCCAACAATGAAAAATGCATCATTGTCTGGAGTGGTGCACCATACTTTGTAATCTAATTCATGCATGTCAAGACTCATGACATTCGGATAAGCATCATTGAATTTTTTTACCCAGGCATCAAATTCTGGAAATTGTCCTAGTTTTGGCTTTTCCCAAGAAAGTAATTCTATAGATGCATGAAATCTTTGTGTAAAAACTCTCATTCTTGATTGGATAATTGAAACTTCAATCAGTTCTCATGACATCATATGTTTCCCAAAGAAAGTATCCTTTTTTAACACCTTGTTTGGCAGTTAGTAAATCATCAATTTTTAAGTTTGAAGCTGGACCTATAGCAGGATGCTCGTCGTCACTGCATGTTATCAACCATCGCAGTTGTTCAACGCCTAACACCTTATTATGATTGATCCAATGAGTTGCTGCTGGAATTGTAGATTCGTCTCCCCAATAATAGCCCACTATGAAAAATTCTTCATGCTCGGGAGTTTCGAATGCTACTCTGTAGTCCAATTGATGCATGTCTTTAAGAACGGCATTTGGGAAAATGGCATCAAATTCAGCAACCCAAGCATCATATGCAGGAAACACCCCTGGTGCGGGTTTAGTCCAAGGATGCTCTTCAAGTGGGTTAAGTTGGTATTTTTGTGTAAAAACTCTCATGTTTATCCTTTCAAAAGATTTGACAAAATATCAGAAATCTTGTATAATATACTTATGACTACACACTCACGTTTTGGATTTTGTTGCAAATGGCTCAATGACCCTGAGGAATGCGGGGGTATGAAAGTCAATGCTGTGGACCGTGATATAAACGGAAGATCAACTACCATGCGCTGGCTTCGAGAGCACAAGGACGAAGCTGACCAGCGTCAGTGGGACATCATGAACCATAATGCTGCCGCGGCCCTCAAACTGGTCGAGCGTGTGGGTGCTATGGAACCCGAGCGCAGAATGGTGCGACTGGGCAGTGAAATGTTACAAGGCTACACCGAACCCTCCTGGATTGCATGGTGGCAACGACGTGAAATTCAAGATCATTGCGAACGCATATTTGCGCCGGTTGGTGACACTGCTCGGCGTCTGGGTGTTCGGCTTTCCTTCCATCCAGGACAATTTTGTGTGCTGGCAAGCGAATCGGATGAAATTGTCGAGCGGTCCATACTTGAATTTGAGTATCACGCTGATATGGCCCGGTGGATGGGTTACGGCACTGACTGGCACGATCATGGGTTTAAGATCAATGTGCATCTCTCGGGCAAAGGCGGCCCTGCTAAGTTTTTGCGAACTTTGAGCAGGCTAAGTACAGAAGCAAGAAACTTAATAGCAATAGAAAATGACGAACTCTCAAATGGACTGGATGTTACTTTGGCCGTGGCTGATCATGTGGCTCTCACTTTGGATATCCACCATCATTGGATCAACACCGGGGAATACATTACCCCCACGGACTCACGTGCGCAACGGGTGCTTGACTCTTGGCGCGGTGTGCGTCCTGTTCTTCATTACTCAGTATCTCGTGAAGACTGCCTTGTCGATCACGTATCCAATGTAAAACCCGACTTGAGCGCACTGTTGGCACAAGGTTACAAAAAGCAAAAACTTCGAGCACACAGTGACTTTTATTGGAACCGTGCTGTGAATGACTGGGCACTGACATTTGCAGATCAGTGGGACATTCAATGCGAGGCCAAAGGCAAGAACTTGAGCCGAGATCAATTGTACCAGCAATGGCTGTATTCTCGATGAATGATATTTTAACCGGCATCTTTGATTGGATCAAAAGTGATTACAAGACCCACCCTTTTAGGTTTGTCATGGAAGTATTGGCTTGGGCTATCAGCATTGGTTGCAGTATTACAATGGCCTCCACTGTACCAACACCACCCCTTCTGGCCCTTTACCCTGTTTGGATTACTGGTTGCGCTATCTATGCCTGGGCTGCTTGGACTCGCAGAAGTTTTGGGATGCTGGCTAACTATGTTCTGCTCACGACTATTGACTCCATTGCGTTGATTCGCATGCTGGCAATGTAACAAAATTGTAATGCATTTCTCCGTAAATACTTTATGGAGAAAACATATCGCAGCATCTTTATCTCCGATGTTCACCTTGGTACCAAAGAGTGCCAGGCAGATCGTCTTAACAACTTTCTCAAGCACAACACCTGCGAATCTCTTTATCTAGTTGGCGATATTATTGACGGCTGGAAGGTTCAACAAAACCGACTGCGATGGAAACAAAGCCACACCAATGTGGTTCGCAGGATCTTAGGCCACGCCAAACGCGGCACACGAGTGGTGTATGTGGCCGGCAATCACGATGAATTTTTACGCCCAATGATACCTGATGGTATCACATTTGGGCATGTGGAAGTTCGCAATCAATGTGAACATGTGGGTGCGGATGGAAAGCACTACCTTGTGACCCATGGCGATCTATTTGACGGTATCACTCGACTGGCACCTTGGCTGAGTTTTTTAGGAGATAAAGCATATGATTTCATACTATTTCTCAATACTAAGTTTAATTGGATACGTCACCGCCTGGGTTTTGGGTACTGGAGTATTAGCCTGTATCTTAAGCATCGCGTTAAAAAGGCTGTAGACTTTATATTTCAATTTGAACGCAATCTCACTGACTACTGCCGCAAGCGTGGATTTGATGGGGTGATATGCGGCCACATCCATCACGCAGAAATCAAAGACATTGGCGGCGTTGTTTACATGAATGATGGCGACTGGGTTGAATCATGCACAGCATTGGTAGAACATCATTCAGGTGCATGGGAAATTGTAACATGGACACAACGAAATGACAAAGAAGATACTGATAGTAACAGACAACTTGCCGGATCAAATTAATGGTGTGGTTACGACCTACAAGAATTTGGAGGCACATGCGCTTTTGGATGGGTATCAGCTTGTTTATATTGATCCCGGGCAGTTCCCCCACCGTGATTGTCCTGGCTACAACGAAGTCAAGATTGCCTATCCCCGGGCGCTACGCCAGAAGATTGCGGAGGTGGGTGCGACTCATTACCATATCGCCACAGAGGGTCCTCTCGGTGTGTCTGCTAGACACCTGCTTGAGCGTGACGGTATACGGTATAATACCGCTTATCATACTCGCTTTCCTGAAGGCATAAAAAAACTTGTGGGTGTGCCAGAGTTTATTACCTGGGCCTACGTGCGTTGGTTCCACAAACATTCGGGCAAAGTGCTGACCACAACAGACACCATGGTCAACGAGTTAAGAGATCAAGGCTTTGACGGCACTGTGATCAGTTGGACACGCGGTGTTGACCGACAAGTGTTCAAGCCTGACTGGCGTGATCCTGCAGAAAATGATCGTCCCATACTGGTATGCGTGAGCAGAGTTTCAAAAGAAAAGAACCTTGATGACTTTTGTGCCATGCAATATCCTGGTGCTAGAAAAATCATGGTAGGTGATGGTCCCTACAGAAAAGAACTGCAACAGAAATATCCTGACGTGGAGTTTGTGGGATTTAAAACTGGTGCAGCACTGGCCGAATACTATGCACAAGCAGATGTGTTTGTGTTTCCATCTAGATGGGAAACATTTGGTCTGGTCATGATTGAAGCCATGGCCTGCGGAACGCCAGTGGCAGCGTATCCTGCACCAGGACCACTAGATGTGATTGATCCGGGAGTTACAGGTGTTATGGATCAAAATCTAGCCACTGCCACATACAAATGCATGGGACTGGATAGAGAAACTGTGTGGCAAGGCAGTCAGCGATGGAGTTGGCAACTGGCCTGGGAGATATTTCGAGACAATCTGGTGTAATAAAATTGTAATTTCTCAAATATAAGTAATATAACCGACCACAACGATTGAGTGGCGCTGGAACTCGTAACCAGCATAATAGGACTACATAGTCCTATTATTTTGGCCGTAAATAAGGCATGTGGCCCACCCTGTTTATACTTGTGTTTGCGCCCATGCAGTCATGGGCTGTGAACCTAAATGATTGCACCAAGATTAAAGATCCCGAGCAAAATGCCATGTGCATGGCTCAAGCCACCATAAGTATTAACCATTGTGATAAAATTAAAAACTTGTCACTTAAAGAAGATTGTATCCATTGGGTGCGCAAAGAACAACGCAGACTGGTCTGGAACTACAACAAAAAATAAACACTGGTAAATACTTCAAAAGGACACAGCCTATGAGTTGGTTCAAACACAAACCTCCCCGATATCCCTCAACACCCCGCCCCGCTGCTCCGCATAGAACAAGCCCAGCTACAGAAAAAGCCAAACAAAAAGCCAAAGAACATGCGCCTCCTCCAATTAACCAGTCAGACTAAATGAAAACAATTGCGCTGTTCTTACATCAGCCCAGATGTTCAGTACAAAGTGGCAATGGCATAATACAATCACTAACTCCTTACTATAGATTTAAAATTTTTACACGACATCAATTGGAAGACAATTTCTTTGATGATGTTGATTGTGTGGCATTTCCTGGCGGCATGGGCGATGCAGACACATACGACTGGATGCTGAAAGAAAATGCACCACGCATACGCACGTTTATCAATCGTGGTGGTAGATATCTTGGCATCTGTATGGGTGCATATTGGGCCGATCGCAATTACTTTAACATTTTGAATAATGTGCGAGCAGTACAATACATTCGACAACCTCACACTGACACACGACGGCCACATGCCAAAGCCTGTGCTGTCACTTGGAATGGTCAAGCTGATCGCATGTACTTTTACGATGGATGTGCTTTGGTAGGTACAGGGTTTGACACTGTGGCTAGATATGCCAATGGTGATGCCATGGCCATCATACAAGATAGAATTGGGCTAATTGGATGTCATCCAGAAAGCCAACAGTTCTGGTATGACAAAAACTATCTAAAGCCACATTGGCATCAAGGTCGTCACAATCAACTCCTGCAAGATTTTGTGCATGACTTGTTCAGCCGGTAGTTATCGACCTATATATGTTATTGGTTCGGCTTCTTGACGACGTTGTTGAGCAGTCTTGGGAAATAACTCATTGCCGTATTGCGGATACTTTTGTTGACGATCGTATGCCACATATATGAACAACCCGCCTACTGTTAGTATTGTTACCACAATAAACACACCTACAATTGCTTCATCTCTTACTTTTTTCATCCAAGCCGCACGGCGTGCAGCATAAGCTGCCTTTATTTTCATTTGTTGTGAGATAAGAATATTTTGTTCTTTGCCCAACTGTTTCATCATCTCTTCGACATCAGTATACAATGAACCAAGTTCCGCTGGGCTTTGATATATCATTAGTTCTCGCAATTCAACTTCCATTTGTTGCAGTTGTTTGCGCATGAGAACTCTCTGTAGAGCACGTTTACCCAAACTGTCGTCGCCTGTGTAAACTTCTGTCTTGGCACGGCGCTCTTCTTCTTGAAAAACTGCAATGCATTTGTGATAGTTGTCGTAATATGTGCCCAGATGTTCGCCAATTTCTTGGTAAATGCCAGTGTGCTCGCCTGAGTTGGCTTTTTTGTTCAGTTCAATTACACGATTTTTTTCTTCTATGTAGGCATTCTTCTGTGCGGTAGTTGGCGGCTTTTCGGGTGGATAGAGTTTTTGAAATTGACTGTCGAGATCCTTGAGCACATCTTTAACTTCTCCGGCTGCACCCTTGATGTCTTTGTAGAGTTTACAGCCAGCCTTGACCGCGGAGACAGCTCCGTTGGCCAGTGCAAAGAGTGTCAATGGATCCATATTCTTATTATTCTCGGATCACTTTCGCGAGAAAGCCCCGTAGTATATTTACGGGGCTTTTTGTTAAGTTCTAAGGTGTGTTTATTAAATTGCCGGAATTACAAGCCAAACAGCCTGACTCATGAGTGCAATACCTACACCGCCGACCCACAGGCTAGCCCAGAACAAGCTCATGTTTACGGCCAATATACTGGCAGTCAACAACACAATGGCAATTTGAAACAGCGACCCTGCATAGGTATACCAGGGACCACGCTGTTTGGCAATGCCGCGCTCGTGTTCTAATTCACGGGCCTTGGCCATGAGTTCTTGCTTGCCTTCGCCTGTTTTGGGATCACTTTCGTAACGATCAATTTTGGATTGTAATGACTGCATCTTGGGCTGATCTTTTGCACGAGCCGCATCATCATATGCCATTTCGGCCAGTGTTTGTTTGATTGACTTGGCTTGATAAAACGCCCAAGTGTTGTTGGCGTCAATGGTATTGTTCAATACCTTGCTGGCATTGCCACCGCCCATGAGTGTGTTAATGGCCAACAGTGCAGCCAGCACAGTGATTACCCATCCTGCTTTGTCTTTTATGTGTGCTTCACGTTCACTGCGCGAAATTGGTTTTTCTTCTGCCATGTTATTCTCCTTTCATTGCGCCAATTTTCTTAATGCCCGCCCTATCTTCTAAGATAGCAATGTGCTGGCGGTTCTCCATGATTGCATCCCGGTTTTTTTGGATTTCTTTTTCCATATCTTGACGCAGTTTTTCTCTAGCAAGTTCTGCTCCAGTGTTACTAGCCTGTTTGTTGTCTGTAGTAACAACCAAACTGACCTTTTGATTGAGAATGGTCACATCGTGTTGCAGCATGCTCAATGCTGATATTAGATAACCTACTGATCCTACCAAGAGCGGTAACAAAGCAAATAGTAATTTTTCTATGAATGCGCCCTTTTCGTGAGCGTCTTGTGCTGTTTTTTCCGACATAATGACTCCTTGACAAGTATTTATTGGCTCATTAAAAAAGCCCCTTACGGGGCTGAATTTATTTTGCTGGAGTCTTTTTTGCTCTAGGTTTAGCAGGTGCTCGTGGTTTCTTTACAGCAGGAGCCTTTGTGGCTGGCGCCACTGCTTCGACCTTTACTGGTTCGGCAACAGGTGCAGGTGGCACAACTTCTGCTGGTTTGGTAAACGTGTCCAAAACATATGATCCATCGGGTTTTTCTTTGTTAAAAACGGTGTAGGCCCAATAGCCAATCAACACAATAACAATAACGGCAAGTACAATTTCCATGATAAATTCTCCTATTGTGTATTTAGTATGCCTTTTTTGGATTTGCGTTTTTAGTGGCAGCTCACTACAAAAAGATATTGCAGAGCAGCATAAAAATCATATATAATACTACATAGGACGCTGGATAGGCCGGGTCCTATAGCAAACTTGCTTAATTAAGGAGAACACTATGTTTACAGCAGACGCATTCATCGACACCGTACAAATCGGTAAAAAAACTTGGGTTAACACTTTTGTGACCAATGAGGCCATGAAAGACGCAATGATCAAATTCGTTGACAACCAAGCCGACTACACCAAAAAAGCCATCAAAGCAACCACAGACGCCGCAACCACAGTGGCCACTGAAACTGTAAAGGCCATGCAAGAAGCTACCAAATTTGACTATGTTAAGTTTGGTGAAGGCATCATGAAGGCTTACACAGCAACTTCTAAAAAGTAATACTCAAGTACTACAATTGCCCTACAGATTGTAGGGCTTTTTTTTGGGTTGACCAATAATTCCCAATTTGCTATACTATGGACATATTAACGCAAAAGGAGCTTGATATGAAGAATATTCTAAAGATGGCTAAAACTATGGTAAAGACCTTTGAATACCAAGGGTTTGAAGATTTGACCCTTGAGGACCTGCGGCATATTGCTTTAGAAACAGGACAACCGTTTGGTATTGTGGCAATGTTAATATACGACCAGACCTACTACGATTAACACAAATGGTTGACCGGAAATTCCCAATCTGCTATACTATGGACATATTAACGCAAAAGGAGCCTAACATGCTTGCACTAGACAATATCCAATCAGTCCACAACACTGCTATTGCCGCCGCGCAACGGGCCGAAGCAGACTTCCGCGCCCAGCATGGCGAACCTGGCTACTGTGGCTTTGCCTGGGTGCATGTGAGTGAAAAGGCTTCAACCAAATTGGGCCGCGCACTTAAACAAGTGGGTTTCCGCAAGAGCTACCAAGGCGGATTGGATCTGTGGAACCCCGGTGGCTCAGGCACCCAAAGCATGGACATCAAAGAAGCCGGTGCCCAGGCCTATGCTGACGTCCTGCGCAGTTTCGGTATCAACGCATACATGAGCTCAAGAGCTGATTGACCAATAAATCTCAATCTGTTATAATTACATCATGAAGACACTAAGTTTTACAATTGAACTACCTCGACAACGCCGACGTGCGGTGGAGTTGTACTCACGAGACACTCCGTTTAAACCCAAGACAGAGAAGTCACGTGTGGCGTACAATCGTAAAGCCAAACATCCCAAACGTGATGAACATTAAACACCTGGCATCTGTTGTGGCTCTAGCAACCCTCACAGGTTGTATGACACCCAAAACATCACCGCCCATTGAAGTGGCCATGATGCCCAACGACTGCGGCAACAGAGAAGCCATCATAAACTGGCTTTCACAACAGGCCGCTATTGCTCAACAACCCTTGGAATCAGATGAAAACTTTCAAAGACATCGCAGACAAATTCGTGCTAAAATTTGGAACATGCGTTATGTGTGTCAGCCTATGTAGTGGTTGTGCTACAGGAACACCCAGTCTCACTGCCATGAGCATTGAAGATTTAAAATACTTCCAGACTGATTGCAAAATAGCCCCGCAACAAATTGCCATGTTGAACAGCATGCGGCGAACTGCTGATGATCAGTTGTTCAGCCTTAGTGGATGGACTGGGCAGGACAAAAGAGTTAATTGGTTGATAAACTGGCACATTCGTGAATTGAGAGATTACTGCTAATGAAAACGTCCCTAATTGCCCTATGCCTGGTACCTGTTATGGCAGTGGCCCAACAATGTGTGCTCCAAGAAAAAACTGTGAGTCGTGGTGCTGTGGTGATTGCAGAACGCAGTGAGCTTCGTGCAGAAGTAGTACCCGGATTCTCAGGCGGTCGCAAATGCGTGGTCTCTTTTAGAGCCAGGATTGGTGCAGATTGGCACACTGCCTTTGGTGAATATGAATGGTCTGGTGATCGCCCTAGAGAAGAAGCCTGCGGTGCGGCTGTAAAGCGAGCCGAGGATGCAGTGCGAGAGCGTGTGGGACGCAGTCAAGTCATGAGCGAAAAAATGCTGGTGTGCAGGGACAATCCTGATCTGGAAACCTTACGTTCAACCAATCCAGGTACTGTGGGCGAGCTGGCTCAATTTCGTCCGCATCCAGATCGTCCACAACAGTTTTGGCACAATGGTGCTCCGTGTAGGTACTTTTTGGACAGTGCCTACGTGCGCAATGACATCAGAACTTTTGAAGGTGTGATCTGTAAAGTGCATGATTCAAAATGGGTAGTGGTAGACAAATTTTGATTGACCAATATTTGTTTTTGTGTTAAACTTGTATTATCTTAACTGTGTGAGGTTTGTATGAAAAAACTTTTTGTTATATTGCCCATTGTGGCTGTGATGTCGGCCTGTAGTTCTACCAAAGAGCCAGTAGCTACTGTGCCTGTGATTGAGCGTGAAACTTATGATGCTCGTGCTATTCAAGCACAAGATCGCAGAGATGCCCAAGTTAACCGCAGTATTGAACAGGCACCTGCTTGGATGACCAAACTGCCTGTGAGCGACAATGCTGTGTATGCTAATGGCACCGGTGTCAGCAATGACATGAGCATGGCAGACTACAAGGCCAAGATGTTTGCTTACGGCAAAATTTGTATTGCAGCCGGTGGACGTGTGAGCCAGCAAGCCAAGATCTTCATGCAAGATACCGGCAGCGCCAGCCTTGAAACTAGCGAATTGGCCATCAAGAGCATGTGCCCAGCAGTGGATATTACCGGAGCAGAAACCAAAGAAGTCAAACGCATCAGCGAAGGCGGGCGATTCCGTAGTTATGTGTTGGTTGCACTGCCCACAGGTGATGCCAACCAGTTGCAACAACGCAAAGATCGGTTAAAACTGCAAGATCGTGCAGTTGTGCGCGGTGATCAGGTATTCCGTGAAATGGATGCCGCAGATCGCAAGCCTGAATAAACGGCGTATAAATAAAAGGCAGCTACGGCTGCCTTTTCCTATATCCAAATCATGCCCACAGATAACTCTCTTCAACTTGAGCAAACACACAGCCAGGCCTTGGCTGACGCAGGAATGTATGTTTTTATGGGAGAGGTGAATGACGAAAACATCAAGCCCATTATAGAATGGATCCTACATGAAAATCATGTGGCCAAGAAAAAGAAAAAAGAACTGCTGTTGATGGTGTGCTCAGAAGGTGGCGACATGGGTGCTGCCTTTGCCTTGATTGATGTCATGCATAGTAGCACTATTCCTGTAAAGACTGTGGGGCTGGGTGTGATCGCCAGTGCCGGCCTGTTGATATTCATTGCTGGCAATCGGGGTCGCAGAGTTCTCACACCTAGCACATCAATCTTGAGTCATCAATTTTCATGGAGCAGTGAAGGCAAGGCACATGAGTTATTTGCTACCATGCGAGAGTTTGAACTCACACAGGCTCGAATGGTCGCACACTATCAAGCCTGCACTGGCCTGGATCCAGAACAGATACGCAAGCATCTATTACCACCACAAGACATTTGGCTCAGCGCCGAAGAAGCCTTGGCCCTGGGCATCTGCGATCATGTGTCGGCAGTGACCAAAACTTAAATTATTTTCTGCGTTCTCTGCCCAAGGTGGTTACGTCAGTTTTGGGTTCGGCTTGGGTTTTTGCCGCACGAGCTCCGGGACCTTTCAGTCGTTGGCGATCAGTTTCAGCATCCAAATCAGCTGTTGAAGTTCTTGCTGCCACCCCTGAATCGGGTTCTTGAGTTTCAGCATTGTCGTCAGTTTTCTTACCTCTTTCGTTGCCCACACTAAATGCCAGCTTTCCACTGGATTTTTTGTTGCTTTGAAAATCACTGGCACTAAATTTAATTTTTCCAGTAAAGGTTGGTGGCCATATCACATCAAATTTACTAAATGCTACACCATCACCTTTTCTTTCTGTGAATTGATTTACCTGCACCAAGTTAGCACGACTCAACATAAACTTAAAAAATTCTGTGGTCAACCCAATGTCGTCATTCAAGTGCTTGATCACAAGTCTAGCCAAGCTGGCTATCACATGATAGCAGACCTTGTAGTCAGGCTTGTCTGTTCGAGCTGCAAAAATAGTCGGGTCATTTATGATTTCTTGCAATCGAGGAGTTAGTGCCCGTGGATCATTGGTCTTTTGTTGTAGATTTTCCAAAGCACTAGCTGCATCTGCAGAATCAATGTAACCAAATTGTTGTGCCAGGCGCACAGGTCCTTCGTATCCTTTTGCCCTACTAATGGTTCTTAATGCAGTGATAAAATCTCCATACTTGCCGCCAGGTTCCAGCATGGCTTTATCTTTGTCTGTAAATCGTTCCGGATATTTGTCTATGATTTCTAATATGGAAGTGGTGCTGGCAGCTCCGCCCTTGCCTTCAGCCTTGTTACTAATCCGCAGTTTTTCACCGTTGGGCCACATAATTTGACTGTCATACAAAGGTTCATTTCCTGCTTCAGGATAAAACACAGTTGTAGCTGTGCTCCAACTCACTCCTAGTGGACCCAACAGTTCGCTATCTACCTTGGCATAACTGCCGCCCACATGTTTCCCTGCTACCAATCCCAACGGAGCAGCCACTTCGCCGTAGTCTACTCGTATATCTCTTTCATACTGCGCCAACCCGGGTACAGGTTCTAAACTGCCAGCCAGTGTGTTGTCTAATAATGTCTGTAGTTTTTGCGCAAGTTCTAAACCCACTTTGTCGTTGGCAGCTAACATCTGACTAGACTGAGCTGGCACACTGGCAATGCTCATATTTGTGTTGGTAGGAACAGCAAACTTTGGCTTTAGCTCAATCCTACTGATAACTTCTGCTTGTCGATTTTTGCCTGTGCCTGTAACACGAGTCTGTTCCCATGCCAGGCCAGTTTCTTTTTCAAACTCTGTAGGAGTCCAATGCATGCCCAGGTTGCCCATATCACGCTTGCTAAAAAATTTAAAATATGGAAATAACATACCATTTTGATCTTTCATTATGATCAACATACCAGCGCCTTGTTTTGCTGGCATGCGGTTTAAAAAATGTATATTTCCTTTTGTTAGGCCCAATGATGCAATTGCAGTTTCCAGTTCAGCACCTAGTTCTGCAACTGGCGCAGACGGAACTTGATCAGGGAATATCAAAAGATTGTCAATGGTGTATCTATTTCCTTGTGCATCAAGAAAATATATAGGTTTTTGTTGACTCTCTAGCCATCTTTTGGCCATACCACCTGCTGATTCTGATAGTATGTTGTCGAGTATATTGAGTAGATCACGCATTGCTTTTTCCGTAAGAATATGCTATACTTATGCAATCAACCAGGAGACCCAATGTCAAATCTAGTGCCCATTGTTATTGAACACACTTCCCGAGGCGAACGCAGTTACGACCTTTACAGCCGTTTATTAAAAGATCGTGTGATCATGTTGGATGGCGAAGTTTCACAACATAGTGCCAGTTTAATCTGTGCGCAGTTGTTGTTTTTGGAAAGTGACAATCCTGAAAAAGCCATCAGCTTGTACATCAATTCACCAGGCGGAAGTGTCACAGCAGGCATGGCTATCTATGATACCATGAACTTTATCAAGCCTGCAATCCACACCATTGTGATGGGACAGGCTGCCAGCATGGGCTCGCTGTTGGCCACAGCAGGTGCCAAAGGACAACGCTACATTCTGCCCAATGCTCGACACATGATTCATCAGCCCTTGGGCGGTGCATCAGGTCAGGCAACAGATGTAGAAATTCAAGCAAAGGAACTATTGCGTTGGAAAACGGTGTTGACAGATATATATGTAAAACACACTGGCAAGACCCACACGCAACTGCGAGCAGACATGGAACGAGACTTTTTCATGACTGCCGGTGAAGCAGTTGAATATGGTCTTGCTGACAAAATTCTAACCACTCGTGACACTTAAACAAAACTTCTGTTCCAGCCCTTGGTTCCACATGCGAATCAACAATGCCGGGCACTATGAATACTGCCGCTGGGCTGACAAGAGCCAACGCACTCAAACAGCACATATTCAATCAGTATCACCGCAGGAGTTTTTTCAACAGCACATGACACCCATACGCCAACAGTTATTGGCCGGGGAACAGCCTGCAGGATGTGGTGAATGTGCTGTGATGGAGCAGAATCTCAAGGTCAGTGGGCGTCAAAAACAACTGCTCAAGGTGGGTGTTCGGCTTGAACAGTTTGAAAAGACTTTGGTTAGTTCACCTTGGCGGGACACCTTTGTGGCAGATCACTTTGATCAACTGCCACAGGACTGGCAAATTGATCTTGGCAACTACTGCAATTCTGCTTGTGTGTTTTGTGATCCGCACAGCAGTTCAAGATTGGCTGCAGAATGGCAACGCATAGGATTCACTCAGGATTTACCGCCCGCCAACTGGACTGATGATCCTGTCCTGATTGATCGGTTTGTAGATACCTTAACACAAAGTTTACACATTCAATATCTGCATTTCATTGGTGGTGAAACTGTAATCACTCCTGCATTCAAAACCATACTTCGAGCTCTAATCCAAGCCGGCTTGAATCGCACAGCCACCATTGGATTTACTACCAACCTAACTGTGTGGGATACTGGTGTAGTAGACTTGTTGAAACAGTTCCACGGCGTAAATCTTGGTATGAGTGTGGAATCATTTGAAATTGTTAATGACTATGTGCGTTGGCCCAGTAAGTTGCCTGTGGTGTTAGAGAATCTTGATCGTTGGCAAGAATTAGCTGGTCAACAGGGGTGGTTATTGCAGTTAAGAACCACTCCCACCTTGTTCACTGTAGGCAGTTTGTTGTCAATCTATGACTATGCTTGGAATCGTGGAATCTGTGTAGAGAGTTGTAATTTTTTAGCTGAGCCAGCAGTCATGCGTCCATCTGTGTTGCCGTTAAGTTATCGATCAGCAATTATTTCTCGCATGCGCACCTGGCTAGACCAACATCCAGTATCAGGAGATACTGTTATTAACATTCGAGATCCTAATGTTTTACAGCTACAAAATCATCAAGACCTGCAAAGCTATGTGAACTATTTGGAAAATATGCCAGACGAAAGTGATCGGCTACCTGAATTGATGGTGTTTTTGAAACAGCTCGAAACCAGCCGTGGCAACTCAATTTTGACTCACCTACCTGAATATGAAGAACTTTTCAGATCTGCTGGCTACTGAACTGCATCTAGCAGTTTCAATAAACAATACAACTTATTCAGTTGGCTGGGCTATGCCATTGGAATTTAACGCCAACAATACTGTTACTGTGGATGGTGAGGAAATACTTCCCAAATACCAGTATCTAGCAGTTGACGGAAAACTAACCATACCTGAACCATTTTATCGGTGGTATCACCGAGTGTCGGGCCAAGGATGGTTGTTAACACCTCAATAGTACCAAGTGCGGCTGGCTCTGCTCATTCTGTAAGAATGAATAGTGTCGCCCCACGCTACCAGCATTTCAAATACTCTATTAAAAAATTTAGCAATCATAAAAATCCTTTGAATTCTTGACTGAACTCTCTTTGGAATCGTTCAACATCAAATACGTCCATTGGACGTCTGCTGGCAATATATGCTTCCAGTTTGGACTGGTATCCCAAATCGGGAAACATCTCGGCCAGGCGTTCTAATAATTTTGTCATTAGTTCGGACATGGTTTTCTCCTTCTCAGTATTTACCACTAGTGCTAATGGTTTCTACTAATAGATAATGGTTGGTTGACCAATAATTCCCAAACTGTTATAATTAGTCTATGAAGAAATTAGATTGGTACATCAAGTGGGCTGCCACCACAGTAATCTGTGCAGGGGCACTTTGTACGTCACTCAACATCTATCCTTTGGGTCCAATCTTGCTAAACATTGGAACGGTGCTGTGGCTTGTAGTCAGCATCATGTGGCGTGAAGCCAGTTTGATAGCAGTTAATGCCATAGTATTAGTGATTTACACCACCGGCTTGGTGGTAAAACTTTGGTTGTAATTGACCAATAAATCTTAATCTGCTACAATCAGCACTTACAACGCAAAGGCACCTATGGAATTTTATGTCGAAGCAGGTCCCAAGACCAAAAAGTTTATTGAAAGTATCTTGCCCAGCATGTTAAGTCAGTTGGGACTTACTAACAGTAAAAAATTGTTAATGGTTAAGATGGACCCGGAGCTCAAGGACATGGGAACCACTGTGCCCATGCCGGGCATTGACACTTATCTTGTGGTGATTAAACCCTCACGGAACCTGCATACACTGGGTTCTACCCTGGCCCACGAACTGGTGCATGTACGGCAGTTGGCCCGGGGTGTGCTAAAAATCACGCCCCGAGGCCGCACTTGGCAGGGCCGATTCTACTCAAAGAAAACACCATACCTGCAACAGCCCTGGGAACTTCAGGCCTTTGCCCAGCAGGAAATTGTGTTTCGCAGGGCTATAGACTAATACTTTAGTACTAGTTTTTTCGGTTGACCAATAATTCCCAAACTGCTATAATACACACATAGACAGCAACAAAGGAGCCAGAATGTTTTACATAGTCGCAAAAGGTACCGGACTCATCGTTACAGACGGTCCCCACCGAACC
>Ga0209084_1000050_pt1 | contig 113659 bp, 143 predicted proteins | sample C_130820_MF_Meta_FD_187309 | JGI IMG/M metagenome (GOLD analysis project Ga0209084, IMG submission 187309) | Freshwater microbial communities from Lake Croche, Canada to study carbon cycling - C_130820_MF_MetaG (SPAdes) (version 2) | ecosystem: Environmental > Aquatic > Freshwater > Lake... | reverse complement strand
ATAGGACAAGACCCCCCCTACCCATAGGGCTTGATAGGACAAGTGCTATCAGAGTGCAGGACAACGACAGCCCAGAGCCACAGGCGCACAGGGACAGGTACACAGACATAGCCACCACCCCCCCCCTAGTTTTATTTCACTACCCCCCCGTCAAAAATTGTGAGCCGGCCCCCTATGTTGAGAAACCCCCGCATCAGCCCCTCTCTAAACTGAAGAACAAACTTGACCAACTACACCCCCCTACATAGCCCAGCCCGTTCTTCTTCGTAGTGAAATAACTGCAAGATAGTGAAATCTCTGCGCTTCATCAGTCACATCTGGCTCAAACAAAGGGTTCTGGGCGGTGGGGGGGAATTTCACTAGCCCCCCCTAGAGATAGCAAGGTATCGTGATAGCAAGGTATCTATTTCGGGTTTTGGGGTTGGGAAACTTGCGCTGGCAACTCAACTCTGGTAGAGTAGAGACAAACCAAACATCACAAGGAGAAACCGTGCCAGCACCCATTTCGCCCAGCCCGACCTCACGCTATCTAGAGCCGTTGGTCGGTAAGTTCATTTGGATAAACGCTACTGAGCCGTATAGCGACGCAGACGGTAATTGGGACTTTTGGAACGTGTGGGGGTCTTGCGAAGACGGCTACCACTTGTTCGTCGGGGATTGGCAGTTCATCATTCGTTCCGGCGAGGGCGAGCGGTTTCCCTACAGTCTGTATGTAAACAACAACGGTTACGAAATAGACTTGCCCTACTCCAAGTTCTCAACTATTGAGCGGGCAAAGACGTATTGCGAGAAGGTGGTAGCGGGCTTGTTTATGAACCGCCAGAAGGCAATCGTCGAGAACAACGATTTCATTGCCAAGGGGCTGATTCTCCATTGGGGAAACATCTACATCAGCGAGGAAGAGCGGACGGGCTTCTACAGTCACTCGGTTTTTCAACTACACAACTAGACCCACGGATAAGCAACCGACATTTGGGAATTGAGTGATAATTTGTCGGTATTGCCTACGAGGGAGTTCCAGCCGTGCCTAACCCGTTTTCGCCCGAAGAACTGAACCCGACCCTGAGTCGCTACCCCGTCTCCAAGGGTGGCGTGGGCAGTGGACGAACCGCTGGTTCGGGTGCATTGAAGCCCCTGAAGTGGAAGGCTCTCGACGGTCTGGGTGGTCGCAAGACGTGGCAGTCGTCGAACGAGCGTTTCTTTATCACGCAAATCTCGAAGAACGATTTTCGAATTGCAGACCGTCAAGAGCCTTACTCTGACCGTTCAGCCGACGCTGTTTCTCGCCTCTTCCCTTCGAGCCTCGCTTCGGCTAAGCAACTGATTGAAAACTTCCGTGCCAAGGAAGCCGGTTCAATAGTGGCAAAGGGCGGAGTTGGCTCAGGTCGCAAGCCCTCTGGTCGCACTACTCTCCCGCAAGCACTTGACCGCATTGACCGAGTTGCCGACAAAGCCGACGAGGTTGGTCACACTTGGTATGCCGACGGATTGTCTGCCAAGGCGTTGATGAAGGCTGCCGAACTGCACTCGCAGTTGGCTCAACTTCACCGTGCCGTGGGTCGCCGTGACGGTGACTCGGCGTATCACTCGGCGTATCACTCTGACGCAGCCGCCGCCAATGCCGCTGCCTCCCGTGCGCTCGCCGGTCTTGCTCGTCGTGTAGAGAGCGGAACCGCCAAGAAGGAACACTTTGACCGTATTGAGAAACTTGCTCAACAAGCATTGTCCGAGACAGCCGCAGCAACCCGACACGGCAAGTAAAGAGAGAGTAGTGAAATGACCAATCCTTTTTCAATGAAGAGCCTTGTTCCAAGGTTGAGCAACTACCCCGTCAAGAAGGGCGGGCCTGGTTCGGGACGACACGGTAACGGTTACACCGTGAACGATATCTATATGTCGGCTACCAGCCTGCCCAACGCTATCGAGTATGGCAACGCTAACGAGATTGAGCGGGCAGCCGACGAACACGAACAACTCGCCGCTGAGTGCCGTTCCAAGGCAAGCGAAATGGAAAACAATGCGAACGCTCAACAAGTTGCTTTTTCTTACCGTCAAGCCGCCCTTGCACACGACACAGCCGCTCTCGCCGCTCACCGTGCTGCCGACATTTTGTCGAAGGACAAGGGCGCAAACGAAGACAACATTTCATCTAGAACTCACCGTGCAATCGAGAGCGCAATGGCAGAGTCAGACAAGGCTGCCGCATACACCGAAAAGGCAGTGGCTCGTCATTCGGTTATGTCGCCCGAAGAAACCCCCGAATATTGGGGAGACGACCCGTCAATGGCGGAACAACTCGCTAAGTCGGTTGTTCGTAAGGGCGGGCCTGGTTCTGGACGCCACAAAGAGGGTTCTATTGCAATGCCGGACGTTTCTGGTATTGAAAGTGCCCTTGCTTTAGGCAATGAAGTTCACGAAAATCTTAGTGAAAACTTGGGAAGCAACGTTGAATCAAACATTGACGACACCGAGGGTTACATCAGTGATATGGAAAGTGCCTCTGACGCTTTAGAAGCAGCCAAAGAAGAAGATTACGACAACCAAGACGAGCGTGTAGATGATATGACGAGCGCACGGGACGATTGGGAAAGCGCACTTTCCAACGCTTCAAGTTCTGCGTTGGACGCTCAATCAAACTTTAGCCAACTGAACAATTACGGCGTAAACGATATGACGAGCGTTCTTAACAGTATCCAAAGAGCGATTCACTACGACGAAGAATTCCAAGAAGCCTTCCCTGATTTTGTTGGTTCGGTTGAAACCGCTCTCGAAGCCGCACACTCGGCTATTGACGACTTTGGAACCGCTACCGAGCGTGGTGCTTCCTACGCAAAAGGCTTCTCTGAAATCCTTAGCGAATACGACGAAGACACTATTGACGGTTGGTCTGATAATGGAGACTTTGACGGCGCACGGGAAAACTTGGACGACGCTTCGTCGGCTTTGGAAGACTTTAGTGGTGCTATTTCGGACATTGACGACTCAATTTCAGACCTTATGGATTCAATTGAACAAGCCAACATTGCTTCGGCTCAAAGCGAACTCCTTGGTGGTCGTGATGAGGCTATCCGTGAGGCAGTGGCAGACGATGACCACGCCACGGCTGCCGACCTCCACCGTGAAATGATGAACACCCCAAGCCGTTTTTACGGCGACAGTGAAATGACGGCGATTGCTGCTCACCAGAAGGCTGCCGAACTTCACGACGGGGCTGCCTCTGTCCTGCAAATGGCTGGAAAGGACAACGCCGCTTACACGGCTTTGTCTGGTGCTGCCGCAGACGCTTCAGAAAAGGCTATTGCCGCTTCTGTTGCGACCCTCTAAAACGGAAAAATCGTAAACCGCTGGTAACTTTAGCGACAGAAGAACTAGGAGTTCCAAATGTCTGACCGTATTGAAAAGTCAATTGAAATCTGGCTTGGTGAAATCACCAAGGGTGGGCCGGGCAGTGGTCGTCACGCCACCAAACAGCCCGAACTGCGTTCAATGGGAGAAACTCCCGCCAAGTTCAAGGACGAGAGTAGGTTTGATTTTGTCCACTTTGGCGAGCAGGACGCAAAATCTAATCAGTTCATTATTGACAGAGGGCGAAATCGTGGTTGGGTTCAAACGGTTTCCAATCACTCGCAGAACACGGGTATCACCCGTGAAGCAAGCCGTCTATCTACTGTGATTTCGTCAATCAGGGTTGAGGGTAATCGCTTGGGTTATGCGGCACGAAACGGAAGCGACGACTACTACCGAGGCTGGCACAGATTTACCGTTGATTCACAGGGCACATACACTCAAGAGGGTGCGAGCCTTACCGTGGGAATCAGGGGCTGGACACGACAAAGCGAAGAACTTTCTTTGCTTGACCAGAAGAAGGAACTTATGGTTCTTGGTCAAGCCCTTGCTGAAAAGGGTTATGTCGGAACTATGGAAAAAATGCCAGCCAAAGATGTTTATTACGATGGCAAAGTATCCCACACTCTTCCCCCGTATTACCGCCTGAACGTCACAGGCAAATACCGTGACGCTTACCGCTAAAAAGGAAAAATAATGGCACAAGACCGTATTCAGAAGGCTGCTGAGCAGTGGGTTAGTGAAATCTTGAAGGGTGGCAAAGGTTCAGGACGTCACGCCGAGCGCAGTTCAGACGACACCGTTGCGGCTGGATTTGGCGAGGCTAAGACACGCTATTCCAACCCAAAGGCGCAGTATCACCAGAGAGAAATCAACCGTTTGGTTGTGGAGGCTCGCAAGGCTGATAAGCGTGGCGACATTACGGGGTCAAACATTGCCTACAAAGCCGCTTCAGCACACGCCGCCGCTAGGGATTCGTGGGAAAAGGGAGGCAGTATCGCACAAGCGCAAAGTGACTTTGCTGAAAAATACACTAACCACTTTGGACTACAAAAGTTTGTAGCCAAAGACGCTAGTGAGTCACTTGCTACCGTTATGCGCCACGACCAAGACCACGACAATTGGCACAAAATGCACGGCGACGCACCTTGCACCTCAGAAGCAGACTGCGCTCAAAAGCGAGCCAAGTATGCCGAGGTAAGGGCGGAACAGGGAGTCACTAAGGGTGGCGAAGGCTCTGGTCGTCACCCTGAGCGCACTTCTCACGAAACTGCTGCGGCTTTGCAAAAAATTCAAGACACCGCCGCTCGTATGTATATGGACGTTCAGAAGGCGAACGGCAAGGTTTCGCCTATGCGTCACGATTCGCAGGCTCGTCGCCACGTTGAAGAGGCTGGTCGTCTCCGCAATCACGTCGGCTTCCTACAAATGATTGCCGACAACGCTCAAAGCGATAATCCCGATTGGAAGGGTATGGCTGAGTTGCACGACGAAGCCGCCCGTGCCCACTACGCAGCCGCCGACAATCCCAGCGTCGAGAACACTGTGAAGGCTGTGAACGCTTCATACGCCGCCACTTCGGGAGACAAGGGTGGCGTGACGGACGGACAAGCGTTTTACTTCACCGAAGGCGACAACAAGGGTGGCCCGATTACCACTGACCAATTTGTGAAGTCTGCAAAAAAGGTGAAGAAGGGCGGGCCTGGTTCTGGTCGTCACAAGGAAGACTTCTCTTCCAAGTTTAATATGCGTAATTACAACCAGCCTTCCTCGAAGATGACTGCAAAGGAAATGGCAGCCAAGCGTGACGAGGCAATCACTAACGCTAACAAGTTGGAGAAGGAATTTCACGAAGTTAGTCTTCACGGTAATAAAGATTCCAACGAAAAGTTGGCTCACCTCGCAAATATGATTGCGGGTCACTACCGAGTTGCCGCTTCACTCGACCCAATCAACCACATTGCCTACGACAAGCAGGCTCGGACGTGGGCTAATCGTGCCTACAACCTTCAAGAGACGGTAATGCACGTCTACTCGGCTAAGGATATGGTTCGTGGACGCACCGACAGGGTTTTCACTAAGGGCGGGCCTGGCTCTGGACGTCACGCCGAGATTTCTTTTGACGTGCCGGAAGGCATAACGCTCGAAATTGGAAACGACGACGCAAAGAACCCTGAGCGGCAATTTGCGGAACACTACCCACAAAATCAACCCGTTGCTTGGGTTGAAAACGAAAACGGAGATGCGTTCACCGTTTATGCGGTTGGTGAAACGAGCATTGAACTTCCCGACGGAAACCAAGCACACGGCGCAAACGACCTTTTTAGTGCCGGTATCGTCAATGACGACCAACTTAACGAACTTTACGATAACGACCTTGTTAGTTTAAACCCTTGGTTTGAAGTTGGAAATCCTGACGGCGATTTTTACGGCGACGCCTATAGTTCCGCACAAGAAGCAATCGAAGCCGCTATTGAAATGGCAAAGGAAGGCGAAAGCACTGAAAAGTCCGCACTTCGAAAGGGTGGGCCTGGCTCAGGTCGTCACCCCCAAGGTTGGGCTGGCAAGTATTCCGGCGGGGCTATGTCGAACTACCACGACACTCGTAGCGAGGGTCAGGAAGACACTTCGCCCGCAGGTCAGGCGCACACCGACGCTTTCAACGACCACTTGAACAACTACGGATACACCCGCACCAGCGACGGACGTAGCAAGGCTGAAATCACTGACCGAGCCGAAGCAATGTCTGAGGCTCAGGGTAAAGGTATTGACGAGCCGACTCGTCTCGCTTTGATGAGCGACGCTATCAACACCAATCTTGGCGACGGACACCAATGGAACGACTTTGAGGACTCCATTAGTGCCACCGCTAGTGACCACGAAGAACTTTCTGAGGAACTTCGTGAGCAAGGCTTCACCGCTTCTGCCGACGCTCACCTCGCTGCGGCGCAGGCTTTTAACGACTTGATTTCCAAGGGCAACTTTGGAAATTACACCGACGAGCAGTTGGAAGAAATGGCAAACCAAGCAAACGAACTTGCTTACACTGCCGACAGTGTGACGCAGGACGAGATTTACCGTGCCACCCAAGCCCCTAGCCGCCCCGCTGACTACAAGCAGTCGTCAGTTGGTGCGTGGCTTGACCGTCAGGAAATGCTGGGAAAGTCCAGCGTCCGAAAGGGCGGGCCGGGTTCGGGACGACACCCTGAGACGGGTATGCCTAGCAACTGCGGACACCGTGACTTTGACCCGCAAACCACCGTCGCTCAAATTGGAAAGATGAACATTCTTGGTTTGAGCGGTGGTCGAGTTAGCGTCCTCACGGAGAAGAACAAGCCCGTTGGCATTGAACTCCCTATTGGACACGGCTACAAGGTTCGTGTCTACCTCGCAGACAACGACACCTACACCGTTCAGCGTGTGAACGTCCGTGCGGGCAAGGTGAACGTCAAGGGTGAGCAGACCGACGTGTATGCCGACGAAGTGGGCGAAGTCGCCTACAACGCTGGTATGTATGTAAACGTTTCATTTGGCGAAGACAAGCGATAAGGAACCACAATGGACTTTTCACAAGGAACCGGACAAATTGCAAAGGGCGGACAGGGCTCAGGTCGCCACGCCAATCACTCCAACCACTACGCCGAAAATCTGACGACGTGGGAAGTCTCTCGTCTCGCTTCGGGTGAAGAGCCTTCCGTCCCCTCGGTTCTTGCCGACCACTCTGCGGCTATCCTTGAAAACGCCCACGACAACATTGGTCTTGAAGACCAGACCCCTGCGGAAATCCGAGCCGAAGCGTCGGATATGGCTAGGGAACACACTGAAATTCTAAAGGCACACGCTATCGAAGGGGCAAACTTGTATGCCCCGTCACGCAACTTTGACTACACAGGTGAAATGTTCCAAACCGACGCAAGTAAGGCTCACTACGCTGCTGCTGCGGCGCACCTAGACGCCGCAGACGCTTGGAAGGAAGTTACACGATTGGCAAACCCTTCCGATAGTGAAATGATTAAGGCTTTTGCCGCCAGTGCCGACGCCGCCACCGCAAGCCGTATTGCTCGCTACGTTTCGGAACACCCCGAAGGTAACACCTTCCCCTATTACGTCGAGGATTCAACGGTGACGAAGGGCGGGCCTGGTTCTGGGCGCACCGCAACCGTTACTCGAATGACCGACGTTGCCGAAGAAGACCTGACCTCCGCCGAGCGTGGGGAGTTCTTCCGCACGGGTTCCCCCGAATACCACACCGGCCCTCGTAGTTTTTACTACCGTGGCAACCCCACCCTCCCCGACGGAATGGTGAACCCCCGCACTCTCGAAGAGGGCACGGGTAAGAACGAGCCTTACGGATTCAGCCCCGCAGAGCAGCACATTGTTGTTCAGGGCTACCGACCCAACGGGACTATCTTCACCCGTGTAATCGAGCGTCAAGGCAGCGACGAAAAGATTGGCGACGTTGTTTCCTTCCAGCACGACCAGACCAACAGGTTTATGGGCAAGGGAAACATTGTTGGAATTACCGACCCCGCTACCGGCAAGGCATACGGAACGTTCCCCGACAAGAAGTTGTCGCACCACGTCTACAAGTAAGCCTCTGGTGAAATCACCAAACTGCCTCTAGGGGTCTTTGGTGAAATCACCAAACCGACCATACGGCTCGACCCTGCAAGGCAGGATTCAGGCATAGACGATTGCCGCCCTGTGTGGCTGTCTGTGGCGTTGCCGTGGCGTTGTGTCCGCTGGCTCGCACAAACCCCCAGCGTCCGCTCAACGTCGAATTAGCCACGTCTGCGGGCACGTTGCAAGTTGCACGGTCTGTGTCGTTGTTGCAAGTTGCACGGTGACTTGGCTGCACCGCTGCTGCCAGCATTTTCCAAACCGTGAGACAAACCACGTCGTTTCGTCTCACGCCGTCGAGCCGTCAAGCCGTCGAGCGTCAAGCGGCTGGCTCGTCGCTGGCGCACGGATTCGAGCGCAATCGAGCAACATTGGCATTTTCAGACACGCTGTGTGGCGTTCTGACGGCTTCAAACAAAGTTCCAAGTGCCAGAGGTCAGGGCCTTTCGGCTGCCCAGACCAAGGGGGGAGGCCTCCCAGGGTTTGGAGGCTGCAAACTTTGGCGGCTACCCGCCATTGCCTTGACGGGGGTTGTGCTGAACGGCTAAGGTGCTGAACCTATGACCGACCAATCGCCAGACCTGCCCTACGTCACCACTAAGCCAAAGCGTAAGCGGGTTCGGTTGATAGGGCGCAATGCCACGCTGTTTACCACGCCCTACGAGGTCTGGCTCAAAGTGCCGTTCACGGCTGACGAACTAGGCAAAGAAAATGCCGTGCTGGTCGTAGCGACGATTGACGAGCCAATCATTGAGGAAATGGGCTTCTACGTCTGGCACTTGGAGACAAAAGATAATCCGTTTGATGAGCGAATCGTCCTGCACCTGTGTTGTCCGGTTGCGGTTGTCGAGGGTGCGGTCAAAGCGTTGGCAAAGTCCGTCTTGCTCACCTACGAAGCGTCAAAAAATGAGACGTGGGCATTTGACCCTGAGCGTCAGCACTACACCGAAGCGGACTATGCGTTGCCTCGACTCCGTGAGTTCTGCCACGACACTATGGAAAATCTCGACCAATACCTACAGGCTACGGACAGTGACGATTAGGTCTATCAACCTCGAAACCGTGCCGTTGGCAACGGCAAAGAAAATGTTGTCGGCGGTTGAGGGTGCGCCCGTGTCGTCACTCGAACGCTACGAGACGCAGTTGCGCCGTTGGGTCATTGACGAAGAAAATCCCGTGGCGATTGGCACGTCGTCTGCCGACCTGCGGTTCGAGACGGCGAGCGATTGGCACAGTTTCGTCGGTGCGCTGGACTTCCACGCCACAAAAGAAAATGTTGTCGGCGTATGGGCTGAGTTCTTTGCTTTGGTCACGACTAACGTGGTGATGATTGCGCCAGCGGACTACAACTAACGCCAGACCTTCTGCGCCACCAGCGCACGGCAGTCGTCGTCCGCCACCGAAGAAAATCTTGGCTCGCCACTTGCGCCCACGACGATAAGTAGACCACGCTCTCGAAGGGTCGTCAAAAACCCAAGCGTTGTGAGCCTGTCGTAATCCAACGGTTCGGCAATCTCACGAACCGTAAGCGGGCGGTTTAGACAGGCGAGATAAACCTGCAACTCCATTTGTGGCAAACGGTTGAGTTCGACACTTAGTTGGCTCATCAGACTGCGCTCAATTCGGTCAAAGAAAATCCCGTCCGGCGCATTAGGGCGCAGTAGTCCATTGCAAACAAGAACGCTGGCGTTGCCTCGTCAAAACGACCCAAGACCAGCACGTTGTAAAAGCCGTAATCGCACAGATAAACCGTCACGACACCGCCGACTTGCTCAATGCGGAATTCGTAGTCGCTGTCTTTGCCTAGCACCCGAAAACGTGTGGTCGGTATCGTGCTACCCGCCAACGTCGGGCAGTCCTGCGAGTGCCACGCACTCAAACTGCGCTCAACTGGGTCGGCGCATAGCCACGAAAGAAAATCTTTGCAACAAGGTTCAAAGGGTATGTCCATACGACAAGGCTAGTTGCTCGACACAACCCTCGTCAAGTATCAAAAGAAAATGTTTGTCAAGTATCAGATAGGTCTGGCATACTGTCTCAATGACCAAGACCAAGAAACCGACCCTGAGCGACCAACTTGCAGACCTAAGAGGTATGCGACGTAAGAGGCACTTTGCCAACGGTGGCTCGCTGACCGAGTGGCGTGGTGGCGTGGCGGTTCGCCTGCCCGACAAGAAAAAAGCCAATAGCCGTAAGGCTTGTCGAGGTCGTCACACGCTTGATGAGTAGCAGTGTCACACCCGTTTGCCATACTTTCGACGTGGCAACGAGCGCAAAAGAAAATCTTGAATTGAGATTTGCATTTGTGACTCAACCGCACTACACTGATGGTAGTTCTAAAAGGAGGAACTAATGACTGCACTACACACGACTGATGTGTTCGAATCTACGTTCAGGAAAATGGACGGCTCGATTGGGCGCAAGCCCGTTCGCTACAGCACGTTGGCTTTGACTGCGATTACGCTGTGGGGTTTTGGCGATTGGAAGGCTGACTTCTACAGCGAAGAAAATCTGCGTGAACTTGAACAAGCGGTTGGCGTGAACTTGACCTTGTTCGAGGACGACGAGGACTTCGACGGTCGCTACTCACGCTTCTGCGCCGAGATGAACGAAGCCGAAAAGAAAATCCTTGACGCTGTTCGGGACATTGACTACGTTGAGGCAAACTAATGCTTGACCTACGGACAACCGACCAACGCTTGCTAATGGTGAGGCGTGACCCGCCCGCAAAGGCTTACAGCCCACGGGCTGAGAACCGAACTATGGTTGAACTCCGTCGCCAACAACTCAAAGAAAATCCTGAGACGTGGTTCGTGTGGCAAGAAGGGGCAAAGAACCGCTCGTATGAGCGCAAGGCTCTGTGGCTCTTGCTGAATTTGCGACAGGGCGAGAAGTTCTCAAAGCAGGATTCGCCATACCAGACACGGTTGGTTCGAGACAACAACAACACGTTCACGATATACGTCCGCTACATCGCAAAAGAAAATCCTGAGCCGGTAGTTGCTCCTGTCACACCCACCGACTACACTGTGGTTGAGTCATAAGGAGGGCTTGATGATTGTTTGGATAGACACCGAGACGACGGGGCTTGACCCCGCCAAAGAAAATCTGTTGGAGATTGCCGTGGTCGCTACCGACGACAACCTCAACGAGATTGCGACCTACGAGACGCTCATCAGTGGCGCAGACCTTGACGACCTTGACGACTTCATTGTCGAAATGCACACTAAGTCGGGCTTGCTCGACAGCCTTCGTGCCGGTAAAGGCAAACCGTTGGCTGACGTGTCCGCAGAAATTGTGGCGTGGCTCAGAGTTCTTGCGCCTTCGAGCGACCTAAAGAAAATCCCGCTCGGCGGTTCGTCGGTTCAGTTCGACAGGAACTTCTTGCAGGTTCATATGCCCGACGTAATCGGGCTTCTGTCCTATCGCAATGTAGACGTGTCCTCTATGACCGAACTCTACAAGCGGGCTGACGCCAAGGGCTACGCCAAGCGACGCAAAGAAAATCGTGTCGTGGCTCACCGAGCCATTGACGACATTCGCTACTCGATTAGCGAAGCCAAGTTCTTTGCCGAGCGCAAGTTTGCCCCTGTGTGGCGACGCTGGTTCCGCTAAAGAAAATCCTAGACCGCCCAGCCGTTCCCTTGCGGAAAGTTTACGGGCGTAATCTCACCCATATCTTGCCAGCGTCGTCTGCCGGACGAAATGGCGTTGATATCGAGTGCTGATACTGCCCAGACCAAAGCGTCGAGGCGGTCAGGGGAGTTTCGACGGCTGGCGTTTGGAACCCACGTCGTCATCTGGTCTTCCAAAATCGCAAAGTCTTCGGGCTTGCCTACGTGGTGAACTCGACCTTGTTCGTAAAGCGACACGATTGGTTCAGCACGGGCGACCTTGCTCAGCGAGGCATTAGGCAGTTCGACGGGCAACGTCGGGCGGATAGTCAAAAGCACGGACTTCAGAAGGTCACGTCCGGCGTTGTGTTCGACCACGACACGCCCAGCGTTCCATTCGTCAAAAACTTCCACAACCCTACGACCCCATCGTTCGGGCGTGGACTTGACGTGACGGGGCAACGTAGCGTCTTGTAGGACGTAGGCGTGGACGGTGCAGTGGTCAATGTTGCACGTCGAGGGCTGGTGCGGGCCGGAAGCAGCGACGATAATGCCCGTCTCGTCGCTGTCTTCATTGCTCGTCAGGGCTGGGTCTACGCCGACGACTATCGAAAGAAAATCCTGCGGGTCTACCTGAATCATTACGCCGATTCCAATTCGCCAGCCGTGTCTCGATTGCCCGAAAAGAAAATCCCACGGAGGCGGTCAATCATTTCGAGCGACCAGAGCGCACCTTCCACGTCCGTCAAAAGAACACCGTCAAGTTCCTGTTGCCCGATTCGAGTGCCTTCATACGAGGTCAAAACCTGTTCACGGAAAGACGGTGCGAGGTTGTCGAGGTTGTCGTAGGTCGTGCCGTTGGTGATTACCGTGGTGCGCCTATCCATTAGTTGCCGAACCAACTTGACCCGCTTTGGGGTGGTGGTGACGAGACACTTTGGATTCGTGCCAAGACGTAAACCAAGCATAAGGTTGTTCCAAGACGTATCTAAAGTGTCACCCTTGTTTGCGTCGTCCCAAGCGGCTAACTCGTCTGCCCACGCTGCGTCGTGCTGTGGGCCTCGTAACTGACTTGGGGCTGCAGCCGAGTAGGTGAAGGCTTGCGCCCCGTTCTCCCAAATAAGCCGTCGCTTTGAAGGTTCGTGATGGGGCTTCGGGTGCGGGTCAGAGCAGTTCATAATCCCTGAGTCTCCGAAAATCATAACGTCACGAACGTCGGCAGGAGTTCGACCTACGAGGGCGATACGGCGATAACCCTGATTCCAAACCAAGTCCAAAATCCACTCTGCGCCCGCACGGGTCTTGCCGGTTCCACGACCACCGGAAAAAAACCACACAAGCCACGGGTCTTGTGTGTTCACGGCTGGCGGACGTTGGGGAGTTCGAGAGTGTTTGCAGAACGGCGTGTGGTTTTTACTATCTATAGGGTGGTCGCACCAATGAAATCCGGCGTGGGGCTTGCCGTTGCATACGTCACGGGTGCAATACCAATGGCGCATAGGGGCTTTCTCAATAGCCTCAATTTCTTTGTAGACAATCGCTAATTCCTCAGGCTTTAGGGAGTTCAGAAGGATTTTGCGCTCGTCAAGAGGCAATTCAAGTAGTTTTTTGACGGTGGGGTTCATTACTTCCGACGGAAGAAGGCGACCAACGTGGCAACAAAGAATCCAGCCACAGCACCCAATCCGCTGAGTTTGAGGACATAGAGAAAATGCTTCATTTCAGCCTCAACTATACCCTAGTTTTGGAAATTTTCGCCCGCCGAACGGATTTCACTAACTCGCTCGTCACGCTCACGTTGTAGAGAAGAAAATGTTGCCACGCCCTGCTTCTTTTTCAAGTGCGGAATGTTGTTCACGACAATCCCCACCTTGTTGTTTGACATTTTGATTGCCAAAAGGTCGCTGTCGCCTTGGTCGGTGTAACCAGCGTCTTCGAGAGCCTCCAACGTCGGAAAAACGTCGGCGTGGCGGTCTACCTCAACGTCAATCAGGCTGTCCTCTTTGCCACCCATTGAGAAAACAATAACCATATTTGAGGGCAGGTCAAAAGATTTCACTAGGGAAACTTCTTTGGTGTAAGCGTAGAAAGTTACATCTGGGGTTGCTAGTGAAATCCTTACCCACGCCTCAAAGTAAGGAACGGAAAAAAAATCCCCTGCGTCGTGGATACGCACATATTTACCGCCCCGATACCGCTTTGCCTTCAGTTCCTCGGTCATTCGGGCTTCCCAGCCAGCAAGGTCGTCCAGCACCATTTCCAATTTGGCGAGGTGCGCCCGCTTGACATTCGAGAAATTGTAAGTGCCCGAACGGGCGTAGCAGAGGTTGGCGCAGATACCCGCTTTGGGGCAAGTCAAAAAGTTCTTGCCGTTACTCAGGCGGGCATTGAGAGCCGGAAGCGTCCAAGTGAAAATCCCGTCTTTGGCAAGTTCACGGTTTCCGTTGGTAAGCAGGTAGGTCGTGGGCATTTCCAAACTTTACTCTGTTTGCCGTGCCTCCGCTCGTTTTTACGCTTGCGCCTTTAATTGGTTGCTCAGACGCTCGCTAAGGACTGCAAACTGTGTTGCCTTATCTCCAGCACCCTCGAAAATGAGGCTTGCCCACTTTTTTGTCTTGCGGGGCAGACGCTTGGCGAAGTAAATGTGGACGTGCTTACCGTCCGACGTTACCGACCAAAGACCGCTTGGGCTCTTCACAGTTCCTCTCCACACTCAGGGCAGAACTTATTGGGAATAAATTGGTATCCACGAAACACTTTCAGCATACGAGACTGAACGTGCCTGCACTCATTTGTAGGCATTACGTCAGAAGTGTCACTTGCACGGATTTCTGAGTGTTCAACTTCAGTTTTGAGGTCGCTGAACTTTAGTTCTTCGGGGTTCATAGTTCTCTCCATTGGAAGTCGCAGGCTTTCCAGCCATCGTTGTAGGCTTGCTCTGCCCAGTCCAGTACCTTGATTACATCGCAGGGGTAGGGGATAGTGAAACACGCTTGGCACTGGTCGTCGGCTTCGTTCTGACCGACACGGTGCTTCTCTCGTAGGGCTTGGCGTTCGTCGGGGGTCATAGTTCCTCTCCACACTTAGGGCAGTAGTTGGTGTCCACATCAGTCCACCCATCTTTTTCCAAATGGCTACCCTGAACGGTGTCGTGGTCTACATCGCACTCAACTTCGGTTTCTAGGTTGTTCAACTTTAGTTCTTCGGCGTTCATCGCTCACCCCACCTAACAAGCAAAACGGTAGCAACAAGGATAAATGCCCATAATGTCCAAAAACCAAATGTTTGACTCATAGTTCCACTCCACACAGGGGGCAGAAGGTGAACTCAATCACGTTCAACTCGCCTTCGTCATTTGCAATAAGTCCGACTTCTGGGTGGTCGCACTGCGACCTAGCCGCTTCTTCCCGACGCTTACGGGCTTCGCTATTGCTTGCCATCTTCGTCTTCCTCGATTGGAATGTAGTTGTGGCACGTCTCGTCGTGATGACAAGAATCAAAAATCTTGATGTAACGCTGGTCGTAGGGAGTGTTGAACCACTCGATTGCTGATTCGCAGCAAGCCTCGTATGCGCTCTCAACGCTGGCGAGGACGTGGACACTACCCGCACTTAGAAGGTGCGAGAAGTTCCAAGACCACGGGTTGCCGATAATCCTGTCTGTGCCGTCACGCTCGGTGGGGTCAAACTCAATTTCTAAAGTCACTACAAATTTCTTGTTCACGGTTTCCTCCTTATGTTCAACCGTAGTTGATACTTTAGCGGGTGGCTGAGACACAATCAAGTATCGCAGCCACCCCTAAAGCCCTCCTAGGCGTTCGTCTTGGCGAGACGCACGTGGCGATAAATCGTTTGGGTTGAAATGCCCAAAGCCCTAGCCACGTCCACGACACGCTCACCGCTGGCGAGACGATTCCGCAGCGTTGCGACTTGCTCAACGTTCAGAGCGGGCTTTGGGCCACGTCGTCCGTTGGTTGTCTTAGCCACGCTGGTTGTGTGGTTCTTCGTGCCCGTCAGTGCTTTGATAGCAATAGACAAGTGCTTGACCGCCTGAGCGTCGTTACCCTCGACAACGCTCGTTAGAGCGTCGCTGATAATCGCCACGACATTGTTGGTGTGCTTATTCATCTTGGTTTCCTCCTTCCTGTTCCTAAACGCCAGCCATAACGGGCTGACGAACTTCGACTGCAACGCTGATACCGAACTGCTCAAAAATCTTGTTCAGTAAGTCGTTGATTTCCGCTTCAACCACACGGAGAGCCGTGTGACCCGCCGAGATGAAGGCGTGGCGAATCTCAAAAATCGCCTCTTCTGCCGAATCAAACGAACCAAGCAAGCCGTTGAATCCCTCGACGTAACGCTGGCACATAGGGTGCAGACGAGTTAGCGAGTTTGAGAAGTCGCTGTCGCTCTCAGCCTGAGCCTCCCACACTGCGTGAACCCCGTCCTCGTCAATGTAGGGTTTGACGCACAATGAGCCAATGTGAGAATCTGCGACACGAACATCAACGCCGTTGTAGGTCTGAACCGTAACTGCTTCGTGTACCTTCAGAGTCGTGATTGCACGGACAAGAGAGTTGTAGTCGTAGACCAGCGAGTCAAGACCTGCCTGCTGACCACGGTGGTAGGCACGGTTCATCAGGATTCCGAGAGCCTCGCTCTGAGCGACGACCTCCAACGCTTGACGACGAGCCTCAATAGCCTCGTCAATCTTGTTCAGAAAAACCGTGACCGAACGCTTAGCACCGCCGGTTAGAGAGTTGCGACGCTCAGCCACAGCCTCACGAACCGCCACTGCGTCGAACGAGAACGTAACGTCGCCCTCGTCGTTCCTACGCCACGTCGGGTTCTGAATGTCGGTGATTCCCGCCACCCCTTCGAGGTTGCGAGCGAGGTCGTATGAGCCACCGACATTCATAGGACGCTCAGTAACAACCACGCCCTCGCTCAGTCGTGCTGCCCGCTGGGTCAATGCGCCGAGAAGTTTCTTGCGAGCCTGCTCGTTAATTTCAATTTCATTCATTCCAAACATTTGTTTCCTCCTTGTTGTCTGATATATATATTCAACCACAGGTTAGTAACCTAAGTCAAGTCAAGTTTCAAATTTCTTTTGTGTCGGGATTCGCATACCAAGATTCGGCAAAGTTCAGGGCTTCTTGCAGCAAGTCGTTGGGCAGTTTGCCCTTGACGGTCAGGGAGATAATCCCGAACTCTGCCAGACGGGTCAAGAAAATATCGTCCGGCAACTCGTCGTCAATCAGAACTCGATACTGCACGAAGACCCGATAGGCAATGCCACGCTTCGGATACTTATGGTCGAGGGGCGCATACGAACGCTCACCAACCTGAGCAAGCAGGTCGAAGGCGGAGGGGGCGAAAAACTTTTCCCCGCCCCACTCCATATGCCATTCTGCGCCGTGCGGGTCAGCGAAGGGGTTGGTCGTCATACAGCCACCAACGTCTTCTTCGATTCACCGATTGACTCGAACTCGGTAATCTCGCCGTTACGAATCCGCAGGTAAGTGCCCTCGTCAAGTTCTTCAATCCACGCAAGTTGAACTTTCGCTTCGGCACAGGCGGCTGCGAGAAGCGGAAGCGTTGAGGCGAAAAACAGCGAACCTTTAGTAGTGCCACCAATAGCGAGCGGTGAGCCGGAGACACGGGCGAGTTGCAAGTCTCGCTTGTCCCGACCGTCGAGCCACGCCAGCGAAGCACGACCCTCTAGGGAGTTGAGGACTTGCGTAGGGTGGAACGTGGTTCGGTTGAGCAATGCAAACGCAGCCTCACTGTCTACTTGACCCTTACGAAACTCATCAAAATACGAGAACACGTCGTCGTCATTGTTTAGGTGTCCGTTGTGAACGCCCACAATCTTTCCTGAAACAATCGGGTGATTGTTCAAGTTGTTGAGCGGACTACCCTGCGTTGCGTATCGAGTGTGAAGAATCACACGTCGAGCCTTGGCGGGCATTTTCGCAATGTAGGGGTCGAACAAGGTTGCGGGAACGGGGGCTTTGCTGACCGCAATGGTCGCCCTAGTGCCCTTCTCTTTGTTGGCGGGCGTAACCCACGCTGCACCCGTAGCGTCCGTGCCACGGCTCTTGATTTGCTTTAGCAATGCCATACTGACTTTGCGAGCGTTGATGTGTTCGTCTGCACTGAGACAAAATCCTGCAATACCACACATAATGTCCTCCTTATGAACTGTGCTTAATAAATGATACTTGATAAACCCCTCACTCGTCAAACCTAAGCCTGACGAGTGAGGAAGAAAATCCTGTTAGGCGACCACCATCGGTTCGGGATTCAACTGAGACTCACGACGAACGAGATAGCGAGCGGTGGTGTTGCTCACACCCAAAGCCGTTATCATCTCGTAGACCGAGGCGTAGGCGTTCACGGGGTTGGACGCAACCGAAGTCTCGACAAGACCGAGCAAAAACTCAATCCACGCCGTGCCCTTCTTGCCGTTCAACGTGCCTTGGTGCTGACGGAACTCTAAGGTTCCATACTTGCCGTAAGACGTGAGATTCACGACACGGTAGCGAGGCGCAGATGACAGAACACCGCTGAGGCGGGTCGTGGCAGTTGCCGTGTTCGCACCACGGAGTGCTTCGTAGTTGTTCGGACGGTATTGCGTCGAGGGTGCGTGAACCTCATTGAAGGGCAGGCAGTAGTCGTTGTTGTGACGACTACGGGAGACAATGCGGTTGATGTTCGTTTGATTGGCGACGTAGGTGTCCACAATCTTCATCATCTCCATACCCGTCAGACCGTCCATACCGACGTGAACGTGCATACCGCAGGTGCGGTCTATCTTTGCGCCAGCACCACGGAGAGCGTCGAGAGCCTTCGCAGCCCACTCCAAGCCGTCACGACCACGGAGAATGGGGCTAACCAACTCCAAGCCCGCACCCTCACCCGTGCCCGTGCGAGTCACCGAAGCGTCGGTCACACACTTCCAAATGTGAACGTTACGGTGGGTGTAGCCCTCGAATGAGGCGGTGATACCAACGTCAGCGAGCGCACGAAGCGCAACGCTGGGGGTGATGTTGAAGAACTCAGCCTCGAACCCGAAGGTGCGAGTCGAGAGTCCGTCAGTGGTGATTGCCGTAGCGTTAGCAACGGTCTGAACTGCGGTGTTGCTGTTTGCAATACGCTGACGACGCTCTGCAGCACGAACAGCCTCAGCCGCAGATTGCGGACGAGCAACGCCGTTGGGTGTGAAGCCCAACTGACGAGCAATCTCCACATAAGTCATACCGCTACGACGGAGACGCAGTGCTTCGTCCTGACGGCGGATAGTCGCAAGACGGCTACGAGAGATGTTGCTCGTTCCGTAAGTGCTAGGTCGGTTGATGTTAGTTGGCATTTGGTTTCCTCCTTGTATTCCAACGATTTCCATTCTACACACAACCCCCCTACACAAGTCAAGTCAATTTCTAAGAAATTTGAGAAACTTTGGAAACCCTTGTGTTTATTGGTGATTCTCCTGCTACTTGACGCAACCCCCGTTGATATGGAAAACTATTGAACGCACACGAAGCGTTCATAAGGAGGAACCGTGCAACAACCGAAACACCGCCGTCACCGATTTAATGCCAAGGCTCGAATGACTCACCGTCACGCTTTTGCAGCGACAATGCTGACGTTCTTGTCTGTGATTGTGTTGAACGTTTATCCGACCCACCCCGAACACCCCAACTACAACTTCTTCTGGGAGTTCGCCGTCGTGTATATCGCTTGGGTAATTGGACTTTCATTCATTTACTCCAGCCTCGAACTGTGTCGAGAGAGCAAGGCAAAAAAATGATGTGGCGTGTTGCTGCCCGTTGGAATGGGCGCACCCGTGACCTACACATTGAAGCACCCGACCTCGAAGCGGCGATTCCGTTTGCCCTTGAAGAAATTGCGTGGAAGGTGAAGAACTGCGGTGCGATTGAGAAGCGGTGCTGGCAAGAAGGAATTGTGACGATTATCAACCACGAACATCTCGAACACACTCTTTACTCGCCACTGTCACCACTGCTATTGTCGGGCGAATGAAAACAGACCCACACGCCGTTGTCCGTAAGTGGGCGAAGAGCGGAGAAGTTACTGCACAGAAAGTCCTCTCAGTTGTAGTCGCTTCGACGGGAATCAGTGAGCAGGAAATTCTCAGTGACCGTCGCTACTCATATCTAATGAAGGCACGTCATCTTTATTGGGCGTGTCTGCGTGAGCATTGCCGTATGTCGTATTCGACCATTGGGCTTGTCGCCGGACGCAACCACACGACGATTATGTCGGCGGTCAAGAAGGTTCCCAAAGAGGTTGTCCAAGCAATAGGAGATATCTGTGCCTCGTCTTGACGGACGTGACTACGGTAGGAGTACGTTTCAAAAATCGCAGCAAATGGAAAACGAGGGTATGAAACCCATACGCCAATACCTCCGCTTTTTCGATTCGACGGTGGACGTTCTCGAAGCAACCGTCCAGCAACAAAAAGAGGACGACATTGACCTCATCTGGGTTCGCAATCAAAACGGAGAGATTACGTCCACGACCATTGAGGTCAAGGTGGACTACATTGGTCACAAGACGAACAACTTTGCCTTCGAGTTAGTAAGCAGCGAGTTCCATATGACCTTGGGTTGCTTTATGAAAACAAAATCCGACCTGTTTTTCTACTACCTTCACGAAACGCAACAGTTATACATAATGAACACCGAGCAAGTTCGGAATTGGTTTATCGAGGAACAGAGCAAGCGACCCTTTAGCCCCAACGGGTTTCGACGTTTTAAGGAGTTTGGGACGCACACGGAGATTCCGAATGTGGGCTTCTATTGCTCGCTCGGACACTTGGTTCCGATTTGGGAGGTCGAGCAGGGCTTGGGTGCGAACCTCTATCACCGTGACCTCAAAAAAATGCTTGCGGGCTCAACTTTTGAAGACTTCTAGTTTGGTATTGTTCTACCGTGAACTATCTAACCCTCTCAAACGAAAACGCCGTGGTCGTGCGAACAAATGCCGACGGTTTCATTGTTTATGAGGTGACGCTAGGCGAAGCGCACGACACCGAGACGGCAGAAAATCTTGCGGCTAAGGCTGGCTGGGAGAGCGAGGACGATTGGGACGAATTTCAATACCTACCCATTCGACCCGCACCGTTGGGTATCAGTTTTTCCGGTGACAAGGTTCCTGAGGACGCTTTGGAAATTGCCCACTTCGGCAAAGTGCCCGCCATCGAAGTAATCGGCAGCGAATATCAAGACGAGACAGCGCAAATCTTGGTTTTATTTTCGCTCAAAGAACCGTTTGGTTGGAGTTGGGGCAAGCCCGACGAATTTGTAGAAGACCTGTGAGTTCTGAAGCGGAACTGCGGGTCTACGAAAAAGACCATTGCTGGCAATACGACATACGCTTACGCAACGCTGAGGACGACCTCGTTATGTCCGGTTTTACACGGGAGTATGTGGAAAATCTGACCGTTGCCGACTTCGAGTTCAGGACAATTAACGACGCTATGGGGCGGGCTGAAGCCACGGAGTTCATCAAGCGACACGAATGGCTCGGCAACCTCTCGCAATACACGACGCATTGGTTCGGGGCGTATCACGACACCGTGTTGGCTGGTGTAATCCTGATGAATCTCCCCAACGCCTTCTCGACGCTTCTCGGTGAAAAAACGCCGGAACTCGAACGTCTTATTTCACGGGGGGCTTGCATTTCGTGGAGTCCGAAGAATTTGGCGAGTTCTTTTATGATGTGGGCGACCCGCTGGGCAGTGAAAAACACCCAGTTTCGTCTTTTCACTGCCTATTCCGACCCAATGGCACGGGAACTTGGAACAATTTACCAAGCCTGCAACTTTTATTACTTGGGGCAGGGGTCGGGAACCACTACTCGACACATCAACCCCTACTCCGGCAAGGTTGTGTCTGACCGATTCTTCCGTCAGCGCAGTGCCTACAGAAAATATGCCAAAGAACTTGGCTATTCGTGGCAATCAAATTGGACTTCCGATACCGGAATGTTGTGGGAGAACATTCCTAGTGAAATCGAGTCAGCATTGCGGGCAAAGAGCAAAGAAGTGCAGGCAGGGGCAGAGAAAATAATCGTTCCCAGCAAGCACAAATACGCCCTTGTTCTGGGGGCGAACAAATTGGAAACAAAAATCCTGCGGCGAGAGTTCGAATCCCGTAACAAAATCCTGCCGTATCCAAAAGAACGGGCGCAAGCCTTTACCGTTACTCGTCCCGTCAAAGGGGTCGTGGAAGAAATCCCACAACCGCAAGAACGTCAGTTGCGCTTGTTTTTAGCATAGTAAGGTTGAGTTGTGAAATTATTTCGCCGTAACAAGCCCGCCATCGTAAACCTTTACGACCTTCCAATTAACCGACAGTGGGAAATCATCAACGAGGAAGCCCTCGGAACCTCAATTGAACTCGTCAATGTTCAAATCAAAATGTGGAATGCGTTGATTTCGCAATTAGAAGACTTGGGCATTGGGGTAAACCTTGACTCTGAAGTCACCGAAGAAGTGAACCGCCTTGCAAATCAGTTGCGAGCCGCCGTCAAAGTTGCTTACGAAATCTATACACAAAAGGAAACCCAGAACCAATGACCGACCAGCCCGAAATGGAAACTCCGCTCACCGACGCTGAGGTGGTAGAAACCGCTACCGAGGTAGGCGTAGACGCAATGATGAAGGTCTACGCAATCGAGCGTGAAATGTTGAGCCGTGCCGTTCTGGTAATTACACGACTGACGGGAAAATCCCCTGAAGAAACGATTGCCAAGTTGTGCGAGGGACTAGACGAGGCTTACGAGGCGGAGACGAAGACTGTCGAAGCGTCCACCAATGTCGCCAAGTTGTATATCCCTAATCGGAAGTTGAATCTTTAGTCCACTCCGGCGGAACGCCGAAGTTTTCGTCCTCAGGCGGGAGAACAGCCACGTCGGGCATTACCTGAAGATTCAGCGTCGAGGCAACACCGAGGCTCACAAAGTCGCTCAGCGTCTTCGTAAAGAGCGTCGTGTTCGGTTCGGGCTTCTCCCCGCCACCTGACGTGAGCAAGAAAATGACGTATTCGAGATAGTCGGTTGCCCACGAATCAGACTTAGGGTCTGAACCCATTTCGACCATCGCTGAGCGAATCGCATAGTCCACCGCACCCCACGGGAGGTGGGGCTGGTTGTGAGCGAAGGCAGCCAGAGCCAAACCTGCGCTGAATATCGTCGCCTTCTGACGTTGCTCGTCAGTGAGCGTCAGTTCTACGCCGACGTTTTCCATTAACGGACAACCTCAAAGTGGTGAGGCACGGGTTCCTTCTTCTTCGGCTTCGTAGCCGGTGCGGGGGTTCGATTGAATCCCGTCACAGCATAGGGGGCAGCCACGGGTGCGGGCTTGCGACGTGACGCAATATCAACAACGTTGCCAAGCAGGTAGGGGTCTTCGAATAGCACGTCCATACTGTCGTCCTCGTATCGCTCGTCATCAAAGACGGAACCCTCGAACCGCTCGTCGTCGTCAAAGAAGTCCTCAAACTTTTCGTCTTCGAAAAGGTGGAAGGCGAGTTCTTGAACGGTGCAGTTCAAGAAGTCACACCAATCAGTGTCGCCCATACTTCGGACAAAATCAAGGTCAAGGTCATACTTTTTCGACAGGTAAATGTGGTCGCTATCAACCAACAACTTTGTGTAGAAGTTTTGGGGTCGCTTGTTCACAGCCATACCTGTTCCTCAGCCTTCCAATCGTTCTCCGGCACAGGCTCGCCGTAGGAGTGTTTCCACGAACATACAAGAGCGTCCACGACGGTTCCGTCCGCCAACTCAACCTCGGCTTCGGACAGCGAGTAGCCAGCGTTCACTTCCATTTGAAGCATTGAGTAAATCTGCTCATTGAGTGGCAACTCGTAGACCTCGCAGACAACCTTGTTCGACGGCAGACCCGTCCATACAAAGTATGGGTAGGCACGGTGATTGTTGCCGTAGTGTAGGCGACCATATTGAATTGTGCCCAAGCCCTTGTCTTCAATGATGTGGTCTTTCAACCAATCGTGCAGTCGCTCATCACGGCGTAGTGTGCCGTAAGCGGCAAACAAAATCTTCTTGTCGTCAGCCATTGGTTCCTCCTTAGTGGCTACAACAAGTATAGCGGGGTTGAGACTCAACCACAAGTCAAAAGTTTGCCTTGCATATCCTTGACGAGTGTGAGTAAAGTGTGCCATCGCAACTAGGAGGAAGTAATGACCGAACACACCCACACCGCAATTTTGACGGTTCCGCCTCATCACAATCCATACAACTTGTATGTGACTACTGATGAAACGATTGACGAAAAGGACTTGGTGGGTCGCTTTCCCGAAAGCGGGTTCACGCCAGCGTTTGCTTTGTTTGTAGAGACGTTTCTTACCGACCTTGGTTACGCCGTTGTCGTGCCGTGGAACGACGAAATCGAATATCGAGTTGCCCGCCTAACAAAAATTGCTAAGTAATCGTGGCTGACAACGAACCCGTCGTTGTCTCTCGCTACTTTTATGTAGGTCAAGAAGACAGCGCACGGCATAAGGGCAAGGTCAGTGCGTATCTAGTCGAATACTTAGACGGCGAGAAGGTGGTGGCAAAAATCACCTCAATCGGTTTGGTCAAAGAAGCGACCGCCGAGAACGAACTGAATCTGTTTGCTATCAAGAACAACCTGTCTGCTGCAAGCGAGTGGAAGACAAATCGAAAGACCAAGAAAATCCGCCTCATCTTGGGGCGCAACTACGACAAGGAAATGTAGTGAAGAAGCCTGTAGATGTTCGTGAGTGGTCGGATAAGGGCAACTGCCGGTCAATGGATAGCAGGTTGTTCTTTGAGGAACCCGTCTTGCAAGAAGTTGTCCACGCCTGCCAAACGTGCCCCGTCGTAAAAGAGTGCCTCGAATGGGCAGTCCATTACGAGGGCTGGGGATATTGGGGTGGCACGTCAGCCCGTCAGCGGAACAGACTCCGTGGACGGCTCAATTTCCGCCTCGGAAATGTCATAGACAATGAAACGCCCGCCAACTACACCCCGCCAACTTGCCCGTCTGCAAACGGCTACAGGGCACACCTGAAGGCTGGTCAGTTCCCAATACCGCTCGCTGAAGGTGGTTGTGGCTGTTGGGACGAATGGGGTCGAGTCACCAAAGAGCGCAAGGTAAAATCCGTGGCCAAGCGCAAGGCAACGGAATTGAAAAAGTGGGATAACCTCCCCGAAAAAGAAAAGCAAGCCTTTATCGAGGCTCAGGAAGCAAAGCGTCTTCGTAAGCAGGAGATTGCTCGGCAAAGATACCGTGCGAAGAAAGACCGAGACGCTGAACGCCAACGTGAGAAACGTGCTAAAGCCAAGGAACTAAACCAAAGTCAAAAGTAGAATTTGAGACACCCGTTGTAGCCTTGTGCTATGGCGAACCCCCTTTTCCGCAAATTTGGCAGTATCTCTATTGCAATGATTCTTGCCGTGAGCGGGTTCTTGAGCGTTGCTTTAGCGCAACCCGCCTCAGCCTCGCCCTGTGCGTCGTGGGTTCAATTTGTGGACATTTCTTCTAACAACGCCCACCCTTTTGACTGGAAGGCAATGGAAAAAGCCGGAGTTGCGGGCGTTTACATCAAAAATTCTGAAGGCACTTCGTATGTAAACGGGTTTTGGAACTCCGATGTAGCCGCTTCGGTAAAATATGGTCTGCCTTATGGCGGGTATTACTTTGCACGGCCTGGGAGAACTGACGCTGTTGCGTCCGCTCGCTACTTTGTAGACAACGGCGGAACCAAGGGTCAGTTACCCCCTGCGCTCGACCTAGAAGTGACCAAACTCTCCCCCGAAGCGACGGCTCAGTGGGCGTTGCTCTGGCTTCAGACCGTTCAACAACTGTCGGGTCGCAAGCCGATTATTTACGTCGGCTACTACTTCCCCGCTTCGCAGTTTTCGTTCTTCGCCCCCTACGACCTTTGGCTTCCGGCGTATCCAAACGGCTACAAGCCGGTAAAAAACGTCTGCGTCCTCCCGCTGCCGAAGGTTCCCGCCCCGTGGGTCAATATCGGCTGGCAGGCGTGGCAGTTCACGTCCGTCGGCTTGCCCGCTGGCACTCACAACCACACAGACATTTCAGTAGCCTTGCCGGATTGGTTTGAAAAATGGACGGGTGCGGGTATCTTGCCCCCGTCGGACACCAATAAAATCCCCGTTCCCCTGTATTCCACGGGTTCTCACGGTGTAAAAGTGACGCAGATTCAAACCATTCTGGTCAAGTATGGCTATCTGCCCAAAGGTTCCGCCGACGGCTGGTTTGGAGTTCAGACCAAGGCTGCTTTGGAAAAATACCAGCAACGCCTAGGTATTAAGGGCGACGGTGCGTGGGCGGCTGCGACCCAAACCGCCTCGGATTACTTTATTGACCACGGCTACACAATGGTTTTTGCCAACAATTGCAAGGCAATGGCGCAGGCTATGAACACGATTTCACTACAGAAGGTGGCGTGATGTTTGGAAATATCTCCGTTTCGACGGGAACCTATATGTTGTGGCAGACGGTGGTTGCCGTCCTGACCATAATTAGCACGGGTATTTCACTGTGGCGTATGAAGCGTGGGCCGTCAAAAGACGAGATGACTTATTTCCGTGAGGAAGTGATGAACACGCTCAACACCGTCAAGGACGACGTGGAGTCCACCACACAACGCCTAGAGGCTCACATAGACCGCTCTCGGCGTAGGGGGGAATAATGTCTGACGAGCAAGTTACGCCAGCCCACATTCAAAAAATGACGCACAACTACACGGTGCGCTTCCCCGAACACCCCGCCCGTGAGGACGACCCTCACTACGCTGATTTTGACCACATTCACAGGGCGTGGAAGAAAGACCCTGAGAAGTGGCAGTGCGCCGTCGGCAAACACCGTGGCGATTTTTCAGAGTGCGACCTCGACCACCCGCTCGAACTGCACCACGCTCATATTGAGTTCGCTTTGCAGAACAACATCAACCTTCAGTGGCTCGAAATTGACTACCCAGGCGTTTCCAATCCTGACCAAGTAGGGGCGTGGGTCGAGTCCGCCGAAAATCTGGTTGTGCTGTGCCAATTCCATCACCGAGGACACGCTGGGGCGCACGTTGCCTCTGCCAGCGACTACGAGGGAATCAAATACATCAAGGGGCTGATTGAATGAAACTCGCCCTCATCACACTTGTCTGTTTTGTAGTTTCCAATATCGCCTCAACCCTTATGGTTCAGTCGGAGGCTCGAAACCGCCCATATCTCGGCGGTCTGTTTGAATCTATCTATGCCCTGTTTTGGATTTACGCAGCCAAGTATGCCCTCAACACGTCGCCCCTCGAAATTGGTGCGTTGATTATCGGCAACTTTTGGGGTGCGGTATTTGGCGTGAAGATTGGCGAGCGATTCGTTCACGACGAGGCAGACGCAATCGTTGATGACCGTCTCGAAGAAGCGGAGGCTGCTCTACTAATGGCAGAGCAAACCCTCCACGAACTAAATCAAGAAATCGCTCTGCACCACGAACACGACGAGGACGCTCATTAGTTCTCGTAGTCGTCGGCAAAGTTGAAGGTAGTGCTGTTAGCGAACCAACGGATACCTTCCGTCATATGGTCGTTCCATTCGTTCTTCGAACAGAAGGCGTGGACGGGCTTGTTGTGCCACTGAGCCGTGACCTTTCCACCCTTGTTCACAACCATAAGAAAATCCCGTGTCTCATTGCCGTTGATTGAGGTGCGAACCTCTAAGAGATACGAAGCCTCATAATCGAAGTCGCACTCCAACTGCTTCCACGCATAGCAGTAGTCGTCGCCCTCACGATAAAGGTCGAACCCTTCCGACCCCTGTGACTTACCCGCACACTCTTCAATGAAGTAGTGAGCAATGCCCAAGCCACTAGGCATTTGATTGAATGGCATTTCCATTCGAACCTCCTTCTCACTTATATAAGCGGGTCTTTCAACCCAAATTGTCCAAAAAACTTTCAAGAATTTGTAAACCCCCTGATGAGAAGCACAAAAAACTTGACTCAAATGCTTGCTTTGATTTGATTACGTCACACAACCCCCCTATACTTCAAGTTGTGAAGTTCAACAAGGAGGAAACTATGAACACCACATACAGCACCAACTACGACCAAGCAACCGACCGTCAGTTGTCCTACATCAAGGACTTGCTCGACCAGCGCAACGCTCCATTCACCCTTCGTCAGAAGGCGGAGGCGGAGTTGCTCTCGAAGGCGGACGCTTCGCAGGTCATTGACGCTTTGCTCGCTTGCTCTCGCAAGGTCGGTTCAGGTCGGGCAGAGAACGCTCAGGTGGTTGCCAACACCGCCCCCACCCGTGAAGTTCCCCTCGGTATCTACACCGTCACTGACGGTCAGAACGGCTGGGTCACGCTGAAGGTATCCAAGTGTTCGTTTGCTAAGGGGCAGATTCAAGTCAGCGTCCTCAACGGCTCGGACAACGACGTGAACTACAAAGGCTTCGGCTTCATAACCGCTCAGGGCTTGAAGGTCTGGCGTTCCGCCAACCCGTCTGAGAAGGTCATTGCTGCGACGCAGTTGCTCTTCACGGGCGACCTTGACGAAGCCCGCAAGGAGTTCCTCAACGTGGCGGAGGCTGTCGCCCTCGCTTCAGGAACCTGCGCCGCTTGTGGTCGCACCCTGACCGTCCCCGCCAGCCTGCACCGTGGACTCGGCCCGGACTGCGCCAAGAAGTATCTCTAAACAATTAGTTGCAACGTAGCGGGGCTGGGGCTATCCTTAGCCTCGCTACGTCGTCTTCAAAGGAGGATTTGTGCTGACGCAAGAGCAGATTCAGGAACAGATTGAGCGATATCAGGACGCTCTCAACTCGCTGGTTGGGGAAATCCGTGAGGCGGGTCGCAAAGCGGCTATCGCTGAGACGGACTACGAAATCGCCTTTGCCCAAGAACGTTTGCGCTTCCGCTATGACGCTAGAGAGCGTGGCGAGAAGGCAACCGTAGACCTCGTAGATGATGAGGCAACCGTGCGGACGGCTGAACTACGTCGTGAGGCGTTTCTCTCGAAGAACAACCTCTCAACCCTACGAGAAGCAATCTCCGCTATGAAGGCGAATCTCGACGCACTGCGAACGCTATCTGCGTCCAACCGCTTCGTTCCATAACCCCCGTCGCTGGACGGCTGTATTCACAAAGTTTCCAAAACTCGATGTTAGATTCGGTTCAACAAATGCAATTGAACCTATGGACAACGAAGCACTCACCGCAGAGCGGGCACGAACAATAGCCCTTGAAGAAGGTCTAGAGGCTGCTGTCGCCTTAGACAAAATCCGTCTTCAAATGCTTCACGAAGCCGTTGATTGGATTCTCGAACTAACCGAACTTACCAAGACCGAGGTGCGTCGAGAAATTGCTTCCGGTAGGGGTAGACAAGTATTACTCAACCTTGCTACTATTAGTGCGGCTCAAAAGTTGCTCACGCAACCGACGACCAACTAAGCATTACCTACATAGAAAGCAGGGACAAAAATGTCCACGACAGAAATCGGCAACTTGGTTGCCGACCCCGAAATCAAGTTCACGCAGGGCGGTAAGCCGTATGTGAACTTCACAATTGCCAAGAACCACGGCAAGAAGAACCCCCAGACGGGCGAATGGGAAGCCGGAGAACCTTCCTACATTGACTGCTCTATCTTCGGAGAAATGGCGGAGAACTTCGCCAACTCTTTCTCGAAGGGCACTCGCCTTATGGTCACGGGCTCTTTGAAGCAGAACTCTTGGGAGGACAAAGAGAGCGGACAGAAGCGTTCAAAGTTGCAATTGAACGTGGACGAGGTGGGCGCAAGCGTCCGCTGGGCAACCGTTGTCGCTACCAAGACCCAGCGTCAGGACGGCGGAACTTCGTCATCAACCCCGACTCGCTCACAGGCGACGATGGACTACAGCGACGAGCCGTTCTAGGCAACACTCGGTGCTGAACCCTTACCCTTAGGGTCGGCAACCGTCCGCAAGACCCACTCACGGATAGCCCTTTTTCTTGTTCGGGGCGTGAGGCTGGAAAGTTACCTCCTTTCCTACCAGCCTCCCGTGGGTGGGTTTTGTTTTTTTGTCCACTACATATTGTGGCTATCCACCCGTCTAGTTCCAATATGTTGTAAATTATTCTTCCGTGGAAGAAAAACCGATTGGAAATGACGATTTTGATAAGGACATTGCGGGCGAGACACCTTTTGACGGGGGTTTTGTAAACCCCATTGCCCTTCATTTGGCTTTCACGGAATTACACCAATCGTATGTGGCAATGCGAGAAGTCGGTTTTACCGAATCTGAGGCTCTCAGGTTTCTAGCCTTTTGCTCGATACACGAAGGCGATTTGTAATGGGTTGGGAGTTTTTGGACGCATTTGACCCAAATCCCATTGAAGTTCTCGTTGTTGAGTATGACCTTGCCGAAGCAATGCGTTCGCCAATGTGGTTTAACGAGGCAATCTGTCGAAACAGTGAAATAAAAGCCCAATACCTCGATACGTTTTTTCCCGAAAGCAATACAGGGCACGGCGCAAACCACTTAGCGCAGGCTCGCAAATTGTGCTTAAAGTGCCCCGTTCGCTACGAGTGTCTCGAATTTGGTTTGGAAGAACCGTTTGGGGTTTGGGGCGGACACTCTATCACTCAACGGAAAAGGATTAGTTCTGTAGTGAAAAAGGGTAGTAGCCTTTTGAAAGCAAGCCAGCAAATAGACGCACGGAGTAGAAATGCCCGATAACGAGAAGATTCCCTTAGACAACTTCTCAGAACTAGGTGCGTCGGGTCTTTGGCGCACAGGTGGATTCGTCATTGACGATATCCTCCCCCAACTTCGAGGTAAGCAAGCACAAACCGCTTATCGAGATATGTCGGAGAACGACCCAATTATCGGCGCAATGTTATTTGCTATCGAGCGTGTAATCCTTCAGGTGGATTGGCGCATTGACCCCTACGACGACACCACGGGTGAAACCCCCACGGATAATGACCGTGCCGTCGCACAGTTTATTGCCGAGTGTATGGACGATATGTCGCACAGTTGGCACGAACTTATTATTGCAGTTCTGTCGTTCTTGCCTTACGGCTGGTCATTCTTTGAACTGATTTACAAGCAGCGCAAGGGGCCGAAGCAAAAAGACCCCGCCAAGCGTTCCAAGTATTCGGACAACAAAATCGGCTGGCGCAAGATTGCTATGCGAACCCAAGACTCGCTCTGGCAGTGGCAGTTTGACGAGAGTGGTGGAATCAAGGCAATGATTCAGCGTGACCCGACGACGGGTCGCTTAAACGTTATTCCAATTGAGAAGGCTTTGCTGTTCCGCACTACAACCGCCCGTGGAAACCCCGAAGGTCGTTCAGTTCTTCGTAACGCCTTCAAGTCGTGGTATTACAAGCGTCGCATTGAGGAATTTGAAGCCGTCGGCGTTGAGCGTGACCTTGCCGGTCTGCCAATGGCGTATGTTCCGCCAGAATGGTTGTCGTCTTCGGCTACTCCTGCGGAAAAATCCGCACTTGCCGCTATGGAAGCAATTGTCCGTGGTGTAAAGCGCAACCAGACCGAAGGCATTATTTTGCCCGCAATCTTTGACGAGGCAGGCAAGCCCCTTGTGGACTTTAAGTTGCTAACGTCGGGCGGAAACCGTCAGTTCAACACCGACCAAATCATCACTCGCTATAACCAACATATTGCTATGACGGTTCTGGCGGACTTCATTATGCTCGGTCACGAATCGGTGGGTTCGTTTGCCCTCGGAACCTCGAAGGTAGACCTCTTTGTCTCCGCAGTGGAATCGTGGGTTCGCCTCATTGCTGAGGTCTTCAATTCTCACGCCATTCCCCGCCTTCTCCAACTCAACGGTATGGACACGGCACGTTGCCCGCAGTTGGCATATGGTCAGATTTCCGCCGTGGACTTGCAGGAACTCGGTGCGTTCCTCACAAACATCACCAACGCCAAGTTGCTTACCCCCGACAACAATTTGGAAGAATACCTCCGAGAGTTGGCGGGGTTGCCTGGTTTTCAGCCGGAGGCAAATGGCTTGTCGGACAACAAGCGTTATGGCGGTCAGACCGTTGCGGACACGCCCGCCGAAGACCACAACAAACCTTTTGTGGCAGAGAAGCCTTCCGGTGCAAGCCCCGAAGGAAAAACCGAAGCCTCGGACGTTCAAAATCCGCAGGGCGGACTGAACGATATGTCTGGCGGTAGCGGACTTCAAGAGGATATTACCTCTGCCGGATACACCGGACAAGCACCCCCCACCGTCGGCGCAGGCTCCAAGAAGGGCAAAGGAAAGACGGGCGGTAGTAACACCGCTGGTAAGGTAGGACGGCAAATCAAGCGTCCGAAGACGGGGGCGAACGGCCCGCTAACTAACAACCAAGGAACTACGTCGTGACCCTACGTTTTCGTAAAGTAAGCGCACAACCCAAGAAGAATCGCACAACCCTTCGCCGTGTCTCTCCCGCTACCGCTCTAAAGGCACGGCAACCACGGGCATAGACCGTTTGTTTTGGAAACACGCAGTAGCATTTTAGTAAACGCATAGTGGGAGAAGTTGTGGACAACTCAAAGATTATTGACGTGATAGAAGAAGTTGAACTCGCCAGCGTTATTATCAACAAATCCATTGACGGGGAGGTGCGGGAATACGCCGCACGACTACTCAACGAGGGTTACGAAACCGCAACATTGACCGCCGTGGAAAAAAACGGAGAGGTTTCCCTCAAAATGGTTCCTAGCAAGAAGGCTGTCGGCTTCCCGTTTTCATTCACGCCCAGCCCCGTTCCTGCCGACGTTGAAGACGATTCTTCCACGGACGTTCAGGTGACGCTAAACCCCGCTACCGTCGCAGCCATTCTCTCGGCTATGCAAGAAGACACCGAAGATGACTCAGATGACTACAGTTCTATGGAAGATTCTTCCGAATACGACGACAGTTCAAGCGAATACTCGGACAGCAGTGATTCTTCTTCGTCCAGCGACAGTTCAGATTCCAGCGATTCTTCGTCTTCTGACGATAGTGAAATGTTGGGTTCGAATTGGAAGGACGGTCTTGACCCGTGGCAGGTTGAACTTGCCGAGGATTTGGACGAGACGGTTCAAAATCTGGGTCGTTTCCCCACAACTGACGTGTCCTACGTCTCGATTTCACCGTTCCGTGACCGTGGTTTGACTTGCTCAAACTGCGTGGCGGGCACTCTCAATGGTTGCCAATGGGTTGCCGTTCAGTGCGACGCTGACGGTTGGTGTCGTCTGAATATGGTTGAAGTTTTGGAAGAGGCGGAAGCCACTTCTGAGGTCGAATACAACAAGTTCTTTGGCTTTGGTCGTGACCGTGACGAAGAAGACGAGGACATTTTTGGCTCTCCCGAAGACCAAGAAGAAGAAGATATGGAAAGTGACGAGGACGATTCCGAGGACGCTCCCCGCCGTCCCTACCGCAAAAATAACCCCGACGTTGCCAGCGTCCACATTGACGCACCGAGCAACGGTGGCGGAGTGGGCTCATTTGTCGGCAGTTTCCGTCGCAAGCCCAAGTTTGTGCCGGAAACTATGACTGTTATTGAAGAAGTAAACCCTGAGGTTGTGCAGGACGCAAACCTTCTGCAAAAATCCGAGTTAATTCCCAATCAAATTCGCAAGTCGGACGAGCAACGCTACACAATGGGCCCGTGGTATGTGCCTTATCGCTCAGACGCTCACGGCGAGTGGACTGACCCGCAGGAACTCCAAGAAGCACTCTGGGGCTACGTCCGCAACGGAGACAGGCAGATTCGCCTTCAGCACAACGTGGACATTGTGGCGGGAGAATGGCTCGAAGCCCTCACTTGGCCGCACGAAGTCACCGTTCCAATGCTTCAGGCAAACAGTGGTGAAATCAAGCAGGTTTCATTCCCCGCCGGAACCGTTTTCCTCGGTGTTCAGTGGGAACCGTGGGCTTGGGAACTTGTGAAGGAAGGCAAACTCCGTGGCTACTCAATCGGTGGCACGGGCTCAGGTGTCGAAGCCGACCTTCCCGTGGAAGAATCGCCCTACAAGACATTCTTAGGAGACAACTAAATGGCTACCAAATCACTTGCTGGAAACGGAACCGTCGTCCTCGCCGCCGCTCAACTTGCGTCCGGCAAGGTTGCCCCGCTGACCACCTCGTCAGCGTTGGTTCTCAACGCTTCAGACCGCAAGCACTTGTTTTTGACAAACACGGGTTCGAGTGCTATTTACATTGGACTTGGAACGGCTGCTATCAGCGGTGGTGGAATCGTCCTTCCCGCTAATCAGTCAATGCCCCTCGATGTTCCCTACGGTGGCGCAATCTACGCACTCGCCGTCACTGCGTCGGGTAGTTCGCTCGCTTACGCAGAGTTTTAGAATCCGGTTTTTCCAAATCAAGGGCTAGTATTTGCCCGATACGACAACTCTTGTGGAGGGTTTATGACGGACAGTTTCACTAAAACGGTTGAGCAATGGCTCAACGTTGCCAAGGGCGGTGCAGGTTCAGGTCGCTACCCCAAGGGTTCAACTCACACCAAGGAAACCTTGGGCGGCGAGGCAGTTCGTCTCTCTAACCTTGTTCTGGAAAATGCCAAGAACCTTACTCCCGACCAAGCGAACGCCGCTATTGAAGCGCACGAAATTATGGCTGACCTGCACAAGCAACTTGCACAAGCAACGGCTGGTGATGACCGTGCAGTTCGGGCAAACCTCGCCGCCGCTGACGCTCACTACAAGGCGGCGGCTACTATCGCTAACAAAATGGGCGAGTGGGCACAACCCACCACACCAGAGGCGCAGGCTCTCGCTGGCTTCGACAAACCCAAGGCAACCTCTAGCCAAGTTTCAGCGGCTTCCAAAGCAGCCACCGTTGCCACTCTCGACGCAGAAAAGTTGTCGCAAAAAAATGAAAGCGACAAGGTTTACATTGGCGGCTCACTCTTCCTTGGATACAACGACCCCGACAGCAAAGTAGTTGCCAAAGGCGGGCCTGGCTCAGGACGACACCCCGAAAGAACCACGACCTTTTTGGACGGCAATCTCCCCAAGTTGAAGACTTTGGACGGACGTGTCTTTGACCTGCAAGTTATTACTCGCAATGCGCTTGGTGCGCTTCTTGCCACTGAGACTATGCCCGACGACGGCGACGAATGGAGTGGGTTCTTGGACGGAACTTACAGTATTGACGACTTTGACCGTGGAGACGCTAACGCTTTGGGCGACGCAATTTTTGACTTTGTTGGCGACAACATTGCCGCCCTTGAACAATCGGGTCTGCCCGACGAAAACATTGGTGACGACATTGTTTTGACCGCCAACGGTCACGGTACTGGCTTCTGGGATAGAGACATTCCCAATGGTCAGGAACTCTCCGACGCAGTTCAATCTTATTTTGGCCGTGGCGGCGTGACCGCCGTTGTCGGTGACGACGACGCAGTTCACCTCGAATTCTCGATAACTAAGTCCGTAGGAGGACAAATAAAAATCAACAAATCAAATGTGCAAGACCTCGTTGATACGGCTGTTGCATTGGAAGACGAGGCTGACGCTCTGGTTGAGCGTGGAATGTTCGTAGCCGCCGCTACGGTCTTCCGTCAGTCCGCCACCTTCTACGACTTTTTGGTTAGCGAGTTCAAGCCCTTCGGTGACGGTGACGCTATTGGCGCAGCCTCCCGTGAGGCCGCTCGTCTCCGTGACCTTGCCGTTCAGTGCCTCACCATTGAAAACGAAATGGGCGAACCCGCCATTGTTTTCAACAAGTCGAAGGTGCGTAAGGGCGGTGAGGGCTCAGGTCGCCACAGGGAAGAAGGCAGTAACGAAAAGTTGCGCTTCCGTGGCAACCGCAAGACCTCGGCTCACGGTCAAGGCGTAACTTTTGACATTCGGCCTGGCACTGAAAACTTCAACCACGGTCAGCACCTCGAAGCCGCAGCCGCCCACATTGCAGCCGCCCGTGCATTGGTGAACCGTGGAGAGTATGGAAAGGCTGAAGAACACCTGCACGAAGCCTCGTTCCACGGCACTATGGCTACCTACCTTCTGCAGTCGCCCAAGCGTTTCTACTCAATGACGAACACCAACTTGGGTGAAGCCGCTGGCAAGGTCTACGAAGCAACGCATATGGGTCGTCGTGCAATGCGTGAGGCTTCTAAGACCGCTAATGACTACTCTCGCTTTCTCCGCAAGGGTGGCGACCCCGATTCGGTTGATGGTCAGCGTCTTGCAGACAAGGCAGACAAGGCAGCCAACGTCGCTGAAAAAACCATTCGTTCTGCGGAATCTGCGAGCGAAGTAGCACACGCTTTCCGTCAGGCAATCAACGACAGGACTCTGCGTGAAGGCGCAGTGATTCGTCGCCCTCGTTCGGCGTAAAAATGCGTATTCGTAAGGAGAGCGCACCCCTTGGGGACTTGCTAAGCACCTGCTTAGCCAATGTGACGATTATGTATCACCGTGTCCACGGCTTCCATTGGAACGTGGTCGGTGGTGACTTCCCGCAGTGGCACAGCAAGTTTGAGGAAATCTACGAGGACGTTTACGACAGCATTGACCCCTTAGCGGAGAACATTCGCAAGGTCGGTGTTTTTGCACCCTTTACGTTTTCTGCGCTCACCGCCTTTTCTTCGGTGGACAACAGCCCCGTAGACGATTTCACTGCCCAGAACCTTGTGGACGACCTTCTTCGCACAAATGAAGGCGTTTTGGAAAGCCTGAAGGACGCTTTTGATATGGCAACATCGCTCAACGAGCAAGGCATTGCTAACTTTTTGGCAGACCGAATTGACGCTCACTCCAAGTGGGCGTGGCAACTCTCTGTTTCTTTGGAAGGATAATTATGTCTAAGTTCGAATTCACTAAGGGCGGGCCTGGCTCTGGGCGACACGCACAAGCGGTTGCCCGTCTTCGTGCTATCGCCGCCGAAGCCAAGGCAAACGATTGGGACTCCCCCCGCACCGGCAAGCGACCCAAGACCGACGTTCTCGGCAACCGATACAAGCCCGAATACGGCGACACGATTATTGGTCAGGTTCGCCGTCAAAATGCACGAATTGGTCGCACTGCTACCTCAATGGCAGACCGCATTGAGGCGGCATACTCGAAGCCTTTGAGCCAGCACATTGCCGAAATGCGTGAAGATGTGAGCAAAATGCGTAACGACGCATACTTTCACTCAATGGTAGACAACTACGACACCGCTCGTCTCTTTCGAGACAGCGCAGATGTGACCAACAGCCTTATTGACCTCATTGAGCGTGAAATGCCCACCGCACCCCCCGCCACCGTCGAGCCTCCCGTCGCTGACCTGAGTGGCTACTTTGGATACGCCCACAAGTCGGCTCTCCGTAAAGGTGGGCCTGGCTCTGGTCGCACCCCTCACGGCTACGACAACTACAAGAACGCCAAGACTCTTTTGGACAGCAAGTTGGGTAAGCCTCACAATATGCGTGACGAGGACGAGGTTTACGCCTACCACCGTGACGTAGCCGCCGCACACGTCGGCGTGAAAAAGGCTCTTATGGCTATGCGAGACAAAGTATCGCCCGAAGTCCTGCCTTCTTTGGAAAAAGCAATCAAGGAACACGGTTCTGCCAACCTTCGCCACGGTGGACTTGCGGCTTCACTCCGTGATGTTTCCACCCTTCACCCGTCGTGGGTTCAGCGCAGTGCCAAGGCAGCCGACCTTCGAGGCGTTCCCGCCCGTGCCGACAAAGACTTTGAAGAAGCCGTCCGTCGTGACGGTCAAGCGTAAGGAAAAATGATGAAGAATGTCAATAAGAATCACGGCGCAGCCAGCCTGAACTCGGTGCTTGCTAACGCTCAGAAGAAGGCTGAACTCGGTGCGTCGTTGATGAAGTTTGCCGAAGCCGCTTACGCCAATGGTGAAATCCGTGAGGCGAGCAACCTTATGCTGACCGCTTCTGCGGAGTTCTTTTCCTGCCGTGATGACCTTGTTCGAGCCGTCGAGGTGAACCCCGCCAACCGTGCCCAACTGCTCGAAGCCGCTGGCGCAATGTTTGGTGCTGGTATGGACGCTAACGACAAGTCCACCCTTATCTACAACGGTGAATATATGGTCGCCAAGGGTGGTGCGGGTTCAGGTCGTCACGCCGAGGGTGCAAATATCCTCGAAATGACCCCGATTCGACTTTTTGTTGGCTCACTGACCCAAATGAAGAATGGCGACTCCCAAGGTGCTGCCGTTGCTGGTCACGATTTGACGATTACCTACCGTAGTCAGCAATCACTTGGCGATAATGGTCGTCCCGCCCGTGGTTACGTCAGCGGTTATTTCACCGTCAGTGAGGCTGGGAAGCCAAGCAAGTTTTTCGAACACACTCCCGTCGGGCCTACTTTGGAAAACGCAAAGCGATACGCAGCCGAAAATGTTGCCGACTATATCCAAACCATCGCTTCACGCTCACTAGCCCCCGTTATGCAGTCAGCCGCTATGCGGTCAGCCTCAGCCTCCGTCACCAAGGGCGGTGAGGGTTCGGGTCGTTACCCAAAGGGTTCGAAGGGCAATTCGTCCAAGACCAGCGGTGGTAAAAAGGACTCCGGCAAGGACGCTGATTACACCAAGAAGGCTTCCAAGGACATTGCTGACCGAGCCGACAAACTCTCAGACGACACAATGGTCGCCTACACCGCCGAAGCCGCTCGACAGCACGAAGGTCTTGCCAAGGAACACGAAATCCTCGCTCAGACCGCCGACGTTGCTGGCAAGCCGGAAGTAGCCAAGGCGCACCGTGAAGCCGCTCAAGAGCACCACTACGCAGCCGAGGCACACCGTCGAGCGTGGAAGACCTCAGATGACGAAGAAGACGAGTATTTGAACAGCCTGCACGACGACGCTGACGGTGCTTCATTCGGCGCAGCCGACTCTTCACACGCCGCTTCCGAAGCAGAGGGTAACTAGACCGCCTTTTTCCAAAGTGCGGTGTAGCATTTTCACGAACAACCGAAAGGATTTTTCCAATGATTCAGGTTCCCAACAGTTCCCCCAAGACTGTCTCGTTTGTGCAGAAGGGTTCAGCAGACCCCGTTCTCGCCGCCACTCAAATTGCTAAAGCGAGCCGTGACGAAGTGGTCGCCCGTGGCGAATTGGAAAACACCTCATTCCGTCTCCAAAAGGCTACGGAATACCTGAAGGCTACCGAAATCGCATACTTCGAGGCGGTGGCTAAGAACGCTTGGAACTCCACCGAGTTGAAGAAGGCTTACAACAACGCACTTGCTGGCTTCCGTGAGGCAGACAAGGCACACGAAGCGGCTGGTGAAATGTTCACCAAGGCTTCGGAAATCCTTGGCGGTCTGCGTGACTTTGCCAAGGGCGAATCAACCCCCCAAATTACTAAGTCTGCGCCCGCAGCGAAAGGAATTGAAATGAAGTTTGCCAAGGAAGCCGTTTTGGTTATGTGCCCCCTTTGCTTCGGTGACGGCGACTCGTCGTGCCCGTGCTGCTCAGGTTTGAACGACGGTTTGGTTCACGAAAGCCAAATGGGTCGTTTCCCTGCACAGGCTGAGGACACCTACTACGACGAGGACGAAGATTTTTCTAAGTCGTTCAGCACTTCTTCGCTTCTTACCCGTGACTTCCAAAAGTCGGCGGGATTTCAGTCCTACATCAACGTCACCAAGTATGGCGTGAAGGGTCGCTCAGGTCGTCACAAGGGCGACGGTGGTGGTCGTGCCAACCAGCACACAGGCGAACTTGTAAACACCCGTGAGAAGACTCCTGAGGGCAAGACCGTCCGTGTTGGCTGGAAGACCCGTAACAAGAACTACGGGGCTGGCTACGAGGCTAATTTCAAGGCTGGTCGTGAGGCTCTCCGTTCTGCCGACAAGTTGCGTAGCGAAGCCGACAAGACCAAGAGCAAGGACACTTACGCTCAGGCTGCTGAGAAGTATGACGAAGCGTCGAAGTTGCTTATGTTGGCTCAGGGTCACGCCCACGGTTTCGGTGGCACTCACCTCGAATGGGCTGCCAAGGGTCACAAGGACGCTGACGCTGCACTTGGTGAGCAGTGGAAGGAAAAGGCTGCCGACGCTCGTAATATGGCGTATGGTGCGAAGCACTTGGCTGGCGTTTGCCGTGAGAAGGCTGGAATTTCCGCTGAAGCAGCGACCAGCCCCACCCGTGGTGAAACGAGTCGGGTTATGGGCGACACCGGCTTTATGTCCGCCTAGTCCTGTATTTCACTGCTAGAAAGGCAAAAACTGTGTCCGAAGAACGCTTAGAAGACTTTATGGCAAAGGCGGCTCGTAAGTCGTCACGCTCAACTACTCGCAAGCCTCGCCCTCGGCGTGGTGCGAAGGTTCACAAGTCTACGTTTGCTGTGTCTGAACTTTTTTCACCTGTCGAACTTGAACTGTTCTTCCAAAAGGCAGAGCGTTTCCAAAAGGGCGAAGCGGGCGGACACCCGTTCCGTGGCAACCAATGGGAAAAGAGCCTTGGAACCACGGACGTTGCTATCGCTAACGTTCTGAAGGAAAACTTTAACCACGAAGAACTTGACGAAATTGTTTCTGACCGTGATATGTATCTCAACGACAAGCGAGTGAGCAAGATTGAGACTCCCGAAGAATGGTCAGGCTTTCTTTACGACATAAACGAGGACTACAAGCGTTGGGGTTCGCCACAAGAACGTCTTGATAACCCCGAAACCCCTCAAAGTTGGGTGGATTTTTCCAAGGATATGAGTAAGGCTCTTGACTCCGCCATTGCTCAACTCGACGCTATGTCCGTCAAAAAGGGTGGGCCGGGTTCGGGACGCACTGCTGAGGCTGGAAATATGACCCAATCGGGACACCGCCCCCTCAGTGAAATCGCTTCAGAAATTCGCCGTGATTGGGGTTCCAAGGTTTTCTTTGGCGCAAAGCCCTACCTCGACGCTATGGGCGACCTAAACGACGTTACGGACAAGTATGGACTTGACTCCGCAAAGTCAATCGTCAATTACTTCCTCGCCAACGCTTCGACGTGGCGTGGAGACAAGGCGAAGGAAATCAAGGCTGAACTAAAGAAGATTGTGAGATAGGATTTTATTATGACCTACAACCCCTTTACTACCGATAACCTCATAAACGAGGCGGAGTTCCCGCTCACCAAGGGCGGGCCGGGCAGTGGTCGCACCAAGACCCTTTTCCACATCAAGGATTGGGCTAACAACACCCTTTTCGGTGGCAAGACTTTCCCCTCATTCGAGGACGGTTGGAGTCACATCTACGAGAACGACCCAATGCCGGACGAGGACGACCCCGAATACTCCGAACACCACTACGACGACTACTACGTTCTGCCGGTGAACGGTGTCTGGCCGGACGAGGAAGTCTCTAAGGGCGGGCCTGGTTCGGGTCGTCGTCCTAGCGCATACACGACGGGCGATATCCAAATGTCGGCAAGTATGCAGCCCACCGCTATTCAATACGCCCAAGACACCGACGAACTGAAGGAAGCGGCAGACGAGTCTGCCCGCCTTGCGGACATTTGCAAGGGCAATGAGAATGAACTGTTCCAACGGTCGCTCGTCACCAATGGTCAGGCAGGTCGTGACCTCAACAGTGCCTCGGCTCTCTTTGGTCAGGCTGCCGAGTTGCACTCGCTGGCTTCACAACTCGCCAACTCCGCCGTTCAAAAGTTCGAGGGTGGCGACGAAGAAGGCGCACTAAACGACCACGGCGACGCTATTTCCAACGCTGAGGAAGCAAACGCAACCACCGACAGGGCAATTGCGTCACTCGTCAAGGCAGACCCTAGTGAAATGCCGGAACAATGGGAAGGTAACGTTCCTTCGGAGTATGCCAAGTCTAAGGTTCGCAAGGGCGGGCCTGGTTCGGGTCGTAAGCCTGAGGGCGCAACGCTAGACGCTTCTTCATTTTCTCTCCCCAAGGGAATGAAGTTGAAGATAAACGAAGACGTAAACCCTGACCGTCAGTGGGCAGAGTTTCAACCTGCGGGCGCAACAATGGCTACCATTACCGCCCCGTCAGGTAGAAAATACTTGGTTAGCAGTGAACACGAACTGTATCAACCCCTTCCCAATGGCAGCGCAGCCCAAGACGGCGAAGAACTGATTGCCGCCGGTTTCGACACTGACGAAAAGTTGTCCGCCTTGCAGGACGAGCAAATGCCTGATTATTGGCCTTACTACGCCCTCACTGACTCAGACCACGAATATTTGGGCGACGACAACGGTATGTCTCTTCTTGAATCGTCTGGGAAGTTGTCGGACGCAATCAACGACGCAATCAAGATTGTTGCGGACGAAGAAGGTCTTGACCTAGCGGAACTCGAAACGGCTAGTCCGAGTATCAGCAGCCAAATGGGTCAAGCCGCCCCCGCCTTCAATGGCGACAAGATGACTATTCCAACCCCCGTGAACGCCCGTGAGTTGCTCGACGGAGTGTGCAGCAATATGTCGTATTGGGGCAGTTGGTTTGGCGAAATCAAGATTTCGAACGGCAAGGACACCGGAACCGTTGGTTACGAATCCCAAGAAAATGTCCTTGGAGAAGACGGCAAGCCCAGCCCGACTGATGATTGGTCGAAGGTTACGTTCACGGCGAAGTGCGACGACCCCGAAAAGGGAGACGACGGCGACCACTCAGCAGTCAAGACTGCCAATATGAGCGACATTGCCCGTGCCTACTCTGCATACAACGATAAGTATGCCGGACGACTTGGTGCGCTGGACGACACCGACGCAATCGGAAACGACGCTTTCTGGCAACTCGTCTTCTACGGCGACGTTGTTTACGGCTAAACACAGTTTCCCTTCAACCGTAAGGTAGATTGGGGCTGTAGTTCTAGTCCGTGGGAGTTCTGATGAGCAACGAAATTTACGAGTGGGTGCTTGCCGCATACCAACTTGACGTTGCCAAAGAGGACAAGCGTGGGAAAATGCCTGCGTTTATGGGTCGCCCCACTTGGGACGATACTCCCGACGGTTCGCAAGAATGGGGCTGGTTGGGCGAGGGAACCGTAACCTCGGTTTTCACTTCCAATTCCGACCTAGACGACAGTTCCGAAGAAAATTGGCAAAGCGAGGACGCTCAATAATGGAAGCAAACGACTTTACGAGTGCGTCGCTTCTGGGCAAGGGTGGCGTTTATCAAGAGTTTTACAAGGGTGAATACCGTGGGCTGAACTACACCGCCCCTGACGCCCTACTTTTCACTACCAAGTGCCCCAACGGACACCAAAATCTCTCCCGTGTCGCCCCGACGGACATTGAGAAGACCGCCAACGGCAAGCGTAAGTTTGCGACAAACGCCGTGGCAAAATCCTGCTCAACCTGTCTCGCCCCGCTGACTTCGCCGTGGCAACCCAGCACCACCACCACCACCACCGAACCGACTGTGACCTCATTTGACGAGTGGCTGAATCGGGGTTAGCCGTGGACGGCACTTTCCAGCCTAATTTTGTTACATTTACCAATACAAACATAGTTCGACGCAACCCCCTAGAGGGAACCTTCGGGGGTAAGCAAAATAACGGTTTCCAATTCGTCATTTTTGCCGACGGCTCTGGCGGCGTGGAGAAAGTCCTGAAGGATTGGGTTGGTAATAAGACGGGTCGCTTCTACCCCGCACCACTCCTTGCCACGCAGGAGTGGTTGGCTGCCCGTGTAGGCGAAGCAATGAACGCACCTGTCCGAGACTGCTTCTTTACCTCTATGGACGCTACAACGGTGATTATGCCTTACATTGAAGGCGAGTCTGGTAAAAACGCAGACAAGGAGATTCCCGACAACGCTCAGGGAACCGCTCTGCGTCTTTTTGACTACCTGACCGCCAACTCTGACCGCCGACCCAAGAACGTCATCTTTACCTCCGACGGGCGCATTGTGGGCATTGACCACGCTTTGTGTAATTTCCGTCCTCGCACCCCTTCGCCGGAGTTTGTAGCGGAACTTTGGAACCGAGGCGTAGACGAAGAATCCTTGCAGTTCACCCTTTGCAAAATCATTACCCTCAGCCACTTCTTTGAATCTGTGGGAATGGAAGAAAAGTTCATCAACCTCTACCAAAACTTGTGCAAGTTGATTGAGGCGTTTCAAGCCCTCGCCGTCGTGGAAAAATCCGACACGTTCTCACCCCCGCAGGGCGTTCAAGACGCTGGAAAAAAAGCGTTGGAATGGCTCAAAGACGGCAAGGCTGGCTCTGGCTTCACCCCCGTTGGACGCAAGCGAGCCTCAGACCTCGCCCGTGGTACGTCAGTATCGGAAACCACCATTCGCCGTATGAAGGCGTATTTTGACCGTCACCAAGGCGACAAGGACAGCCCGCATTGGAACGAACCCAGCCCAGGCAAGGTTGCTTGGTATGCGTGGGGCGGAGACGCTGGTTATTCGTGGGCAAAGAAAGTTGTTGCTCAGTTGGACAAGGTGGAAAAGGGTGGGCCGGGCAGCGGTAGGCACAAAGAAAATGGCGCAAAGCGATACGGAAAATTTTTGGGCGGACTCTGGGGCGAATTGACTTACGCCCTTCCCGAAATGATTACCACCCCCGACGGAGAATCACACGCTGTTTTTTGGCACGGCTCTCCAAATGGCAAAATCGGACTCAAACAAGCCTCTTACGGCGTTCACGTTGGGGGCTACAAAGCCGCAAAGGACGCACTTGAAGCACGAATTGGCAGACGGGCTGACGGTAAGGATTGGGACGGAACCGAGGAATACGGCAAGACGCTTATCGTCTCAACGGGTGCTGGCTACGGTGCTGAGGACGATTGGGCGCAAATTCCCCACTACCCCGCCGACCACCAAGGCGAAGCGGTTTACTCCGACGGAACCCCTATCGCTATGGACAGCAAGCCCGATATTACCCCCGTGATTATTACGGGAAGTATGAAAAACAGCGTGTGGTCGCCCGTTGGTGATGACCAAGCCAATAGCCGTATGCGTGGGCAAATTACCAGAAACAACGCCAAAAATGGTTATTACTATGTGAACGAAGGCGAAGGCACTTATAGTGATGAGAACCACAGCCTTGTCTACGACCTATCGGCAGTAGTTCCAAACGCCAACTACATTACGGTTCTTGACGATAGTAAAATCGCTGATGTTGCAAAAATAGCCGCTCGGTCAAAAGACGGCGACCTGACCGCCTCGGAACTGCGTGAAGAAGCCAAGCGTGAGCAAGAAAATGGCAACGAAACCGAAGCCTCTCGTCTTTACTACCTAGCAATTGTCGCACAATTTGAAGAAGACCAAGCAAAAGAAGTCAAAAAAAACAGCCAAAACGTTTCCAAATCTTTGCAAGCCGCTCAAACTGCTGAGCAACGGGCGTGGGACTTGCGCCGTAAGGAGAAGTGGGATTCAGCCGCTTTTGCTCACGAATCAGCCGCTCGTCTTTACTCGACAGCCGCCAAGCAAGCGCAGGGTAGTGAAAAGACGCAATTAGAAGCCAAGGCGGAATCAAATCGCCAAGAAGCCAAGCAGTCTCGCTTCACCGCCGACCAAGGAGAGGGTCATAGCCCCGTCGAGATTGGTAAGGGCGGGCCTGGTTCGGGTCGTAAGCCTGAGGGTAATCAGTGGACTAAGACGGGTGAGGGCGAACGAACCTTCACAGACGAGAATGGCAATGAATACAAAATCACGGCTGACGAAGGATTGCTTAGTGACGGAAAATACGGTAATGATGACCGTATTGGTATGGAAGTTCGCAACAAAGACGGTGTAATCATCGGTCAAGCGAAAGCGCACTATGACTGGGGTGACAAAAACATCGCAGGCCCTGTGGTGAAAATCTGGCACATTCAGACCGATGAAAAAGTGCGTGGTCAGGGTATTGCTCGCAAAATGGTGGACGCTATGCGAAACCAAATAAAAATGATGGGGGACAAGCCCTTAATTTTGCACGGTGGCTTTGCTTCACAAGCGGGAAAGAACTTTGCTGAAAGCCTAGACCCCAAATACAACCGTGTTATGGGTTTTGAAGATACCGTCTGGCGAAAGCCTAACAAAGTGTTTATCACCAAATCTACAAGTAATCCTGACTACACAAAGTTGATTTCTGTCCGCAAGGGCGGGCCTGGTTCAGGACGACACAGGGAATCCCTTGGGAAAATTGACCCACACGTTGATTCCTACGACGCAATGGTTCCACTCGTAGACAAACTTGGCGTGGCAATCGAGGGCGAAGATTTTGACCGTGACTCAATGGAACCTGAAGATTCAGAACAAGTTGCGCCCGAACTGAAGCAAAAAGTGGCGGAAAATATTGCCGCTCGTATGGGGGACAAATGGGCTGACCGCCTTGCTACGGCTTGCCCTCGGTTTTATTTATTGGAACAGGGTTTTATTGCGGGCGACTTTGATGTTGTGCCACAGGTTTATTTCGACCACGACTCCCTCTACACCTTTAGAAGCATTGGGGACGAAGGTTTTGAAGCACCCTATCTTTTGAAAGAATCCGACGCAGACCAAGCGGTTGAAAATGGCACTGAGGTTGTTCACGGCGACGACCCTCGAATCAAGCAACGGCTTGCCGAACTTGGCGCAAGCGCACTTGTAAGTTTGTGGGCAATTGGTTCAAACGAAACCACAAAGAATTTGGCGATTCAAAAAGCCGCCGCCGAAGAGTTTGGTCTGAAGGAAACGGCTGAATGGCAAGGTGAAGACGGCAACAAAGTAGACGACGAATACAGCAAAAATGGCGACCTCTACCGAGCCTTTCTCCGTGCTCAATACGACGAGACGCAGGGCTACCTTGCCAAGAACGGTATTACCCAAGTCCCGCTGTATCGAGGTATGGAATTTTTCGAAGACGAATTCAATGAAATCACGGGTGCTGGCGGATTCCCCGAAATCGCCACCCGTCCCCTGAGTTCGTTCTCGTATGACTCAATTGTTGCCCAAAAGTTTGCCGACGGCACTTTCTCGACCCAAGGGAGTGACTATAAAGGTATGGTTCTCTCCGGCGTTGCGCCCGCTAGCCGAGTCTTTTCCTGTGCTGAAACGGGGTTGGGTTGCTATAGTGAGCGTGAGATAGTCTTATTGGGCGGTAGGGACAAATGGAACTACGAAACGGTGGCTGAGTAAAAATGGACAACAACTTGATGAACGAGGATTGGCTGAAGACTCGCAGTTGGGATATCCGCAACCTCGATGGCTCGGTCGTCACAACCCTCCCGCAACTCTTAGACGTTCTCGACCTATCGCACGAAACACCCGCCAAGCAAAAGGCTGGGGTCAAGCACTTCACCGAAACGCCCGCCTATACTCCCGCCCCTGACCGCCTAAAGCGAGAAGTGACCTATTTGTTGAGCCACTAAACCCCTATAAATCAAGGGTGTTTGCTCAACCATAAAGGACTTGCTACCGAACGTTCGTTCGGCTAGAGTTATCAGGTTGCCTACGGGCAACACTACCCATAGGAGGTGTCTGTGATGAACAGCACTAACGCAAGTAGCAGTTCGTGTCCCTTTAGCATTGGTGGCAAGTGAGGGTGCTGGTTCGAGGACTCTGTGTAGTCCTCACCGCCACCGCTGGGGTCTTCCCAGCGAATCACTTAGCGAGTAAGGCTCACGTCGCCACGACCACTGTGCCTGTCGTCGCCACCACCACAACGGTTGCACCACCGACCCCACCACCACTCGTCTCGCCTGAGATTATGGCTAAGTGGGAACGGGTGAACCAATGCGAGGAAGGCGGGAATTGGCACGTCCAAGGCTCGCTCTATTCCGGTGGCTTGGGAATCACTAACTACAATTGGATTCGCTTCGGCGGTGGTGAGTTCGCTTGGAACGCCGCTGACGCAACGCCCGAAGAGCAAGTCGTTGTGGCTCGTCGCATACAGGCGCACGGTGGCGTTCCCGATTACGTTCCTGACCAATGGGGCTGCGGTCACGGTTGGTAAATATATCCACCACGGGTTAGCAAAAATGGCTATCCTTGCTGTATGAGCGAAATGACCTTTTACGAATGGCTGGCTTTGGGCGTAGGCAAGGGTTGGGTTTCCGACCAGCAATGCGGAACGCACGAAGGTATCCCTAGCACCACCGAAGAAGAGCAAGAATGGGAAGACGGGGGCGACCCCTGCCAAGTCGTTATTCGAGTGTGGGCGCAGTGAGCCGTAGTCTCCGAGAAGACCAGCGCACCCAAGACGCTAAGAAAAAATGGGCGAAGTGGCGTAGCGATTACACCGCCAGTCAGAAGAAGCCGTGGTTCATCGGAAAGTTCCTGCGACGTGGAAAATAAGCAGACCATTCACATTTGGTCGGGCAAGGGATTCTTTGTCAAGGTCTACCAAGACCCCGACCAGACATTCCACGCTGTTATTCACACGCCAGACTTCGACACCGAGAACAGGGCAATGCACTACGTCGAGACATTTATTCAGGGAGTAATGCGTGAGCCGGAACTGTAATCACAATTGGATTTTGATGACGGCGAACGGAAATACCGTTTACGTCATTTGCCAGATGTGCGGAACCAAGTTCCCCTTCCCGCACCAAGCGAACGGACACCGCTACACGGGGTTAGTGCCGGAAAAATACTTATCGAAAAAACAATGAAACTCTCCCTTCATATGATTGCCCGCAATAATGCGGACGTAATTGGGCAGACGCTTGCCTGCGTAACCTCGTTCACGGACGAGATAATCGTGGTGGACACCGGCTCGACGGACGATACAAAGGCAATTGCCGAATCCTACGGGGCGCAAGTCTTTGATTTTGAGTGGGTGGACGATTTCTCCGCCGCCCGAAACTTTGCCTTGTCAAAATGCACGGGGGATTGGACATTCTGGCTCGACACAGGGGATACCCTGCCAGATTTCACTATTCAATGGTTCAAAAAGTTTAAAGAGTCCGATATTTCCAATTCCGACGTGGAGTTGATTTGGGGTATTTTGAATCGAACGCACGACCAGCACGGCAACGTCACCAAGCAGATTTGGGGAAGCCGAGTAGCACGACGAATTCCGTCTTTGCGATGGATTGAGCCAATCCACGAATTTCTTGTGACCGACAAAGGCGTTTCCGTAAAGGCAGAGGGGCTAATTGTCGTAGACCACGACGGCGGTTCGGAAAACGGCGCACTTCGCAATATTGAAGTAATGAAGAAGGCTCTGGCTATGGGGCACTACCCCCGCTTATTTTTCCTTTACGCACGGGAACTCATTGTCCTTGAACGCTACGAAGAAGCCCTGCCGATTTTGGAAGAGTTTGTCGCTAAGGGCTACGGCGAAGAATACCCAATTGCCGATATCTATCGCTATCTCGGCAAGTGCCAAATCAAAGTTGGAAAAATAGAAGAAGGGATTACGTCGCTTCTTCGGTCAATCCACGACCACCCGACCCTCGCTGAGCCGTGGTGGGACTTGGGCGATTTGTATTACACCAAAGAGGATTGGACAAACGCCATTCCGTTTTACACTGCCATTACAGGAATGAAGTGTCCGCCTGACGTTTCGTTCCCGACCAATGTGGTTTTGTATTCTTACGCCCCGTATGAGCGTTTGGGATTTTGCTATCTTGGGTTGGAAAACGACAAGAGGGCGGTTGAGATGTTTCAAGAGGCAATACGGCTTGCGCCCCCGCACATCAAGGCTTACTTGAAGGATTTGGTTCGCTACATCAAGGGAAAAATGAAGGAGGGCAAGTGAAGAAGTCTTTAGTGAAATCTTTGGTCGAGTCCGTCGAGCGAATGAGCAAGTCGAACGCCGAACTGACCAACAGCCTGCACCTTGTGTCGCTGGCTGGACAGGTTCAAAAGGAAATTATCGAGGAAATTCACGAACAGCGGGATTTGTATCGCACCGCTTTTCACCTCACGGCTGGACGCTTGGCGGCTCACCTTGGTATTTCCGACAAAGACTTGCCGACCTACATTGAGAACCTGCTGGTCGAATCGCACGAAAAGGAGACGTTCCAAGCGTGAACCTAACCGCCCGCTCTGGGGACGAAATCGTCCGATACGTTGCTTGGCATAACAAAGAACTTGGCTATCCACCATCGCTTCGAGCAATTGGCAAAGCGTTTGGAATCAACTCCACCTCTACCGTTCAGGAAGTCATCAAGAACCTTGAACGTCAAGGGAAAATCACCCGTGACGGCAATCGCAAGATGATTCGAGTCGTTAGCGGTCATAATCCCGAAATATGCCAGCACGATTGGCGGGTCAAGACCACCGAGGCAAACGAAAACGGGGAAATCTTTGTTGTTTGCATTTTGTGTTGGCGTGAAACCGCCGTCGAATACAAACCCGACCCCGCCAAGCCCGAAACGTGGTTTCGCTTTATGGAACAGCAGTAATCCACAGGTTGTGTGCTAACCTGTGGGTAAGCAACCCTAGTGAGGGAGACATTATGAGCCAGCCTTTGCAAGAATTGACCGACAGAATTTGGAAGTCCGTGACGCAAGACGCTTACGACGCTACCGATATTGGTCGTCTTATTCAGATTGCGCTCAACCAAAGAACAAGCCTTGAACAACTCGCCGCCGATAACGAGCGTCTCACCGAGGCTCTCCGCATTGCGGGTGAACACATTACCAAGTTGGAACTGATGGAACACCTGTCGCATTTGGCACAGTATGCCGAGGGTTCTATCTAGTGTTGCGCCGTCCTGCTTTGGAATGGAAGACAACTGACCCTAACGTCCTCGAAGCCCGTGACGGTCAATACAAGTATGTCGTTTACTCGGACAAAGACCACGCACAACTGCGGTTGATTCGCTACGACTACATTGAGGGCGGGCTGGGCGTTCCCTTTTACGACTTCTCGCTGACCGTCCGTGACCTGCTTATGGCTATGAAGACGGCGGAGAAAATCAACCGTATTTTCCGCAAGGCTCGTCGCTACAACGGCTTAGTCACCCTGTAAACAAAAAAGCCCCACCCGAAGGTGAGGCTTCTGCGTTGTGCTACTTACCGGAGTTCCCGTTTCCTAGGGCTAACCGTCTCGCTCACAACTTCCCGACCCACCCTGCAAGGTGTTCGGGCTCACCTCCCCGCCTTCGCAGGGTGGTTCTTTAGTTCTTCTAATACTCTACCACAGTTGAGTAACAGACGCAAGTTATTTATCTAACTTTTGAAAGCCCAATATTTGTAAGGGTTTCAATACCTTGTCGCACCGTCCTGCTATCGTGTGCGTTATGGATTCAACCCCCGTTCATCTGCACCCTAAGCCCGACGGGTTATCCCCCTCTCGTATCTCGCAGTTCAATAACTGCCCCCGCCAATACCAATACGTTTCCGTCGAGAAACGAGTCGAGGGCAAGAAAATTGACGCTTTCCGTGGCACGGTCTTTCACGCCGTTATGGAGATGATGTTTCAAGAAAGTATGGAGACTCCCGAAAAGCGAACGCTCGACAACTGCCTAGAGTTCTTCCGTCTGGTCTTCCCTATCTTTGTGACCGACGAGGTTGCCGAAGAACTTGAACTCGATTCAGTGGGTCGTCAAAACTTTGCCGCCGAGATTGTGAAGTTGATTCGCAACTACTATCAAATGGAAGACCCAACCACGGTTGTTGCCAAAGAAGTCGAGATTCGTTTGGATTTCTCTATGGGCGACGATTGGGGTCTTCGAGGAATCATTGACCGCCTTGACGTTCTGCCCGACGGCTCGTATTCCATTGTGGACTACAAAACCGGCAAGCCCCCACGTCGAGGGTGGGAAGCCAAAGCCTTCCACGGAGTGCAGACTTACGCCTATCTCATTGAGAAGGTCTATGGGATTCGCCCCAAGGAAATGAAGTTGCTCTACGTCAAGACCGGCACGACACTCGCCCTGCCCGTCACTGATTCTGATATCGCTCAGGCTGAGCAACGGGTCAAGGAGACGTGGGCGAATGTTGAGGCTTGCTACGAGGACGGCTTCTTCCCGCCGAAAGAGAGTGTCCTCTGCGGGTGGTGTTCCTACCAAGACATTTGCCCCGCCAAGGCTGAGCCTGACCCGTTTTAGTCATAGAAAATAACGAATTCGGGCGCACACACTCACACGCCTTGACTTTTCCAAAACGTCACTTACGCTTCTAGTAGTCAAGACCTTCGAGATAACTCAAAGGTTGCTAGTTCTAGGAGAACAAGTGGCACGACGTAAGTTGCAAAAACTCAACATCAAGGAGACGAGTGGGGTAGACCACCCCGCACACCTCCACGAAGGTTGGGTTGTAATGAAGTCGTCTGCTAACACGTCCTCCGAAATTCAAGCAGTTCTTGACGAACTGCGCTTAAAGAAGCAAGCCCCCGTCGAGACGACGAAGCGAGTTTTCAAAGCACAACCAACCCCTACTAACTTGGAGGATTTCCAAATGTCTTTCACCTCTCCACGTCCGTCAATGGTCGTGATTCCTGAGAGTGCGAACGAGGCGGATATCGTCAAGGCAATGCCGAGCGTCATCAAGAAAATGTTGAATGACAGCAAGGCAACTGCTGAGGCGGCTCTCCGCAAGGCTGCTGCGAGCGAGCAAGCCCTCATCAACGAGCGTGAAGCCCGTGCTGATGAGGCTGCCGTAATCAAGGCTGCCGAGTGGTCGCAACTCAACATTGACCCTACGATTGTTGGCCCTGCGCTTCGTCGTCTTTCGGAGTCGGACGCTGTTCTGGCTAACGAAATCGTCAAGGCTCTTGACTCGGCTAACTCGTTGCTGGTCACAAACGCCGTTTTCACTGAAGTTGGCTCAGACAGCGCACCTGCCGCTGACGACGCTTTCGCTAAGTTGGACGGAATCGCTAAGGCTGCCGTCGCTTCTGGCACGTCGGCTTCCTACGAGGCTGCGCTTCTTGCCGCTTCGCAGGCTAACCCCAAACTCTACGTTCAATACCTGAACGAGAAGGCACGATAACAATGGCTTACGAGCAAAATCCCTACGCTGTAAAGATTACGGCTGTCGCAGACGCTACTGGCGCAAGCGTAGTCGTTGGTGGTTCGACCTACCTGCAGACTCAGTTCACGTTCGTCAAGTTGGCTACTGCCAGCATTACGTCCTACAACGAGTCCGGCAACGTCGTGACCGCTTGCACCGTCGCTACTGACCGTCCCCTCGGTATCCTGCAGAACCAGCCTAAGGCTTGGTTCGACGCTGCTGGAAACATTGAGGGTGTGTCGGAGGCTGAAGTGACCATTTCCGGTATCTCGAAAATTGTCGCTGGCGACAGCGTTACCGTTGGTGACGCATTGACCATTGACGCTTCGGGTCGTGCGGTCACTGCACAGTTTGGTGTGTCTGCGGCCGCCCAGACGACTGCAACCATTACGGGTGCAACCGCTAGCGGCACTACCGTTGCCTACACCACTAACTCGACCACTGCTTTCACGGTTGGTCAGTTCGTGGCTGTTTCGGGCATTGTTCAGACCGGCACGGGTGCTGGCTCGCTGAACTACGAGGGCGTTATCAGTGCCGTCAGTGGTTCGTCGGGTTCTTACGCCTTCACCATTACCAACCCTGTCGCAAGCACGGTTACTTACGGCTCTGCCGGTTCGGTAAAGACCACCACGTCTTCGACCCAATACATTCTCGGAACGGCTCTCGCTTCGGGTATTCAGGGCGACGTTATCACTATGGCTGTAGCGGCTGCCGCTGCTGGCCGTGCGGCATAGTCAGAAAGGACTAATCTAAAATGCCACAACCCAACGTAAACAACGTTCACATTGACGCAATCCTGACCAACATCTCGGTTGCTTATTTGCAGAACACCAACAACTTCATTGCGGATAAGGTCTTCCCGACTATCCCTGTGGACAAGAAGTCGAACCTCTACTTCAAATACACGAAGGACGATTGGTTCCGTGACGAGGCTCAGCGTCGTGCTGACGGCACTGCTTCGGCTGGTTCCGGCTACGGTCTGACCACGGACACCTATCAGACTGACGTGTTTGCCTTCCACAAGGACATTGGCGACCAGACCCGTGCGAACGCCGACAACCCCTTGAACCCCGATATGGAGGCTACGCAGTTTGTTACTCAGCGTCTCCTTCTCCGTCGTGAGGTTCAGTGGGCAGTGGACTACTTCCAAACGGGTGTCTGGGCAACCGACATTACGGGAGTGGCCGACGCTTCGACCAACCCCACCGCTAGTCAGACCTACGCTTGGTCTGACTACGAGGCTGCCCCGACGACTTACAAGTCGAACCCTATCGTGGACGTGGAAGTCGCCAAGGCAATCGTCCTGCAGAACACCGGCTACGAGCCGAACACGCTCGTCCTTGGCTACAAGGTGTTCCAAGTCCTGAAGAACCACCCGCTGCTCGTAGACCGCTACAAGTATACGCAAGCGGGCGCAATCGTCACGGAAGACCTGCTCGCTCAACTCTTCGGAGTAGACCGTGTGCTGGTCGCCAAGTCGGTTGTGAACACGGGTAAGGAAGGCAGCAACTCGCAGACCTACAACTTCGTCGCCACCAACGGTGGTGCGGGTGCGGCTCTGCTTTGCTACACGGCTCCGAACCCTGGTCTGATGACCCCCTCGGCTGGCTACTCGTTTATGTGGACGGGTGTGTCGGGCGGTCTGGGAACGACTGTCGGCGTTTCACGCTTCCGTATGGAAGAGTTGAAGGCTGACCGTGTTGAGGCTGAAATCGCCTTCGACAACAAGGTCGTTGCAAAGGACTTGGGCTACTTCTGGACAGCGATTATCTAAGAAGTAAACCCCTCGGTTTCTCAGTGAAACCCCCTCACCTTAGGGTGGGGGGGTTTTGCTATGGGGGTGTATTATTTCACTATGACCAATTTCACCCACCGAGTAGTTCACACGTTCAAGGAGAACGACGAGTGGGTTCCTGTAGGAACTCTTATGTCGGACGAATCTTGGACTGTTTACGGCAAAAAGTATGTCGAAGAAAAGGGCTTTGTCGTCCGCCTTACCCCCGAAGAGATTGCCAAGTTGAGCAAACCCGCCGTCGAGGTTCCTGCCGAGCCTGTTTTGGAAGCAGACGAGAAGCCCGTGGCAAAAAAGTCACCGGCTAAGAAGGCAACCGCCGCAAAGAAGGCTGCACCGTCCACGGACAAGTAAGAAGACTTGATTTCCGCAGAGGACGCTGTATTCTTGCAGTATGTCATTACGGCAAGCGCAACAGCATTTGGAACAGGCTTCTGCACACTGCAAGTTCGTCTCTTTTTACCAAGGTCTAGACAAAGACGATAAGTCGGTATTTGACGAGTGGGTTAGTGAAAAAAAGCCCGCAGGTTGGATTTCCCGTGTCGTCAAGGCGGGTGGTCTTTCCATCAACGAAAAGACGCTAAAGCGTCACCTCGACGGTGTATGCCACTGCCCTGAGAAAACCGTTCAGCGAGGGGTTTACCAATGAGCCTGCGAGACGTAGAAGCCTCTTTGCCCAAGAAGCGTGTGCCAACCATTCACAAGGGAACCGAACCCTCAATCAAGTGGAACGGCAAAGAGGGATACATAGACACCCCCCTTCTCGACCAAGAACCCGACGAAAGCATTTGGGCTGACGTTATTCAGGATTGGGGATTAGACCCAAAGTTTACGGAAATCGTGGACGGAAGCGTTCACATTCGGGGCTGGGATACCAACGTCGGCGGTGGTGAAATCCGCCGTATGCGCTACTACCGAGCGTCAATTAAGCGTCGGGAGGCGGGAGATGACCGAGAGGACATTGAGGCTCTCTGCGCCCTTGTAGCGAAGCACAAGACCCCCAAGAAGACCCTCCCCGCCGGAACCGGCAACCGAGCCTTCCTTTACGTTTTGAGCGATTGGCAGTTGGGCAAAAATGAGGGGGGCGGTTCGAAAGGCACAACCGAGCGAATTCTTCTTGCCTACGACAAAATTGTCCACCGCCTTACCGAACTTGTCAAGAAGGGTCAAGCCCCTAGTGCTATTTATATAGCGGGTTTGGGCGACCTTATCGAACAATGTGCGGGACACTACGCAATGCAGACCGCCAATACCGATTTGGATAGGCGTTCGCAAATGCGCCTTGCTCGCCGTTTGATTCTGAAGTTGATTGACCTTCTGGTGGACAAGTTTGACATTCCAATTGTGCTTTTGGCTGTGCCTGGCAATCACGGAGAGAACCGCAATGCGTCAGGACGAGCATTTACAACGTGGCTCGACAACGACGATTTGGCTGTCTTCGAGCAAGTCGGTGAAATCTGCCTTGGCAACCCCGAACGATATGCCAACGTCCACGTCCCTGATTTTGACGAGATTCTCAATAGCGACGACCTTTCTGCCACGGTAGAAATCGCCGGAGTTCCCGTATCGTTTATTCACGGACACCAATGCGCCAAGTCGGGCAAGTCGCAGACCAAGTTGGAAAATTGGCTGACGGGTCAGGTTATGGGTCGCACACCCGTATCACAGTGCGCCATTCTTTTTAGCGGGCATTTGCACCATTTCATTTGCTCGGAAGCAACCGGACGTACCATTTTTCAAAGTCCGGCAATGGACGGTGGCTCGAATTGGTTTACCTCGAACACGGGGCAAACTAGCCCTGCGGGAATGATTACCATTGGTATCGGCTTGGACTACGGGGTTCGTGGCTGGGGAGATTTGGAAGTTCTGTGAGCGACATTCGTTACTACCTGACCGGCCCGACGGCTGGACTGCCCAACAACAACATTGCTTCATTTGACGAGGCTTACGGCACACTTTTACGGAAAAATTGCAACCTTCAAAATCCAATGGAGTATTTGTCGAGCAACACTCAACGTATGAACGCCCTTTTGGACGCTGACGCTGTAATTGTTTTACCGGCGTGGGGTCGAGACGACATTGCCAAAAGTGAGATTTTGGTCGCCACACTTCTCCGCAAGCCCGTGTATGCCTACCACCAATACCGTCCCGAAGTGTTAGAACAACTCAACAACATCAAAATCGTGACCCGTGCTGAGGTCTTGGCATAATGGCAGAAGTTCAAGCGTGGACTGACGGGATAGAAACCGAGGCGTGGTTCGACCCCAGCAACCCTTGGACACACCTCCCAGGCGTCCGCACGGGCGCAGAACTGACCCGTGGTGAAAAAGCCGCTGACGCAGTTCGCAACCGTATGGGTTCGTGGGGGTTTGTTGCTTCATTCTTACTGTTTATGGTTTTGTGGGCAACTACAAACTCACTTATCCTGCGCCACAGTGCGTGGGACGTTTACCCATACATCTTGCTCAACCTTTTTTTGTCTATGCTGGCGGGTCTGCAGGGCGCAATCCTTCTTATCGCTGCGAAGCGAGCGGACGCTGTAGCCGCAGAGCAAGCCTTATCTCACTTAACCATCTCGAAGACTAGCGGTGAACTAATCAAAGAACTGCAAAGGGAAGTTCGAGCCGTCAAAAAATTGACAAGCGAGATTCACACGCTTGTTGAATTGGAAAGAAGGGAGTCGGAATGACCGAAGAATCACTGACCAGCCCCGCTTACACCAAGCGGGTAAACAGGTTTTTGCGTGAAGAAGAACGCAAGATTCAGGAAAAGCAGTTGCACACCCCCTTCGCCAAAGTTACCGTTGCGGGTGGCAATACCAGCGAAACCAGCAACGGAACGTTCTATTTCACTAGCCTTCCGCCCAAGGTCGTGCGAGCCGGTTCGGGTCGTCGTCGTGTGAACCCCGACGGAACGCCCTACACCAAGCCAGAGTTCCCCGAAGGTGGCGACCCTCGATTCCGTGCGGTGTTAGCAGAAATGCTAACTATTCATATTTCCAAGTCCAACGACTACGGCACGGGCGCAGACCCGTATGCCAACTACGTCGCTGCCGAAGCCATTGGTGTTCCGGCTTGGAAGTCGTGCTTTGTTCGTGCTTTGGAGAAAGTGCAACGCTTGACCAACTTCTTTGGTGGAAAAAAAATGAACCACGAAAACGTCACGGACAGCCTCCTTGACTTGGCGAACCAAATTGTCATCACCAAGGTTCTGTGGGATTCCGAGCAAGCAAAAACCGCTTGTTGCAGTGACAACTGCGCCTGCAAATGAGTTCTCTCGCCTTCGAAGACGCTTGGACACCACTAGAGCGTCTAGGAACCCCTCTGACGACCCCTGTAGCCCCTCAGGGCGTCGCTAGGGAGTTGGTCAGCCGATTTGACTACGACCCCGACAAAAGGGCTAATTTCGACCCGTGGATACTCCCAGAACTACCTGAGGGGTGGAACGTCGGCGTAATCGTCGGTGGCTCAGGAACGGGCAAATCCACTCTTCTGAAAGAAAACTTTTCTTCCACGCTCGTCGAGTGGTCGTCCGACAAGACGATTGCCGACCATTTTTCCACTGCGGACGAAGCCGCCGAGAAGTTCTACGCCGTGGGCTTGTCTTCCGTTCCGACGTGGCTGAAGCCCTACGACGTTTTGTCTGTGGGGGAGAAATTCCGAGCCGACCTTGCTCGACAATTGGAAAATGAAGCGGCAATTGACGAGTTCACCTCCGTCGTAGACAGAACCGTGGCTATGGCTACATCACGCTCAATTAGCGGGTTCATTCGGAAAAATAGAATTACGGGCGTGGTCTTTGCCACCTGCCACCGTGACGTTTTACCTTGGCTACAGCCCGATTGGGTTGTGGATACCGATTCCGGTATGTATGCCATTCGTCCTAAGGAGTGTCTTCAACAACCAAAATTGGTGGCAGACGTATATGAAGTCAGCCGAGGCTTGTGGTCGCATTTCTTGGAACACCACTACCTCACGGGAGATATTTCAATTGCTTCCAAATGCTTTGTCGCCGTTATTGACGGACGACCAGCCGCCTTCGCCTCAGCAATCACTCTTCCCAGCGGAACCCTAAAAAACGCTTGGCGGGGGCACAGGGTTGTTACTCTGCCCGATTTTCAAGGTTTAGGGCTGGGGGTGCGACTTTCGGATTGGCTGGGGGAATATTTCACTGCCTCCGGCTACCGCTACTTTGCCAAAACAACTCACCCCCGTATGGGTGCATATCGAGACGCTTCTCCATTCTGGCGGGCTACGTCAAAAAACCACGTCAAACGGACGGATACAATGCATAGGGAAAACCGAGTGGCCAAGTTTTCCAATTGGCAACCAAGCCCACGGCTTTCTTATTCCCACGAATACAAGGGTAAAATAAAAATCGTCAGCGTAGAATAACGCTATGGCATACCCCTTGGCTACCGCACTTCGCTCTGTCGCAGGTTCAGCCAATCCCTCATACCCGACCACAACGCTTTCTAGCACTTATGTCGAGACGACTTTCACGATTGCGGACGCTTCGACGTGGTATGAAACGGGAATCAACGGTCAGCGCACTTCCAATCCCCTTGGAACGTCGGGAGTTTTCACCGTAGTTGTGGATTTTGGCACGGCAGCGGAAGAACACATACTTTGTTCAGCGGTAAACGTCTCCACGGGCGTAGTCACGATTTGGACAGACGGAACCAATAACGGGCGAGGTTGGGACGGAACGCCAAAATCCGCTCACTCGGCTGGCTCGTCGGCAAACCTCAACTGCTTCCCCTTTATCGGCGGAACCGACTTTTCTGCTTTGTGGAGTGTAATTTCCACAATTCCAACGACGTATGCCCCGCTTCTCTCGCCAACCCTGAACCCGTCCTCGACTTCTGCAGTAGGTCTAATCGTCAAGGGTCTTGCTTCACAAACGGGCGACTTGGTAGATATCCAAAACTCGGCGGGAACAAACCTCGTTGCGATTTCCTCGGCTGGACTTATCACCCTCAACTCGCAGAAGATTACGGGCCTGGCTAACGGCACGTCGGCTTCGGACGCTGTGGCTTACGGACAATGGATTGGTCGCTCCCTAACACCAACCGTTCAGACCGCCTCCGCCAACGCCGTTGCTGGCGATTTTGTCGTGATGAACGGTAGTGGAAACACAACGGTCACACTGCCTGCCGCCCCTGCTAACGGTACTCAGGTAGGCGTTGTCAATATAGGAACAGGAACAACCACTCTTGCGCCTAGTGGCTCGGACACGATTCGTGGTTCCACCACCTCTGCCGCCGCCGCTTCCTCAACGCAGTATCAAACGCTTGTGGTGGTTTACAATTCGGCGTCTACATCGTGGGAGCCAGTAGTAGCCGACGCCAATAAACCATATTTGTCTCGCACAAATTCCTTTTCAGGTGCTAATACCTTCAACAACACCGTCACGCTAGGCGGTATCACTACCGCTTCGGGAACTACAACCGCCAACTCAACAATGACGATTCAACAACAAGGTGCTACCGCAACCATTACAGGTGTGGCAGCAGGTTCGCCCTCTGCCGGTTCGGTGACGTTTACCGCAAACAACTCATTTAGCGTTGGTCAGTATGTCACTGTTACGGGTGTGGTTTCAGTACCAACGGGTGCGTTTAACGTTGGGGGTTCAGGTGCGGCTATTACGGCAGTTTCCTCAACGAGTTTCACCATCGCCTCAACCGCAACTGGAACTTACACATCGGGCGGAACCGCAACCGCATACACAAATACCACCTATGGGTTGGTGGTGAAAGACGCAATTGGAACAACAGTTTTACAAACTGGTACTAAGTATAATGGCACAACCACCCTCAGCGAAGCCTTATATCACACAGGCCCTTACATACGAGTTGCAGGTGCGAACCAGTTGGGGGTACTTACTCTCCCAAACTATGCAGGCTCAAACTTGCCCGGACTTGCTATTTATCAAAACGGTGTAAACACGGGTGACTTGATTTCACTGCGCTCCGCCCCAACCAACACCCTACTGCGAGCCGATACATCAGGACGCTGGATTATGGGTGGTGGTTCAACTTCATTTGTGGTTCGAGCGGTTCAAAACACCGCCTCAATTACGGCGATTGTTGGAAACGGAACGACCATTACCGTCACCGCCAACCACTACTTCTCGGTTGGTCAGACCGTTGTAATCACGGGAACAACCAATTACAACGGAACCTACACAATCGCCACGGCTACAGGTATTTTGTTCACGATTACCAGCGCAACCACGGGTGCGACTTCGACGGGAACCGCCACAACGACGGGTCAAACCGCCGATGTTTTACAAGTTCAGGATACCGCAGGAACGGCTTTGTTCGGTGTTTCCAACACAGGCTCGGCTGGTGCGCCTACTTGGGTAATCAACGCCTACAGCAACAAGATTACGGGTCTGGCTAACGGCACTGCCTCTAGCGACGCAGTTGCTTACGGTCAATTGGCTTCATACGCCCCGTTGGTCAGTCCAAGTTTTACCACCCCTTCGCTTGGAGTTGCCACCGCCACTACCATCAACGGCACGACCATTCCCTCGTCAGCGACGCTTGCCACTTCAGCAACTACAAGCCTTCCCAGCCTTGTTGTTACGGAATCACAAGTAACTAACCTCACCACCGACCTTGCTGCCAAAGCCCCGCTAGTAAGTCCGTCTTTCACTACGCCGTCATTGGGTGTCGCTACTGCCACGTCTATCAACGGAACTACCATTCCCTCATCAGCAACTTTGGTAACGACGGCAACAACCTCGCTACCTAGCCTCACGACGGTTAATGGAACCAGTATCCCTGCTAGTGCCACGCTGATTACCTCTGCGACAACTTCCTTGCCGAGCGTTACCTCGGTGAATGGAACGACGATTCCGTTGTCAGCAACCCTTGTGGTTTCGGGTGGTGCGCTAGGAACACCCTTATCGGGAACCCTGACAAACGCAACGGATTTGCCCCTTACTTCTGGCGTAACGGGTGTTTTACCCACCGCTAATGGCGGAACAAACTTAACTAATTTTACGGCAGCAAATAACGCTATTTATTCAACTTCCTCATCAGCACTTACGGCTGGAACCCTCCCTGTTTTAGCGGGTGGAACCGGCTCAACCACCGCTTCTGGTGCGCTCACCAACCTCGGCGCAATGGCTTCCAATGTAACTTCATTACCGAGCGTTACCAGCGTCAATGGAACCACGATTCCCGCTTCATCTACCTTGGTAACAACCGCCACCACCTCGTTGCCCAGCCTGACGACGGTAAACGGAACGTCTATTCCCGCCTCGGCAACGCTTATTACCAGCGCAACCGTGTCGCTTCCAAATGTAACTTCGGTAAACGGCACGACAATCCCTTCGTCGGCAACGCTTGCTACATCAACTGATTTAACGTTTAAAGCCCCACTTGCTTCTCCTGTTTTAACGGGAACCCCTACCGCTCCCACCGCTACTGCGCTTACCAACTCGACCCAACTTGCAACTACCGCTTACGCCGATTCTGCCGTTGGTGTAGAAAAAACACGGGCGTTAGCCGCTGAAGCAACATTGTCGCCCCTCGCCGGTTCATCTTCAATCACCACCGTTGGAACTATTACTTCAGGAACTTGGAACGGAAGTGCCGTACCCGTTGCCAACGGTGGTACTGGCGCAACAACCGCAACAGGTGCTTTGACCAACCTTGGTGCTGGTATTCCTAACAACTATTGGTTTAGTTACAACAACATTGCTGTTCAACAAACCTCATCATTTGTAACGCAAAACAGTGTAACTGTGTCGGGTTTTACCCAGTATTTGGTTTCATTCAGTATGACTCAAACCGTTGCCGCCAACACTTCGGTTCGTATGTTGGGACAAGTTGCATTAAGCACCGGAACCATAACCGCCGGAGCAACTACTTTTTATACGCTTGGGCAAGCATCATCAACATCTACTTCGCTTAATTCTCACTCCGTTACTTGGCCTATTACCATTAGCACCAGCGGTTCAACTACGTTAAGTTTTCAAACGGAATACAGCGGTTCACCAACAACCGCCCCCACCTACAACTATTTTACGTTCACCGTTCTGGGCCTTCAATAAAGGATAATTTAGGCTAATCAAATGATTAGCGTATTTACCCCCACTCACAACGCTTTATGGCTTGGCAAAAGTTCCCTTATCCAAGCGAATAGTGCGCTATGATGAAATCTATGGATTACTCAGCACTTCTTACCGACGACCAGAAGCGTGAACTTCTGACCCAGCGAATTCAGCAATTTGCGGCTGAGGCTTACCAGCACAGCCTGAACCTGAAGGTTGCCGAACTCACGGGCGATACCAATGCCGTTGATTATGCCACGGCTTCGATTGCCAACCTCGACCAGGCCCTGCAGGTTCACATCGAAGAACTTGCCGCTTTGCCTGAGCCAGCCACCCCGCCCGCACAGTAGGTTTTTCCAAACTTTGTGGCAGACTAGGGGGAGAATAACGTCCCCTAGGAGTATGCGTGGCACAGGTTTTCCTCAATAGCGGTCTTACAGTCCTGTTCAATCAGGTCATCACGGCTTCCCCTGTGACCTACTCGCAGTTGTATGTTGGTTTGTTTACGAGTCTTTCTGGCACGACAGTTCCAGCGGCGGGCGGTTCCCCTGCGATTGTTGAGGTTTCGGGTCAGAACTACGCTCGTCAGACTGTTACTTACGGAACCCCCGCTGTCGCCACCTCTTACACCACGCCTTTTGGAACTACGACCCTCAACGGCGCAGTCCTCGCTGGCGTTCAAGTTGTGACCCTTACCAGCGTTGCCCCAAGTAGTAAAACGCTGACCGTCGGTATGAGCATTGTGGTCGGCACGGAGTCCGTCAAGGTCGTGACCGCCATTGTCGGAAACCAAGTCGTTCTCTCGTCGCCCCTTGCCTCGAACCAATCCAACGGCGCAACGGTGACGTTTGGTGACGCTGTGACGGGTATGAAGTCCGTTCCTGCCTCGAACTCGGTCTTCTCGGCTCAGGGAACGTGGACTGCGGCTAACGGCTTCTTTATTGCCACGGCTTTGTCGGGTGGAACCGCCCTCTACGCAGCCAACTTTGCGGACGCTTCTAGCCCCGTTTTGACCCCCAACGACTCGTTGAACTTCACGCCTACTTGGTTGATGAGCAACTAAGGCTGGTGACGGGCTATGCCCATAACCAAACCTACCTACGGAGTTTTTAGCACCCTCTACAACGGCGGAGGCAACACGCCCTTCTCTGGCTTGTATTACGGAATCTCGTTTTCGGGAACCGCTTACAACGTCGTCGGCGTAGCAAGTTTGCTACAAAGCGCAATTGGAACACGCACACTTGTATTGGTTCGCTCGAATTCTGTGGCGGGAACCGAAGCGGTCAATGGTGGTAAAAACACCGCTCTGGGTCGTTCTGGGGCGAATCCACTTTTGGAATCGGCGTTGGGAAATACCAACACCGTCAAAATCCGCCTTGGCTCAGAAATACTTGCGGAAGCAACCGTTTCCAATCGTGCAACCATTCACACGCAGGTTGGCATTGAAACACAAACCGAATCGGCTGTCGGCACGGCGGCTAGAACGCTGGTTCGTCGTTCCGCCAATGCCGAATCACAAGCCACAAGGGGTGCTAAAACGGTTGTTCATAAAGTGGTTGGTTCTGCTTCGGAGACGCAAGCCGTATCGTCCGTCAGGGCTGTTCGACGGGTTCAAAACGTGTCCTCGGCGTTGTCTCAGACCGTCACCGCAATTAAACGGGCGGTATTTAGCAAGGACGGGCAGGCTGCGCTCACCCAAGCGACGAGCGTGTGGGCTTACGTCACTCAAATCATTCTCACCAGCCCGATTCTTTTTACCGAGTTCCTGACCACGGGTTCTCAAACCGACCACAACACTGCCACAAGTGCCGAAACCGCCACGTTTGCCACCGTTGTTGAACCGCAGTCCACCGAGGTTTTCCAAGAGGGCGAGGTATCCTTCTTTACCGAGAGAAAGTGGAACAACTCCTAATGCCCGACACGCTTGAATACCCCACCCCCGCCTCCAGCCTTCCCGCAGCAAACTTTCGCTGGCTCGACGCAGGTGGCAACCCCGTAGATTTCACTACCGGCTGGACGTTCTCAATGAAGATTGGGCAACCGCCGAACACCGCCAAAATCACTAAGACCGTCGGTTTTACGAGCAGTAATGGCGCAAACGGAACAGCAAATCTCGTTGTTGCGTGGACAAACAACGAACTCTCCGGTTTGACCGCTGGTCGCTGGTATTTCCAAATCACCGCAACTCAAATTTCGAATAACGCACAGCGAATCCTCACGGGTTCAATGCGCTTTGATTATCAACCAATGTAGGAGTGTAAAAATGTCTTGGACTTATAGCGCAGACCCCACAACCTCGAAGAAGGACGCAATTCGCTGGTTGGTGGGCGACACCGATATTGACTCGCCGTTGATTCAGGACGAGGAAATCGCTTTTTGCCTCGCTGAGTTCGGTGGTGAAATCTACCGAGCCGCCTCGACGGTGGCACAGAGCATTGCCGCTTTTTACACGGGAGGGGCCCAAAGCACCAGCAAGTCAGTTGGTGGACTTAGCCTCAGCAAGTCGTTTGGCGACAAGGCGCAACAGTATCAACGTCTCTCGAAGGACTTGCTTGCCCGCTCACGCCGTGTGAACCCACCAATGGTGAACGTAGACTCCAACGCCCTTGGTGCGGAGTTTGTTATTGGCAAGTTTGACCCCTATTACGCCTCTCCCAACGATTGGCCGTCCGAGTCCGTGCTGGGTGTTACCACCACCTACGGAACGGGCTACAACCCGCAAAACGGTGGCGGATAGGACTCAATGTAATGACTATTGACCCCGAACTTCTAGAGGTGATGACGCAGACGATTATCGTGGAAAACCCCACGCCCGTCACTGCCTACACGCCCGTCAGTGCTTCGGGAACCCCTACGCCCGTCTTGGACTTGTATGGACGACACGATTCCACTAGCACCGGAACGCCCTCCGTCTCCGGCAACGTCGAGTGGCAAGCGGGCGTGACGTATCAGTGCCGTTTGGAATACTCGGTAAAAATCGTCCCAAGCAAAGACGGGCGTGACCGCAAAAGTTCTGGTCGTGCCTACCTCGCTGGATTTTTCCCGCAAATCTCGACAGAAGCCCGCCTCACGGTTCCACAACAAGTTCAGCCCGCCCTGCAGCACCCCGTCATTGCGTTCATTGAGAACAACTATGACGAAACCGGCATAGTTGGATACAACACGACAATTCACTTCGAGTAGTTATGAAGGGCAAGGCAATCAGTATCAAGGTCGAGGATTCCAATTTCAAAAAGAACCTTAAAAAAGCGCAAAGAGGAATTCCCAAGGTTGTTCAAAAAGTCTTCGAGGACAACGCTCAAATCATTTACGAGAACAGCCAGCCCCTTATTCCGGTTCTCACGGGTAGGCTGCGGGATTCCGGCGAAGTGCTGACCAAAGACCCCGAAGGTAACGAAGAAATGTATGCGTCTATCTCCTATGGCGGTGGTTTGGTGGACTATGCGGTCAAGGTTCACGAAGACCTGCAAATGCACCACCCCCACGGCGGTCAAGCAAAGTTCCTCGAAATCCCCTTCGAGGAACAAGTGCCTGAGATAACCTCACAACTCTCGGAAGCAATTAACCAATTTCTAGGACAACTATGACCTACACGCCACTAATCGAAGAGATTGCCTCATACCTACAAGCGACGCTTGTTCCCGCAACTTACGGGACTCAGGGATTGGTGAGTGGAGTCAATATGTTCTTGGCTCGATACCCCGCCGAAGCCCCCGACGCTGCAATCGTCATTCAGCAATATCAGGGCAAAGCCCCGACGTTCACTATGGGCGCAGGTGGCAACTCCGCAATCGAGTATCCCAAGGTGCAGATTGAGGTGCGTGGTCTTCGAGAGGACTACCCAACGGCGTATGCGTGGTCACGCTTGATTCGCAACACGCTGACCGGAGTGATTCTTCCGAACTCGACTTACTTCACAAATGTTCTCAGGATTGAATCACTCGGTATTCCTAACCCAATTGGTTATGACGAGATTCAACGTCCCAAGTTCACAATGAACTTCACCTTCACTATGAACGTTGGCAGTGACGGTCTGCCTATGCCGTGAGTTCTCCCAACGTCGTAGTGCTTGCGCTACAAGCAGCCCGTGAAAGCAATCTCGCTTCAATTATGGCGATTGACGCTGTGTTGGAGATAATCGCACCCGCTCAGAAGCCCGTAGAGGCGACAGAAGATGTTGTCGAAGGGGATTGCACCCACGAAAACGCATTGAAAATCTCAACGGGCGCAGGCGTGTTTCAAGTTTGTGAATGTGGTTATCAAGAAAAAATTGTTTCCTAATACTTGATGGGGGTTGATAAGTATGCTAGGATTCACTCGTTGCTTCAAAGGAGGAACCACATATGGCAACTAGGAAGACAATGGAGATTGCGCCTCACTACACGCCGACCTATCAGGTCGAGTTGGAGTGGAACGGAATTCAACCCAATGACCCCGTGAGGGTTCAGGGCGAGCGTGGCGAGTTCACGTTCATCAAGATTCACACTCGTCAGGGCGAGGTCACGGACGTAATCGTCCACGGCGGCACGAATGGGAACAAGTCCATTCGAGCCTTCTACCCTCACCGTGTCTCGGCAATCCGTAAGCGCAAGCGCAGGACAGCCTCGGAGGACTAAACCCACCTCCACAATGAAAGACCCGTTGGTTTTGAGCCAACGGGTTTTTCTATTTCCAATGCTACGATTTTCCCGAAGTCATCTACTCGGAAGGTCGTATGGCAAAGGCTAAGCAAGTTGCGTATGTGGTCATCAGCCCTACGCCGCTTTACTACAACGGGAAATTCGTGCAGACGGGCGATATCGTGACCGACTACCCAGCCGACAGCATTACGTCGGACTTGGCGTTGGGCTGGATTGCCCCCTCTGACGCTGCCCCCGTGCCTGCCGAAACCCCCGTAACACCTGATGAATCTCCTACCCCAAACCCTTCGAGCGTTCCTTCCGACGGCTCTGAGGTCACTACAGAGGCTCAATAATGGCTGGCCCTTCATTTCTCCACGGTAAGAACTCACGGGTTGTGTTCTCAAACCCCTCGCAGACCAGCCAATCGTTCCTAGGCGTTCTCGCCAGTGGTAGCAACGTTGTGACCATTGTGGGAAATCTGCCTGCCACCCTGCCTCTCGGCGCAACCGTCACGGGCACGGGAATCCCGTCAAGCACCACGGTTACGGCGATTACTCAATACACTTTGACCCTCTCGGCAAATGCCACGGCTTCTTCAAGCCTGACTGCGCCGACCCTTATCTCCTTTGCCCTCTCGAATGGTGCTTCATTCGACCTCTCTCAGTTCTTCAATGATGTAAGTGTCGCCACTGCCTTAGACCCCGTTGAGACAACGACCTTCCAAAACAGCGGTGTGAAGACCTACATCTCAGGCTTGAAGGAGGGCTCAATCACCCTCGCCGGTTTTTACGACGGCTCATACGCTGCGGTAGATGAGATTATGGCAAACGCCACAAAAAACTCCGCAGACGAGGCGGTACTTGTGTTCCCCGACGGCGGAACGGCGCAGAATTCTGTGTGCCACCTCGCCCGTGGATTGGAAAACAAGTATGACCTGAAGACTCCCGTTTCGGGCGTTGTGGCTATAGACACCGAAATCGTCTCCGACGGTGGCGTGTGGCGTGGCTTCGGGCAATATTTCACTACGACCTCTAGCAGTAGCACCACTGCCAAAAACAATGGTCTGCAAACCACTAGGGGCGGTCTTCTGATTATCAACGTTCTTGCACTGCAAGGAACTTTGAGCCTCAGTTTTCAGCACTCGGCTAACAACTCGACCTACCAGACGGTTTCTGGTTCAACCATTTCGACGGTTGGCAACGTGGTCTTGTTTTTGCCGAATCCGCTGTTGCAATACACACAACTCATTTGGACGCTTTCGGGAACAAGCCCGTCGGCAACTATCTGCTACGGGTTTGCCCGTTTCTAGGAAGGAATAAATAATGGCTACTCCTGCTTTCCAACACGGTAAGAACGGGTTTCTGGCAATTGGCTACGAAACAAGTGCCGCTACGATAAACACAGGCTCGATTACGAGTGGTTCGCTGACCGTGACCCCCACGGCGGGAACTTTGCTCGCTGGCGGTATTTCACTAGCGGACAAGGCGATTTCCACCCCGACCTCGACGGTCTACGGTGCGTTCGTGAACGGTATCCCCGTTGGCACGGCAACCCCGTTTGCCACCGCCACGACGTCCTACACCCTCTCGGTGTCACCCTCTTCGGTTTCCGCTGCTGCAGGAAGCCCCGTGCTTCCTATGGTGAACCTCTCGCCCTTCATCAACGACGTTTCGTTCCCGACGCAAATAGAAACCCCTGAGACGACCACGTTCTCGCAGGCTGGTGTAAAGACCTACATTGTGGGTCTGAAGGCCTACACGATTACGTTTGCCGGTATGTATGACCCCACCGCCGGTTCTTCGACCACCACGGGTGGAACTGACGCAATTATGAACTCGCTGATTTCTTTTCAGGACGCTGGCAAGTTCATCTCGTTCATCTACGGGCCTTCGACGCCTGGGGCGTTTACGGGTCAGACCCCTTCGGTTGTCTTCTACGGTCAGGCTCTCCTGAACAAGTATGACTTGAAGTCGGGCGTGAACGCTGTGATTTCGTTTGACGGCGAATTGCAGGTCACGGGTGTCGTGACCCGCTCGATTCTGTAATCCTGCACGATTCCAAAACAGCGACTACACTCTATGACTAGGGGTTTACCCCTAGAAACGGAGTGCTATGTCTAGCCTTTCAGAACAGATTTTTGCTTCCGACGACATTGAGTCGAAGGTTGTCGAAGTCAAGCAGTGGAATGTGAGCGTTGTCGTCAAGTCAATGACCGCCCGTGACCGTAGCAAGATGTTGGCGTCGGCCGCTGAAAATGGTGGCAACATTGACCTCGGCAACGTGCTGCCCGAAATTGTTATCCTTTGTACCTACGACCCCGAAACGGGCGAGAGGGTGTTTAGCGAAAATGACCGTGACGCTCTTCTTGCTAAGAGTGCCGCTGCCATTGAGCAAATCGCTACCGTCGCAATGGAACTTTCGGGTTTGGCTGACGGGGCGGCTGATGTTGCGGGAAAAGACTCTTAGCCAACCCTGACCGACGCTTTCTCTTTGAGTTAGCGGAAAAATTGGGTCGGACGGTTGGCGAACTTCTCGAAGGTTCCCCAGCGCATAGACCACTATCTTCAAAAGAGTTAGTGGAATGGCAGGCTATATGGAATCTTCGTGCCTATGAGCAAGAAGAAGCGGAACGTGCCGCCCGCAATGGGTAATTCTAAAATCCTGTGGCAGACTAAGGGCTAGGTAAACCCTTATGGCAGACGAAAACTCACTCCTTTATAAAATCCTTGGCGACGCTTCGGGGGTAAAGGAGTCGTTTAAGGAAACCGAAAAAGCCGCCTCGGAAACTTCCAAAAAGGTTGGCGAGCAGTTCAACGAACTTGGTGGAATCCTAAAGAAAGCCGTTGGTTGGCTTGCCCTTGGCACAGCCGTTGATAAGGGTCTTGAACTCGGCGCACAGCAAGTCAAGTTGCAGAAGATTCAGGCTGTCCTTCTCAACAACCAAGCCGCAATGGGCGTGAGCCTGAAGAACATTTCGGGCAATATCGTAGACCAATCCGGCAAAATAGTAAAAACCAACGACCAAGTTACTAAGTCGGGTCGTGCCTACTCGGTAATCCTCGACAATCAGGCAAACAGCCTGTCTGTTCAAACGGGTATTGCTAAAAACCAATATATCCAAGCACAGAACCTTCTGCTTCCCAACCAAGACCTTGCGAAGTTGTATCAAGCACACGCCAGCGATATGAAACTTACATTGCAGAACGCTGCAAATATGGCTGAGGTTATGGGTGGCGGTAGCGGTGGTTCTGTAGTTGGTTCAGCCCGACTCCTGAGCCGTGTTTTGACCGACCCCGCCAAGCGTATGAGCGCAATGGTGCGAACGGGTGTGTCGCTCTCGAAGGCTGAGCAACAGCGAATTAAGGCTACCGAAGCGACCTCTGGTCTGCTTGCGGCTCAGGACTTGTTGCTTCAAGATATCAACAAGCACGTTCAGGGAATTGCGTCGGCAAGCCGTTCTCCTATGGACAGATTGAAAAATGACTTGATGTTGATTTATCAGTCTATTGGTGTCGGTCTTCTTCCAATTCTTGAATCATTCGCACAGGCTTTGACCCCGCTTCTCAATGCGCTACAGCCCGTGTTCGAATCTATGGCGACTGCGATTCAGGCAACAACCGAAGCACTCGGTAAGAGCCTTGGTGATATTTTCACGGTTTTAGTTCCCTTGTTCAACGCCCTAGCCCAAGGCATTTTGCCAGCCATTCTGACCATTGCAGAATCAGTCATCAACGTCATTGCACAAATGGCTAAGCCCTTGGTGGGTATTTTGACCACCATTATCAACGGCAAGGGCGATTTCAAGGGTCTGGCTTACATTTTGACCGATATGGCAAACACGTTTGCCAAAAACCTTCAGCCCGCCGCCGAAGCGGTATCTAAGGCGTTCAGCGATATGGTCAGCAATGGGCAAATGCAAGTCTTCCTGAACGCCCTCGAACAAACCATTGTTGCCATTGCGCCCCTTCTCCCGTTGTTGGCAACGACGTTCGCACAGTTTTTTATCGCCGCCTTGCCGACGTTGATTCAGATGTTGCCGTATCTTGCCCTTTTGGTCGAATATTTTGTTAAGTTTCTAGCCATTCTCATCAAAGCGGGAAACCAATTTCTTCTCGTCATTGCTTCAATGGCAAAATTGGTCGGTGGTGTGGGTCTTTTGAAGGACGCTTTTGCCATACTTGCAACGGTGTGGTTTGCTAAAAAGATGTTTGGAGGCCCGATTGACTTTATGCTTTCGGGAATCAAGGCAATTGCTGGCGGGCTTGGTGGTCTTACCGGAATTATGGGTTCGGTGGGAGGCAAGGTCAAATCGTTGTTTGGTCTTGGAAAGGTTGCCAAGATGGGCGTTACTGCCCTCGAAGGCGGCGAAGGTGTAGCAGGTGCTATTGCGTCTATTCCAATGCTAAAGCGTTTGGGTGGCGGAACAACCTCAAAGGTTGAGGGTATCGTCGCTAAGGAAGTGGAAAAACACTCCGGCTTGGCGGTCAAGTTATTCTCCAAAATTCCCATTATTGGAAAATTCAGTGGAATGGCTGGCAAGTTATTGGGCAAGGCTGGCGGAATGACTGGCGACCTTGGTGGAATGTTGTCCACCAACACCAAAAACCCCACCGTGAACCTGACGAACGCCATTATCAACCTCACCAAAGTCATTCAAAAAGGTGGCGGTGGTGTGGGTGGCAGTGGCTCAAACCCAATTGAAAAAGAAATCAAAAACAAGGCTGAAAGCGAAATGAAAAAGTTTGGCGAAAAGGGTCTTGCCAAATTTGCTCGCAATGGTCTTCTTCGAGCGGGTGGAGGTCGCCTTGGCGCAATGGCAGAGAAGTTCGGCGCAACCAAAATTGGTGGCGGTCTGGCAAAGTTGGGTGGAACCTCGCTTGCTAAAAAGTTGGGTCTAAGCCTCGGTGCAGACGCAGTTGCCACGGGTGCTGAAATGGCAGGTGCAGAGGCGTTGGCAAACTTGATTCCTGGTATTGGGCAGGTGGTTGCTGCCGGTCTTTTGGCGTATCAGTTCCGTCACCAAATTGGCGGTGCGCTGAAGGGAATTGGACACTTCCTCGGTCTTGGAAATTCAGGGCCTCCCAAGCCGACCCGAACCGTCCACGACACGAAGACTGCCAAAGTCATCAAGTTTCACCAAGGCGGTATGGTTCCTGGCCGCAAGGGTTCCGAAGTTCCCGCCATTCTTCAGGCGGGTGAAGCCGTATTGAGCATTTCGGCGGTTCACGCCCTGAGTCGTGGCAGTCGAGGCAACGGACAGGCTCAGCAAGCCCCCAACGTGAACATTGTGGTCAATGGCAATGCCGACCAGCACACTGTCGAACTCATCAAGCACCACGTCGAAGGTCAGTTCAAAGAATTTCACCGCACGTTGCGGGCAATGGGGCGGTAGTTTTTCCAAAGGCGGAGTAGAGTGGTAGAGAGCCGACTATGAGGATTCTGACTGCAGCCCCCAATTACGCCAATGCCCAGACCGACCAAGGGTGGTCTGTTCCGCAAACGTCCGACGCAGCCTCAGCACTTTCAACCCTGACCAAAGTTGCCGCTGGCAACATTTTGGATAGCATTTCGCTTTACAGTTCTATTCAGGTTGAGGACATTACTCGTTTTTTCACCGGCTTTTCCACAACAACTAATAGCACCCTTATCGGCAGTGCGATTTACGCAAACGACTTTCCCAAGGGTGCTGACCAATCGTGGCTTTTCATAGATGAGGTTGCTGGTTTCCAAAAGGGTCAAAATCTTGCCGTTATCGAAGGTTATGGTGGTAATACCTCAACGGACAATTTTTACAGTGAGCAAGCCAACATTCAATCGGTTGGTTTGATTCCCACCACAAACGTTCCAACGTGGACTGCGGTTCCATACCCCGACACCATTGGTGGCGGAACCCCAATCACAATGAATTTTTCTACTCCACCAGACGTTCCGCAAGCCGTTATGCGTCGCCTTTTCTCCGACTACACGCTCTCATCTGGTTATTACACCAACTTGCCGTGGACGCTGACTGCAACCACGGACGGTTCGACTGCAGTTTTGACCAACGTTTCTTCAACCGCCAACCTTGCCGTAGGTATGTCGGTATCAGGAACAAACATTCCGTCCGGTGCAACCATTGTTTCAATTGGTTCGTCAAAGCAAATTACCATTTCTGCCCCCACCACGGGTGCGGGAACCGTAACAGTAACAATTCCCAATAACGTTGTTTTTCTTCCAAACAACGACGGACTCAACTTTGTTGTTGGGCAAACGCTTACAGACTCTTACTCGAATTACCTTGGTGTAATTACAGCGGTGTCGGCAGGTTATTTAACCTTGCAGGACACTCAGTCAAACACCAGCACCAACGCCACCACGTCAAGTAATTTTTCTACAGTGAAAAATGCCGCTCAAATCACGGGCGCAAGTGGTGATGGTATTTCGACAGTCACCTATACCGCAAGCAACAACTTTTCCGTGGGCGACGTAGTTACCGTTTTAGGGCTAACGAACTCGGCGTTTAACCTGACGAACGTTCCGGTTGCCACCGCAACCTCGACGCAATTTACCGTTAGTTCCAATGCTTCCGGCACTTTGACGGGGCAAACGGGAGTTGCCACTTTGGGATATTTCCAAATTGGGTGGAACGACAGTTACCTTCAAAAGCCCGTTGGAACGCCCATTACGATTTCTGGCGCAACGCCTAGTTCCTACAACTATTCCACGACGGTTTCTTCAACCGACTATGTAAGCGTGTCGGTTTCTACCACCGCTTTGATTTCGTCGGCTGTGGGTAATGGAACGACAGTCACCTACACCGCACCCAACTCTTTTGTGGCGGGTCAGGCGGTCACGATTATTGGTCTTACCGATACGCCCTCGCTCAACCTCTCTAATGCGACTATCGCATACGCAGACAGTTCGCAGTTCACCGTCACCAATTCGACAACGGGAACGTCCAACGGTGGCGGAACCGCTTACATTGTTTCCATTTATGGCGCAATGTCGGGTGCAAGTATCAGCGCAACCGCTCAATATCACGAAATTGCCGGTGCAACCATTGGAAGCCCAAAGAGTTTTATCCTCTTTGACTACCTCGACAACACGGGATACATCAACACCCCAATTCCCAGCCCGTCGGTTCTTAGCGGAGATAATCTCTACGACCCCACCAACGCTGGTGGAACCTTAATTGGTCAAGCGATTTCCGCACCCATTTCTGGTGCAACGTTTACAACGCAATTTCAAAACCCGACCATTACCGGATATATCACAGCCTCGTATGCCTCTACCTTACACACCGTAACCTCGATTACAGCCGCTGGTTCACCTACTAACTATTATGCCGTTTTGGTAACGGGAACCGCCCACGGACGTTCGGTTGGCGACTTGATTTCGTTTGCGAACATTTCGGCATACACGGGTTTTTACACCGTTGTAACCGTCAATAGTTCCACCACTCTTACATTTTCCAGCACTAGCACCACCACCAGCGTTGGGGCGGTTGGAATTATGATAAATGCCGTTACCCGTTTGATTGTAAATAGCACAGTGGGTATCCAAGTCGGAATGGCGTTTGGGGTAATTGGCGGATACCTTGCAGCGTCCACGGTTGTAGGCGTGGACGCTGCCAACAACGCAATTTACATCAACACGGGCGCACAAGGTTCATATACCTACGCCAGCCCTGGCCAAGCCTTTTCGATTACCACCCCTTCTTCGTTACAAAACAAGTTGATTACGGGTTCGACGGTTTCTACTCAGAACCCAATGTCTTTGACTAGCGGTTCATACTCACCGAGCATTGGTACAACGATTACGGGCAGTGGAATCCCCACCAGCACCACCGTTACCGGAATCCCCAGCGTTGGCAGTGCGGGTGTCTCCTTACCTTCATATGCAGTTACGTCAATCGTAACTAATTCTTCCCCTTACAACGAAGCGTGGTGCTTGGTTGCCACCTCGTCGGCGCACCCCTTTGTTGTTGGGCAACAAGTTACGTTGTCGGGTGGAAATTACATCAACGGCACTTACACGATTTCAAGCGTTCCCTCGTCCACGTCATTCAACATTTCCAAAACCGCCTACGGTTCTATCACTACCGTTTCTTCTTCGGCGGCTGGTGGAGGCCTATACACTTGGACTTATACCGCAGGCAACAACCTGCAAGCGGGCGACTACATCACGGTCACGGGAACCACCAACTTCAACGTGGCCACCGGCGAAAAGGTTGTTTCTGCCACCTCTACGCAGTTCACCATTACCCGTGCAACCAACCCGTCTGGTGGAACGCTGACGGGAACGTGGAGCCTCGCCACCGACGGTAGTTCACACCTTTCAACGGGCGGCTCTGTATCGGCATATTTGGCGGACACAAGTTATTTCACTATCTCCAACGCCTTCACGGGGACGCTTTCTTCCAATGTGGCTGTCAATATTGCCGACGGCAGTTCAACCATAGACACCAACGGCGGAAGCACCACGGTTTCCGGCAATTGGTTGCTTGTTTCGTCTTCGACCTTCACGCCTTCGTTGGTTTATCCTTTTTGCACTCTGGACGGCTCGCAGATTGGCGAATCATCTTTTTATGGTCAGTTCCGAACCTTCCCGTGGCGGGCACAGGACGTTGGTTCTGTTACTGCACCCTATGGCAAAGTCACGTTGTCTTTGACCAACTTTGCAAAAACTCCTGCGGCGACGTTGGTTCAATCAACGTCATTACAGACCGGAACCTCAACGTTCTTTGTTGATTCCACCGCAAATATAAACATTAACTCTACCTACCTCTTCCGCAACGCTCTATACACGGTCACAACAAAATCGCAGTCGTGGACAATTATTGGAGTTTCGACCACGGGTTCTGCCGTTACTTACACGACCTCCGCAACGCACAATCTTGCAACGCTTCAGACCGTCACCATTTCCGGCATTATCCCAACGACGTTGAACTTGGTCGGTGTAAATATCACGGGAACAACCTCAAACACCTTTACCGTCAGTAGCACGGAGACGGACGTTTACGTCAGTGGCGGCGTTGTAAACGTTGCTCAACCGTATTTTGTCGCTAACACGGGAAGCCCCGCTTACACCTTGGCTACCACCCCCTACACCAACGGCGACTACGCCAAAAATTCGTTTTTTGCATACAACTCCGCTGGTTATTCCGACGGCTCAATGATTACGAACACCGGATATCAAAATACGGGTTCTGGTTGTGTGTATGTGGACGCCATCGCCAAGAAGCACGTTGCGGGAACCGCCGTCGGCAGTTGGCTTTCCGGCAATCGTTATTTTGGCAGTAGCACGACGGGAGACATTGAAACAGTCGCCCCCGCCTTCCTCGGCTCATACGTTAGCGGAACTCTTTTTTCCGACATTGTTTCTCAGTCCTCGCAAGCGTTAATTGTAAACGGCGGACTGACTTCGGGCAGTTCTTACAAGCCTGCACGTTCGGGAAGCCCCGTTGCACCCATTACCAATTTCATAAACTTGACCTACGGCAACGCCAACAACGTCGTCATTGTTGGCGACGGCGAAACGCAAGAAGCCGTTGTAATTAGTGGCTCGTATTCAACAATCGACGGTAGCGACATTACACAAGCCAACGCTGGGGCGGTAATTTGGTCGCTTGCCGAAGGGCAGTCGTTTCAATACAATCACAGTGCGGGTGAAACTGTTACCATTCCAAACGTTATTGGCAGTTTTGCCAACAACCACGGCAAGAATGCCCCCGTTCTCAGTGGAGCAGACAATGGAACCGTTGCCAACAACGGCGTATTAACCGCTGGCGCACTTGTCGCCTCAAACCCAAGTGGTCAAACGACACTCACCACAAATGCGTCTATGAATTTCACTCAGCCTTGGTATCAGTCTGGCGTAAGCGGTCAGCCCAACATCAACACCACGCTGACTTACTCGGCAACCGTTGGCTCCGGCTCTATCACCATTGACGACGCAAACGACTTCCCCACTGCTTATTCCTCGGTTTACAATCAAAATGACGACACCACAAAGACCCCCATCGGACTATCCATTGGCTCTTTGGGTCGGGTGGTTGGGAACACCCCCGTCGGCTCAACGCAAATTTCAATCAACGTCACCTCTGGCTTTCAGCAACCAATCGCCCTGTCGGGAACGTCAAACTTCCAAATCGTTATCAACGGAGACACGCTGACGTGTTCCTCGATTTTGAACAATACTTCGTCATACGTTTTTACACTGACTTCGCCCACAACAAATACCTACCCCGATTTGTCGCCCGTTTCGACGGCGGTTATGGACGTATCCAGCACCATTACTTCAATATCCGTCCCCTACTTTTACCCCACGGTCAATGTGGTTATTGGAAACCCCATTACGTCATTGACGACAACACCTACGCCGATTGCTTTGACAAATGGCTTGAACCTTTACCTCGTTTACGGAACCGCCTCGGCAGTTGTTACGGTGGCGCAGGACACCCCCGCTGGTTCAACCACAATTCCAATTCAATATTTTAAGCCTCCGCACAATTTCCCTGCGGTAATTGGCTCAAATGGTGTAATTACCAACTACAACACCATTATCACCGTCGGGTTGAACATTCCGCTCAATCAAAATGACGTTGTTTTGCTTACTTCCGGTGATGGAACCACGACCCAAACATTGACCGTCACCGCTTACACGCCTGAAACGTCTACATCATTCTCCGTAAAGCCGTTCAACCCGAACTACCCCTACGACAACACGGCGCAAATTCAATACCTCTACCCCTTGGTTTTGGATTCTGGCGCAGTGCAAGAAACCGTCTACCCCACGGCTCTGCCGTATTCCACCTCGAACATCACCGCCGGAACCCCGCCGTTTGCCCTTCCAATTGCCTTCCCGACGGTTTACAACCACAGCGCAGGCGCAACCCTCGAATGGTATGAGTTCCCCACAAATCCCGCCATTGGCGACGTTACCTACCGCCCCGATTTGGACAGTTTCTACATCTTTGACGGCAACGGGTGGAGTTATGCCCGTGTCCACAACGTTCAAAATGTCTACTCAGTCCTTGGCGCAGTTTCTTCGTCCTACAAAGACAAAGAAATTTTCACCCTTGTAGACCCCGTGACGGGTGCGGTGGGAACTGCCGACAGTTTCTCGAACAACTCGCCCGCTAGTTACACGGTGAACGTCGGTAATGTTCGCCCGACCGACCCCAACGGTAACGAATGGTCGGCAAGTTCTTTGCAAAACGTTTTGCTCAACGCACGGGTTGTTGTTCCTCAGTCCACCAGCGTTGCTCTCCGAGCAATCGCAATGCAGATTACGTTCCGAGGCGGCCCGTCAGTTGCCGGTATTTACCTCTCGCCTTCGGATATTTTGGAAATATCCGACAGTACCAACCCCTACATTGGGTGGACTTACTCCGACGTTGAAAACGACCCACAGACCGGCTGGGACGTTCGAGTCTTTGACGATTTCACTTATCAGAACTCCGCTTTCGACCCCAACTCTTCAACGCCAATTTGGAAAAAGTCCGCCAACAACGACGCTTCGTCGGTTTTCTTGACTTCAGACGGTTTTACCGGAACAAAGCGGTTCATTAGCGGCGAGTTTTATTGGGTTTTTGTTCGTGTCTCCAAAGATTTCCACCAGAAGGCGTGGTGGAGTGATTGGAACTCGGCGTATTTTGCCACGCTCGTAACTCAGCCACAGCAACCGCTTGTGACCGCTTTCACAGACAACACCAACGCAGTCAATCACTTGGCGATTCAAGTGTCGGACAACCTTTTGGGCGACAACAACGCCGACTTTGGTTCCAGCGTGGGTGGTTGGCACAAGGGAACTAACGACACCGCCGGAACGTCGCTTTATTTTGGCAAGACCGCCACCAACTCAAGCAGTTCGTTCACCAAAGGTCAGTTGATTAGTTCAATTCCCGTAGGTGCTTCTGGATACGTCTCTACGGTGGGTGCGCTTTCTACCACCACCGGAACCGGCACGTTCTCCGTGTCGAGCCTCAATGGTGCAACCGTCAAAGCAACGGGATTTCCGATTGGCTCAACCAGCCCGACCAGCCCGCCATTTTGGGTAACTGTCCAAAATGCCGACGGAACCAACGCCGAGCAAATCTTAGTGAAAAACCTCTCGGACGGTTCCAAAACTAAGGCGGACACGTTCAAAATTATTCTCCGCAACTACAACTACTCAACGGGCACGGGCGGCACGGGTCTGACGCACTCCAAATGGTCGCAAATTGTTTATGGTCTGCAACAACCCATTTACACCGGCAGTAATGGAATTTTGTCATTTACTTACGACACCACCGTTCTCGGCACGGCGGTTTGGAAAATTGTTGAACCGGCAACGGGCGGAACTTACTCCAAGTCAGTCACTAACTCTTACAATATTGTTGAAGGCAACGACCAGCACAAGAATTACGTCCTCATTGACGACCCAAACGACAGCCTGCCCGTTGGCAGTGGTCAAAGCCTCGACTGTCAAATTCAATACTCGACGTGGACGGTTCCGGCGGCTAAGAGTTATTACACCTTCAACTCTGCCGGAAGCAGCCAAGCGGTTACTTTCATACAGCCCAAGGCAACGCAAACCGCCCCGACCTCGGCGCAATCAGCCGAACCTGCAAAAATCATTAGCGTTGTGGGTGCTACTACGTCCGGTGGAGCCGATGTTCGAATTGGATACTTGTCACAAGACCACGCTTGCGGAACCGACCAGCACACCGGCAAGGTCAAAGTTATTACTCACCTAAAGGTGACGGTTACAAACACAAATATTTCAGTATCACCCTTGAACAGTGCTACCCCCAATGCCACTCGTCTCTACGATGACGGTTGGCGCAAGGGCGACATTTTCAAAGTTTTTGGACACCCCTTCAAGGCGGACGGAACACAAGACACAAGCCGAACTGTCGCAGCCATTTTTACAGTTGCTTCAAATTTTTCCGGCGGGCAGTTTGCGGGCGGTGTTTCAACGTGGAACATTCCCGTTGTTCCCACGACTTCGTGCCCAATGTATACGATTCCTGGGACAAAAATGTCGGCAATTCCTGTCGGCAATATGGTTCACTACGTTCCCGCACCCCGTCACGCTTCTCGCAAGAAGGTCATTTTTGATAAGTCTCTGAATCAAGGTCAGTGGGCGGGTCAGACCGTTAGAAAGAACGACAAGTTGCAGTTCACCACGAACAAAGTTGTTGGTGGTTCAACGGCTCAGGGGCAGTGGTTTACCCCGCAAAAACAAGTTTCCAACAAGACCTATCAGACGTTCTATGTTGGTCTGACGCAGTATTACGCCACCTATAAAAATGCGGTAATTCCGTCCGACCCCTACACGACACTCTCGATTCCGCTTGGAACCTCGTCGTTCACCGGAAATACCACGAATGGTTCGACCACTGTTTCTAATATTTCCGCCAGCCTGCTTGGTGGTTTGACGATTGGAATGAACGTTTCGGGAACGGGTATTCCGTCAAGCACCACCATTACCTACATCAACAACATCAACAACTCAATCACGCTTTCGAACAAGGCAACCGCCAACGGAACGACGACGACGATTACAACCAGCGTTGCCTCAAACGCCTATCAAAGTTGGATTATTTCAGGCGTTGGTATGCCTGCGGGCGCATACGTTGTTTCTAATACTGCGTCGAGCGGTGGCTCGTTTACGGTGACGCTGAGTAACTCTTGCCAGCAAGCCGCTACGGGCTACAACGGTTCTACCGGCTCGTTCACGCTCTCTGGCACGGTTGATGTAATTCTTTACTCACCCGCCGCTAAAAAAATTCCTGCCGGTTCAACGAGTATTCCCGTTACGCCCTTCTACTCCAACTTCAACTACGACGCTTACTGCCCAATTGTTATTACCAACCCGCCAATTTTTGGACAGAACACCGCCACGATTGACCCTTCGCTATCAGGAACCTACGCTTCACCGCTCACCGCAGAGATTTCATTAGCCCCTGCGTCGTGGAACGGTTGGACGGCTACGAACTCGGTTCCGGTTTATGCCGGTAACACCTACGGTTTTGGTGGCTTCTCGAAGATGATTGAGGGAACCCGTGTGCCCAGCACGGCTGGTATTTCCACGCCGGATTATCCGTTGTTTACGCCCTATGTGGATTGGTATGACTCCTATGGCAACTTAATTGCAACTTCAAATGGCACTCGAAGCCTGACAAAGCCCCTTGTTACCGGAAACATCACCTCTGGTAGCAACCAACTGAGCAACGTGTCGCCCATTACAAACGTCGCCGTGAATCAGGTGATTTCGGGAATTGGAATTCCCTCTGGCACAACGGTTTCCTCGATTTCTGGCACGACAATCACTATGTCCGCCAATGCCACCGCTTCTTTGACAAACATAAATATTTACGTTCACAACAATTTCACTGCGGGAACCAAGTTGAACCCTGTTCAAGACGCAGCGACGGTTTTGACCGACACAAAAAACGTGTGGGGTCAGGGTTGGTGTCCTGCGTTTATGGTCGCCACCGCCCCGCAAAATTACGTTCTTGCCTACGCCGCCACGACTTCGGGCGTAACGTCTTCAACGGCACAACTCAACTTCTCAATTGGTCTGGCACACTCAATCTCAGCCGGAACCCCGCTGACCTTTAATGGCACGTTTAACGTTATTACCACGACCACCACGGCTCAGGGCGCAACCACAATGGCAGTTCGTTTTACCACTGGAACCGTTCCGCCGACTGTTGGAAATATCACCGTTTCCGCCTCTTACGCTTGTCCTCGCTTCCAATGGGTAAACGTTCTCAACACGGACGCCTATTCGCTCTCTGCGGTGATGTTCAAGGCTATGCAAGCCCCAGCCCCCACAAGCGATTACAGCCCCCTCAACACGTCTCTGGCGACCCTACAGTCCTCAGTGGTCACAGGGGCTATCAACCAGCCCAATAACAATGCTTTGACCATTCCTAGTAGCACTCCGACGTTGGGTGAAGCCTCGATTTACGTCATTGACCCCGCCAACGACGCTGGAACCCGTGAAATCCACTACGGCAGTGGAAACTCCGCCCTTTGGTCGTCGCTGACCTCCGCAGCAAACGTGGGCGACACCTCAATTATTTTGAATTCCGTTGAAGGACTTGCCGCCAACTCTGCCCTGACGGTGGATTTTGGCTCGTCTCAGGTCGAATATGTAAACATTTCTTCGACGTGGAACGGTTCGGCAACCGTGACGCTTGCTTCGCCCCTGTGGTTCAGCCACAAGAAGGGCGCACAGATTTATGCTGCGACTGCCGGTATTTCGGGTCAGGTTCGTCAAAATCAAAACAGTGGAACTCAGGTTGCGGTCTTCAATTGGAACACCGCCGCTTGGGTGAACACTGCTAATACCCACACTTCCTACAAGGTTTTGGTTGAGCGCAGCGAAGACCAAGGGCAAACGTGGTCGTCCCTTCGTGGTGGTAGTCAATTGCAAGTAAATAGCAGCGGGTTCACATCTCTCATTGACTATGAGGCAATTCCAAACCAAACCACAATTTACCGCATAACCCCGACCTACACGACACCTGCCGGAAAAGGCGTGGTCGGTATTCGTTCTGCCTCTCTGCAAGCAAACACGATTTCCAACAATTCGTGGTGGATTGCCAGCACCTCGGACGATTCAATCCGCTTTGCTATCAACGTTTTGGACGGTATGGACGAAAGCCAGCGTCACCCTGCGGGAACCTTCTACCCGCTTGGCTCTCCGTATCCGCTGACCGTGCCTGGGGTGGTGACGGGTCGAGACGGCTCGCTGAAGGTTATGTGGACAGACCCGACAACGTGGGAAGCGTTCTTGGCGTTCTTGAAGCGTGGTGAAATCTTTATCTTGCTCAACCCCGTCGAGAACGAGCGTCGCTACATCTTCGTCAATCAGGACATTCAAATTGTTCACCACGCCGCCGTGAACCCTTATCGAGAAATAACCATTCCGTTCGTGGAGTCTGCGCCGCCTACTTACACTTATGTAAATTAGGAATAGATATGCCCTACGCAAAAATGACGCAGCGAATGACGGACACAATCAAAGGGCCGCACGTTCCCTTTGTCGTCATCAAAGTTTTGTCGATAGATGGAACAATGACGAACATTCCAATTACGGGTGGCTCGGTCAAGATTGACCGAACCTCTCAGGACGCTCGGCGCACCATAAATTTCACTACCAATGACGAAACTCTGGTTCCGCTTCACAATGCCGACCCGCTCAACATTTACGCCAACCACATTTTTGCTTATCGAGGCGTGATTTGGAACCGTCCTGAGATTGACCCGAAATTATGGTCTGCCAACGTTCCGCTCTCCGAAGAAATGCTACGACCCGCCAATCTTGCATATGAACTCGTCCCCGTGGGTGTTTTCCGAATCAACTCCGTCACCATTGACGAAAAGGGTGACGGAACCTTGGAACTGCAGGTAAGCGGCTCGGATATTACGTCAAACATTGCCAAAAACCATTGGACGGGCACGACTACCGTATGGACAACTCATTACACTCCGCCAATTGTTATGACGCAAGTGTCTGCCATTCTTCTCAACGTTCAGACGCTTATCGCTTCGTATTTCAAGGAAGCAATCGAACTGCTTGTTCGAGATAGGTGGCCTAAGAAAAGCCATATTGGTCAGCCGGTTTTTCATTTCAGCGCAGTAGCGGACAAGAAACTACTCAAACCCATTGTTTTCGGTTCAACCAACCCGACCTCAATGAGTTCAACCTCTCCGTGGACTGATATTTCCGGTATCGCTGCGTCTATGGGTGCTGAAATCTTTGTAGACCCAGAAGGTGCGTTCACACTTTTGGAAATCGTAGACCCCAACTCGGTTCAGCCGACGTGGGAGTTTTTGGACGGCGAAGGCGGTCTGTTAATTTCCGCCACCCGCAAGTTGGACGATTCGAAGGCTGTGAACTATGTGTGGGCGACGGGCGAAAGTTCAATGACGCAATTACCGCTGCGCTCGATTGCTATCAACAATGACCCGTCCTCCCCGACCTACTACGGTGGCGATTTTGGCATTGTCTCCGCAATGGAACCAGGCCGTAAGAAACTTACAACCCAAGCCGAGGTGGACTTGGCGGCGAAGACCTACCTCAATTGGTATACGGGCGGTGACGAAGCCGTAACTATCGAAGGCGTGGTAAATCCCGCTTTGGACGTAGGCGACGTGGTTCGAGTTCGCCGTCAGCGTCTTGGAATCTTCAATAAACGTAATAGTGTTGCCTCGCTAGGACAGGATTTGTTTCGCCAATACGACGCAAGCCCGATTGGTGAAATCCGTGTGCAACCGCTGGCAAAACCAATTGGCGCAGGCACGACCCTTCAACTCATCAACTCGTTTGCCACGCAAAATGTTGTCGTGTCGGCAAACGCCAATAAGGGCGACACGGTTTTACACATCAACCCTGTGACGTTGCTCACAAACTTCCGCCGTTACACCGACTTCATTGACCCCAACACGGGCGGTGACGGTGGAACAAACTATATGGTGGACTCCGTTACGATTCCACTAGACCTCGACAAACCAATGGAAATTGTTGCCCGTGAGCGTCGAGTGGGAACCAAGCAGGAGGCTATTCGTATCGGTGAATACACCCTTCCCGACCCGTGGGCGGTTTACAACTAATGGCAAACTTCGACTTCAAGTCACTTTCCAATTCAATTGTGAACAATGGGCAGTTTCGTTTGCCCCCGCAGGACAATCTGCGCCTTGGGCGAGTAATTGGATACGACCCGTCCTACAACTTTGCTAATCAAAGCCACGGTTATCCCGTTGTTAGCGTCACTATCGGCGGTGACTCACAGGTTGTTCACGGAATTCGCTTTGCCGACACCTACACGCCGGTTCTGGGCGACACGGTATGGATAACTATGAGTGGCGAAGACTTGTGGGTTCTTGGCTCTATGACCTCCGCCCAATCCGACATTCCAAGTGACGTTGTGGGATTCAAGCGTTCCTCGGCAACCACGGTCAGCCACGGAGATTTCACTAGCACCACGGTTCTTTCTGGTTGGACAAGCCCTTTCTGGTGGAAGCAGTTAGACCCCGTAACGTCCTCGACAGCCCCTACGCCATTTCTGGTGACGCACAACGTTCTTCCAAATCGGATTTACAAAGCGGAGTTGCTCATCTCTTTCACCGTAGGTGGCACGGCAAGCAGTGTTTCGGTTGGCGTAGTCACCCCCGACGGTCTTTCCGCCACGTCTTCGACCACGCAGGTTCCGCACCAAGTTTTCCAAAGCCCGACCACTGCAGGGCAGACCTACACGGTCAGCGCATCAACGACGTGGTGGGATAACAACCCCACGCACTACACCAACGTTGGTGCTTGGACGGCTCGACACCCAAATAACAAGGGGTTTTGGGGTGTTGCCTTCAGGGTTGCCAACGCAGCCACGACGGTCACAATGAGCGCAAGTTCCCCCCAGCGGTTGATGATTACCGACTTGGGCGTTCACTCCTAGAAACTTTATTTCCAAAACTTGAATGTAGGATTTTGCTATGGCGACAGCGCAACCATTTGTAATTGCAGCGGTAATCACCGCTATTCCGGCAACGGTTTCGTCTATCGCCGCTTGGAAAAACTCTCATCGTGGTCGCAAAGAAAACAGTTCCGACCACGCCATCGTTCAAGACCGTTTGCTGCAACTCGACAATCGTTTTGGAACTCTGCAGACAAGCCTCGAAAAAGTTGATATCAAGGTTGAGCGTATGGACTTACGCTTCGACTCGATTGAGGATAAGGTAGAGCGTCACCTCGGTTGGCATAGAGCCGAAGCCGAAAGTGATTTTGACCTAGAATCGGCTCTAAAGAAGGAATACAAAGGTGACTACCCAACCTACCCCACAATCCACCCCAATCAAGATTGACCCTAAGGCTATTCAAGCCACAGTCATTCGTTACGTTGTTCCCACGTTGGTCGGCGTTCTTGTATCGCTTGCTGCGAAGGCTGGCTTCAGCCTCTCGCCTGCACAGGCGTTTGGAATCGTTGCACCCGTAGTTGGCACGGTCTACAGCACCGTCTCTCACTACCTCGAAGCGAAGGTTCCCGCCCTCAGCCGTCTTCTTGGTGCTACCAAGCCCGCTTCACTAAACAAGCAGTAGTATCGCCACAGGCTTTGCGATAGGCAAGCACAGTGGCCGTCTTAGAACGGCGAAATCCCCACCTAACCAAATAAGGGCTGGTGGGGATTTCTGCTTTGCGTAGCGTTGTAGTCCACACTACGGCTAACGACACGGTAGGTAGGGGTAGCACAACTGCAACCCTGATTGGGTAGTGATTTCCCTACCCACCGTGACGACCGTGGGCTACTCAGCCACCTTGGTTGAGGTGCTGATACCGCCAGCGACAGGCGCAAGCCCGTCAATCGGTAAGCCCGTAATCGGGTCGAGGACAGCGGACTCTTCAAAGTCCACGCCCTTCTTGATTTCGGCAAGGTTCGCCTCACGCTTCACACGCACCCACTCGGCGTGACCGTTGGACTCCGCCCACGTCAAAAACGCTTCGAGGTCGGTGACTTCAACCTTGGGCTGGGTCACACGGCTCGTCACTGTGCCGTCGGGGAAGGACAGCGACTTGCGCCCGTCAGCGTCGTTCTCACGAACTCGCATTAGGTAGTCACCAAGAATACGGTCAAAGTATTCAACGGTCTGCGTGTTGCCGACCACGTTCGCTTCGACCCAACGGTTGATTCGGTCAAGTTCAATTTGAGCCTGACGCTCCACCTCGTCAATACAACGCTGAGCCTGAGCCAGTGAGCGCATAGCCCACAGAGCCTCGTCGTCGTTGTTGATGGTGAACGCCTCGCCAAAGGCAAAGCCTTCGGGAGTTGCCTCGCTGGTAAGGAAGTCTTCCAGCGACATTTCGGTAATAGTGGTTTCCATTGTTTTTCTCTCCTTGTTGTTGAAACTAAATGATTGCAGAGTCGTGTGACACTGCAATTACGCTCAATAGGTCGTAGCCCATTTGCAACTGCGCCTCGACGTTGTAGACGTTGGTAAGCAGGGGATTCGCCATAACCTCAATCGCCACGTCCATTGCCGACTTCGCTGAATCACCGCTGATGAATCCGCTGACGAAGAACCTGCCCTCGCCGTTGTATTCGTTTGCGGTGATGACCCAATCGTTTTTCTCGCTCAGCGAGATTTCGAAAGTGATGTTGGTCAAGCGAAGACTGCCAAACGTCTTGCCTTCATACTGAGCCTTCTCACGAAGCGTTACTTCTTCGAGAAGTGTGTCTTGTTTTACTTCGGACATTTGGTTCCTCCTTGCGTCCGTGTCGTTGTGACGTAGTGAACTCTACTATGGTTGAGTGAAGATTGCAAATCATTGAACAAGAAACTTCAAACCCCTGTAATTACAAGGGAAACTACTAAACGGGGGTTCCACGGTACAAGGGAAACTACTAAACGGGGGTTCCACGGTTTCTTGACTTGACGGGGGTTGTGTTTACGCACTACACTGACCGCAGGACATTAGGACAGATAGATACAGGAGGCTCAAAATGAGTAGTTCATTGTTTAGCAAGGCAAAGAAGTCGCAGGCAAAGGCACGGGTCGCTTTCAGCGGGCCGTCCGGTTCCGGCAAAACCTATTGGTCATTGCAAATGGCAACCGAGTTGGCTGACGGCGGAAAGATTGCCGTGATAGACACCGAGCGCAGTTCCGCTTCGCTCTACGCAGACAAGTTTGCTTTCGACACCTTGTCGTTTTCACCGCCCTACAACCCCCAGCGTCTCGTCGAGGTTCTTCGTGTTGCCGAGCAAGAAGAGTATGCGGTCGTCGTCATTGACTCACTTACTCACTTCTGGTCGGGCAAGGGAGGTACTCTCGAAATTGTTGAGGAAGCAAACGCTCGTCTCAACAATTCGTATCGTGCGTGGGCGGTCGGCACTCCGATTCAACAGCAGATGATTGACGCACTGCTCTCGTTCAACGGGCACATTGTCGTCACTATGCGCTCAAAGACCGAGTGGGCTATGGACAAGAACGAGAAGGGCAAGACCGAAATTCGCAAAGTCGGACTCGCCCCGCAACAGCGTGACGGTATCGAATACGAGTTCACCCTCGTCTTCGACATTGACGCTCAGCACCGTGCTTCCGTATCAAAGACCCGTTGCGTCGCTCTCGCTGACCGCACCTTTACTCCGGCTAACTCGCAGGAAGCATTGGACACGTTCACGACGTGGCTCAACGCTGGCGAGCCGTTGCTTGACTCAAACAAGCGCAACGCTGTCGAGAACCGCATTGCCAACCTCAATCCCGAAACTAAGTCGGCGTTGAAGAAGGCGTGGTCGGAGGCAAACTTGCCGAAGGTGGCGCAACTCACCGAAACCCGTTATCAGGAAGTCATTGACCTTCTGACTTACATTGAGGGTGGGGACGGCGAAGCCGAAGAGGTCATTCCCTCGTAGGGCAGACCCGCAGTGGAGAAGACCGCCTTGGCAGAAATGCTGGGGTGGTCTTTTCGTGTCTACACCCATTTGACGACAGTTGAGTGTAGAGTGCTACTCCACTTACACAGAAAGGAGACACCGTGGCTATTCGTCGTTCGCCCTCAGCCCTTCGTAGGAACTTCACTATCGTCAGTAATCCGACAATCACCGATTCCCGCTTGTCTTGGGAAGCCCGTGGGCTTCTCGTTTATCTCCTATCCAAGCCCGACCATTGGAAGGTGAACGTAAAGCACCTCATCAGTGAATCGCCGTCCGCTGGTCGAGAGAAGGTTTATCGAATCCTCAACGAACTAGAGACGGCTGGTTACATCACGCAGGAACAGACCCGCTGCGAAGGTGGCGAGTTTAGTGAAATGGAACGAATCGTCCACGACATTTCCGATTCCACCGTAGTCGGCAAAACCGTATACGGTAAAACCGTAAACGGTTCAGCCGTATACGGCAAACCCGTAGACATAGTAAGAACTGATTTATTAGTAAATACTGATGAAGTAGAAATAACTGAAATGGAGGCCGCACCCTTCGGGGCGGATTCTTTCGTCGTTGTCGAGGCTGAGATTTATGACCCTGACGACGACGAACTAACCGCAAACGATTTGACTGCGGGCAAGTGGGTTGAGCCTCACCGTTTAGCGACGCTGCTCGCCACGTTGATTGTCGAGAACGGCTGTAAGCCCCCAACGGTTACGGCGGCGTGGGTGCGAGACATTGAGAAGACCATTCGCATAGACAAGCGTGACCCCGTTGAGGTCGAGGTTCTGATTCGCTGGGCACAAGCCAGCGATTTCTGGCGGGCTAACATTCTCAGCCCCGCCAAGTTGCGTAAGCAGTATGACCGCCTTCGTCTTCAGGCGGAAAAGGATTTCAAGAAGACACAGCCCAAGGGCTTTAGCGGAATCATACAATTTTTGGAGGAAGTTCAGTGACCACACCGCAAGAGACAGCCGAGGTGATGGCTATTATCGCAGGCGCATATCCGTCGTGGAGTGCGCCCAAGGAAACCGTGCTGGTATTTCACAGGGCACTGCAGGACATTCCCGCCACCGTAATTCATAAAGCGGCGACGCAATGGATTTTGACCGAAGAACGTCCGCCGAGTGTGGCGGCTCTCCGCAAAAAGTCCGCCGAGTTACAAGGATTTCTTGCCCCGTCTCCGGCCGAGGCGTGGGTTGAAGTGCAGGACGTGGCTGAACGCTACGGCGTTTATCAGTTTGAGGCTCGCCCCCCTTGGTCGCACGATTTGATTCGTCAAACCGTCAAGGCATTGGGTTACTGGCACATCTGCCAGACGGATAACATCACGACGGTTCGAGCGCAGTTCAACAAAATGTATGAACAACTCAAAAACAAGTCCGACCAGCAAATTATCGCAAGCAAGGGATTTGCCCTTGAATCAGGAAATGTTGCGCTTCTCAAATCAACTGTGGTAGAGTCTCTCAGTGCGCCACAAGGCGACTGATTCCCAAGGAGGAACAGACAATGGAAGCAACCCCAACCCCCACCCCGACGGCTGAACCGAAGTCGGGCTGGAACACCCTGAGTAAGAACGCCAAGATTGCTATTGGCGTTGCCGTCGTTGTGGTGGTTTTGATTATCGCCGGTGCGAGCGGTGGTAACAACAATGGAAATAGCAACAACACGCCCTCGACTCAGGACACCACCCCTACGACGCAGAGCCTCTCGTCGCAGTGGTCTGATTGGAAAGCAAACTTTCAGCCCCTTTTCTCGCAGTTCCGTTCGGACTACACCACCACGCTTGCCGACCTGAACAACAACGACGCTTCTGCGGCTACCTCTGACCTCGCAACGCTGGGGCAGGACGCTACGAACTTGGACTCTGACTCAATCTCGCCCGACGTGACAACCACTCAGGTAGTTCAACAATTGGCAAACGATGTTCAGACGCTTTCGTTTGAGGGCATTACGTCAATCTCGAACATTCAGAACGGTGGCGACGTGACGCAGGGCTTCATCGACGCAAGTTCGGCGGTTGGCAAAGACATTGAGAACCTGTCGAACGCCTTGTCGAACGCCAACAACACTCTGCAGTAATTGTTCAACGTCGTTTGTTTTTGGCTGGGCATAAATGCCTTGGTGCTGATAGTCGCTGTGATTAACCACTGCTTCCGCCTGAAAGACGACAACTAATGGACAACAAGCGGTGCGGGTCGTGTCGGGAGATACTGCCACTAACCGAGTTCATTCAACGCAAAGACAAGCCCGACAAGTATTTGCCACGGTGCAAGTCCTGTCGGGCTTCTGAGCGTCAAACAAAAACGCTGCAACGCAAGCCGTTAGAGCGCAAGACTTCGACGATGAAGCGCACCGCCCTGAAGCCAATAAGCGACAGACGCAAAGAAGTAAATAAGAAACGCCGTATCGCTCTCGAAGAGCATTTCGGCAAGCGTGAGGATTGGAAATGTTCAGTTCGAGACATTCTCCCAACAATGTGCTGGGGCGAAGTGAACGGACACGAAATCCTCTCACGGGCACGGGCTGGACGCACAGACGAGAACCTTCTTGACGTATCGGGAATCATTTTGGTCTGCAACCACCACAACACTTGGATTGAAGACAACCCCGAAGAAGCCCACGCTTTAGGGCTTACCAAACATTCTTGGGAATGACTTGTAGGCTCTTACCCGTGACCGCTTCCCTAAAAATGCCCCGCCTCGTCACTGAAGGCGAAATCAAAGTTGGCGATATTGGATTTGCCCACACCACCGGAGTTCTTGGTGGCTTGATTAGAGCCGGTGAAAAATTAAAGTGGCGTGAGTGTGAGTGGAACCACACCTTTGTTGTGGTAAGCGTTGGGGAACTTGCTAACGAAATTTGGATTGCCCAAGCGACCCTGAAGGGCGTGGTGGTAAGTAACCTTCACAACCTAATTGAATCAGGTGCGTCAATTCATATTGTTCACCCGCCAAAGGAAGTAAATCCAAACAGGGTGGCTGACTTTGCTCACGCTCAGGTGGGTAAACCGTATGGACTTTTGAGCGACCTGTGTATCGCCACGGACATTTTGACCCCCGATTGGTTTTTGTCGGTTCGACGCAATGGAACGTGGATTTGTTCAGCCCTTGCAGCGGAAGCACTGCGATATGGCGGTGTCTACTTTGATTGGGACGACATTTATACTGTTACTCCCACGCAATTGTGGATTGCAATTCGTCCTCAGTCCTAAAGGTTTCCGATGTTTTTTTTCAGTGAGTTGGCTCGATTCGAAACACGCTTGCGCCTACGCAAGCACAGGTCTAATATACAAACCGTAAACCGTGCTTCACTACACAGGCGAAACGCAGAGCGTCGTGAGGCTCACAAGGCTATGGGGAAGTAATGTCCGACGAAGAGCGCAAGAATTTTATAAACAAATGGAACGCCGAAAACAAGAACCTGCCGTGGCGGGTTGTTTCTGCGCCCAAGATGAGCGAAGAGGCTTACCGCAAACATTTCACTAAGCCGTCTCCTGAGGTAGAACACCACCACCCTCAACCGCCCACGGGTCGAATTATTTACAGCCCGCACAACTGCGACTTGCCCGATTCGTGGAACACGCCCATTGGAACCATTTGGGAGTGTGTGGGATATCGTGAGGGACGTATGTGCTACGACCAATGGATTGTTGTCGTCAAGCGTGGCGCACGGTTCTGGGAATTGTTCAAGCGCAACATCTAATGCCCCCTAAGAAGAAGACCGCTCCCGCTTTTGCGAATGATGACCACTCAGCAACCGTTGAGGACTACAAGTCGCAAATGTTTGGAAATATGTTTGAAGCCAAGTGTTCTTGCGGGTGGCTAGAGCGGTTTTTCACCAAGCCCACGGCGGAGGCAGGGGCGAAAAAACACATTGCCGACCCACGCCCGTACCCGTCGGTCATCTTCCAAATCAAGAACGGAAAATAACCAACCCTGTTGTATCGTTACAAGTATGACGAACCCGTTTTCCACCGAAAATCTCATCAACGAGCATTTCTTCCCGCTGACTAAAGGTGGGCCGGGTTCGGGGCGTTACCCCGCTGGCAGTAGCCAAATTGCGGGTAAGCATATGCCCGACGCTCACACCCACGACTACGTTGCTGGACGTAACGGTGTCTTCCGTTCCAACCTCAACTCGGAGTGGCACAAGATTCAAGTTGGCGACACGCTCGCCGCTATCAAGACAGCGTTTTCCAAACTTCGACTTCGCAACGCTCAAACTGTCGAGTTGGCAGCGGGTTCGCCCGACATAGACAAGGTTGTTTGCAAAGTTTGTGCAAAAAAGATGAGCGAGCCAGCCGAGGGAGAGAGCAAGCCTGACTCCTATGTGAAGGTCACTTGGATTCCGTCTAAAAAGGACTTTGCCCGCAACGCCGACGGCAGTATCGAAGGTCGCCACTACAACTGTGCTTGGGGCTCTGTAATGCGTCAAATCAACGATTTTGGAACAAGTATGCGAGGCTCAATCTAAATATTTCACTAGGGTCTAGTATTCTTGCCCTATGACCGTTATCGTTGGCTGGCACGACAAGAAGCAAGCGTGGATTGGCGGAGATTCCGGCGCATTTGACGAAGACAGCGTGTCGCTGACCGAAATCAAGGTTTGGAAGGCTGAGGATTACCTTCTGGGTGCTTCTGGGGGGTTCCGTCTTGCGGAGATTGCCTACGATTCTTTTATTGGCGACCCTCACAAACTCCGTGACCACCTTGAAAGTTGGTGGATATCCAATTCTTCGTCGCAAGCCGAAAACGACACAACGATTTTGGTAATTAGTGTTGTGGGCGTATGGGTAATTGGAAATGATTTCTCGGTAGTTCGACTTCGTGAGAACTATACGGCTATTGGCGCAGGAGGCTTATCGGCAATGTCCGCAATGTTCGCCCTGCAAGGAACCACTATGACGGGCAAAGACCGTATTACCACCGCACTCAAAGCCTCGGCGTATCACACCGCCCAAGTCCGTGCGCCCTTCAAGGTGCTGAGCCTGTGAGCAAAAAAACCAAGTCCTACGTTCTTGTTCACGAAGAACGCCCCGATTTCACGCTCAACAAGGAACGCACCGTCCACCACCACGCACGGGCGAAAGTAGTGAAATCTTGGCGGCAGATTTTCTGCGAGTTGGCGCAAGACGCAATGGTTCCACATTTGGAACAAATCGAGGTCGTGGTTCAGCCGTATGTCCTGAACGCTCGATACCGTCAAGACGTAGGGGCTTGTTTCCCTGTGGTCAAAGCCGCCATTGACGGAATTGTGGACGCAGGCGTGTTGATTGACGATAACGCCAACATAGTTACCAAACTGACGTTTTTAGCACCGCAGTTCGGACGGGACGCACTAGAAATTACCATTATTGAGGTATAGTGGGGTTATGGAAAATCTAGTCCCCACCGAAGTCGAGGCAGGTCACTGCTTATTTTGTCGTCTTCGGGCATTTTTTGTGTCTGGGGAGTGGTTCTGCGCCAACCAATGCAAGGTCGCTGAAGTGGTAAAAAGCGATTCTTCTGAAACCAACTAGACAGCCCGTTCCAAACCCGACTACACTCAACCGTGCGAAAGGAATACTCCAATGCCCAAAGACCCTATGACCCCGCTACCCACCCGCAAGACGATTGACGAGGACTACTCGCCCGAAGTCGCTTCACTGCTACAACACATTCAGGACGTATGCAAGCAAATGCGTGATAGCGAGAAGAAGGTCGTGGAGTTGGGAATTGACCGTCGCCAGACCGTCACCCGTCTCCGTGAACACGGAATTACTTGGCGCACGATTGCGGAGTGGGCTAACACCACCGAGCAAGCCTTGTTCAAACACCACAACCGAGGTAAGTAGGCAATTCCGCCTAGGTTATAAGAAATCTCTTGTAACCGCCCAAAATAACTAGATTCTGCCTCTCAACCGTGGTAAAGTATGGGTATGACTATGACTCTAGAGCAAACCACCGCTCACACACCAAATCCCATTCTCGTTTCCGCTATCCAAGCGATAGCCGCCCGTTGCGACGGTGCGTCGTCTAGCGACGGTCAAGGTTTCAACGGCACTGATTCGAAGTTTGGCAAGAAACTTGCCAGCACCCCGCCCGAAGTGTGGACACCAGCCCTTCAGCGCAAGGCGTGGACAATGCTTCACAAGTATCAGGGTCAGTTGTCTAAGAGCGGAATTGACTACACCGCCATTCCCGAACCACCGGAAGCCCGTGGTGCAGACGACATTCGTTGCATTGACGTTCGTGGTGGCAAGGTGCTGGTTTTCTTGCCCTACGGCGACATTGCCTATCCGAAGTCCGGCTTGGGTGCGATTTGGAATCGTGACCTTCGAGGCTGGCAAGTCAGCGTGGCGAAGTATGGCTCAGTCGTCACTTGGGCTGGTCGCTACAACATTCCAATCACTGAACGTGCAACGGCGATTCTCAACGAGGTAGACACGTCCGCTAATCCCGCCGAGCCAGCCGGTCACGCCTTCATCTTAGAGGGGTCAATCGCCCTTCGCTTCGACTACAACCCGAACATTGTGGACGCAGTTCGCACGATTCCCAATCGCCGTTGGGATAGCGCAAAAAAGTTGTGGATTGTCTCCAAGGAATGTGTGGGTTTTGTCCGCAAGATTGCCGAGGAATACAACATCACCCTCACCGACGAAGTGAAGGATTTGCCCGACGTTGATATGGGCAACGGCTCAGTCGTCAGCGTTCACGAACGTAACTTTGCGCTTTCATTCCCTTACGACGCTCAGACCATTTCGCTCGTTAGGCAAATGCCTGGTTCGTCGTGGAATCCGTCAAAGCGAGCGTGGCTTGTTCCAATCGAAGCCGCCGACGAAGTGCTGGCTTTTGTAACACTGCAAGAGGCTGTCGTCACCCCCGACGCAATGGCTCTTCTCCAAGAAGCCGCTGACGTTCGAGACATTATTGCCTCGTCGTCCGCCAGCGACGCTGAGTTGATTATTGAAGGGTTTGGTAAGCCCAACCTTCAACTGTTTCCCTACCAACGTGCGGGCGTTCGCTATGCAATGCGGGCTATGGGCTTTGAGTATGCCGACGGCAAGTTCACCAAGGTTCGTGAAGGTAATGAGGGCGTTCTGATTGGCGACGAAATGGGATTAGGCAAGACCCCGCAGGGCTTGGGCGTTCTCAAAGCGGCTAACGCTTTTCCCGCAGTCGTGGTCGTTCCCGCTTCGCTCAAAATAAATTGGAAGCGAGAGGCTGAGAGGTGGATTGACGGCGTTCGGGTCGCTGTGCTGTCGGGCACGTCCGGAAACCTCCCCGACGCTGACATCTACGTCGTGAACTACGACATTCTCGACCATTGGTATTCCAAGTTTGGCAACATCAGGGGCTTGGTCTTGGACGAGAGCCACTACATCAAAAACGGAAGCACGATTCGTGCCAAGGCGTGTATCTCGCTTTCCGAGAAAGTGACGGACGACGGCGTTCGTATCTGCCTATCGGGAACGGCAATCGTAAACCAACCCCTTGAACTAATGACGCAGTTGAAAGTGCTGAACCGCTTGGGCGATTTCGGTGGGTCGTCGCAATTCCGCAACGCCTACGGACGCTCAAACGCTCGCACCCTTGCCTCGCTCAATCGCAAACTCCGTGCGACCTGTTACGTTCGCCGTCGCAAGGCTGACGTGCTGACCGAGTTGCCCCCGAAGATGTGGTCTGAAGTTCTCGTTGAGGGCGACAAGAACATTATGAAGGAATACAAGAAGGCGGAAGCCGACATTGTGAAGTATCTCTCGGAAGAGGCTCTTCGCATTGCCCGTGAGTCCGGTGCGTCCGACAAGGAAGCGCAGAACGAAGCGTGGCAACGTGCCCTTCGTGCCCGTGGCGCAGAACACCTTGTTTCTATTTCGACGTTAAAGCAACTCGCAGCCAAGGCGAAGATGAAGGCGGCTGAGCAATGGATTCGGGATTTTCTTGCTCAGGACAAAAAGTTGGTTGTCTTTGGTTGGCACACGGAAGTCGTGGATATGGTTGCCGATAACTTTGCGGGCAATTGCAAGATTCAGGGTGGCGTGTCTATGAAGAAGCGTCAGGAAGCCGTGGACGCATTTCAACAGTCAGACGACCAGAAGGTAATCGCCTGCCAAATCAAGGCGGCTGGCGTTGGTCTGACCCTGACTGCAGCGAGCGACGTGCTGTTTATCGAGCAAGGTTGGACTCCCGCCGATATGGAACAAGCGGTAGACCGTTGCCACCGTATCGGTCAGACAGACTCCGTGACGGGTTGGCTAATGCTCACGCAGAACACGATTGACGAAGACATTGCGGCTCTTATCGAGCGCAAGCGGGGAATCGTGAACCGTGCCATTGACGGCTCGGACGACGACGAGCAAGAAGACAACTCATTGTTGGGCGACCTTCTTGTTGCGCTTGCTCAGCGAGGAATGGCGCAATAAACGAAAAACCCCCACTTTGCAGTGGGGGTAAATCGTTAAACCTTTGCAGTGTCGGATTGCTTCAGTTTGATTACAACGCCAGACTTTCCAGCGAAGACCGTGTTATTTGACGGCGAGAAGAACAATAACAGGGTTGCTAGAGTGATGTGACGAATTTGGGGAGTTAGTTCAGTTGGTAGAACACCTGCTTTGCAAGCAGGGGGTCAAGGGTTCGAGTCCCTTACTCTCCACAATTGGATTTCAAAAATCGTTCTGTATCCTTGGGGGTATGAAAACGCCATTCTCTATCGACAGTCTTTTGTCGCACGTCGCCAAGGGTGGCGAGGGGTCTGGTGTCAAGGGGCACACCACGGCTCAACCTGAGCGTCAATCCGACCCAGCCCGTAATCAAGTTTCCGAAGACCGTTATCAGTCCACCCGTGAGGAAATGCCTCAACCGAAAACGGAGGCAAAGCCCAAGCCTGCCCCCGCTAGTAGAAACGGACTTAAAGCACCGAAGACCAATCCGAATTCCAAAACTCCCGCTAATCGCAAGCAACCGGAACACGGCCCACACACAACGGCTGGTAAAACGCCCGAAGAAATAAAGGAAATGGCTTCCAATATCGCCCGTGCATTGAGGCGTGGTCGTGACCCCGAAATTACACGCACGTCATTTCCCGACATTATCAAAGCAATGGCGCACCTCGGCGGAAAGTCACCGCTCGACATTACCGAACTGCGTCTTATGGGCACATATCTCATTGGACACAATGGCAAGGGCTTTGCCCGAATCAAAATGCCACAAATTGAATCAAACGAGCGTCCTGAGTTTTTGAAATGGCTGGGCGACAAGCACGGCATTACTTTCACTAAAAAAGAAGTGAACCCCGAAGACCTAAAGCCTATTCAGAAAGAAATCAACGGGCGTAAGGCTGGTGGAATTTTGGAATCGTATTTGAAGAAGGGTGGCTACCCCGACGACCAGCGAATCCTTGTCACCTCGGACGGTCACGTTCTCGACGGACACCACAATTGGGCTGCGGCTATCGCAATGCACATTTTGAACCCCTCAATGCGTCTGCCGGTCTACGAAATCAACACGACGTGGGATAACGCCGTGAAGTTGGGCTTGACGTGGGACAAGGAGAAGGGCGTGAAACTGCAGGAAATCACAACCGTTCCGCAAGACACCAAAAAGTCCTTTTTTACCGACGACCTTCTTCGTTCATTATCCAATTACCCCCGTCGCTAAGGCGATACACTGAACAAGCCTTACGGGGGTGGTGTAATTGGCAACACAGCAGATTTTGGCTCTGCCATTCAGGGTTCGAGTCCTTGCCCCCGTGCTAATAAATAACTTGCAGTTGGTACTCAACCCTGATACACTGTTATCGGCACGGCAGCGGGGCAAACAGACACGCAATAGGTTCCTCCTATCTCGTTGTCGTGCCACCCCTCTTTTTTATCTAAGGGGGGTAGCCTTGCTGTATGGCTATCAACGTTCGGGCGGAAAAAGTCGCCATTGACTCAATCAAGCCCCACCCCTCAAACCCCCGTATGGGCGACGTGGCGGCGATTGCCGAATCACTCACCGTCAATGGGCAATACTCACCCGTGGTTGTGTGGAACGACATAATCATTGCCGGAACGCACACTTGGAAGGCGGCAAAGTCGTTGGGCTGGAAGGAAGTCGCCATTACTCGCTACGAAGGCTCGGAAAGTGACGCTCTGCGGGTACTTATTACCGACAACCGCACTTCGGACATTGCCACCTACAACAACCAATACCTGATTGACCTTTTGCGGGAACTGCCCGACCTCGAAGGAACTGGCTACGACCCGTCAATACTGGAAGAATTGGAATCTGAGTCCGAATCGTCCGGCGGAGGCGTTTCCCAGCCCAAAAACGAAACCGACGAAATCGAGAACCTCAATGTTCCAATTCGCATTGGGGCGTGGCGGGCGCAACTCGACCACGAACTCCACGAAATCTGGTTGAACTCCATTATCGAGGTTGTGGGGGACAAAAAAGCCGCCATCAACAAGGAACTGCGGGCACGACTTGACGTTCCCAAGGAACCTCGCCCGCCAAAGCCCAAGGAAGCCAAGGAAGCAAAGACCTCTAAACCCGCTGAATACACGCTGGAAGCCACAGAACTTGTCCCCCTCTCGGAACTACGCCGATACCACAAGAACCCCCGTGAGGGCGATATAGGGGCTGTGAGCGAGTCTTTGCGGGTTTTGGGGCAGTATCGCCCCGTAGTTGTAAACCGACGCACCAACGAGATTTTGAAGGGCAACCATACCGCCGCCGCCGCCTCAGCCCTTGGGTGGACAGAAATTGCTGTGGTTTGGGTGGACGTGGACGAAGTGGCGGCTGCCAAAATTGTTCTAGCGGATAACCGCACGGCGGACAAAGCAACCTACGACAACGACCTACTCGGTAGCGTTCTAAAGAGCCTTGATTCGCTGGAGGGCACGGGCTTTGACGACGAAGATTTCACTGAGGTTTTGGAAGGTCGTGAATCCACGCCCAAGCAACCAAAGGTAAAATTCAAGGTGGGCGATTACGGTTTTTCCGCCCCAGAGAGCATTTACGAAGAGTGGGTCGAGGGTGTCGAAATGCCCAACGAAGCCCTGCACCGTCTCGGTATCCCAATTACTGCGGTTGTAGCGGAATAACAACGACGTAATTACAACACGCAGTCACCAACCGTGGTAGTGTGGCAAAATGGTTTCCAAGCCCTTCAGTCCTTCGCTGTATGAGGCTGATGACGGGGCAAAGCACCAAGTGATTGCGTGGCTCGAAGTCAAAGGCTACGAAGCGTGGGTAAATCCCGACGATTACGGCATTGACCTACTCGGAACCCGTGGTGGTAAAACGTTTGGCTGGGAAGTCGAAGTCAAGCACAGTTGGAAGGGAAATACATTTCCGTACTCTGCCGTTCACTTTGCCGCCCGAAAACTGAAGTTTGCCTTGCCAAACCATCATTTTCTTATGCTCAATGACGAGCGAACCCGTTTTCTTGCGGTGCGGGGAGAAGATTTCACTACCGCCAAGATTGTGAAGAAGCGCACAATCTACACAAGCGAAGAAGATTTTGTGGAGATTCCCCTGTCGCTCTGTCGTTTTGCAACACTCGACTTGAAATAATCAAAGGGTATTCTGTAAGCCGTGGGCACATTTGTTATTGACCTAACTGAAGAAGAATACACATTTCTCGAAACGGCGGCGAAGGAAACAAACGTCAGCGTGGAAGAATACGCTTCTGGGGCTGTCTCTGCTTTTATTCGAACGTGGGTGGCAAAATACGCCAAGACGTGCGTAAACTGCGGTGGTTGTGTCGTTATGCCAAAGGGCGTTTGGAAGCACCTTCGCACCAACGCTCAACATTGTGATTTGGACGACCCAGATTCGTTGTCCGCCACCGTTGGTGAATAATTTTTTTACCACCCAACCCTGTTACCATTTGGAAATGGCTACGGCGCAGGAACTAGGCGGTTTTTACCCGCAAATGAAATATGTTCTGCTTTTGGCGGCGCAAAGCCCTGACCCCTCGACGCAAAATGCGGCTTGTTTGACTTACGGCGGCAACGATTTGTTCGCTTTGGCGGTGAACGATTTTCCAAATGACGTAGTGAAATCTTCCGAGCGGTGGCAACGCCCAACCAAGTATCACTTTGTCGAACACGCCGAGCGCAATGTGATTTATCAAGCCGCCCGAAACGGTCTTGTTACCCGTGGGGCGACAATGGTGGCGGTTTGGGCTTCGTGCCACGACTGCGCCCGTGCAATTATTCAAGCGGGCATTACAACCGTGGTGCGCTACAATTCGCCACACCACAACTCGCATTGGGACGACAGTATCGAGTCCGCCGAGCAAATGTTTGCAGAAACAAATATCAGGGTCATCACCCTCGACCAGCCGATTGACGATATTCCGCCGATTCTCCGCAACGGGGAATTATGGACACCAAGCGTATGAAACTGTGGTCGTGGATTTTGAGCATTATGGGTTTGACGGGAACCTACCTGACGGGCAAACGTTATTGGTGGGCGTGGGTCGTAATGTCGTTTTACAACGTGACGTGGATTGTTTACTCCGTGATAAGTAAACAATACGGATTTTTGCTTGCGTCTTGCGTTTATCAAGTTATATACTTTCGCAACGCAGTCGAATGGCGAAAGGACGGTCGTGGGCAAAAAATTAAATGAAGCAGTCGAGGTTCTCTCAAACGAAGCACGTCACCACACCAAGTTGGCGTTAGCCAAGCAGAGTGACTATGAAAACGGCTTTGCTCAGGGTTTTGCCGAAGCCCTGCTTATCGCTTACAACATTCAACAAAGGGAGAACTAATGTCGCACACCGCTATCGTCGTGCTTTCCTCATTCATTTCTAGCACCACTGGGTTTATTGCTGGATTTTGGGCTAGGGGCAAATAACACTTGACCACAAATCATCAACTCTGGTAGAGTGGGTGCAACCAATCAGGGGGGGGCTATGGACTCGTTTATTATTTTGTTTGTTGCCATTGTGACAATTGGCTCGTTTATTGACTCGCTCGTTCAGCCCAGCACGGCTTACGCCAAGGCTGGTAAGAGCAAGGCTCTGTGGGCGATTCTGATTTTCCTCTTCGGCATTTTCGCAGCGGTTTTTTATCTTGTTGCGATTCGACCCGTGGTTGTCGCCGCCAAGTAATGTCCATTCACATCGACGTTCGAGTAAACGACCTTCCAATCAAGTCTTTGCACATTGGGCGGGAATCGGGTGGCACGGACGCAGACGACCTCAACACCTACGTCATAATGGAAACCGCTTTCGGGGATACCCCGTTCTGGGACTACACGACACGCTTTCAGCACCGCTACGGAGATGGCGTAGACGTTTGTATCCGTAAGGGGCTAGAGGCTCTCGCTGAGAAACCCGCACCGTGAACACGGCAGCGTTGGTTGTTGCTGTGTTGGCGGGTTTGCTCTGCATTATGGCGGGCTGGCAGTTTGGCAGATGACCGAGCGAACCGCCTCCCCTCCTGATTGCCCGCACGGTTGGAGTGAGGATTATTGCCCACACTGCGTCCGTGAAGCCAAAATGAAGGTTCGAATCAAAGAGTTGGTGGACGGTGTGGAAAGGGCACTAATGACCGCAAAGTTCTTCGAACACGAATCCGTCGTAGAAATTTTGTATCCGTTGATTTACGAAGACCCCAAATGAATGTTTCCGATTGGGTGGGGGGTTTGCCAGCGACCTTTACCCCCTTGGAACCGCTTACAATGGCGACCCTAAAAGAGTTGCGGTAAACGCCAATTTGCTAACCCCAATTTCGGTATTGTTGGCAACACTGAAGGAGAAAAAGTGAAAGACTTTGTAAATCACCCCGCACATTACACAAGCGACCCGTCGGGGATTGAATGTATCGAAGTGACCCGTCACCGGAATTTCAACATTGGAAACGCAATCAAGTATTTGTGGCGAGCCGGTATCAAGGACGACCAAAGGCACATTGAGGACTTGAAAAAGGCAATCTTCTACATCAACGACGAAATCAACCGCTTAGAGAAGGCTCGCAACCGCTAATGCAGGACGTTCGCTCAATCCGAGCCGCCCAGAACCGTAACGAGTATCGGTTGGCTCGGTGAAGTTGATTTACCCCCACGACCTTGTGGATTCCCGCCCGCCCGAATGGGTGGATAGTGAAATCCCGTATCGAGGCAAGTGTCGAGGCTGTGGTGGACAGGACTCACGACACAGGACAATTGAGGCAATTCGTCGGCTTGTGACCAAGGGTGAAGACCCCGCAGACGTGGCGAAGAAGTATCACGTCACCTCAGAGTTAGTGATTCGGATTTGCAGTGAATAAGCCTCAGTATCCAGACCCGTCGCTCATTGCCTCGATTCAACACGAAGCCGAGAAGTTGGGCTACCTCATCGCACAAGTCGAGGAAATGTTCGAGAACCACGCCAAGTATGACCGTCACCAAGTGACCGTGAATCACGCTCTACGGGCGGGCGAGATTACGAAGAAATGGCTGGCGGGCGAAATGACCGACGAAGAAATGGCGGTGGCTTCAGCCGTCCTCTCACAGACCACCAGCGACGCTTACGACGTAATCAAAGCCAACTACCAGCACAACATCAACCGCCTGAACCAAATGGTGCAGGACGGCGTAAAGAATGGAAAGGGGCAACAGGACGAACTCAACGCCACGTTGGACAGGATTCTTCAGGACGAGTAACTATCAACCGCTGTGTCGCAGGTGGGGTGTATTGTTTAGGGTATGAGCAACAACCCATTCTCAACTGACGCACTGCTACCGAACGCCAGCACCTACCCCGTCGTCAAAGGCGGGCCGGGCAGTGGTCGCCACAAGGAAGACTTCAGAATTGAAGCAAACAGCGAGTTGTCTCGCTACCGTCAAGCAATTGGTCGCAAGATGCCCATACCGGCAGTTCAAACCGTCAAGGAAAACAACGGCAATGTGGAGTATTACGAGTTTTCAAGCAACGAGCGCAGGGGCTACCTTGACCCCAACAAGGACGAAAACTACGACGCATACACTATGTATCCCGCCGGAGACGTGGAGGTCGATGACTACGAAGTTTTCTTAGACGACGAGCGCACAGCACGGGTGGACTACAAGTTTTCTTTGCCCGACAAAATCAACAGCATTATGACCGACCTTGCCAATGACGGAAAATACGAAACCAAAGGTGCTTATGCGGTTCGAGCCGAGTCGTTGATTAAGGGTTTTACCAACTTTTCTTTTTCTCAATCGGGCAAGGAAGAAGACGCACCAAAGGAACTTACCCCTAACAGTTGGGTCTTCGGAGACAACACCAAGGGCGAGCGAGTTCCAATCTGCACGGCTGGACAAGCGTTGCACTTTGCTTACACGGGCGGCGGAAAAGGCTACTCTGACTCTTGGATTGAAGGAAGGGCAACAGATTACGCAGAAGAGAGTCGAGAAGACGACAACTTTAGGGAACCCGACGATTACGACGATTACGACTACGACTACTAAATGCAACTGTGGTCGTGGGTTCTAGAGGGAATCGGTGTCTGCGGTTCGTTTCTAATTGGACGTAAGTATTGGTGGAGTTGGCTAGTTGTATTATTCAATTTGTGCTTGTGGCTTATCTACGGAGTCGTTAGCCACCAATACGGCTTTGATTTTTTCGGACTCTTCTACGGTATTGTTTACTCCCGCAACTTGGTGAAGTGGTTTCGTGACCGAAAGAACAAATAATTCGCTTGCCTGTTTCACCGAGTGCCCGCATTGTGGTTCTGAACTCACCCCCGAACACGCCCACTTCAAGTGTCGCAAGTGTGGGTGGCGGGATTCTTGCTGCGACTAAATTCAAAATCGCTGGTGTAATCTAGGGGCTATGAAGACCCCGTTCTCAACCTCAGAACTGTTGCGCCCGTTGAGCAACTACCCCGTTGCTAAAGGTGGGCCTGGTTCGGGTCGTCACCCTGAGGGGACAGGTCGTTACCCCGCCGGAGTGAACACCAACGGCAAAATCACTGACCGTGAAGAAATGGTGCGTATAGACACCGACATTGCCGAGAAGTATTACAAGTTTCAGGGAACGGTTGCAGACAAAATGGTTGCCGAGGAACGTGCCGCTATGTATGCAAAGCAAGGCGTAGAAGTAAAGAAGGAGGGCTACGGCAAGCAACAACGGACTGTCTACACCACCGTCACGGGCGAGCAAATGGTGAACCCAAAGGCGTTCCAACTTATCGAAGCACGGCTCGCTGGCAAGTTTGGTGAGTTTCCCGAAAAGAATCAGTATGGGTCGCCTCGCAACTACAAAGAAGATTTTGATAAATCTATGGCGGAACTTGAAAAGACCAAGGAAGCCCGTGACACCGCCCGTGCCGTTTATGAGGAAGCCGACTCCCACTATGAGGGTTGGAACCGATACTTTGGAGTTCAAGACGGTCACATTCACTCGTCAATGGAGTGCCATTCTTGCAATAACGGCATAACCCCTACTTCTTTTGTATGGTTGCCTCGTTTTTCTGGTTTGACCGAAGAAGAAGCCGTTGCCCAAGGTGGCTCAACGCTTTGCACCCACTGTTTCCCCACCGCACCCGTCGAATGGACGAGCGACACCTTCAGCACCGCACGGGTCGCTGGCGATTTGCACATCAGGGCTGATTTTGCCGGACAAGACATTTCCGGCAAGGATTTCACCGAACAACGTGGCAAGGAGAGCGACTTCAGCGGCGCAAAACTTATTGGCACTAATTTCACTAAGGCGTATGTCCCATTGGGTAGTTTCCGAGGCGCAGACCTTACCGACGCAAACTTGACGAAGGTAAACGCCGAACAAGCCAATTTTTCCAACGCAACTTTGGTCAATGCCAATTTGTCGGGGGCAAAGTTGGAGGGGGCAAACTTCCAAGACGCTGACCTCTCCGGTGCGAACCTTGCACGAATGAAGCCTTTTAGGGCTTCGTTTGACGGGGCGAATCTTCAAGGGGTGCGAACCGCCGCTTCCGCTAAGGGAATTGGTGGAACCGACATAAGGAACACCACCTTTGAAAGTGCCGATTTGCGAAATGCCGACTTGCGTGGTTTTGAGGCAAACTCCTACGGAATGAAACTACCGTCGTTCGCTATGGCTGACCTAAGTGGCTCAACATTTGCCGACCCCAAGGTAAATGACAAGGGCTTCACGGCAGATTATCGTGGTGAGTTGAAGGCAGACTTCTCTGGTGCAAATCTTTCCAATGTGAACTTCGCTGGTCGTGAGATTGGTGGCAAATTCATTGACGCTAACCTCACCAATGCCAACTTTGCAAAAGTAAAACTTGACGGTAGACGTGACCAAGCAGAAACAATCTTCAACGGTGCTGACCTTGCATTTGCCAACATTGAAGGTGCAAACCTTGTCGGTGCTGACTTCACGGGTGCTAGGAACTTGGACAAGATTCAGGGTGAGCCAGCACGACAGATTTCTAGAGAACCGATTGACCGTGAATTTATGCGGACAGCACGGGACTCCGAGTGGACAAACGACGCTAACTTCAATATCGTCATTGGTGACTACCTGCTTCCCGAAGGATACGGTTGGTCGTCTGACAAGGGCATTTTCAAGACCACCTCGGCGTAAGTGAGGGTTAATGCGTCCTGTTTCCAAAGGTGGAGTCGGTAGTGGTGTAAAAGGGCACGAAACCGCCCAGCCCGCTCGTCAATCAGACAAAGAGCGCAAGAACTCACAACAAATGGCAGAGGCACTACGCCACGCCCAAGAAGAAATCGAAGCCGGACACCGATTCCGTGCTGACCGATACAAGATTCAGTCGTTCGTAAATTTTTTTCAGATGTTGGGTGAAGAGGAAAAACGGGAGAAAGAGGAAAAACGGGTCAAAAAGGGCGGGCCTGGTTCCGGCAGACACCCCGAATCAGGCAGTCTCCCCGACGGTTGTTCGTGGGAAACGCCGAAGGATTGGAAATTTGTTGGCAGTGACCGAGTGCTGAATGGCTCGACGGGCGAACCAACCGACAATTACATACTCAACTACTTGACCAGCAAGGACAACGCAGTTCAAGTGGAGTGGTCGAAGGATTCAGAGGGCAATTCCGAGGCGTGGAGTCCGTCTGACCAAGAAAGTAGTGAAATCGTCAGTGCGCTCGACCAACTGAACCCAGAGGGCGGAATACAACTGTTTTTTTCTAATAGCAACTTTGGTGGTAGAACGGCAGTCGCCTATTACGAGAACAACCTCGGAATGGCGGCGGGAACTCGCCCCGATTCTGGCTATCAGCACCAGATTTTGATTCCCGACAAGGGTATCTACAAGGGCGTAGTCCGACACGACATTGAAACGGCTATGGGGGGCGAACAACCCGACCATTTTTCCCCGTTTAGTAGCACCCGTGAGTATGACTATACCCACTACCAAGTCGGCGGTATTAGCACCAACTCAGCCGAAGTCGCCTTCAACACGATTGCCCACGAACTCGGACACTACGCCTTCGAGCGGGATATGGAAATTTCTTACAGCGACAAAGCGCAGGACGGACGAGACGAAGGATTCCATTGGGACACAAAGAACCTCGACAAGTTGGTTCCCGTGCTTAGTGGAATGGCAGAACTCGCCATTGAGGGCAACGAGTTTTGGAACCGTCAGGAATACCTGACGGAAGAAGAACGGGATTCGTATTACGAAATGACGTCGGAGGCGTATTGGAAGGAACGATTCAGTGAAATTCAATACACCGAGCGCAACCATTTTGGCAAGGGCGTATGGGATTACACGGGCGGATTTAACCAAATCGAACGCCAAATGCTTCAAGAAGCGGGTATGACTGAATACGGCTCAAAAAACCCCGCCGAGTTCGTGGCAGAGACTTACGCTATGGCAACGAACCGTGCCATTATGACCTCCGACACGCCCCCGCCCGTCGTGGACTTGATGAAGGAGAATTTCCCCCGCTGGAACGTCATCGCCCCTATTTCCAAAGGCGGGCCTGGTTCCGGTCGGCACAAGGGGTCAAGTAGGTCAAACGAAACTGACCTAAATGCTCGATTGGAAAGTGCCAACCAGAAGTTGCGAGCCAAAGCAGGACGGAACGCCCTCCAATACACGGCTACTGCTAGAGAAGAAAATCAAAAGAATGGGTTAGAGGCACTTTCCGAACTCGGCTACAGGTCGCTAGAGGACTACCAAAAAGAAGCGGCTAAGGCAATCAAGACTTTTGTTGCCGAGAACCCCGTCTCTATCCGAGTTCCCGAAAAAAACCTTGACCAAATACTCCAAAGCGGAAAAATCCTCAATGGCTACGAATCTAAAACTTCGGAACGCAAATATTGGGGCAAAAAAGGTGAATACCAAAGATATTCAGCCGAAAATGTCCTCTTCGGTTTGAAGGGTGAGCCTGATAGTAAGCACCCCGTCTATGGATACATAGACCACAAGGGAAGCGAAGCCGACCCCACTATGTATGGCGGAGTGAAGTTTGTTCTCAAAGATTCCGTCAAGAACAGAACAACCGTCACCATTGGAGACAGCCTCGATATGTACGGTGCTCACAAAACAACCGACAAGATTCTAGGGCGGACGAATCACCCCTTGTCCGCCACCGACCCACAACCGTCAGGTTTTGTCTCGCCTCGAATGTTTCATAACTACGGAATGGCAAGTCGTATATACAACGACGCAATCGCCACGTTGAAAGAGATAGAAAACGGTTCCGCCAAGTTGGACACCTACGTCGAGGCGCAGATTCACGGTGGCGTATCCCTAAAGGACATAGAGCGAGTGGAGTTTGACGGTGAGCCAACACCAGCGCAGGTAAAGGCATTGACCAAACTTGGCATATCGTTCACCACGCCTTCTTCTAAAGTCACCAAGGGCGGGCCGGGCAGTGGTCGGCACAAGGAGAGCGACCTTACCCAAGCCGAGCAACAAGCCATTGAAGCGTGGACAGAAAATTGCGACGGGTGGGGCTCCCCTAGTCGGGAGGAATTGGAAGAAATTGCCAAGCGAGCCAACAAAGAAGCCCCCGAACTGTGGCGTGGGATTAACGTAGACGTCGAGGACTACCCCAAGTTAATAAAGTCGCTACAAGTAGGCGAAACCGTCAAGTTGCCGTTTTCGAGTTGGTCACGCAAGAAGTTGGTGGGCGAACAATTCGCTTCCGATAACAGCCCTATGGGAAACCGAGGCGACAATTACATCGTTTTCCACATTCCACAAGGCGCACGGGGCGTAAACGCCGAACCCTACGCAATAGAGGATTTTAAATACCAAGCGGAGTGGCTAATTCCCGAATCTTCGTTCAAGGTCGTCAGCGTCACCAAAGACGTTCCCTACGCACCCCTCTCCGAAGACCCCACTATGCCAGAATGGACAAATTACAATCGCCGTTTGAACAATTACGTTCTTGTAGAATTGGAACCGCTATGACCATTGACCTAACGAAGATTCTTCGAGAGTCAATGCCGACGTTTTCCGAGGCTCGTCTGGGCAGGATTGTAAAAGGCGGGCCGGGCAGTGGCAGGCACACTGAAATCCACCCAGCGTTCCCCTTTGGAAAAGAGGGTTCGCTTGAAGGCGCAAAAGCCACCCCAGAGCAAGTAGCCAAAGTTTTGGAAACCAAAGAGGCTCACGAAGAACTGAACCGACTTATCACGGGTAGCACCGAGATTCGCAACACACCCGTTTTTGGCGGTTGCCTAATGACCGCACAAGCACTCAACATCATTTTTCCAAACGCCGTAATGAAGGCAAGCATTACGACCTCACTCTCTCACATTGAGAGTGCCACCGAGCGAGGGGGAACGCCACAAGTAGACCATTTTGTCCTCTCCATAGACGAAGACAAGTATCTAGACGCACGGGGCGTTATTACCGAGCCTCACGCCCTTGACCTCATCACCAGCATTAACTTTGGTGAAGAGCCAAAGCCGATGAACAACGGTTTATTCTTCAACCACCTAGTAGACGCAACCCCCGCCATTATCAAAGACGCTAAGGGCTATATGAGTTCCCCAGAGGGCGCACCAGAGAAGTTCGCCCAATACATTCTCGACCACATTGTTTCCAAAGGCGGGCAAGGCAGTGGGCGACACAAGGAGAGCGATTATTCCCAAGCCATTCGTTATTTTTCCACCAACGGCGGAAAGGTTGTTCTGGCAACGGACAAGACCCAATACACCAACGACCTAAAGGCGTTTCTCTCCGCCCACCCCGATTCCGACGGTGCAACTATGGCACTAGAGGCTTTGGGCAACGCTTACGCCTTTGTAGCCACCTCTAACGGCAAGGCAGTTGGCGCATTGGGCTTTCGCCCCTATGCCAACACGGTGAGTTGCTCATTTTTTGGCACAACGGGCGAAGTTCGAGGCGCAGGTGCGTCGTTGGCACAAGCATTATTCCAATACGCCAGCGACAACGGATTTTCAATACGCCTTGAACCTTCTGGCGAAGGCGAAGATTTCTGGGGCGACCTTGGTAAAAAGGATTTCGACGGTTGGTTGATGACTGATGAAGACGGATATCTAGATTGGAACCCCGCCGAAGTCAAAGCAGTTGCGAGTGAAGTTTTTTCACCCGTTTCCAAGGGTGGGCCCGGTAGTGGGCGATACCCAAAAGGAAGTAAGTGGACAACGGTAGGTAGAATCACGCCCGAAGTAGCGGAGTTCATCACCACCAACGCCAACAAGTTCTACAAGGCTGGCGGAACAATCATCAAAGTCAAATCAGGCGCAACCAAACTCCCCAACGGCAAATCCCTTGATGAAGCCCGTAGTGAAATCCACCAAAAGGCTGTGGAACTCGCCAACGTGAAGCGACTGACCCCCGAACGCAAACGGCTTATCGAGGGCTACCAAATGATGAGACGCAATTTAGCAATGCTCAACAAGGAAAACAACCGTGAGGCGTATATCGCCCTAGACAAAGACGGCAATATCGTTGGCGTAATGGGGGCAATCCAACACCGCACGGGCAAAGATTGGAAAATCACGGAGTTAGGCTCAACTAACGAAATTTCTGGCACTGCAACGGCTTTGGAACACTACATAGCCACCGTCGCAGGGCAAACCAACCTAGAGAGTGTCTCTACGGCAGACGCAACCAACTACCACACGGCTATTGGCAGAACTCTCGCACCCATTATCCACCCCTTCGACAAAACCCCTACAGGCTCGTTCACCTCCACTTGGACGCTCGAAGAAATGCAAGCAATCGCCCAACTCCCCATAGGCAAGAACTACCTAAACGTCGAAAAGGGCGGGCCTGGGTCTGGGCGGCACAAAGAAGGGTGGACAAGCCAAATTTCCACCGCTGACCTCAACAACGCCCGTCTCTACGACGCAGTAACCAAGATTCTTCCCCACAAGCAGGAAGACGTTAGCGACGACCCCCTGAACAACAAGGAAAACGCCCAATTTGCCAAAGCCAAGGTAGCCAAAGACATTTCAGACCGTATGGGCGACAAGTTCGACAAGCAACTTTTCTCAATGGCTCGAATCATCTCGATTGGAACCGCCCCGCTTCGCAATTGGGAGAAGGCATTAACCGCCGACAACAACTTTATGGTGCAAACAGATGTCCAAGGCGTAATGGGGGCAGTGGAGACGGAGATTCAGTTTTTCGGTAAAACCGGCGACCAATTCAACACTTGGTATTTCCAAGACCTCAAAGACAAAGGCGCACAATTCTTCAAGGGGGACGACCCCGAACTGCGTTCGCTCATTCGCCAAGCAGCCATTTCCAAACTTGTCAATCTGTGGGCAGTTTCTTCCAACGGCATAGGAACGACCTCTACGTTCAAAATCAAGTCCCTTGCCATTCAAGAAGCCGCCAAAGAACAGTTCGGGCTTGGACGAACCCTCGATTGGGACATAACGCCCAAACAACAAGAACAACTGAACAAGGAAACCGCCAAGAACGGCGACCTCTACAAAGCATTTTTGCAGGCGCAATACGACAACACCCAACAATTTCTCAACGACCACGGAATTACCAACCTCCCGCTGTATCGAGGACTGTATAACGCCCAAACCGAGTGGCAGAAGCAAGGGGGAGAGGTAACAATCAACATTCGACCACTCTCGTCATTTGCAACCACCCGTCAATCCGCCGAAAGTTTTGCCGGTGGGCTGACCTCCAAAGACCGCAAACACCTAGACGGCAACATCATTTCCGCCACCGTCCCCGCAGACCGCATTTTTTCACTACCCCTCACAGGTGTCGGCTGTCTGAAGGAACGAGAAGTAGTTATTTTGGGTGGCGAAGAGAAGTTCAACAACCAAATCGTCTCGAACTGAATTGGAACCAAATACCTATGAACCGCTTTAGCACCGACGCACTTTTACTCCCCTTTACCAAAGGTGGGGAAGGTTCAGGAAGATACCCCAAAGGCTCTAAGCAGTTCACAGGCTCGATTACTCCCCTAACAGACGAAGAAGCAATCCGAGACGCTCAATCAAGCGTTCTTGACCAAGCCAAGGCGCAAGGCATAGACATACTCCCCAAGGGAGAACCAACCGACCCCAGCCAGCACGAACTATGGCTCGGATACCGTATGACCTACGCCGCCCTATCCCTCTTTGAGAAGGAAGAATACGAACACCCAGACGCCCCCGTATCCATTCTGGTAGCCAAGGATACGGAAGGCAAGACTGTCGGCGCAACGATGATTCAACCCCGACTAAAGGAACTCTACATTCATTACATCGGCTCAACCCACACCACAAGCGGAGTAGGCAAGGCTTTACTAGGCGAAGTAGCCAAGGTCGCCTCTAGCCAGAACCTCGGCATTGCGTTCGAACCAGAACTCACATCGGTAGGATTCTGGGAACACGAAGGCTTTGAGCAAACCAGTTGGAATCGTTACGCCGAAATGCCCATATACACAATGCCAGCCAACCAAGTTCATACACTTATCCAATGACCCCCGAAGAAGAACTCGAATACGCCGAAATCTTCGTAATGATGTGGGCACTAGGAGAGCGCATAGACCGTATGAAGGCAACCCTCGATTCCCTCAACCTACAGATAGACGACCTCTAAACCCCCTGATAGCCTTTAGATATGGCAAAGAACACTAAGGGCGGGCGACCCTCAATTCTCAACGAGGAAATGGCAAACGCCATTATTGACCTCCTGAAGCGTGGCAATTACCTAGCCACCGCAGCCGCCTACGTCGGGATTACACCAGCCTCCATTACGGCGTGGGTTCGCAAGGGAAACACACTTTCTTTCGAGGCAGAAGACCGTGAATTGGACGAAACCGAACAACTGTTCGTTTGGTTTGCCGTGGAAGTAGAAAAGGCACGGGCTTGGGCAGAAATCAAGTCCGTCGAGAAGATTCGACAAGCCGCTAACGAGACGTGGCAAGCCGCTGCGTGGTATCTAGAGCGCACAAACCCCCGTGATTGGGGTCGAGTATCTCGCACCGAGATTACGGGCGCAGACGGCGGAGCAATTGAAATTGACGCTTCCAGCGTGAACCGCAAGATTGAAGCCCTACTCAGCGAGCGAGCGATTCTGCCGTCGGGATACAACGTCATTGAGGCGGAGGTGGTCGAGCCAGATTCCACGCTTGAATTGGAAACGCCGAATACGGACGACGTAATGAGCAAACTTGATTCCCTGATAGAGCAAGCACCCGCTCAGAGGAAGCGTCTCAGCGACTAACACTTATTGACGTATGAGCAAACCGTCGTAGTGTTGTCCCACTAGGGTTCCTCCTTTCTCTGGTGCGACAAGTCCCCGTTTCGGCGGGGGCTTTGTTGTATCTATCCACCACTTGTTACTCAACTGTGGTACACTCGTAGTAGAAGTGTCTAACCATAGGAGGAACCAATGAACACGCAAGAAGAATCACAGGCAAAGTTGCGCCACCCGTCCAACCTCGCAAGGCTTGAAGAAGCCCTAGCCAGCGAAGTCGAATTCATTGAGTCAATCGGCGGAATGGCTGTCTTTGTAAGCGGGCTATTCCCCGAACACAAAGACGGCACTAATGACAAGTAAAGTCGCCAACAACGAACTACGCAGACTTCTCAAAGCCATACGCAAATACGGCTTAGAGACGAGATTCAACGGGGCGCACTACATAGTGAGCGCACCCCTGAAGACCGTCATCATCAGTCAGAAGTATGGCTACATCAAGCCACGCCTAAAGGACTTAGCCGAGGCTGGCGTAGACGTAGAGCGTCTTCAACTGCTTATGTAGCCAATCCCCCACCCTCCAAGGGTAGAGGGGCACACAACCACACACACAGGGCACAGGGCATAGCGGGAGGGGTAGCCACTACTCCACCCCATACCGCCCAAGGTATAGAACCAAGTGATACAGCAATCCCCTAGGGGTAGTGAAACAACTAGCCCACCCATAGGACAAGACCCCCCCTACCCATAGGGCTTGATAGGACAAGTGCTATCAGAGTGCAGGACAACGACAGCCCAGAGCCACAGGCGCACAGGGACAGGTACACAGACATAGCCACCACCCCCCCCCCTAGTTTTATTTCACTACC
>Ga0209084_1000049_pt1 | contig 113987 bp, 175 predicted proteins | sample C_130820_MF_Meta_FD_187309 | JGI IMG/M metagenome (GOLD analysis project Ga0209084, IMG submission 187309) | Freshwater microbial communities from Lake Croche, Canada to study carbon cycling - C_130820_MF_MetaG (SPAdes) (version 2) | ecosystem: Environmental > Aquatic > Freshwater > Lake... | reverse complement strand
GGATTTGTCAATAGCTTTCGTAAAGGCATATTTTGGCCCATATGTCAATAGATTTGTCGACATTTCATATGAAAGATTTTGGCCAATAATGCCATATTGTGATCAGATAATTATATATTCTATATCTATTTGTCGACATTTATATTCATATCCAGGGGATTTTTAATCATTATCGTAAAGCGAATTTATTGCCCTCAAGCTCACATTTTATCCACAAAAAAATCCACACCCCGTGGATAGGATGTGGATCAATTTGTGATAGATTGGGCTAAACTTTGGATTTGTTTATTGCTATCCATTTGCCTGTATTTGTATTTCTATTATCAATTACTTCCTGAAGGTATGATGAATTAATTAAACCTTGATTTGTGTATCCGTGTTCCCATTGTCTTGTGAACATAATTGATTGTTGTTTAATTATAAGTTCTATTAGTTCATTTAGTTTATCCTGATAGTATAGGTTCTCATCTACTATTAGATTGGCTAGAATTGCTGGATTGAACCAATGATTATCTAATGCTAACTGTATCTGTTCCGCCAACTTTTCTTCTACTGTTTTCCGTGCCATTTTATCCGCCTCCGTATTGAATTGTAACTTGATATTGTACCAAAAAGATGAGGGATTGGCAAGACCAACATCTTGCCAACCCCTGTTTATCTAATTATTACTTTGTCGACTTTGTTTCTGCTGCAAACTTAATGCCTGCCTTTTCAGCCTCAGCAAGGGCCACCTTGGCTGCTCCTGAGAAACGTCCACGGGCACCGACTGTGATTCCCTTTTGCTTTAGATATTCACGCTTTGTTGTCATTTTAATCCCCTTTCAAGAGATGTAGATTTACTTCTATTATATAAGATATTTACGAATTTGTAAATAGCTTTCCACCTATATTTAGTTGTCTTCTAAACCATCTTGTATTAGTTTAGTTATAATCGATCTTGCCATATCCTCATGTCCCTGGTCCATAAAAGCTTTTGCCAAGGCTAGAGAAATCTCTGTCTTTTCATTCATCTTCGGGCTCTTCCTCATCATGCTCTTCTATAATGTCCTCATCAATAAGCCAGTCTCTAACGGCTTCATACAGGTCTTCAGTCCCATACTCTAGTGAGAACCCATTATCGTCTGCCTGCGTCCAAAACAATTCCCAAACTTCTTCAATGCTTTTTGCTACTCGGAAATCGGGATCTCCACCTTCTTGAATGTCTGTGTACATTGCTAGCGCAACATCCCAAGTCCAAACCCAAACTAAGGGTGGGAATACACGAAGGTTCCCAATCTGTTCAATGATGTTATTAATCTCAACATATGTGTCAAGCATGCGTGTCTTTTCTTGTAGGTCCATTATTCTCGTGCTCCAATCGCAAATGATAGGTCATATGTTAATTGATAGACTAAGGTTAATGCGTCAAGCATTCCCTCTGCTTCTGTACGGACCATAGAGTCCATTGCTTCTTCTGATTCTTCTTCCCGTTCAATTGCGTCTGCAAGTTCTTGCTCGGCAACCAGCATTAGGTTTTTAAGTTCACCGTGCAAGATGTCAAGGCCCGATACTCCAGCATTAACCATGCGTTGCAAATGGGGCGGGAGCCCAATATCTTCATTATTCATTGTTATACCTTTCGTTAGTAGAGTTCATTATATCAGTAGCCACTGACAACAAATGCTCCATAGTATCAATGGCACCCATATAATAACTATCTGATTCAAAGTATTCATCATCAGGAATAGGAATATTATTCTGTGCATCCTCTAAATCTTGTCTTAGACTAATTAGATGTATCTTCATATATTCCAGGAATACAGATGACTTAGTCATGAATATCCTTCTTTCCCGTTTCTCTATTATGTATTGCGGAAACTCCGCAAGCACAGTAAAAGTATCCTGGAATGTCATCACATTCCCAATGATGTTTATGCATTTAGTTATGCTCCCAATCCATCAGATTTGCCTGTTTCAATACATTCTCTACATACATACCAACCGCCTTCAATAGTAATATAATCAGCATTGCTTTCACAGATACAACATTCATTCATTAGTCAAAATACCCTTCTGCCCATAGACCTTGTAAGAAATCATTTGCTTTCAACAAACCTTCAACTAAAGGGTCTTTGTCTACTTGTTCAACATCTGATTTCATAATATAAAAAAGCTTGGCGTCATGGATTGCATTAGACATTTGATCGATATCTTCTTTTGTATAACCTAACATCATGCTTCCTCATTCCACTCTATATAATACTGGTCGCCTACATTTAAATTATAGAACTGATTGAATCTACCTTTTAGATAATTACTATCTGACATTTCTGCAAATCTAAAATCTGCATATAATTGGCCTTCATCTAAATTAGCATTAACCCAATCTTCGACAAGCATTTCTCCTATCTCGGAATATGTTGCGTCTATTACCATTTGGTTTTCATTTTCTAGAAAACTCATTCGGTTCCCACCTTTCTATATTCGGGTACTTTAGTGTCTAAGTATATCTTATGGGTCTGACATTCTGCGACAGCCTCTAGGTCTGCCTCACCTAACCAATTACAGTTACTACAGATTTCACCACATTCATTTTCGCAATAATCTAATGTATTATATGAATCACAATCTCTGCATCGATTATCATATTCAACTAGTTCTGTTACATTACCACGAACAATCTCATATTCCCCACCCCAACCTGTTTCTTCCTCAAACTCTAAAGTAAGCAGGCAGTTAGGAACAAGATTAGATAGTTTAGTTAAGATAGTTACAGCAGGTGACCAAGCAGTCTCATATTTATATACAACCCAGTTGTCATCACCTTCTGATTTATATTCAAGCAATTCTGTATTTGGATATTTGTCTTCATCAGATACAGCAACATCCCATTTGGTTCCCCAATTAGAAGTATTCCATGAATACCAATCTTTTTGAGTCTTGGCAAATGCAACAGACTTAGCAAACCAATCAGGGTCATTTTGCATATCATAGTCACCACGTTTTGGCTGGCATGCATATTCCTCATCAGTAATTCCGTCATCTTTATATGAGTGAATGTTATGAAAAGAAAAAACGGGATTAGAATAAGATACCTGTTTAATCTTAGTAGGAAACCCCATAGTAGAAATATCACCCATACCATATGTCTCTTGTGCTAATGTAAATGGAGAATTCAATCTATCTTTAATCATATCTACTTCAGACTTAGGTCCTTGAATAGTTAATGTGTTATAACACCAATTTGGCATATTATATCCTTTCGTTGATATGTTCTTATTATATATCAGACCACTGACATTTGGGAAGAGTATATTGTGTGATACACACCACATCCTCCAGCTTTGTGGTCAAGATCACTCAAACTCAGGCGATTTTTTGTTGACATCGTAAGCAATTTTTGCTACCCTTATTTTTTGCGGGCCAAGCTTGATTTGTCAAGTAGGAAAAGGCTGCTACGGGTTCACCAACGAAAGTAAAAGAACCGTGCTTTATTTAACCCCTGGCCCCTGAGGACTATAGAGGCACCCGACCTATATTATACTAAGACTAGACTATACTTTGCCACAAAGTCTTCTAGACTTAGAGTAAATACTAACGTTTCTAAATCTTCTTCATACAAAGAAAATGTTTTATTTTTCCAATCGATAACTGGGACCTTGTGCTCATTGTCGCCAATTTCATTTACGTGCATTCCCCAGCCTGTTTCTGATTCCCAGTCTGTATTAATGAGTTGAGATGTTGCAATGCGTGTAGCATAAGAATCATCGGTCCACCTTGGACGTGCTTTCTCAACTGCATTAGCCAATTGTGCTAGCATGTTATAGCCTGCCCAATGACCGTATAAAAAGATAATATTTTCATTATCTAATTTGAATCCGAAGTTTGCTCTGTCTCCCATTACACATCCGCCTTTTCTAATTGAGGTACATCTTCTGTCTTGTTCAATTCTATCGTTTCGAATGCCACTTTGTCAAGGGCTTCTTTATTAGCATTATAATGATGACCACAGAAATATAGTTGGCCGTCTACTAGATTAATTAAATACATTGCATCTGCAGCCCCACATGCATCACAGGGAATAAACTCACGGTCCCTCACAATGCACCACCCTCAATCATTTCTGATAGACGGTCCAGGATCCAGGTGTCAATATCTTTAATATCAATCTCTGAAAGCTTTTCCATAATTTCTTCACGAGCGAATTTATATCCGTCGTTCCAACCATCTTTATAATCTGACATTATTACTCCCCGTATGGATGGTACGGTTCAAATTCTGAAACGTACACTTCTGTGAGCCCATACTTATCTCGTAGGTTACTTACCTTCTCAATGCTACCAGTTCCGATATTGAAAGTCAACGGTTCCGAATTCATTTCGGGGTCTAGTCCCATTATTGATGCTTCCCAGACTGCGCCGTGGAGCGCAGCCTGAGTTCTTGCTTGAAGTTCAAAATACATTACGACTCCCTTACATCATCTACAGAATAATCTGTTACATCTGTGTTGCCACCCCAAGACGTTACTTGAAGTTCTTCTGAGGCGATTGATTCCAAATCATATTCCTCGGTGAGGGGGACAGTGATAGTTGCAGTAAATGACATTGTGCCATAGATTTCGATTTCTTTAGTTAGTTCAATATCAAAGATATTTGCAATCTCTTTGATTAGTTCAATCATTTCTTCATCTGCGTCTTGTGCATATGAAATAATTACATTCTCTAATTTATTTACTTTGTTGTTATAAGCAACATTAATATCGTTAGACTTTCTTGCTTGGTCTAATGCCCATTCGATATTTGTTACCTTGTCAGTAATATATTCAGGAGACTCAGGAGCAGCATAAGTGCCTGCTACCTTTTTATAAGTTACTAATAGATTAGGGTTATACGGTGTAGTAGTTGTTTCCATTTTTTCCTCTTTCGTTAGGTTAGGCTAGTATTGTAGCAGGTGCCACTGACATCTTGGACTGCCATAGGGAGCAGTTGGAATCAAGGCGGGAGCCAAAGACTCTAATGTAATCTGATATATCCTCGGTACGATCAGTTAAACAAGACTTAACAGTATCTACTGAAATAAATACTCTTCCATTCCATAGACCCATAGCACCGATGTTTGTTGGTACTTCTAGGCAACCATATGTATCTTGTTCCCAGCCAACACCCTCTGAGCATACAAGAGCATATTTGGAATCCCCAAAAACATTCTTCTCTTCTAGTTCAATAAAGAGTAATGAGTCTACTGTGCATTCAGAGAAGTCGCTACTGTATTGCAGATTATAAATTCCATTTGCAATTACTGCTAGCTTTTTACCATCTACAAGTGTTCCAGTATATCCTTTAGTTCTATCTGACATTGTATTCCTCTCGTTGTTGTATATGGAGTATTGTACACGAACCCACTGACATCCACAAGCTTTCCCAGGGGATTTTTTATAATCCCCGTATGATTAAAATCACACCCTCAATATTGCGGGCATTGTCGACAAATATATTTAGCGATCCCTACGAGACTTGAACTCGCAACCTCTACCGTGACAGGGTAGCGCTCTAACCAATTGAGCTAAGAGATCGTGAGAGCAGTTTTAAATCTTGCTCAGGATTTTTATTTTATTTTGTAAGAGCGAGAACTTGCTTTACAATTTGATTTTTTTCTGCGGTAATAACAGGATTGAATCCTGAAGCAGAAGCCATTAGCGTTTCAGAATTTCCACGACCTGAACGGAAATAATCCAAACGCTCAGTGAGAGCATTTACAACACCCCAAGCAGTGCCTTTGATGTTAGCATTAGTTGGTGAGTTATGATAAAGGTCATCAAGAAGAACGACCTTATTTTCCCACTTAGTAAGTCCAACCTTAGAAGAATCATCTTTTGGCTTAGGATAAATTGAATTTATAATTTCTGAAAACTTTTTATCGGTTACAGAAATTTCGTAGAGAGCCTTTGCTTGCTTTTCGAATTCGTCCATGTATCCGAATGTCAAGCCAAGAGCCTCACGAGCAACAGCAATTTTTCCGTCTGCTGTCTGAGTATGACGAATTTTGAAAGATTGCTTTGCATTACGCATTGCAAGATTCAAAGTATTTTGGCAAACTACACGAACAGGTGTAATTGCTGCCTGAACCGCAACAGAGCCGTCGTGTGATGTCCAAACAATTAGATAAAGTTTAGTTTCATCATTAGCGCCTTCTGGGTCAAGAACCATAGTGCGGGGAACAGTAAGAGAGCCGAAAACTACTTTACCATTCTTTAGAGAGCCAGCAGATTCCCACTTGCATGATTCATCGCCATCTAGAATGTTATCTGCAAACGCAAACAATTCTTCATTCTGAACTACTTTATAGCGAGAACCGACAACAGATAAAACATCTGTGCCTTGGTCAAATGGATTTGTGCGAACCACAAATTGTGAACCGCTAGAATCACGCCATGTGTCTGGAGTGTGCTCAGCAACAGGCTCTAGGCGAACATTCCACTTAGATAATTTTGCCTCTTGCAACATTGAAAGAGTTGTAACCTCTTCATCTTCACCGAAAATTCGGTTTGCAAGATTGTGCCATGCTGGTTTGCCACGAAGAGCAAATGCTACTTCGCCGTTATTTGTCTCAAGATTATGAGCCATTTTATTTCCTTTCGTTAGGTTGATTGGTTTATTATAACATCACCCACTGACATTGTAAATGATTATTCAAGACACGCCGATCAATTGTGAGATTTATCACACCAGGCGTTATCCACAGACACCCGTAAGCTTGTGGATAACCCCACACTTTTGGGGGCAGCAGTGGGATCCCGCTAGGGAATTAGGATAAACCTAATTCCTTTGCAGTCAACCCAGTTGAATAAGATTTTGCTTTTGTCACAATAGCTTCATCTAAAAATAAAGCCGTTGTTTTCTTTTTCTTTTGATTATCAAACACATACGCATTTACTCTTCCGCTAAACTTTTGCAGATTACTAAATACTAATTCAGTTAGATATTCTTTATCAACACCTTGTTCTGAATAAATAGTTACATCATTTAGTTTGTTTGCGTCATAGATTTCTATTCTAAAACGAGCCATTGTATTGCCTTTGTTAGTAGTTTCCCGAAGGAGAGCAGTTTGGCGACTTACTCAGGTCGTTTATTCCTGTATGCCCCACCATTAGGGGCGTGTAGGAAACTTAGAGATACTTAGCAATCTGCTTCATTGTAGAAGCATTTACTGTTTCCTCATCTGTCATTTTGAGAATTGTGAGAGCATTTGAGATGTCCTCTTTCATTTCACGATAATTGTGCTGATGAATAATCTCGTAGTCCTTTTCAGGCTCTTTAGGAAAATCGCTTTCCTTTGTGATGATGTCAAAATCAACATTGAGAGTGTTGTTCCATTGACGATAGTTTGTGCGAAGGTTCTCTGCCTTTGCGAAGTTCTTGATAGCCCAAGCACCGATTTCTTTCTGCCAAGCCTTGTAAGACTTTTGATACTTTGCTTCGTTTGCTTCTTGTGAGGCATAGTTCTTTTCTAGTTCTGCTAGACGAGTTTCTAGTGCCTTGATTACCTTTGGTGTTGCCACCTTTACTGTGATTGCTCTGCTCATTTTTTCCTCTTTCGTTGGTTGGTTTGTTTGAGTAGTATAACATAGGGGTCTGACATTTCCCCGAAGGGAGAGAGTTCTTACTTACGACATTGGGCGAGAACACTCTCTCAAACTGCCCCTGTTTCGTGGCTTAGCACCCGCTTTGGGTGTATGCCTCCGTTTTATGCGTTTGTTAGTGCTGAGTCGCTAACTGTTGTCCAACGAGTTTCCTTTGTTGGCATTTCTAGCAACACACGCACCGAGCCAGATGCGTTAGGAATAATCTCTTTGATTACTCCTGTCTTTTTTGACTTTAGGGTGGTGAATAAATCGCCAACCTTGTAAGTGTATCCATTTACTGTCATTTTGCTTCCTTTCTTGTAGGTGAGTATTTTACCATAGGGGGCTGACATTTATCAACCCCCTAGCCTGTGAGTTATCTCACAATTCTTCTTGTGGTAGCCAAGCGTCTAAGTGATGCTGTTCTACGATAGCCCAAGCGGGTGCGTGGGTGCTTCCTCGATACGATACGCCTTCGGGCATTTCGATCAATTTATCATAGTCCTCGTCATAGTATGCGTCAATAGCCTCGATACATGGTTCGACCATAGATAATGGAACGGGCGGGTAGTGATTACTCCGTAGATGAATAGAGATAGCCATTTCTAAATCTAATTCAGGGAATAAATCATTATCTGCTAATTCAGTAGCAAAATTGTTTCCCATTAGTTTATCTCCTCATAGTTATCATTATCAGTTTCAGTTAGGTTAGTGTAGATAATAATCTGACCTTCATTATCCATGTCTAGCGAGTAATTAGGAATTAGTTTTGCTAATTCAATTCTAAAATCATAGCCGTTCATTATTCACACTCCCCACAATAGCATTTGCCTAGTTCTTTATTGTTGCATTCTTCTTTAGTTAGTGAAGGTTCCCATTCACGCATTCTGTCTGACATTTATTACCTTTCGTTGTTGGATAAGAGTATTTTAGCATAGGGTACTGACATTACCTAATCCATTCTCGGCGTGTCGCAGCTTTTGTGATAATACTCACATTTCCAGGAGTTTTCCACAAGTGCCCGTAAGCCTGTGGATAACCCCCCAAATATGCGGGCACCAAACAATTTGTCAAGTCGACACGCTAGCTTTTAAATAAAATTAAAATAGCTAAACAAATTGGTAACACGATCACAGATATTAATCCAATTGCAATAATTGCACCAAATAAATTAGGTATCATTTTTTGCTCGCAGAAAATCGAATGTCTGCTTTACCGTAGACACATAGGCCACAAGATACGCAGGCGGACCCATTGCTAGAGATAAGCGGAATACTTTTCATATTTTCAGGACACTTAGCACCAGGCTTGCCAGTCAATTCTTTCATAGTGTCTTCTGTTGCAGCGAATGTCTTTCCCAAATAAGCAAGGCGGACCTTAGAATTAGTTTTCAAATCGAATGCTATTTCTTTATTCTCATCATCTGTAGAATAATAAAGAGATAGATTAGATACATCCTTTAGAATAAGCGCTGCAGACTTTACACGTGTATAAACCCAAAATTGAACATCGGAATGCTTTTCGATAACAGTCTTCCAGGCATAAGTATAAGTATCATTGAAAAAATCTCCGTCCCAGTGGATACGGAATAACTTAGGAGCGTCTTTTTTATTACAGTCTGCAATAAAGTCAACAATCATTTCATCTAGCAAGGCCACCATTGTGTCATTGTCTGCATTGCGTAACAATTCCCAATTGTGTAACAGATTAGTTTTTACTCCCTTGAAGAGTTTTTCCAATTTACCTGCATAGCAAACAGTCTCACAGATAGACGTTGCACCAGGACATGAAAAATCTTTTCCTGCAGGTAGCCCGAACGTGTTTGCAATTGCTGCTTGCTTGCCGTTTTTAGTAACAAGGTTAGCCACCTTTCTATCATTAGAACGTTTTAGTTTCATAGGGGTAATTATAGCGGGTGCCTCTGACATTAGTAGCACTCCCCGCACATTGCATAGTAATATTCGCCGTCGTCGGTTACAAATTGAGTGGTATCTTCGCCACATGAAGAACATTTATTCATGAGAGGCCTTTCGTTGGTAGGTAGTAGAATTATAACAGATGACACTGACATTATCTGCAACACGCTTGCAAACTCAGGGTGATAATAATCACACCCTTAACGACACGCCCGACCCCGCACATTTGCGGGCAGCTGATCAATTGTCAAGTTTATTTTTATATTTTATTTTGCGTGTGTATTTTTTTTTATTACGAACAGGCTGCGACGCATTGCTGCGTCGCAATTCCTGAATTCGTTTTACTTTATCTCGAAGTGAATTTTGGAACATGATAACCACTCGCTTCATGAAATTTATTTACATTAAAATTAGGATTTTCATTTGCACACATCTCTGCAAAATCTAAAACCATTTTAGAAAATACAGCGGGGTGAGTTTTATTAGAATTATATTTTAGAATTTCTGCAATCTGCTCAAAGTGCTTGCGTGTCATTGTCATTTTACAGTTACGACCTTTCTTTCCTCACGATAGAAAATTTTTGTGTAGCATTTTAATGCTGGTGTATAAATATTTACAGTTGAGAATTTATCAGCAAATCCCCAATCAACGAACGCAAAAAAATCTTTCCACGCATCAAATTCGTTTGCGTAGTCTTGTTGCCAATGCGGAGCATTTTCGTCATACGCTAAAGTTATTTTATACATTATTCAGTTTCCCAATCTAGAGTCAATTCATCATTTACATCAGCGACACAATCGCAAGGCTGGACATCAAAATCATTTTCGTTACCAAAGAAAATAAATCCTGCGCCACCGCATTCATCACAAGCAACCGAAATCACATCTGACAATTCATCTAAAATATTTCCCATTTTTATTCTCCTGTCGAAACTACTACTGTGGCATAGAAATCAGGCTTTGGAAAACCTGTGCCGTTCCATTGTGGTCGGACTTTTACAGAATACGCTTGTGCGTTATCATACCAAACATCATCACGCTTTTCTGCGTATTGAATAATTCCGTCTTTACCTTTGCGAGCATAAGAACTAGAACGATAATAAGAACCCTCTAAAAGAGTTTCAATAGAATAAACATTTGCTGACATTAGTTGCCTTCTTTCGTTGTTGTTGTTGTAATTGTATCAGGTAGCACTGACATTTGGGCTGCTTGAATAGCATAAGACTTGCTAAGTGCCTCCATAGCAATTGCTAAGTTAGATAGGCGGGTGGCTTCAACATGAGCCTTGAATTCATCTAGATTCATTTGACTTCCTTTCGTTATACCGCAATTATAGCGTAACCCACTGACATTCATGACATTACTTGCCAGTAATTCCATACTTTGAGACGCTCAAACCGTGTGAGAAAAATCACACGAATCTCGGGCGTGTCGCCCAAACTCAGGGATTGTGGATAACCTCCCATAACCTGTGGATAACCCCCACATCTTTGCGGGCCAACTTGATTTTGTCAAGTCGACACGCCGTTATTTACTCTTCTAATTCTGCTAGATAATCCTCATGCTCTACTAAGCCAATAGCAAACGCTATAGGGTCGCAGCATTCTAGTATTTCGGCGGGGGTGAAAGTGGAGTAACCGATCTTTACTACAGGATAAACATCATTGAGTAAATCTATAAAGCTTTCTTTGATTTCTAAATCTAATTCAAATTGTGATTTCATAGACCATTCTCCTTTATGTCTTTTATTACAGCGATTAGTAGAGGGATAGTAACGCTAAGCATTACTAATTGTACTAGGCTAGTTAGTAATCTATTCATGAACCAATTACCTCGCTTACTAGCGCATACTGATTAGCATGCTCATAGCATACGGTCTCAGTAGGTACGCCTAATAGGAATGCGTCGATTCCGCTAAACACTAAGTTGATAGAGTGGCAATCTGTTACTTTACATTCTCTCATTACTTATTCTTCTTTCTCTTGTATACGATAACAGCAAGGGCAATAGACCAGCCTACTACGAAGGTGCGCCATGGTAGATACACATCTCCCATGTATGAGGTCAAATCCATACCCCAATTACTAAACTGTATGTTGATTAGTTGCATTATAGCGCCCCCTCATTTAGTAATCCAATTTCAATCTGAAATAATTCATCAGGTGTTGCGTCTGCTAGGTCTACCCAGCCCGCACCCTCGTTATCCATACGGAATAATTGTACATAACCCATTACGCTACCTCTGCCATCTCTGCTAGTAGTGCGTCTACTTGCTCATCTGTTAGTTCTACATCTTCTAGTTCTTCATCTTCTACATCTACCTCTTCATCTAGGTATGCGTATGCGTCTGCTATGTCTGATTGAATAGACTCGTATTTATTTATGCTATTAGTAGCGTATGAGTATGCGTATGACATTTTTTCTTCTTTCGTTAGTTTCTTATAGTTGGAATTATAGCCGATAGGGCTGACATTGTATAGCGACACGCCGTAGCGTAGTGGTGTGAGTTACCTCACTCCCAACTACGAGTGGTAGCGTACACCTCACGCTTGCGTGGTGTAGGTACATCGCTGATACTAGCCTCTAGGATAGTACCTCTCTGAGCGACTAGGTCTAGGTAAGCCCAAGCCTGCTCCTCTGTATTGAATAGTACGCCTAAGCAGGTACCGCTCTGCTTAGATAGTGGATAAGCAGGGTCAGTATTGTATTCTACTGAGTATGCTAGTTTGATTGAGTTACTCATTGTAACTCCTTTCTTAGTAAGACTTTCTTACTTTCTTTATACTTTAAGCATAGCAGGGGGGACTGACATTTAGACCCCTATTCTCGGGCGTGTCGAAATAAATCTTTGAATTATTGTGTGAGATACACCACACCCACGCTCAGTATGGGCGGACTATTACAAATGACCATCCCTAAATTTAATGTGTATCATACAAATTAAAAATATATTAACATTTTACAAAATCTGAAAAGCTGGTTAACTAAAAAATAAAGAGAGTATAATGAGATTATGTTTAAAGATTATAATCCTAACTATTTATGTGATGAAGTTTTTACAATTAAAAACTTTCTTTCTAAAGACGAGTTGACAGAAATTTTTGTAGAATTAAATTCAGTTGACTGGGATAGTCTTGCTGAACCAACATATAGAAACTTTCAATCTCTTGCAAAATATAAATCCAGATTGGAAAAAATTTTAGAAGGTGAGAACCTTACAGCTAAAAATTTAAATTCTGTATTAAGGAAAAAGGGCGGGGAAGGCATGCGTCCACATATTGATATTATGAATTATATGAATAGATTTCTTGAAATTCAAGTAGATGAAAATTTTGATGGTTTTAAAGAAAAACATAGCATGGGAACATATTCATTTATAATATATTTTAATGATAATTATACTGGTGGGGAAATATGTTATCCAGAATATGGAATAGAGTATAAACCAGAAGCTGGGGAAATGGTAATACATAGCTGTAAAGTTGTGCATGCTGTTAAAAAAGTTATAGACGGTTATAGATTTAATCTCTCAGACGTATTTGATGGATATATATATGTAGATGCTGAAAAACTTAAAACTGTTAAAGAAATAGATCTCAGCAGACTAGATAAATCTGATCCATTATTTTATTATTCTTCACATCATGGCAAAACAGAAAATAAAAGATTTGCAAAATTTTTAGAAACATATGTAGAAAAAGGCGTATATTAAATAAAATCTCTTGACACAAGAAAATACTTAATGTTATAATTTTTCTAGGGGGGTCGGGGGGTCAGCAAATCAACAAATACAACAAATTATATATATTATATATATAAGACCTAAGACCTAAGATCAAGTGATACATAAAAATATATTTTACTATATGCAGATATTGTAGTCAACTAAAATATATAGTACAATAGAAATATGATAAAAACTTTTAATCGAATACGTTAGTCCCTAGGGGATATAGCTTAATTTGGTTAAAGCAATTGTCTTATATGCAATCGACTCTCGGTTCAAATCCGAGTATCCCTACAATGCTATAATAATTATATGAACTGGGATTTCCTATGGGTAATTTTATTTTTGGCGGGGATAGGAATAATTCTCTCAGCTCTTTGGGCAAGTTTGAAAGATTGGTAATATGAAGAATCTTATTCTCAGAATATCATGGATAGCCATGTTAGCGTATATTGTTTACGCAGGTACTCATGGAGTTAAATAAAAAATATCTGGACAAATCTGTCCAGTCTGTCAATGCAATGAAATTATTTAACCATAATTATTATTTATCTCAGGATTATGTCTGCAATGCTGCAGTAACGCCAATTCTAGAGGCTCTGGAAGGCTCTCTAAGCACTTGTTTAAATTTTGATGGATCCAAGTGTGACGTATGGTATCTAGAGAGCCATACGGGCTGTCTGCAGCTTATGCAGATTCTTAATGAATTAACTGGATATCCTATATGGGATAATAATCTTAGTCAACTAAAATTAAACATGGATAAATTCTAATGAGATTTCATTGGATGATCCGTACTGAGGATAATACAGTAAATGGATTAAAAAAATTATCTGCTGAATTAGATGATTGTGGTATATATTCTTTATTACTTCCATATGGAGCTAATGATAATGATTACTTCTATAAATTACCTCTCGTTATTGATCCCACCCAAAAAATAAAATATTTAGTCGCTGTGCGACCATATGCTATCTCTCCTGAGTACGTCGGCGCACTTTTTCGCACCATAAATGAAATTAGTCCTAATAGAGTAATTCTTAATATAGTATCTGGTAATTTTGATCCTGATATAGAGCCTGTACTTAAACATTATGTAGGAGATGTTTCTCAAATAGATACTATGAAAAAACGTGTTGAATATACTGGCAAATGGCTAGAGCAATTCCATCAGATTATGGGCGATGCTTGTCCAGAAATTGTATTATCTGGATCTTCTAATAAAACCTTAGAAATAGCTGACAAGTATGCCGATTACCATATGTTTATATTGCCAAGGTTAGAGAATGTAAAACAGTATGGAATTATCAATTCCCGCCGAATGTTATATGCTGCACCGTTGGTGCGAGATGACCCTTCTAAAATCGACGCACTACTTGACGGCATTAATACTATTTTTTATCATACTGTATTTTCTGGCAATAAAAATGAAGTATCTAATAAGATTAAATCTTTTGAATCTGATGGAATTACAGATATATTGTTTAATCATTTAGAATTTGATGATAGAATAGATTTAGTATACGATATGATTAAGGAGATAAATAATGAGACCATTTAAAGATTTTGTTGAAACAGAAGAAATATTTCCAAATGTATTTTTGGTTAAAAATTTTTTATCTAATAAAGAATGCAAAGAAATTTTAAATTCAAAAACAGATAATTTTAATACAGAAGAAATTATTAAAAGTTTTTTTCAACTTAAAAAAAGTAATATTATAATTGATAGATTAAAAAATTATGTTATTGATGATTTAATTGTTTATGAATCAACTACAGGTAGTGTAATGAAAAAGGGATATTATCACCCAATACATGAAGACAATCCTCATGGCTATCTTGATCGTGAAGCAAATTTATCCATTATCCCAGGAGAACCAATTACAAAATTAAAAAGTCATGCCTGGGGAACAGTTTTATATTTATCTAATTTTATGGGTGGCGAAATATTTTATCCAAATTATATGGAGTACTACTCACCGTCAGCAGGAGATCTTATCGTACATTCTTCAGAAGTAGATATGCCACACGGAACAATGAAAGCAAAAGATAATAATAGATACATTCATACTACATTTTTTTATAGATTACTAGATGTTCCTACAAAATACATTGAAGAAGGTTTAAAAAATGAATCTGATATCATGAACGATAAATATGGTTGGCCAAAATGGCTTAATGTTTAATCCAATGTTTTGGATTTAAAAAATAAATAATATTAAAAAATTTTGCTTCAATTTTTTTTTCAAGCAGCATTTCACTAGATTCTTCTTGAAAATGTTTTGTGTTTCTAAAAGAAGGACTTTGCATCATTCTTGAAAAATGTCTAGGCAAGGCCATGTTCCTTTTTATATTGATCTAATAAATCATCAAATTCAACATGCCCATATGCAGCAGAAAGATCTTCACCAAGCAAACCAGACTGTTTCATTTCAGCAAGTCTTTCTGGAGTAAACCTAGGATTTTTCTTTAATGGAGTAATCCATGTTTCAATTGCATCATGCCCCTTGTCCCCAATTTGCTCAATATATTCTGGGGTTCCATAATTATAAAAAGTTCCGATATTGTCTGCTGCTGGAAGAGAAAAATTAGAAAATGCATAACGTATACCATCAGTTACTTCTCTAACTCCATGTTCAAATGGATGAAAGGCTGAATGAAGAACTACATCTCCTCTTTTTGGAGTATATTCAAAACATTTATCTGGTTCTGGCTCTTTGCCCGCCCACTCCTTACCCTCAGAATTTAAGTTCGGATAAAAAAGTGCACCGCCTTCCCAAGTACCTACATATGCCACTAAACCAAAATCAATAATACAACAAGTTGACCATTTATCATCTTGTGAAAGTAAATGACACTGTCCTTTTCCAGGGCTATCTGAGTGAATAAACATACCGCCATCACCAGGCTTTACTTTAATTAATGATTGCGATGGATGAATTACATATTCTGGTCCAATAAGTTCTGATAAGAATTCCCACATCTCATGCAATTGAGTTGGTCTGCCACTAACTTTATCTTCGTACCAAGGAATTAATCCTTCTGTATACTTAAATTCGCTAGAATCAAAAGAAGCAAGCTCTTCTTCCATAGATTGCATTAATTTTTCTGGTAAAACATTTTTAAATAAAAATATTCCACTTTTTGTTCCATATTCATCTACGTATGGAACTAAGTTAATACAATCTTCTCTGTCATAAAACATTTATATGCTCCTTTAATTAACCGCCTATAAGTATTATATCACTACAAAAATTTAAAATGTATTGACTAAAATATAGTTAATATACTATACTATAAAAATAATGCCCCATAGCTCAGTTGGTAGAGCGTCGCACTGTTAATGCGAATGTCCCTGGATCGAGGCCAGGTGGGGCAGCAAAGTTCCCATAGCTCAGTTGGTAGAGCAGCAGACTTTTAATCTGCGGGTCGACAGTTCGAGCCTGTCTGGGTACACAAAACAGAAAACCCACTCAGAGGCGGATCCAAGTGGGTTTTCTAAAAGGGGAACATAAATGCTCAACCCTTAATTAAATTATAAGATACTTATAATTCAATGTCAATCATTTTTTAATAAGTTTTTTAAAATTAATGCATCATAAACACTTTCTAATAAATATCCAATTGTTCCACGCATTGCTTCAATTTGAGATTTTGCTTCATCATCAGACATTCCTGATGTGCTTGCAAGAGAAAGATTTTTTTCTTGAAAAGCATCAATCATAATATCAATTATATCTTCTTTATTCATTTTCATCCTTTGGTGTATAAGATGGGCTGGGTCCTAATAGATAGCCCTGATTATGATATTCTACCATTTTAGCAGTATCATCTCCACCTACAACTTTATTAGATATAAGAGTTAATAGGTCATAAATTCTATGTAACATTATATATGTCACCATAGGTAAATTTTCTTCTAGGTTAGAAGAATTTTCGTTATTCTGGTCTTCCTGCATCTAGCCAAAAAACCTCTCTGCCCATAGCATCAGTAATCCGAATTGGTTCTGATTCTTTATTACATGTACAATCTATTGAATTACATTTTATTATTTTTTCCATTAGATTCAACCTCTTTGACTATATTTTGATAAGTGTTTATTCCAATATAATTTTTATAATTACAATCCAAACAATACAAATAAATATTATCTTTTAGATCTTGATTGCAAAAAAGAAAAGATTGGTCCATTGGGCATAAAAACCCATGAACCAATCCATCCTTCGACATGGAAATGTAAGTAGACACATATTGTATCCTCATCCCATCTCCTTTACTTTGTCGGAAATTTTAAATAAAATTCCTTAGCTTTTGGGGTTAAACCCTTCCAAGCTGACCAATCAACTCCGCCATCGGTCATATAATACGTTATCTCTGCGTTTGTTACTGGGTCGAATAACTCTTTGTTACTCTTTAGATTAAATTTCTCTCTCCTATCAGGACCAAGATTTCCAATCATATTAATTTGAAATAATCCATAAGAACTATCTCCTGTTTTCTTATTCCCATCGTAAGCAAGCGGTCTTCCATTAGATTCACGCTTTGCTATTGCCCAGGCCTTTTTAAGACCTGTTCCTTTGAACCCTACAGTCTTAAGAAGTGTTAACAACTTTTGATCCGTAAGCATCTCAGACGAACTGTAACTTGCATTACTGAACTTGTCTAAGACTTCTTGCTTTAATTGGGCTTCAGTTTTCACTAAAGGTTTTACAGTAAGTGCATTAGCAGGCTGTACAGGAAATAAAAATAATGTTACCATTATGATTATAGTCCAATCACGCACTAAATCGCTAAACTGTTGTTTTATTTTCTCCATTGGCATTTCCTCCTTTAGAGACAACGTTCTATAATAATAACATTGTTTATTAAATTGTGTCAAGTTGGTTGACTAGAAAGGAACGCATGATAATATCATTTTTTACTCCAAATGTTAATTTAACCAGAGCAACTGGTTATGGTTATGCGTCTGCAAATATAATAGAATCATTACAATCTTTAGGACATAGAGTTGGATATGGATACCACAAAGCTCCAGTACAAATAAATTTTTGTCAACCTTTTCAATTTAAATTACATAAAAATCAATATCAAATTGGATATACTCCTTGGGAATCAACTGTAATTCCAGAAACTTGGAAATCAAATATGAATTTAGTTGATGAATATTGGGCAACTTCTGAATGGAACGCAGAAGTTTTTGAAAATGCTGGAATTAAAAAACCAATTACAGTTTTTCCTCATGGCATAGATGCAATTTGGAAACCTAAAAAAAGAGAACAAAAAGAAGTTTTAAAATTTTTACATGTTGGAGAGCCAGCGCCAAGAAAAGCAGGGCAAATGGTTGTTGATGCATTTGGTTTTCTTTTTGGGAATAACCCTAATTATTCATTAACAATAAAAGCTCATTTAAATAATACAACAAGAGTATATGATAATTATATTGATAAAAACATTATAGGTCTTCCAAATAATATTTACAATAATGTAAAAATAATAACAGAAGAATTACCAGAAGATCAATTAGTTCAACTATATCATGATCATGATGTTTTAATTTATCCAAGTTATGGAGAAGGATTTGGATTTATTCCATTACAAGCTTTAGCAACTGGAATGCCAACAATATGCACTGCAGGTTGGGCGCATTATGGAAAATTTTTAGGACCATTAAAATTAAAATCACATTTAATTAAATCTCCATTTATGAATCTAGATGGATTAGTTTTTGAACCAGACTATCAACATCTACTTGAACTTATGCAAGATGTTGCAATAGATTTTAAAGCATATTCAGGATACTATTATGCTCAGTCAACTAAAATTCATGAAGAGTATAATTGGTTGCAGTTAACTAATAATGCATTTGGTAATATTTTTAAAAATTTTTCTTAAACGCTAGACCTTTTAAAAAAAGTTTGATACACTTGAACTTCACTTAAAATAATACCGCAAGGCGGAGAAAAGGTAAACACAAATGTCAAAATCTATTGAAAACCCCTATGAAAATTTTATTGCGTTGTCCAGGTATGCAAGATGGATATCAGAAGACAATCGTCGTGAAACATGGAGTGAAACAGTAGATAGATACTTTAACTTTATGTTAAATCATTTAAAAGAAAATTATAATTATATACCAAACGAAAAATTAGTTTTAGAATTAAAAAATAATGTATTTGAGCGAAATATTATGCCATCAATGCGTTCTGTTATGACTTCTGGTGTCGCATTGGAAAGAGATAACGTAGCAGGCTATAATTGTGCTTTTCTTCCAGTAGACTCTCCCCGTTCATTTGATGAGACGATGTATATTCTTATGTGCGGAACAGGAGTAGGTTTTTCTGTTGAGTATAAATATATTAACAAGCTCCCAGCAGTTCCAGAAACACTAGAAAAATCTACAACTGTAATTACGGTAGAAGATTCAAAACAAGGATGGGCAAAAGCATATCGTGAATTATTAGCTTTACTTTGGTCTGGCCAAATTCCATCAATAGATGTTTCTAAAGTTCGCCCAGCAGGCGCAAGACTTAAAACAATGGGTGGACGTTCTTCTGGGCCACAACCCTTAATTAATTTATTTGATTTTACAATTGCAAAATTTAAAAATGCGACAGGCAGAAATTTAAAACCAATTGAATGTCATGATATTATGTGTAAAATTGGTGAAGTTGTTGTTGTCGGCGGAGTTCGCAGATCAGCAATGATATCCCTTTCAAATATTAATGATATTGAAATGGCACAAGCTAAATCAGGAAATTGGTGGGAAGCCAGCCCCCAACGTTCTTTATCTAACAATTCTGTAGCGTATTCCCGTAAGCCAGACATGGAGCAATTTATTGCAGAATGGAAATCTTTATACGATTCTAAATCTGGAGAACGTGGAATTTATAATGTAGCAGCAGCACAAGCACAAGCAGCAAAATATGGACGCAGAGACCCTAATATTCATTATGGCACCAACCCATGCTCAGAAATTATTCTTCGCCCGTATCAATTTTGTAACCTTTCAGAAGTTGTATTGCGTGAAAATGATACAAAAGAAAATATTAAACGTAAAGTAGAATTGGCTACAATTCTTGGTACTTGGCAATCTACTTTAACTGATTTTAAATATATTCGCAAAATTTGGAAAGATAATACAGAAGAAGAACGTTTATTGGGTGTATCTTTAACTGGACAGTTTGGTCATCAGTTTATGTCAGGTAAACAAGATCTTATTTCATTAGAAGCATTTTTAATGACTCTTAGGGAATCAGCAAGAGCAAAAAATAAAGATGAGGCTGGGAAAATTGGGATTCCTGAGTCTGCAGCTATTACTTGTGTAAAACCATCAGGAACAGTGTCTCAATTGGTCGGGGTATCTTCAGGTATGCATGCATGGCATTCTCCATATTATATTAGAACAGTTCGTGGTTCAAAAACAGATCCAATTTCAACATTTTTAAAAGAAGTTGGTATACCTGTTGAAGATGATGTAATGAAACCAAATGATACATATGTATTTTCATTTCCTGTAAAAGCTCCAGAAGGAGCAATTGTTAGAAATGATTTAACTGCTATTGAGCATTTAAACATTTGGCTAGTTTATCAACGTGCTTGGTGTGAACATAAACCATCAATTACTGTTTCTGTAAAAGAAGATGAATGGATGGAAGTTGGCGCATGGGTTTATAAACATTTTGATGAGGTATCTGGAATTTCTTTCTTGCCACATTCTGATCATTCATATAAACAAGCACCATATCAAGAAATTAATGAAAAAGAATATAAAGATTTGGTAAATCAAATGCCTAAAGAAATTCGTTGGGAAGATTTATCATTTTACGAGCTTGAGGATGGAACATCTACCAATGCCACCTTAGCTTGCAGTTCAGATGGAAATTGTGAACTGGTAGATATTTCAGCTTAGTGGTAGAATATATTCAGGGATTAACCCCTAAATATGTAAGTCAAGGAGAAACATGAATACATACGTAGAACAATCATTAGCAGCGCTAGGAACATTTGCAAGAGCATTTTTAGCAGCAGCTATTGCTCTTTATATGACTGGAAATACAAATATTAAAGATTTGGGAATGGCTGGTATCGCAGCAGTTGCCCCAGTCATTTTAAAAGCCTTAAGTCCTAACAATACAGAATTTGGATTTAAAGCACTTAAAAAGTAATTAACTAAATTAGGAATACTCCTGTGCTAAAATTAGCATAGGAGTATTCCTATATAGGAGACTATGGCAAATGGCAGGACAAAAGAATTTCGAAGTAGATCAAAACGCAACATTTACTTTTATTGCAGAATATAAAGATAATAATGGAAATGCGATTGATTTAACTGGCGCATCTGCAAAGATGCAAATACGTGATACAAAAGGCGGATCAAAATTAGCCGTCACATTAACATCACCAGCAGGTGGGATTACAATAAATGGACCAACTGGAACATTAACTATTAAAATGACACCCACTCAAACAAATAAACTCTTTTATCCAAAGTCATCTTATGACATTATGGTTGTCGATACTAATGGGAACAAAATTAAACTCCTTGAGGGTTTTATGACTCTTAGTAGATCGGTAACCGTGTAATGACTGAGACAGTAGTTGTAACAGAATTAATTAATGATGTAGTTATCTCATCTCCTGGACCACAAGGTCCAAGGGGTAGAACTATTTTAAATGGAGCTACTTCTCCTGCAAATAATTTTGGTTTAGCAGGAGATTTTTATTATAACTCTTTAACAACAGAATTTTATGGACCAAAACCTACAGATATTACTTGGTACGGATCCCCCAAAATATTACTTCATAATAACCCAGAAAATTTTCAATATTCATGGGAATTAGCACAAATTACAGGCCCAATTAACGGAACCTATTCAATTGAAATAAATCACAACCTAGCCTTTCATCCAAATGTAACTGTAAAATCAAGCGCAGGAGATATATTGGAAACAGGTATAGACTATAATAGTATTAATAAAATAACATTGACAATGAGCCAACCCTTTTCGGGAACCGCTTACTTGTCATAAAGGAGAAAGCAAATGGCAAGAAAATTTACAGTAAGCCTTGACCTCAATAAAAATGAGTTACTCAATGCAAGAATTCAAAACTTATCGTCAGACCCATCATCACCAGTAATTGGACAAATTTATTTTAATACACAAGCAGCAGAAACTCGTGTATGGGATGGTTCTCAATGGCTTGCAGGAGGATCTGTAAAATATGGTTTACTATCAGCTCGGCCAGCAGCTTCTAAACATGGACTCCTTTATTGCGCAACAGATACGCAAGCATTATATGTAGATAATGGTTCTGCATGGATTCAAATATCAGTAAAGTCACAAGATTTAACAGATGCAATTGCAGCTCACAATAATACTGTAACTGGTGTTCATGGTGTAACTGGAACAGTTGTTGGAACTTCTGATACACAAACTTTAACAAATAAAACACTTGGAACTGGAACAACTTTAAGTTCAAATTTAAATGCTGGCACACATACAGTAACTAACCTTGGTGCCCCATCAAGCAATTCAGATGCAGCAACAAAACAATATGTTGATACAGCATTAACAGATGCAGCTTTAACATTTCAAGGTGTTGCAAATGAAACAACGGTTGATAAATCTGGCCACATGGTTACAATTGGTCTTCCAGATGATGTAACAATTACTAATGCTTTAACAACAGCATCTGCTCATGTAACGGGTAATTTGCAAGTTGACGGCGATGTAAATATTTCTGGCCAATTAAATGCAATTAATAGAACAGAAATTAATATTCAAGATAACACAATTAGACTTAATACAGGATTTACTGGTACTCCAGTTTCAGATGCTGGTTTAATTGTAGAGCGTGGAACTTCTAAAGATACTGCTATTACTTGGAAAGAATCAGATAAACAATGGGAATTAACTAATGATGGAGACAACTATCATGCAATTACTAGAAAATATTCACAAGCAATTGGAGATGGCACATTAACCGCATATCCAGTTTATCATAATTTAGGAACACAAGATTACACTGTTCAAATTTATGAAACTTCTTCTCCATTTGCACAAATTGAAGCAGATGTAACTCATACGTCTACATCGGTTGCAACTATATCTTTTGCATCACCACCTTCAGCAAATCAATATAGAGTTGTTATTGTAGGATAAAATGTCAAAACAAATGAAAGTAGCGCTTAATTTTTTAACCATGGATGAAGATCCAGCAAATGGAAAAGAAGGCGATGCTTATTTTAATGTTTTGTCAAAAAATTTAAAAATTCATAATGGATCAATTTGGACAGATTTAACTCCACCAAGTACAGATCCAACTCCATTTTATATGCATACACATGCATTTGATGGAGATGTACATACAATTGATGTACAAAATCAAATTACATTTTTGGAAACTAATGTTAATTATGGTCCAAATGAAGAATTGCCTATTATTATTGGATATGAAGGAGGAAATCCAAATTCAATAATTGATAATAATGCAAAACAAAGTCAAACTTTATTAGATGGTGGAATAACAACATCAGAATATTTCCCTGATAATAATTTAGTTGATTTTGATGGCGGTGGATCTATAGACACAGCAGGAGATATTTTAGATGGAGGAACATCAATATAATGGGAATTAAAATACAATTAAGAAGAGATACAGCAAGTAATTGGACATCAGCTAATCCAGTTTTAAAATCTGGTGAACTTGGTATTGAAACAGATACATTAAAGTTTAAAATAGGTAATGGCACAGCAGCATGGAATTCTTTAATGTCATATGCAATGAAACCAGGCGAACCAAACGGAGTAGCAACTCTTAATTCATCTGGTAAAATTCCCGTAGGTCAATTACCAGACTCAGTATCAATTGCACAAGAAGTTCAAAATGCAGTGGCTTTATTATCACTTACAACTTCAAATATTGCAGAAGGAACAAATCAATATTTTACTAATCAAAGAGCAATTAATGCAACTTCAACATTAATAACAAATGCAATTTCTACATCTGAATCCTATACAGATGGAAAAATTAATTTAGAAATTTCTAATAGAGATACAGCAATTTTATCTGCAAAAACAGAAGCTATTAACACAGCAGAAGCTTATGCATTAGGATTAATGAATAATGCAATTTCTGTTGCAAATACCGCAACAACAAATCAAATTAATACATTATCTGCAACCCTTCCAGGCCTTGTTAATACTGCAATTGCTTCTCCAATTGCAAGTGAAGTATCTGCAAGAAACTCAGCAATTTCTACTGCAATTAATAATGAAATTACATCAAGAAATACAGCAATTACTAATGCAATAGCACAAATTCCAACAACTAATTTTTCAAGCAAAACAACTAATGATTTAGTTGAAGGATCAACTAATAAATATTTTACTGATGCAAGAGCAAAAGCAGCTGTTGCTTCTGATATAACAGCAGCGATTAATGGTGCAAATATTTCATTATCTTCTAAAACAACTAATGATTTAGTTGAAGGATCAAGTAATTTATATTTTACAACATCAAGAGCTAGAGCAGCAGCAGCATATCCAATAGGACAATTATCCGATTCTATAAATTCTGCTTTTGAAGATGTATATTTACAAGTTGGATCAATAAATGATCAAGTAAATTCTATTCAAAATACTGTATATACAACAGCTTTAACTAATGCTGATTTATATGTCGCAAATGGTGTAGCTGGACTCGACAGTACAGTACACGTACCAGATCAATATATTCCATCTACAATTGCAAGACTTGTAAATACTCAATTAACTGGTACCACCACAGCAGAAAATATTTCTACAATTAATGCAACAATAAGTGGTAATTTAACTGTTAGCGGAACAACCACAACAGTAAATGCAACTAATTTATCAATTTCAGATCCTCTTATTTATATGGCTCAAGGAAATTCTGCAAACGCTAGTGATATTGGAATTGTTGGACATGCAACAATTTCTGGAACATATCAACATTTAGGTCTTGTTCGTGACCATTCAGATAACAAATGGAAACTTTTTTCTGGAGTTACAGCAGAACCAGGAAGCTCTACAATGGATTTTGGCTCAGCAACTTGGGATACATTAAAAGTAGGTCGGTTAGAAGGAAATGTTACTGGATCTTTAACTGGAAATGCAGATACTGTAACTAATGGAGTTTATACCTCTAGTTCGTATTCAGACCCATCTTGGTTAACACTAAGTAAATCAAAAGTTGGTTTGCCAAATGTAGATAATACAACCGATTTAAATAAACCAATATCCACCGCAACATCAGCTGCATTATTATTAAAAGCTCCATTAAATAGCCCAACATTTACAGGAAATATTGATTTATCAAATACAGCAATTAATTTTTCTGGAGCAACAATAACTGGAATGACAACGCTACCAGTACAAGTAAATAATTCTGGAAAATATTTAACAACTGATGGGACCCAGGCTTCTTGGGCTACCTTAGATTTAAGTTCTTATTTAGTTTCATCAATTGCTGCTTCAACATACTTAACCCAATCAGATGCCACTTCAACATATTTAACTAAATCTATGGCAACTTCAACATATGCAACATTGTCAAATGCACAAACATATGGATACCATAACTCTTCATCTGGAACTGTTGCGAATCGCATTGCTTACGGAAGTTCAATAACACCATCAATTACCTCACCAGTTGCTGGCGATATATATATTCAATATTAAGATAGGAGAAAAAATTGCCATTTAATATTTTTAATGGTTCCTCATGGAATCCATTAAAAAAAGCAAAAATTTATGATGGTAGCTCTTGGCAAGACGCCAAAGCTATTAGCATTTATGATGGCTCGACATGGCAAAAAATTTCTTCCTCTGTTCCAGAAAACACAGTTGCACCAACTATAATTTGGCAACAATATAATGGATCAAACGATTATGGAGTTGGTCAAACGGTTTCAGTTAATACTGGTACATGGACAAATAATACTTCAATAACTTTTACTTATCAATGGTATATAGCTCCATATACAACTAATGCTACAAAAAATTGGATGGTAATTATTGGAGCCAACTCTTCAACATTTACTATACCAGCAGACTCAACTTATGTTGGATATTTAATAAAATGTGTAATAATTGCAACAAATCAATCTGGCCCCAGCCTTCCAACGGATACAGCATATACTGGTCAATTTATAACACCACGAGCAATTAGCGGAGTCTATCCAGTAGTTACTTCAAATATTTCAGCAACATTATATTGGAATCAATCAGCAGGAGCAACTGGATATGAAATTCAATATTGGCAATCAAATGTTTACTATAATGTTTCTTTAGGAAATACAAATTCTTGGACTTTGGATACAACAGCTTTTGATCCGCAATATGGAATAGGAATTTATATAGCTCCAGTCAATAATTCTAATCCAGCAACTACTGCATTGGGCGGATATAAAGTTCAAGGCGGAGCAACAAATTCATCTTTTGCTGATATTAGACCAAATAAGCCTTCTGTAATATTTACTGCACCTGGTGGACAAACTAATGGAAGTAATGCATCTTGGACAGTTAATAATATGACTGAAACATCATGGGAAATTTACGCAGCTTTTGGTATATTTGCAAATAGCCCATCACTTACTTATTATGGCACAACAGGAACAAGTCAATTTTTACAATACTATGATCCAACAACAATAAGCGGACCATGGTATGTTAAAGTTACTGGAACAGTTTTAGGATATTCCACTCCTCAAGTAATACAAAGTAATAATGTAACTTTTCAAACTGCCCCAAATCTTCCATCTCAGGGTGTTATTGGATTATACCCAACAGGAACTCAATATTCTGGAACACCAATATCTGGTGCTTTAACTACAAGCTGGTCAGACGCAACAACTGTTGATACTGGATTAATAGTTAAATATGGATCTGCTCCAACATCTGTTACTGATGGCACACGGATTTCAGGATCATATACTATAACAAGCTCTGATGTAAATGCAAATGCTTATTTTAAAGCATATTCAATTGCAACTAATGCTATTGGAACTGTTAACATAATTTCTAGCGAAACAATTCATGCTATAGCGACCCCATCTGGTGGAGGTGGTGCTGGTTCAGGAGGAGGATCAACTACAACCTATTACTCCGTTCCAGATTTAACTGGATCACTTGTTGGCAGTGTTATGAACGGCGGAAATGGATATACTGTTTATGTAGGCTCAACAGTAGCAACAACAGTACAAAGTTTAGATGGAATAATTGCAACACAAAGCCCAGCATCGGGTACTCAAATTGATACCTTAAACTTGCCAGTACAAATTACTGTTCATTATTATGCATGGAATAATTCACCAACAAATGTTGGTACCACATACACGGTCCCAGACCTTGTCACTAGTACTATAGCAGATGGAAACTATGAAACATATATTATTAATACAAATGGAGTATTCGGAACATCAGACCATACATCAAATAATCAAATACGGTCACAATCTCCAATAGCTGGAACAGTATATAATAACCCCACTTTACCTTATACAATAAATGTTGTTCGATACCAATATCAAGCTGGAAGTTATTCAATTTATGTAGATTGTAATGGTTTTTCTGGAAATTATTTTGGTACTTATGGTACTCCAACCCCATCAAGCGGTCATTCTTTTCTTACTGGAACTACATCAAATGCAAACCTTAGTTCAGCCGATATTATTGCAATATTAGGAATACCAGATGCATGTGCTCCGTATACTTCATTTACACCACCATCATTCTTTGCCCCACCATTCTTCTTTAGCCCACCATTCTTTTTCGCACCACCAGCATTCTTTTCACCACCAGCATTCTTCTCACCACCAGCATTCTTTTCACCACCAGCATTCTTTGCCCCACCATTTTTCTTTAGTCCACCATTCTTTTTCTCACCACCAGCATTCTTCTCACCACCATCATTCTTTGCCCCACCATTCTTCTTTACTCCACCATCATTCTTCTCACCACCAGCATTCTTTTCACCACCGTCATTCTTTAGCCCACCATCATTTGGCGGTGGCGGTGGTTGCTTAATATATGGAACAGAAATTTTAATGGCAGATGGAAGTTGGAAAAATATGGAAACTCTTCAAGTTGGCGAACTTGTTATGGCAGCAGATATTCCAACAGTACCAGACGATGATACACTATTTAGTTATATGACAACGTGGTCGTCAGAAGATATATCTGCAACCACTAAAACTACCTCAGAAGTTACAAATGTTGAATTAAACACATACAATAGATATTACAGAATAAATGATTTAATTAATATTACATGGGAACACATAATTCCTTTCCAAAGAGATGGAGTTTGGAGATTTAAAAATGTATTAAGTCTTGAAGTTGGGGACATGATCATGAACGATAACCTAGAAATTGTTCCAGTGGTATCTAAAGAAGAAATAGTTGAAGATGTCAATACTGTAAGTATAAATATTGATCCAAAAGATGTTTATTTTGTAAGAGGGTTAATGACACATAATCAAACTTCTTATAAACAATAATTAAATAGGCTTTAAATTATAAAAATAGTTTGATATAATAAGATATGTTCATTAGGAGGTCAAAATGACCAGCAATTACCCAAATTCAAAAGATACTTTTATAAATCCTGGCCCCAAAGACGCATTGTCAGCACCATCACATTCCGATCTTCACATAAAAGTTAATTCAGCTGTTGAAGCATTAGAAGATGCAGTTGGAATAAATAATAGTCAAGATTCTAATTCATTAACATATAAAGTTAATAATTTATCAACAGCATTAACTTCTCTTTCAAATGCAACTGATGTTATAACACAACTTTTTGGTCTTGATGGAAATAACGATTTAACAGTAAATGGAATTGAAAATCCAACTATAATTGATAGTTTTCCAGCATCAGATTATCGAACAGCGGAATACGCATTGCAGATATCTCGGGGATCAGAATACTATTTCTCAAATGTAACTGCATTACACGATTCTACCAATATTTATGTTACAGAATCTGATATAATTTCTAATACAAATACTAATTTAGCCAATATATCTTTTGAAGCAACCAATGGTATAATTAGTTTAGTAGTAAGCCCAACAACAACCGCAGTAACCGCAAGATATTACCGCACAGCATTAAAGTAAAGCAGTAAAAGGAGTCATATAAATGGCAATAGTAAACAAAAATTTTAGAGTTAAAAATGGTTTAATTGTTGATGGAACAACAGCCACAGTTGGTGGATACAATGTATTAACTGAAGCATCAACAGCATTTATTATTTCCACAATTGGTGGTTCAGCAGATACTGCAAATACACCAAATGCCGTTGTAAAACGTGACGGGTCTGGTAATTTTGCAGCAGGAACAATTACTGCAAATCTTGTTGGCAATGTAACAGGCAATGTAACTGGAACAGTTTCAAGCCTTTCAAATCATGACACTGGAGATCTTGCGGAAGGATCTCATCTATATTTTACAAATGCTCGTGCATTAGCTGCAACAGCAGCAGCATATGATGCAGCAGGAGCAGCATCAAGCGCACAAGCAAATGCAGCAACAGACGCTACAGCTAAAGTAGCAGCAGAAGCTACAGCTAGAAATTCAGCAATTGCCTCAGCAATCGCCACAGAAGTTGCTGACAGAAACACAGCAATTTCATCTGCAACTTCAACTGAAGTTACTAATCGCAACACTGCAATTGCTACTGCAAAATCTGAAGCAATTTCAACTGCGTCAACAGATGCAACAACTAAAGCAGATGCTGCACGGACTGCAGCAACTTCAGCAGCAGCTACAGATGCCACTAATAAAGTAGCAGCAGAAGCAACAGCACGTAACACTGCAATTGCAACAGCTAAAGGTGAGGCAATTTCAACATCTGAGACTTATACAGATGGCAAAATTTCTGATCTCATTAATGGTGCCCCAACAATTCTTGACACACTTAAAGAAATTGCTGATGCATTAACTGCAGATGAAGGAACAGCAGCAACATTAGCTACCACAGTTTCAGGCAAAGTTTCAAAAGCAGGCGATACAATGTCTGGCAACCTTGCAATGGGAACAAATAAAGTAACTGGCCTTGGAACCCCAACAGCAGGTGCTGATGCAACAAACAAAGATTATGTAGATACAGCTAATACAAATCAATCTACAACATTAACAACAGCAATTGCAACTGCTAAATCAGAAGCAATTTCCACAGCCTCTTCAGATGCAACTTCTAAAGTTGCTGCAGAAGCTTCTGCAAGAAATTCAGCAATTTCAACAGCAGTTTCAGGTGAAGCAACAGCTCGTGATACAGCAATTGCTACAGCAAAATCAGAAGCAATTTCTTCTGCAAACACAACTCAAGCAGCAGCAAATACTGCTCAATTAAATGGAACAACAGCTTTTACAACTGTTAATGTAAATGATGTGTCAGCAATTCGGGCAGCAACTGCAACAGTAGCATCAGCGGGAACAGTAAATGCACTTACATGGTCAGCATCTGATTACCGTACAGCTAAAGCCCTTGTTAAATTTAAAAATGGAGTAAATACTCAAGTTTCTGAAATACTACTTACACTTGATACAAGTAATAACGTAGCAATAACAGAATTTGGTTCAATTACAACGGGCACCGACCTAGGAACAGTATCAGCAGCATATGCTTCGGGTAACGTTTCAGTATCAGTAACAACAGTTTATGCATCAACTGACATCATGGTTCATGCAACATTAATTAAATAATTAAATAAAAGGTTGGGGATCCTTTCAAAATCCCTAACAAACAATTAGGGGATATGTGAACTTAAATGACAACAGTAAATAAAAACTTTAAAGTTAAAAATGGCATTAATGTAGCGGGCACCGCAACAATTTCAGGAGCAGCCACTTTTGAGTCAGACGTAAATGTCGGTAGTTTAAATTTAAATTCCACCCCAATTCAATTTGATCAAACTACACAAACATTACAAATTTATATTAATAATGCATGGCAGCGAATTGCTTTTAAGTCAGAAATAGATTCAAATGCAACTGCCATTTCTTTTATGGATGTTGGCCTAGCCATTGATTACAATGGGCAGCCAATCTACACAATTTACGCTAATGGCGTAGTTACGACAGCAACAAAATTTGCAGATGGAGCAAATCCAGCTACAGAAGCTTTTGCATTAACCTTTGATTCAGGAACAATTTAATTGTTTTTGAATTATTGTAATGCTATAATTTACAAATAAGTCTAAAAATAGGGGTGGCATAATGTCAACAGTAAGAATTCAAGTACGTAGAGGAACCTCCGCAGAATGGGCCTCAGTTAATCCAATCTTAGCAGCGGGAGAAATGGGCCTTGAGTCTGATACTAATTTTATTAAATTTGGTAACGGAACAAATACTTGGACAGCCCTTGGTTATGCTAACGAACCTTTAGCAAACCTTCAAAATACATTAGCAGAATACATACCCGTATCAGATATGGGAGTTGCCAATGGAGTTGCCACATTAAACTCATCAGGCAAAGTACCAGCCTCACAATTAGATATTACTGAATTATCTCAAGATGCAGTTGCACAAGCAATTACAGCTGGCACTGGAATTTTAAAAAATTATGATGATGCAGCAAATACATTAACAATTTCAGCTGATACATCAGTTCTTGCTACAAAAGCAGAGCTTGTAGAATCAGCACAAGATGCAATGGCAAGCGCATTATCAGTTGGAACAAATTTAACTAAAAATTATGATGATGCAGCAAATACTTTATCTATAACTTTAGCAAATTCTCCTTCATTTTCTGGAACACTAACAGCATCAGAAATTGATGCGGTAACAGCAAATATAACTGGAACATTAACAGCGGGAACAGTAAATGTTTCTAATTTAAATGTAACTGGTACTACAACTACTGTTAATTCAACAAATCTTTCCATTGCAGATCCCCTTATTTATATGGGTACTAGCAATAGCGCAAATACAAATGATCTTGGATTTGTTGGACATTTTAATGATGGCACATATCAACATACAGGACTTGTAAGAGATCATTCAGACGGAACCTGGAAATTATTCTCTGGTGTTATAACAGAACCAGCAAGTGGAGCTATTGATTTAACAACTCACACTAAAGATAATTTAGAAATTGGATTACTTTCAGCGACTTCAGCAAATATAGGATCAGTAACAAATTCAGAAATTCAACAGCTACACAATGTAACCAGACCAATTCAAACACAACTTGATGAAAAATTAAGTACTGCAAATGCTGCAAGTACATATGCACCAATTTCATCACCAACATTTTTAGGAACCGTTACTCTCCCAGGAGGAACCGTAACCTCTACAATGATTGCTCCTAGCACAATTACAAATGTAAATATAAGCTCTTCAGCAAGTATTGACCCAACTAAGGTTGCAGGAACTGCAGTAACTCAAGCAGACACTGGTTCAGTAACATCAACAATGATTGCTGATAATTCTGTTACCTCTTCAAAAATTTTAAATGGAACAATTCTTGATGTAGATATTTCCCCATCAGCTGCAATTGCACAATCAAAGATTTCTGGACTTACAACAGCGCTATCTGCTAAAGCAACATCAGCAGACCCACAATTTACTGGAACAATTTCATTCCCATCGGGTTCTATTTCAGGAAGTTTTATCGTAGATGAAACAATTACTTCTGCTAAAATTACAAATGGAACAATTGCAACAATAGATATTGCAGACGGTGCCATTAATTCAGCAAAAATTGCAGACAATTCAATTGTAAATGGAGATATTAGTCCAGCAGCAGCAATTGCTTATTCTAAATTAAATTTAACTGGATCAATTACCTCATCAGATATTGTTAATGGAACAATAATTAATGAAGATATTTCAGCATCCGCAGCAATTGCTTATTCTAAATTAGCCCTTGTTAATTCTATAGTATCAGCAGATATTGCAGATTCAGCTATTACCTCAGCTAAAATTGCTGACGGCACAATTATAGATGCAGATATTAATGCGTCAGCTGCAATTGCACAGTCTAAAGTTTCAGGTTTAGTTCCTGCTTTAGCAGCATTAGCTCCAATTGCATCACCAACATTTACTGGTACTGTTTCTGGAATTACAAAATCTATGGTTGGGCTTTCAAATGTAGATAATACAACAGATGCTCTTAAGCCTATATCAACAGCTACACAAGCTGCTTTAGATGCTAAGTCACCACTTGCCTCACCAACATTTACAGGAACTGTAATTCTTCCAAGTGGAACAGTTACTTCTGGAATGATTCTTGATGGCACAATTGTAAACGCTGATATAAATACAGCAGCTGCAATAGCTGCAACTAAGGTTGCAGGAACTGCAGTAACTCAAGCAGACACTGGAACAATTTCTACAGCAATGATTGCTGATTCAGCAATTACATCAGCTAAAATTGCTGATGGAACAATTGTTGATGTAGACATTAATGCCTCAGCAGCAATTGCTCAGTCTAAAATTTCAGGACTTTCATCAAGTTTTGCTTTAAAAGCTGATTTAGCTTCTCCAACATTTACTGGAACACCAGTAGCTCCCACAGCAGCAGCTGGAACAAATACAACACAACTTGCAACTACTGCATATGTTAGAGGAGAAGTAACTGCTCTTGTAAATGGAGCATCGGCTGCTTTAGATACTCTTGGAGAATTAGCAGCAGCACTTACTGCTGACGAAGCAACCGCTGCAACTCTTTCTACATTAGTAGGAACAAAAGCACCACTTGCCTCACCAACATTTACAGGAACTGTAACAATTCCTGCAGGCGCAAATATCTCAGGATTTGCTAAAATTGCATCACCAACATTTACTGGTACAGTAACAATTCCAACAGGAGCATCAATTACATCTCCAACAATGTCTGGAACAGTCACATATGCATCAGGTGGATTAATCCAGTTCTCAGACGGAACACAGCAATCAACTGCTGGAGTTGCATCACTTACAACAATTGGAGCATCAATTTCTGCAAACACAAACTTATCATCAATAGGTTTAACAGCAAGAGATCAAATGATTCCAGTGGCTGGAACAGTAAATATTACAATACCAGCAAATGCTACAACCGCATATCCAGTAGGAACATCAATAGATTTCTATCAAGCTTCAGGTTCATTAGCAGCCTTTGTAGCTGATTCTGGAGTAACATTTATAAATACACCAGGTCTAAAGCTTAGAGCAACTGGATCAGTAGCTACAGCAATGAAGGTTGCAACCAATACATGGTTAATCTTCGGAGACCTATCAGCTTAATAATTTAAAAAATAAAGGGGAATAAATAATGTCAAAGCAAGCAGGTAAATTTTCAGAGTCAGCAAATGACTTCTTGGCTCCAAAACAACCTACAATTGGTACAGCAACTACATCTGGTACAGGACGAGCATTTAATAATGGTATTGCTACAGTAACATTTACCCCAGATTCAACCTATGCAGCTACTTCATTTACAGTAACATCTTCTCCAGGAGGATATACTGGAACTGGAGCATCTTCACCAGTATCAGTAACTGGATTACAATCAAATACAGCATATACATTTACTGTTGTTGCTACAAATGCAGTGGGAAGCTCCCCTTCTTCTGCTGCATCAAATTCCATAACAGCTACTACAGTGCCAGATACCCCAGCAGCCCCAGTAGCGACAGCTCAAGTAAATCAAGATTCTGTTACATGGGTTGCTCCATCAGACGGAGGATCAGCTATAACTGGCTATACTTTAATTTCTTCTGATGGACCAACATATGCAGAAACCTTATTAACCCATGTTGTTCCAGAAACAGCAAATACCTCACAATCTTATACAGTTTATGCAACAAATGCTAATGGAAATTCAGCAACATCAGCAGCTTCCAATACTGTTACTACACAGGCACCATTCTTCCCACCGTTCTTCCCACCATTCTTCCCACCGTTCTTCCCACCTACATTCTTTGCACCACCATTCTTCCCACCGTTCTTCCCACCTACATTCTTTGCACCACCATTCTTCCCGCCGTTCTTCCCACCTACATTCTTTGCACCACCATTCTTCCCGCCGTTCTTCCCACCATCATTCTTTGCACCACCATTCTTCCCACCAGCATTCTTCTCACCACCAGCATTCTTCTCACCACCATCATTCTTCTCACCACCATTCTTCCCGCCGTTCTTCTTTAGTCCACCGTTTTTCTTTAGTCCACCATTTTTCTTTAGCCCGCCATCTTTCTGTATTTCAGAAAATACGTTGGTATTAACAATAGATGGATATAAAAAAGCAAAAGACATTGTTTTGGGCGATAGTTTAATAACAATTTCATTTGATTTAATTCCAATTGGAAATGCAGAAACTGTTAAAAATTGGAAATCAGAAAAACTTAGTTTATTAAGAGAAGATCACTCAATAGTAAATGAAATTAAAACTCATGAAGTTAATCAAACAATTCAAATTAATAATAATGAAAATACAAAATTTTCATTACAAGAAGATATATTAATATTATCTGATAATGTTTATAAATTTATAAGCGCTGATCAAATAAAAGTAGAAGATAAATTAGTATCTTTTGAAAATGATGCAATAAATATTATAACAGTAGAACAAATTAATATAATTGATGAAAATGTTATAGTATATGATTTCTTAAGGTCTCCATTTGGATTAATAATTGCAAATGGTCACCTAGTCTATAATGCATATCCAGAAAATTAAATAAATTTTCTTGACATACTGAACTTCAATATGTTAAACTGTATTTAGAGAAAAGGAAACTAAATGCAAACAGCTTCAAATTGGTCTTCAAAGGAAATGTTATTTCCTGGTGTCTGGGTATATCGAGATGCTATTAATCCTGAGCTTAAATTAATGGAAAGAGCTTCTAATTTAATTGAATCAAGTAACGGTGCCTATAAATGGCAAGATGCACTTGTTGGGTATCAAGATATTAAATTAGACTATAGAGATTGTCAAGATTTTAAAATTGGTGAAATTAAATATCCATCAAATGATTTACAAAAAGAATTAACTTCAATTTGGAAAGATTCTTACAATGCTCATCTGCCAGCAGTTGAAGATTATTGTGCTAAATATAATGTAAGAATGAATTATTGGGAAGTAATGAATTTTATTAAATATGGACCAAATCAACATTTCCAAGAGCATGCAGATCATGGATATTCTTATTCCGCCACAGTTTCATTAGTCGCTTATCCAAATGACGATTATGAAGGCGGAGAATTATATTTTCCAAAATTAGATTTAAACATAAAACCAAAAGCTGGCGACCTTTATATATTCCCATCTACATATTTATTTTCTCATGTTGCCAGACCAGTAAAATCTGGTAAAAAATATTCTATTGTAACCATGTTAGATTATAATGATAATGCACATAGCGAAGAATTTTATAGACTTGTTATGAAAAGAAATGAAATTGCAAAAGCTAACGGCATACAAAACTAGAGAAGGATATGGAATCCTTGAGCCATTAACTGTAAAAAGAGAATGGATGGATGAAACTTGGGAAGCTCATGCATATAAATGTTTCCCTGTAAGTCTTTCAAATATGTTGGGATGGGGTATATCATTTCCAGAGGATATAACATTTATTTGGGACGGCATTTCTGATTCAAGTAGTGAGCATGTTAAAATTCTTAAAGGAGAAAAATATGTTTCCGCAGAAAGAGGTAATGCTACAATTAGCTTTAATACTGGAGTAATGTTAATTTCAGATGAAAATACTACATTGCTTTCCATGCCCGTTCCTAATTTTTTTAGAAGAGGTATTTCTCCATTTACAACCTTAATAAGCACATCATTTTTTGCTGGCGACCTACCAGCAGCATGGAGATTAACCGAGCCAAATGTTGAAATTACAATTAAAGCCAACACGCCAGTAATTGCAATTTTACCAATAGATTTAGAAAATTTGCAAAATTCAGAAATTCAATTTGATGATTTAAAAAATGTTCCTGCTTCAAAATTTAATGTTGCAGAATATGGAAACATAGTTTATGAAATAAATAGAACTGGTAAATGGACAAATTTTTATAGGGATGCCGTAGACCATCTTGGCAATATGATTGGCAAACATCAAGTAAAAGCAATTAGATTAAACATTAAAGATAAATAATGTTTGAAATTGATGTATATAAATTATTTAAAGAACCAGCAATACTTAAACCTTTAGAGGTCAAAAGAGATTGGATGGACAATACATCAAATAAACATGCTTATCAATGTATGCCGTTAGGATTAATAAATAATTATGGATGGGGAATATCTTTTCCAAAAGATATTTCATTTATTTGGAACGGCGATACAGACCCAAATCCTAATAATATAAAAATATTAGAAGGTGAAGAATATGTTTATACTGAAAGAGGAAATAATTTAATAACATTTAAAACTGGGCTAATGTTTAAAACACCAGAAAATTTAACCTTAATGGTATATCCAATTCCAAATTATTTTATTGACGGCGCAGAGCCGTTATCAGTATTATTAAATACTTCATTTTTAAAAGGAGATTTACATCCTTCTTGGAAAATAATAAAAGCAAATGAAATTATAACAATTAAAGCAGGAGATCCAGTAATAGCAATAATGCCAATTGATCTTGAATTAATTCAGGGTTCTAAAATTTTTATAAAAAATGGATTAAAATTAAATAGCGAAGAAATACAAAATGACCCAGGCTATACAAAGTATGTTATGGAAAAACAACAAGCTGGAATATGGTCTAATATGTATAGAAATGCAATAGATCATTTAGGCAAAAGCTTAGGAAAACATCAGGTTAAAAAAATATTATTATATACTGAAGAGGTAGAATAATTATTGCCTTAATGGTATAATTAAACTCAAAGAAAAGGAAAAAAATGAAGCTTGCAAATGACAAAGAATTTTATCAAAATAGACCAATATCAATTACTCCATCTGGATTTTTTGGGGATTCATTAAATAATATTGTAGAAATTGAAAACTTCTTGACAGAAGAAGAAAAATTAAAATTAATGACATTTGCTCTTAATAATAAAATTTGGGATATAACTCAAGACAGCGTTGATGAAGATGGTCTTGTCCTTTACGATGCTAAAGTTTGGGCTGATAGAGTTTGCACACACGATTCTTTGGTAGCATCCGATCCTTCAATTCTTGAATTAATTTATGATATGATTCGTAGACTTAAAATAGAAGTTGACGCATTTTTTAATGTAGATGTAAAAGAAACAGGCCCAGCTATTGTTCGTTGGCCAGTTGGAGCTCGTCAGGAGCCACATGCTGATAAAGAATTTCATTCTGGGATTGAAGCGGGTAGACCAAATGATTTTCCCCATTATGATATAGCAGGATTATTTTATTTTAATGACGATTATGAAGGCGGAGAACTTTATTTCCCAGTGCAAGGAATAGAATTTCAGCCTAAAGCTGGTGCAGCATACTTTTTCCCAGGAGATAGAAATTATGTTCACGGAGTAAGACCAGTTAAATCAGGAAATAGATTTACCTCTCCATTTTTTTGGACAATTATGAAACATACTGGTGAAAAACAACCGTGAATAATTTAGAATATTTTGAATTATACCCAAATATTGATGTATATAAAAATGTATTATCTGACCCACAAGGATTTTATGATGTAATTAAAAATTCTGAAATAAATAATTTAGAAAATTCTTATTTTAGATCTTGGGATAAATGGGCACATTTTGGTACTTATACTCAAAAAAAATGGATAGATGAATATTCTCAAGAAGATTTTAATAATTTAACGTTTGTAAAAGAAAAAGAGTTTGTTGATAGTGTAGAAAAAGCATATGATTTAATATTAAATGATTATGTTAAAAGACATAATATTATTTTAAAAAATGAATGGCATTTTAGCGGTTCTTCTTTTTGTAAATATAATTCTGATATAAATACTTTAAAAAATGAAATGACAATGCAATACCATACAGACTTTATTATTTCGCAAAAAGACATGCCTGGTGATAAGTTTAAAATAACTTGCACCATGTATATTAATGATGATTACGAAGGTGGAGATTTAGAATTTTTTGTTGATGGAAATATCATTACCTATAAACCATCAGCTGGCGATGTTGTTGTATTCCCATCAGATGCTCCATATTATCACGGAGTTAAAACAATACAAAATGGTTATAAATATTTTGTAAGAAATTTTATAATGGAACCATTTGATGGCACTTTAGAATGGCTAGAAAATCAAAAAAAATATGGTGCTTATCGCTGGGGCAAAAAAGAATTTGATCGCATTGATTATGAAGATACTAGAAATATGATTTATTTAATAGACGGAAATCCCGTTAAGTATGAAGATCTTCCATTAAAATATAATGAAGTTTCTATTTCTGATGGTGGAACAGCCAATAACAAGGAGAAAATGTAATGTCCAATTTAGCTAAATTAGAATATCTTGAGCTATATCCAAAAGTTGATGTATATAAAAATGTACTAGCAGATCCTAAAGCAATGTATGAAACTATGAAGCAATCCGACGCAGATGCTAATGGACAATATTTTTTAAAAAATTGGGATCCCTGGTCACATTTTGGAACTTATACTCAATCAAAAAATGAACAATTTGATGTAACGGATGAATCAATTAAATCTCATCCACGATATATTGAAGAAAAAGATTTTGTTGAAAAAGTACAAAAAGCATATGATGACGTACTCATGGATTATGTACATAGGCACCAGTTAGATTTGCCAGAAGGATGGAGATTTAGTGGTTGTTCATATTCTAAATATAATGATCAAATTGATTCATTATCCAATAAAATGACAATGCAATATCATACTGATTTCATTACTTCTCAAAAAGATATGCCTGGAGATAAGTTTTATATTACTTGCACAATGTATATCAATGATGATTATGATGGCGGAGATATTGAATTTTTTGTTGATGGTAAGTTAATTAATCACAAACCAGTAGCAGGAGACATTTTGGTATTTCCTTCTCGTGAACCATATTTTCATGGCGTAAAAACTATTTACAATGGTCGTAAATTTTTTGTAAGAAACTTTATAATGACTCCATTTGATGGCACCGAAGAATGGTTAAAAAATCAAAAACAATTTGGTGCATATAATTGGATGAAAAAAGAATTTGAAAGAATTTCACATGAAGATCCAAGAAATATGAGATACTTGCAAGACGGAAGCCCAGTAGAATATGATGATCTTACTGGAGATCGTAGTGGTCCACAAGGAGCAATGTAATGAATAAAATAAAAAAACAAGATGATATTGATATTTATGAAGAATTTATTACTGAGGAAGAATCCAAAAAAACAATAGCATGCTTATTAGAATACGCAGATACTATTCCAGATTTTTGGAAAGGAATTTCATTTTATGAATCTTATTCTTCAGGATACCCAGAAGATAATCACCCTTTATTAGAAAAACATGGGCTACCTTCTACTTGGTTTTCTGATATAGAAAAAAGATTTAAGCAAGCAGCAGCAGATGTTGCTAATGTGCCATTAGAAAAAGTTTCAAAAATTAGTTATCATACACAAAGATGGCTTCCAGGAGCTTTTGCAAATTTACATTCAGATAATACAACTAATGATGGTGTATACGGTGCTTTTACAAGAAGTCGTTATGCTGGGTTTTTATATTTAAATGATGATTTTGAAGGAGGCCTTTTAAAATTTCAAGCTGATTTTGGAAAAAATGCATTTGATTTACAACCAAAAGCTGGTATGCTTGCTATTTTCCATGGTGGACATAGAAATTTGCATGAGGTAAGCCTTGTAAAAAATAGTGCAAGATATACAATTGGTTCATTTTGGGATGATAGAGAAGAATCAGACTATCCACAAGAAACAAGAGATGAATGGGCTAAAGAATTAGCAGAAGTAAGAGCTTATCAAAAAAATGAACAAGAAGAATGGAAAGATGTGCGTGAAAAAGGATTAAGGTTGACCCCACAAGGGGAACACTATCCAGCAGAAGAGGTGGAAAAAATAAATGAATAATGTAAAACCACAAATAAATGCAGAAGAAATGTTTCATATGTTTGATTTAAAAGTTCTTGGAGATAAAATTTTTTATTTTAAAAATGTTATTTCTTTCCCAAAAGAATTAATGAATACAATAACAGATCTTGATTTAAATGATCAGCTTTCTTATAAAAGAATTCCACAATGGAATCCATGGACCGCAAGCGATGATCCAAACACAATTTATGGTGCTACTAAAACTATTTTAAAAAATTCAACAAAAATTGATACTGGCTCTGAGTATACAAATAAAAGAACCCTATACATAATTAACAGTTTGATTATGGCTGTAGAAATGTGCACAGAAAGATATTTTTCTAGTTTAGGTATGGATCAATCATTATTTAATTTAGATATTGATCAATTACAAATTAAAAAATGGAATACTGGACAATCAATGGGGCCTCATTTTGATGGTCAAGATGGTCATACTGAATTAGCCTATTCGCTAGTGACATATTTAAATGATGATTATGAGGGTGGGGAAATTCATTTTAAAAATCATAATATAACTTTAAAACCAGAAGCTGGGAGTCTAATAATGTTCCCATCACAAGAACCATATATTCATGAAGTAAAACCAATAATTAGTGGCACCAGATATATGTCACCAGCATCAATATATAAAAAATAATTAAGGTGGTATAATAAAAAAATGAGCACAACAGGCAAGGGGTTCAGATACCCAGTATATTCAGACACTCCAGACGTCCCCAGAGACCTTGGATATTTAGCTGCTGATGTTGATGCCTACCTTGATTCACATCCAGGCCCTACGGGCCCAGCAGGGCCTTCTAATGCCCTAGATGTAATTGCTACCAATACTATAGCAGCAGGACAAAATGCATCAGTTTTAATTACTGGAACTTCTCCATCACAACATCTTACTTTTAATATTCCAAGAGGTCAAGATGGAGTATTGGGTGGACCAGGCCCATCAAATGTTCTTAATATAGGTCAGGTAACAGCATTACCAGCAGGACAAACTCCAGTAGTTACTATTACTGGAACCTCCCCGTCACAGATAATTAATTTTTCTATACCAGCAGGAACAACTGGAGCAACTGGATCAACTGGCCCAGCGGGACCTAAAGGAGATGCAGCAGCAACAATTTCCGTAGCATCAACAACAACACTTTCAGCAGGAAATGTAGCCACTGTAACAAATTCTGGAACTTCTAGTGCAGTTGTTTTAAATTTTGGAATCCCAAGAGGAGCAGATGGTCAGCAAGGCGTAACTGGACCAGCGGGTCCTGCGGGAGCAAATGGGGCAAATGGAGCAGACGGAATAACACCTTCACTTGACCCAATAGCAACAAAAATATCGTTAACAACACCAAATACTGCATCTACTGGAGTTGGAAGTGATTGGTATCCAACAGCAGTAGGAACGACATCAGCATATTATCTTGGTAAAACTTCTGCAGATGGAGGTACTGCTAAATATTGGAAAGGTGCATATTTAGCATCTGCAACAGTAGTAACGTCTGATGAAAGAACTAAAGAAAATATTGCTAAGTCCGATTTGGGTTTATCATTTATAGAAGATTTAAACCCAGTAAAATATCAAATTGTTGGAAATGAAAGCGGAAGATGGCATTATGGACTTATTGCACAAGAAGTAAAAACATCAATAGATAAAACAAAAATTGCAGATTTTGGTGGTTGGGTTTTAGATGATGTTAATAATTTAAATTCTTCGCAGGGACTTAGATATGAAGAATTTATTGCTCCATTAATTAAAGCAGTTCAAGAGCTTTCAGCAAAAGTAAAAGCCTTAGAAGAAAGATAAACTTAGTATGGCATATAAAGATACCATATTAAAAGATAGCCCGATATCATTTTATTTATTAGATGAAGTTTTATCTGCCAGCACAGTAAGTTATACTGCATTAAAATCAAAATTTACAACATATCAAGATCTTAAAGATAGAGGCGGAACTTATTCGGCAATTAGTGGCCAGCCAATATATGATTATTCTGGAAATGCATTTGATGGATATTGTACTGGCCTTACAAAAAATAATTTAATGCCTTTAATTCGTGGCGGTATACGATCTACTTTTATAACTAACACTACAAAAATATTTTATACAGTACCAGGAATAGGATCTAAGCTATATTCCGATAATGCTTTTACTATAGAAATATGGGTAGAGCCACCAACTTCATCTGTTACACAAAGCCCCATAATTGCAGATATAGATAATAATATTGGAATTTTTTATCAGAACTCAGATATTGTTTTTAATATAGGAAGTAATCAATTAAGACATAAAGTCAGTTCTAGCAAAGCTATATATATTACTGCGTCCTATGATAAATCTAATATGTATTTATATATAGATGGAGTTTTAAAAGAATCAAAATTAATGAATTCGTTTAAATTTACAAATACTCTATTTAATCCACAAACTGGACCAGCAAATTCTAATTATAGTTTTATTGTAGATTGCCCATCATTTTATAAATATGTATTATCACCGCAACAAATATATAATCATTATTTAGCGGGAATAGATGAACTAGATCATTCTCAAATAGTAATACCAGATGGCGGAAGAATGTTTTCATTAAACTATTCTAAAATAAGATCACAATTAAGATATTCGTACCCACAAACAAAATCTTGGTCAAAGCTTGCAAATAGCAATGTAAACGTTTCTGCGGATGGATCGTATTTAACATTTAATAAAACTTTAACTCCATCCCCAGCGTTATTTACATTTACCGAAGAATACTTTATTCCATCTTATTTAAATATTAAATCTTCACAAATTTCGTGGGACGATGACGTAGATAATATTAAAGTGCAGGCCAGCCTAGATGGATTCATTTGGCGGGACTGTTTAAATAATTCTCCATTACCTTATTTTAATAAAAATGATAACACCTCTAGCAATTTATTATATTTAAAAGTAACAATGTCATCTACTGATACTTCTATTGATATTCCTAGATTAAATAATTTATCTTTAGATTTCTTTCAAAATAAAGATTTTTACGGGGATAATTCTGGAGAAGTAATTTCATCAACATATGATTATTCTTTGGGTAGATATAACTATACGACTTTATCTTGTAATGAATATAATGGATTAAGAATGTACAATGGGCACGGGTTTAATTTACTACTGTCTCAGCCAGCTAAAACAATTGAAATGATTTTTGCACCAGATGATTCATCTATGGGATATCAGGCAAATGTATTATTTTCTTCCCCCTCATCATATTATCAATGGTCAAATACTGGGGCTATAACTAAATCTGGAATTTCTGCAATATATGTAAATGGAGTAGATTATACTTCAAGTACCAATATTTCAGATTTTTTATCTCCTGGGGCTCAATTTCATATAGTAATTGTTTGTTCTGCCGACATTTCATCTAACCTTAAATTTAATCAAAATCAAGATGGATCTGTATATGGTATGGCAAATTCTTATAATAATTTAGCAGTTTACTCCTCTTCATTTAATTTAAATAAAGCTAATTCTCATTATTTACTTTATGCTGGGGCCTCTCCAACTATCACAACGTCTGATTCTGCATTTTTAATAACAGAATCTGTCACAGGAAATGACAATACTGCTTACGTGGTTAATAATATTAACCTATCCGCTGCCAGCCTATAAATATTTTGTCAATAATCATGACAAAATGTGGACTTTGACGTTAAAGAATGGTATCATTAATGTCTATGGATATCTTAAACAAAAATACTAGAATTGTAGAAGAAACAACATTAGGGATATATGTTTGGGAAATGCCTGATGGGCGCTGGATAGGTGATGATGATGGCAACTTTTTATCAATTACATCCATAAAGGGGAATAGGTCAAAAATAGATGCACTTGCTAGAGAAGTTCGCTCGTATGGTATTAACGAAGGATCTCCTAAATTTTTATCGGGGAGAAGAAAAATTGACGATGAAGAATTCCAACATCAACATGAAAGACTCAAATGGGGACTTACACCAGACCCACTTGACATCGGAGTATACAAAGATTCAGTATTAAGGGACGGTAAAGTACAATGAGTTTAGAATTTATGGATGACGATCAATCTACGAATACAATAGATATTTCAAATTCAGCAGACTGGTTTATGTTTAAAAAAGAAAAAGAACACCTAGACCCATTTAATGTAGGGCCAGAAGATGTTAAAAAACTTCGTGGGCTCGGGCCAACTTTTAAAAGAAAAATTAATAGAGATTTTGCTAAAGCTTTTGAAGGTTTAAATGGAGCAAAAACACAACAAAATTTACTTGCGCAAGCTATTACTGGCTACGCTATGTTCGACCTTATTCAACCTGTTTATAATTTAGAATATTTATCACAAATTTATGAAGTTTCAACGTATAACTACGCAGCAATTAATGCAAAAGTTGCAAACATTGTCGGTTTAGGATATCAATTTATTGAAACAAGAAAAACGAACGACGCAATGGAAGGCATTACTGACGAAGTTCAATTAGATCGTGCAAGAAATAAAATTAATAGACTTAAACAAAATTTAGGTGATTGGCTAGATGGCACAAATGATGAAGATACATTCACAGAAACTCTTATTAAAGTATATACTGATTTAGAAGCTACTGGAAATGGATATATTGAAATAGGAAGAACAGTTGCTGGCGACATAGGATATATCGGTCATATCCCTGCAAAAACAATGCGTGTACGTAGATTGCGTGATGGGTTTATGCAATTACTATATGGCAAAGCAGTATTTTTTAGAAATTTTGGAGATGATTTTACTTCAAATCCAATTTTAGGAATTGAAGATCGACCTAACGAAATTATTCATTTAAAAAAGTATACTCCAATGAATAATTATTATGGAGTCCCAGATATTATTGCTGCTCAAATGGCATTAGCGGGAAATGAATTTTCTGGAAGATATAACTTAGATTATTTTGAAAATAAAGCTGTGCCAAGATATATTATTACTGTAAAGGGCGCAAAGCTTTCACCCGAATCGGAAAGAAAATTACTTGAATTTTTTCAAGTAGGGCTAAAGGGGAAAAATCATAGATCTTTATATATTCCTTTGCCAGCAGATACTCAAGATTCTAAAACTGAATTTAAAATGGAGCCTATTGAAGCGGGGGCTCAAGAATCATCATTTAATGTCTATCGTGAAACTAATAGAGATGAAATTCTTTTAGCTCACCGTGTACCCATTAATAAAATTGGAACCCCTCAAGGAGTTCAATTAGCAGTTGCCAGAGATGCAGATAAAACATTTAAAGAACAAGTATGTAAACCAGCTCAAATGAGATTAGAAAAAAGAGTTAATCAAATTATTAGTGAAAAAACAGATGCTTTAATTATTAAATTTAATGAATTAAGTTTGACGGATGAATTAACTCAAAGCCAAATTGATGAAATTTATTTAAGAATGCAAACAATTACTCCAAATGAAGTTAGAATTAGAATGGGTAAAAACCCAATTCCTGGTGGAGATGAAGTAGTTCAATTAAAACCACAGCAGGCAGCAGACCAACAGGCTAAATCAACTGGAAATAAAACTAGGGACCAGCAAAGAGCAAAAAATGCCCCAGATAAAACTGGAGAAGGCAGAAATGCAAAAGGCGATGGTCCTAAAGTCAAATAGGTTTACTCAACCGTTATTTGCCTTTTTATATATAAAGCCTTAAAATTAAGCATATGAACATTGAAAAGGCCCATTGGTCTAGTAATGGTGACAACCTTCATCTCTCCGTACCTTTTACTAAAATAAATCGTGAGAATAGAACTGTTTCTGGATTTGCAACATTAGATAATGTTGATCAAACTGGAGACGTAGTTACAGCGGAAGCAAGCGTAAAAGCTTTTGAAAGATTTAGAGGCAATATTCGTGAGATGCACCAGCCTTTGGCAATTGGTAAACTTGTTTCTTTTAAACCAGAAACTTTTTATGATGCAGTAACAAAAACATTTTATAACGGAGTGTATGTAACGACATATGTTTCAAAGGGTGCACAAGATACATGGGAAAAAGTTCTTGATGGAACTCTTTCTGGATTTTCAATCGGCGGTAAAATAATTGAAGCAGATAATGAAGTTAATAAAGTTAATGGCGAGACTGTAAGGTTTATTAAAAATTATGATCTTGTAGAATTATCTATTGTTGATTCTCCTGCAAATGAATTATGCAATGTTCTTTCCGTTGAAAAAGTAAACGGACAAATGATTTTTAAAGGAATGGCAACAGAAGTTGTTACCGAAAATATTTTTTATTGCGAAGAAAGTAATTCTGTTTTTCTTTCAACAGAAAAAACATTTGACTCCCCAGTCACTGGTAACCCAGCGACACTAATTGGTTGGGTAGAAAGTTCAGATGTAAACAAATCGAAAGAAATAGATAAAATTCTTGCTTCATTTAAGAAGTCAAGATTACCGTTGCCTGATTCACAAATAGCAAAACAGGCAAACGTAGAAGGAGGTACTAAAGTGTCAGATACACAAAACGAGACAGTAATTGAAAAATCTGTTGAATTAGAAGACGCTCCAGCAGTTGAAGAGACTGTTGTGGCTGAAGAAGCTCCTGCAGTTGATGCAGCAGCTGACGCTACTGCCGACTCCGTTGAAAAAGCAGCCGAAGTAACAGAAGTCACGGTTGATGAACCTGATTTTGCAAAAATGTTAGGCGATCTAAAAGGCTTTTTCTCAGAGACACTCACAAAGGCTACAGAGGCAAGTGCTGCACAGGTCATAGATATTAAAACATCTGTCGAAGCTTTCAGCAAAAATGTCGATGCTAGAATTTCTGAGCTTGCAGAAAAACACAGCGCACTAAGTGCTGCTGTAACAGAAATCAAGGGCACCATTGATGGTGTTCAAAAGCGTGTGGATGCCGTCGAAGGCGAAACCGCATTTAAGAAGTCCTCTGACCTTGGCGGGTCTGAGGTAGTTACAAAATCAAAATCAAAATGGTCAGGAGCTTTCCTCGGTTCCGTAAATGAAATCTTTAACTAAAATAAGGTAGGTGAAATAAAAATGAGTAATGAATTATTAGAAAAAGCAATAGACGCAGGTACAACAGCTACAGGCTCTTTTGCATCTACATCTGGTGGAGCTGGAGTACATACCGCATCTGAAAATGGTAACGGTGGTCTTCTTAACCCAGAACAATCAGCACGATTCTTGGACTATATGTTCGATGCTACCGTAATTGGTAAAGTTGCACGTACGGTTCGCATGAAGGCTGACACAACCGAAATTGACCGTATGTCAATCGGTGAGAAGCTAGTTCGTTTAGCTTCTGAAGGTAACAACGACGGAGTTAACTCTTCAGTTACATTCTCAAAAATTTCTTTGACAACAAAGAAGCTTCGTTTAGATTGGGAACTTTCAACTGAGTCTCTAGAAGACAATATTGAAGGTGCTGATCTCGAAGATCACATTGCACGTTTGATGGCAACACAGGCAGGTAACGACATTGAAGATGTTATCCTCAATGGAGATACTTCCCTAAGCTCAGATGCACTTTATAAGTCATTTGATGGTGCTATTAAAAAAGCAAAAACTAGCGGTCACGTAGTTGACGCAGCTGGTGCAGGAATTTCCCGTGCAGTATTTAACTCTGCATTAAAGGCTCTTCCACGTAAGTATAAGCAACGTCGTAATGACTTGCGCTTCCTTTCAGGTTCAAACTTGATTCAGGATTACTTATACTCAACAAGCAATTCAACAAACTTTGTTAACCCACAGGATATTGCTTCAAGCATCATCCGTGGAGACCAACCACAACTTGGTGGTCCAGCAGGATTCGTTGCACCATTCGCATTTGGTATTCCAATTGTTGAAGTTCCATTGCTTCCAGAAACTCAGACAGGCTCTTATTCAGGAGCAGCTGGTTCACACGGAGATGTTCACTTGACATTCCCTAATAACGTAGTTATTGGTATCAAGCGTGATGTAACTGTTTACCGCTTCTTCTGGCCAAAGAAAGACTCAATCGAATATACTATGTATACTCGTGTTGGCGTCCAAATTGAGCAAGCAGATGCTTGGGTAGTTGTTAAAAACGTTAAGGTCGCTTCCTAATTTAATTAGAATTTGACTAGCTGGAAAAGTCCCCCATATTAATTTATGGGGGCTTTTCATTTTAATTTAACAATGATATAATTGTTAAATCTAGACAAGGAGATATTAATATGTCATTTGACACATTAAAAGTAGCTGAGCTAAAAAAAATTGCAGAAGACTTTGCAGTAGATACAGACAGCTTAAAAAATAAAAAAGATATAATTGCAGCATTAGCAGAAGAAGGAGTAACTTACTCCATATATGAAAAGACATTAAAAGACATCGAAGATGCCACAGAAGAAATTGAAATTCTTCCAACAAAATTTGATATCAGCTCAGTTCCAGAAGACACAGTTCTTGTTCGTATGACTAGAGATAACTTTAGATACGATATTATGGGACAGACATTTACCAAAGAGCATCCATTTGTTGCAATGTCAGAAGAAGACGCTCAAAAAATATTTGACTCAGAGGAGGGTTTTCGTTTAGCGACACCAAAAGAAGTTCAGGACTTTTATAACTAAACGAATTAAATAATGGCTGAAATATATGTTAACAGTAACGCACCAGTAAAACATAAAGTATTTTACAGGGGTGAAATTGCAGATGCAGATCAAAACCCAATAGTTGAAGTTTATGATGTTACAGACGATCCAGCCCTTATTCCAGAGTTAACACCAGATAAATTAATTTTAACATTAGATACAGAAAAAACTGATATAGATACTGGTGTCTATCAAGTTTTTCTTCCCTATTCGGAAACAGCATATCCAAGATCATTAAAGTTTAAATGGATATATGAAGTAAATAGTGAAGAGATGACAAAAGTCCATCCTGTTTTTGTTGTTCCCCCATATACTGATATTACTCAAGCAATGGATGTTTTGAATTTAGGAGTAGATCCATCTGATCCAAACTATAAAACATATTTTGAATTAGCTGAAGCAGAAAGATATGCAAGAAAACAAATTGAAAATTATACTTTGCAAAGATTTTATTTAGCAGATCAATTATTTACTATTTATGGAGCGGGTACAGAAGTATTACCGCTACCATTTAGAATAGTTGAGTTACATGAATTATATGCAAATGATATTCTTTTAATTGATACTATACATGGAATTAATAATTGGAATTATAATGTTCAGATTTCAGACTCACAATTTGGTATTAGGGTCAATAGGGCTAGTATGTTGGATAATACAGTTTATACTGCTAATGGTATGGTTCCACCAACAATTAATGATTTAACTAGTGGTGCTTTTACAAGAGATACAGTTTATAGAGTTCAAGGTAAATTTGGTTGGGGCGTAGTCCCAGACGAAGTTGAATTAGCATGCATTGAATTAATGAAAGATTATTTTAACAAAGATAATTGGAGAAATAAATATATTAAAAGCATATCAACATTTGACTGGCAATTCGAGTACAGTGGCCAAGCATCTATAGGAACTGGCAATTTATACGCAGACCAGCTTCTATCTCCATATGTTCTTAATCAAATGCAGGTGATTTAAATGAATGACTTAGTTTCAGGAATGCTTGTTATGAAAATGGATATTTATAAACAATATGATATTCAGGATCAAAATACTGGTGCAATTAAAAAAGACTGGAATTACAGCGAAACAATACCATGTCATGTTAAAGGAATTATTAGTAATTCTGCAACAGCAAGGGGTGGAGACAAAGAAACTTTTGGACAAAAATATGGCTATCAACAATTTTTAGAAGTAAGAACAATACGTAAATTAACATTAAGAGAAAAAGTTACAAATATATCTAATGGGTCTGGCGAAACAATCTATGAAGAATTAAACTACCCCAGCAATACACCCACAGTATTTGAAGTTACTGGAACTGTACCCATAACAGATCCATTTGGCTCAATACTTGGGTATAACTCAACAATTAAAAGATCAGAGAATCAAACAATTGGAATCTAACGTAGCCCTCATACAAGCCTCAAGCGGTTTGGAAAAATTAATGCAATCTAGTCCAATTGGACCGATTAAAGATAGCAGTGTTGCGCAAATATCTGCGTATTTATATTATCAAGCAAATGTTTTAGCAAAATTACAACAAAATGCAGCATTTCAAGAATTATTTAAAACAACAATTTTTAATCAAATTAACAAAGATTTTGCTGAATATATTGATGCTTCTGCAAGAGTCAAGCCTAAGTCATTACATCATATTTATGAATGGGGTAAAGTCGGAGTCCCAGGAGCTAGGCTATTTGAATTAAGACAGATGTCTGCAAGTGGCTTAGCATTTAAAGTTGGTTATGTATTTTTACCATCTAAAACTCCTGTACCAATTACCAATTCAAAACAAAAGAAAAAATATTATTTTGTTGATAAGGCAGCAGTTATGGAATCTGGAAAACCAGTCATTATTGCACCAAAAGGAAATAATAGATTAGTTTTTGAAATTGATGGACAAACAGTTTTTATGCCTAAAGGCGCATCGCTTATTGTTAAAAATCCAGGAGGATCAAAAGCATCGCATCAATTTGAATTAGCGTATGGTAAATTTTTTGGTGGACAAATGGTAAATGCTTCTATAAAAGCATCAGGATTTCAACAAATATTTAATTCAAAAATAAGCAGGGCTTTGTCCGTACCACTCAGCATTAAAAAAATACAATATTCATTTTCTCCTGGTAGAATAAGATCAGAAGCAGATGCAGCATTAACATCATCATTTGGAGGTGTACTATAATGACAGACTATAAACTTGACGCAATGTATGAAATAAGAAAACATTTATGGAATGAATTAGTAGATAAAAATATTTTTGAACCCTCAGAATATTACAGCGATAATATTGGACAGGAACTAATTCCAATATTGCCAGTACAGCAACAGCCAGAACTAAATCAATTTTTAAGCGGGAAAAAGCATATAGTGTTTGATAAGATAGGGTCTTCCTATAATAATTTATGGACAATATGCGATGAAAAAATAATGTTTACTATATATGCAATTGATATAGATGATATAACTGAAATTAGAAATTTAATAATTGATGTATTTAGAAGAATGGATGATTCTGCTAAAGATATGAATTTGGCAATGCCATCCAGTAAATTTAAATACCATAATATTTTAATTTTAGATATATCTCCAACGGCCCCATCAATGGAACTGCAGGGGTTTTTATCAGCAGATATAGTAATTGAGGTCAAATATTCTAGAATAACTGACCGAGCAGGTCGATTTAATTAGTTTGCTTTTTGGGGTATTATACTCTAAAATTAGACTAAGAGGAAACGCCTAGCCAGCAAAATTGTACAATTTTCATACAGGAGGTAGAAACAAATGGCATTAGATGCTAGAAATATTATCGTTGGTGCGTCACCATTATTCCTTTCAAAAAAGGATTCAACAGACGTAACATACGCAGCAGTACAACCTGAAGGTTCAAATGTAACCGCAGGTACATCAGTATTATCATCAACAACAGCAGGAGCGCTTTCAAATTCAGCAATGAATGCAGCGTACCGAAATGTTGGTTACACAAATAATGGTTTGCAAATTACTTATAACCCAACATATGGTTCAGTAACAGTAGATCAGCTTCTTGATACAGCTAAGCTGTTCAAGGAGTCAATGGAAGTTATGCTTGCAACAGAATTCGCAGAGGCAACTCTTGAGAATGTCCTTGCAGTATTCGGACAGGGTGGAGAAACACTTAGCTCTGGAGAACTTGGACTTGCAGCAGGTGCTCTTGGCTTACAGCCAACAGAGCGTCAATTAATTGCTGTTGGTAACGCACCAACAGTAAACTCAGCTGGAGCTAATCAGAAGTCAGAGCGTGTATATTATGCACGTCGTGTACTTTCTGTACAGCAATCACAGTTTACATTAGCTCGTAACGCAGCTACTGTATTCCCAGTAACTTTCCGTCTTCTTCCAGACGCAGCTTACGCAGGTAAGGAATACGGTGTAATTGTTGACCGTGTCCTATCAGCATAATTTAATTTAATATTAAATTCAAATTGCCCCCGAGAAATCGGGGGCTTTTTGCTTGTGATAATAAATTGTATATGATACAATAATTAAGACTAGATCCTAGGAGGATTAAATTGGCAACTACAGTATATGACGTAGAAGAAATTACATTACAAAATGGTGCAACCGTTAAGCTTAAGCCTTTAACAATTAAAGAACTTCGTAAGTTTATGGTAGCTATTCAAAAGACAGTTAACGTAACAACAGAAGATGAAACCCTTTCGGTTTTAATTGAAGCATGTGCAGTAGCACTAGAAAAGCAACTTCCAGAACTAGTTGCAGATAGAGATGCTCTTGAAGATGCCTTAGATGTACCAACAATTAATAGAATTCTAGAAATTTGTGGTGGCATTAAGATGGACGATCCAAATTTGTTAGCAGCAGCGGTTCTAGCTGGTCAGAACTAGATCTTGCTGCATTAGAAGGAGAGTTATTTCTTTTAGGTAATTGGAAAAATTACGAAGAAATAGAAGATAGTCTTTCGATGCCAGAGTTAATACAAACTCTTAAATCAAAACAAAAGGCGGAACATGTAGAAAGAAAATTCCTTGCAGCAATGCAGGGGGTAGAGCTAGAAGATAACGAAGAAAAAACAGGTCCGACCTTTGATGAAATCAAAGCAAGAGCTTTAGGAATAGAAGCATCATCAGATGATGTTGTTTCATTACAAGGCTCAATGGCAGTAGATGCTGGCTTTGGTATAGGAGCAGGTTTAGGATACTCCAGGGAGTAAAGCATTGTCTGAGCAAAATATTAATACTAACATTACCGCAACTGCTAACTTCACAGCGTTAACAGCTCAACTTGATGCGGTAACTGCTAGCCTTACAAGATTACAAGAAACAACAATTGGTTTAAATAAAAATTTAAGTAATCAAGTTTCTGTAATGAATAGGTCGTTTGCAGAAACGATGCGTTCGACTGGACAATTTTCTACACATTTTGTTACTTTACAGGGCGACGTTCAAAAATTTGGACAAAGCCTTGCAAAGGGACAGCTTTCATTAAGTCAATATTATCAAACATGGCAAGGCCATGCTAAAAAAACTAGCACATTAATTCAAGATCTTGCAAACCAGCAAGTTAGAATGCAACAAGCAATTATGCAACCCTTGGGTAAAAATGCTCAAGGCTTAATGCAATATAATGTTATGGTTGCACAAGGGCTAGATGTAACTAAAAATAAAATGGCTTTAGCTTCACAAGAAGCTAAGATTATGAATAAGGTTATGCAAGATGGTGCTAATCAATTAATTAACTGGGGTAAAAACACACAATGGGCTGGTAGACAGCTTACTGTTGGATTAACTGTCCCACTGGCAGCATTTGGAATGGCTGCATCTAAAGCATTCATGAATGCAGATACAGAACTTGTAAGATTAACAAAAGTTTATGGCGGATTAGCAGCAACCTCTGCATCAGAATTATTAAAAGTAAGACAAGACGTGGCAGCGACTGCAAAAGAAATGGCATCTGCATATGGAGTTGCGTACACAGATACAATCTCACTAGCAGCAGATATAGCAGCAACTGGTAAACAAGGAAATAATTTACTACAATCTACAATTCAAACAACAAGATTAGCGGTTCTTGGAGAAGTAAGTCATCAAGATGCAATGAAAGCAACTCTTGCTATTCAAAATACATTTAAGCAATCGACAGAGCAGTTAACTCAATCAATTGATTTCCTTAACGCAGTAGAAAACCAAACTTCAACAACTCTTAATGATTTAGTTCAAGCAATTCCAAAAGCTGGACCAGTTATTCAAGCAATGGGCGGAAGCGTAAAAGATTTGGCATTAATGCTTGTTGCAATGAAAGAAGGAGGTATTGATGCATCACAAGGAGCTAACGCATTAAAATCAGCACTTGCATCATTAATTAATCCTACTACTAAAGCAGTAACAATGTTTAAGGGATTTGGTATTGATCTTAAAGGAATTGTAACGGCAAATGCTGGTAATTTAACTGGAACAATAACAGCACTACAAACAGCCTTAGAAAAACTTGATCCATTAAAAAAACAACAAGCAATTGAACAATTATTTGGTAAATTTCAATTTGCAAGAATGAACGCATTGTTTGCAAATCTTGGTAAACAGGGATCACAGACGCTTCAAGTTCTTGATTTAATGAAAGCAAGCACCACAGACCTTGCAAATATATCTGCACGAGAATTAGCGCAAGTAACAGAATCTGCATCTGGTAAATATAGAAGAGCACTTGCCTCAGTTCAAGCCGATATGGCAAGAATTGGACAATCATTTTTAACTATAAATACATTTATATTAAAAACAGTTGATGGCATTGTCAAGTTTTTTGATAAACTTCCAGGCCCAGTTAAAACTATTCTTTCATTACTTGGAGGGTTTACTGCAATAGCTGGACCACTTATTATGTTAACTGGTGTACTAGGTAACTTCTTTGGGTATATTATTAAAGGTGTATTCCATCTAAAATCCTTATTTAAAGGCGGAGAAGGATTTAAACTTCTAACTCCAGAATTAATGGCAGCAGCAAAAGCTGGAACATTAGTAGAAAATTCATTTTATAGTGATGCAAAAGCAACAACAACATTTGCAGAAGCAGTATATTCTTTAACCGCAGCATTTGAAAAGTTACAACAAAAGGCATTAGAGTCTACGCAAGCTGTAAGCAATAGCGTTACAACAATGGCGGGGACACCAGTAATTTCAAGTAATAGCGATCTTACTGCAGCACGTATAGCAAATAAAGATCATCCATTAATAGGACCAGCATATTCAAGAGATATGGTTCATATGGCACCAACTGCTTCAAAAACAGCACAGGAGCAAGCAGCACAAACAATATTCTCCACAGTACCAGGCCCAGGCCCAGTCAATAAAAGAATAGGTAATAACCCACAGATTTATATGAATAACTCCTTGCCAGCGGTGCAAGGATTAACATCTATTAAGGGTGTATCTACTGGCATAGTTGCAGAAGAAGCAGCAAAATGGCATGCAATGACTGCAGCAATTGCTACACAATCAGAAGCTGAAATTACTGCATTAAAAACTGAAATTGCTGCAACTGGAACAATAACTGCAGAGCTTTCTTCTGCCTATGAAGCTATGCTTCCACAAATGATGAATTTAACATCGCTTGCTGCAAAAGAATCGGCTGCAATTGTAGCAGAATTAGAAGCTGGTAAAGTAACCGTAACACAGGCACGAGCACAAATAATTGCCCTTAATTCACAAGTAGAAGCCATGATGGCTGAAACAGCAACGCAAGTTGCTTCTGGAATGGCAAGAAGTATTAATTTAACAACAGTTCCACTTACAACACAATCCGTTGTTGGCGCTGGTGGAAAATCAAATATGAAAGAGCTTTTTCATAAATCTACAAATGCAACATTAATAGATAAAATCGCTGGTAGTTTAGGAGTAAGAACTTCTGGCGGTGGATACAGCGTTGAAACAACTAAACCGATCAAACTTAATTCGGGTGGCAAGGTATATAATCCATCTCAAGATGGCAACGTAGTTCCAGGAAATACATCAATAAAATATGATAACACCCCAGCACTATTGCAAGAAGGCGGATTTATATTAAATCAAAAAGCATCTCAAAATAATCCACAATTAGTAGGTGTTGCTAAAAATGGTTATGGGTCTGGCGGTAAAGTAGTTCCAGCATTATTGACACCAGGAGAAACATACTTCCCTCCACAACAAGCAAAGCAAATGATGCCAGTCCTTGAATCAGCAAATAGCGGATCTAGAATTCAATTGCATGCATTAGGTGGAAAAGTACATTCTGGAAAAAATAATTATGGAATGGCATTTATTCCATTAAGTAGAATTTTAGAAACACAGAAAGCGCTCAGACTTGCTAAAACTGGATATGCTAAAAATAGAGTATTAAATTATTCACGAGGCGCATCTTTTTCTAATGGAGTTTTACGTGGGTCGACAGAAGAAATAAATAAGTTGTTGGGAATTGCAACAAGACCTGGTTCATCATATAATTCCCTTGGTCAACTTATTAGTAAAGCTGGCAATATAACTCCTGGCGCAATTGCAAAACCAGCAACTTTAATTTTTGGACAAAGAGGTTCTGAGTTTACATCTTTAAATAAATTACTTGCAGGAGAAGGTCTTGTAGGGCAAGATGTTAATAAATTAATAAGAAATTATTTAAATGGTGGTCAAGGAAGCATTTTGGGATCTTCTTCTTTATTCCTTGATTCACTTGCTAATAATAAAATAATTAATCCATTACTTTCTTCACAAATTAAATCAGAAATTCAATCTTCATTTATAAGAAAATTATTTGAAATGAAAAGTAAAGGTATTCCAATTACTGATTCAAATAATCCATATCATGAAATTTCTTCTTTAATAATTCAACAACATGCTGCAACTAATCCCGAGCTTGCAAATTTATGGAATCAATTTAAATTAAAAACATCAGCAGTTAATACACATACTTTAAATGAAATGAATAGGAATGCAGGACCAGGAAGCAATGGTTTAAAAAATATATCATTAATAGATTCTAATGGAAATATAATTAACATTGGAAAATTAAAAGGATCTAAATTAAAAGGTATTTCCGCATATCACGCAGCAAATTCAGATTGGCAAAATTCAATTCAGCTAGCCATGGGTGGCAAAGTAAAAAGTAATAAAAATTATTATGGAATAATGAATAGCAATGCATTTATGGCAAAGAATCCAAAAATTTATGGAAGAGTTCTTAAAGGTGGAATATCACCAGAAGACTTTGTATCATGGATTAAAAATGGAGTTAGCCCAAGTTTACAGAAAGATTTAAGAAATACATTTGCGCAGCATCCAAATGGAGAAATGCCAGTCACTTATAGTCCAACAAAAAATATGGGTAAATTTCCCATGCCAGCGCCTTATTATCAAGATTTAGCAAATACAGACCCATTGCATGGCCCTCTTCAAATTGGAAAATATAGAGGTGCAATATTAGCACGTAGTCAACATGTTGCCCCAAAGGTTATTTATTCTGGTTCAGGAAATTATATGAAGCAGACATCTGCACCTGCATTTGAAATTGGTACTATTGAATCTAGGGCAAAGAGTGCATTATTTAATTATATGCAAGGTGATTATTCTGCAATAGATGATCCAGCGGTACAAGCGTATCTATCTACAATTAGAACTAAATTTACTGGGACATTGCATAGAGGCATCAGAACTCCAGAAATGTTACCGCCAGTAATTAGTCAATTAATTAGACAAGGTAAATGGGATGAACTTGTTGGCAAAGAATTTATTATGCGCAGATCATCATGGAGCACTAATAAAGATACCGCCGAAGGATTCGGCCCAGTACAATTAACAGCAAATGTTAAAAATAGAAATGCAGTTCCAGCCTCACAAATATTTCCCGATTTAACTTTTCATGGTCCAGCAGGTCCAGTTCATGTAAATGAAAGCGAAGTTTACATGGGTGGAAAATTTAGAATTGTTGGTGCAAGTCAAGGTAAGTTAAAACTACAAGCAGTTATAGATGGCCAAAGAGAAAAGGGCGGAGGAGTATTGAGTGGAGGATCTTATTTAGTTGGAGAAAAAGGTCCTGAATTATTTACACCACAATCTTCTGGATCAATTATATCTAATGCCAATATGCAACATCTTGCCAAAGGCGGACCAGTTTATCAAGTAGGAAACAATGGAGCAAATACAAAAGTATACGGTCCAGGAGAGATACCAACATTTAAAGGTAATATTTTTGCACCGATGCTTAATTCTTTAGATACAGCAATTCTTATGGCAACTGCTGGAATTAAAGTTGCACCAATTCAATTAAATGCTGCAATCAAAGCTATGCCAACAAAAATTGTAAAAGCTGCATTTGACGCAACACTTAAAACAGATATAGCTTTAACTAAAGCTGGTAAAAATTTATCTAATGGGTTTAATAATTTTAAACAAACTGTAGGTACGACAATAACCGAAGTTAGTGCTGGAATAAAAACATATGCATCTAATTTAAGCTCATCGCTACAAAGAATTAGACAGGCTGCAATTAGATCAGCTATGCCAATTAGTTTGCCAACAGGCCCAATGACAGAACAACAACAGGGTATGGGATTTTGGCAAACAGTAAAATCTAATACAAAAAATAATAGATTTGATATAGGTGGCGGGAGGTTAACCAAATCTGGTGCTGGATTGGGAATGGGTCTGATGATGGGAGCAGGAACTCTTGGAGGCGGACTCGGTATGGCTGCTATGGGTACTGGACTTGCTATGCAAATGGGATTGTTAGGCGGAATCGAAAAAGGTTTATTAAAAATAAAAACAAATGGACTAGCAGCAGCTACTGGGATTACAAAAATTGCAACATCATTAAAGGGAGTAAAAGCTGCGTTTACAGGTGTAACAGTTATGGAAGGAATTGCAACTGTTATGGCAAAGGGATTTGGCGCTGCCATGAAAACTGCAATGGCTGAATCACCATTAATTATATTGCTTGCTGTAATTGCAGCAGCAACAGCTGCCATTCAATTATTTAAATGGTTTAGAAAAGAACGTGCTCAAGACGCTAAGCAAGTTACTTTAACAAATAGCATGACAGAAAAGGGTGCACAGCAAGCTGGCATTAAATATCATGATTTATCTTCAAGCATTAAAGATGTAAATGCACAATTAGAATTACAAAGAGCTAAGGGTAAAGCAGCATTTGCAGCAATGCAAGATGGCGGACAAGTTAAAGGATTAACTTTATCTGTTGGTAAATTAAAAGCAGCAATCGCAGATGCTAAGAAAAATCAAACAGAATTAGTAGGAGCATTTTCTGATGTTGGTCGTGGAAGCACATCAAATGAAGATAAGCAAAAAATGGTAAACGATATGGCTGCAAATCTTAAAGCACAATTTGTTTCATCTGGAATGTCAGCAGAAGACGCCACTAATAAAATATTTGCAATGATTAAAGCTTCTAAAAATGCTGATATGGCATTTAATGCAATTTCTGCAAAAGGATTTATAAAAGTAACCGACGCAGCATCTGCAACAACAGCAGTGGTAGAAAATCTTAATAAAAAAATGAGTGAAAGACAAATGTATGATGCTGAAGGATATAAAACTACAAATAAAGATTTAGCGGTAACAACAGAAGCAACTTTTAAAGGTGCGGACTTAGGAAATGCTCTTTCAAATTCAACCGCTGCAATTGATTCACAAATGCAAAAACTTGTTGGAACTAAAGATGCGATGGGCAAAGTTATTGATGCAGCAAAAGCATATTCAATGACAATGGATGATATTAATTCTAAACAAGGTGCCAACACTAAACTTACACAAGAACAAGTAGATAGTTTAAAAAAGACTCATCCAGAACTGGAAGCCATACTTAATTCTACAGATACAACTGCAAGTACATTTGCTAAATGGCAAATTGAATTAGCTGGCGTACAAACAGATCTTAAGAATATAACGGCAACAGAAGCACAATCAATTGCACAATTTGAAATTGGCATGCAGTCTTCTATTAAAGCTCAAGAAGCAACTGGTAAGGGTGTTCTTGGAAGAACAGCATCTTTGGTTAAAACTTTACAGGCAGATGTAACTGCTGGTGGTCAAGCAGCTGCAGAAGCTGCACAGAAAGCGCAAATAGATGTACAAAATGAAATTAAATTAATTGATAAAAAAATTAAAGCAATTCAAGATGAAGCTCAAGCAAGAAGAGATGCTATTTCTGTTCAAAAACAACAACAAGATTTGGCAGATCAAATTGCTTCAAAGCAATTAGATATACTTGCAGCACAAGCTACTGGAAATACGCAAGCAGAACAACAAGCAAGATTAGATAAAGAAAAACTTATCAGAGAACAACAATCAGCTGCTGCAACTGATGCAATTAATGCTAAAGAAAAAGCACAAGTTGATGCTTTAAATAAAGCTAAAGAAAAACAACAATCAATAGCAGACGCTGCAGCTAAAAAATTATCGGATGCACAGGCAGCATCAGCTACTGCTTCAACTAGATTAGCAACAGTACAAGGATTCCAAAGTAATTATGAAGGGCTTGTACAACAAAAAGCAAATGCTAAATTGATGGCACCAGGAAAAGAAAAAGATCAAGCGCTTAAAGACGTTGAAGGTAATTTAGTCAGTCTTGTAGGATCAATAAGCGCTTCTGCAACTGGTAAAGATGCTGGACTTGCTAAAATGCTTAAAGAAACTTTTGGTGGTCTTTTAATTGACGCTAAAACTGGAAAATCTTTAACGGGCACACAAGAAGTAAAAGATGCTAAAACTGGAAAAGTTGTTGTACCATTTGTATCTGGCGTAGCTGAAAAAGCATTAGCTGGAAATGCAGCCGATGCAACTGCCTCAGCGATACAAAAATTAGGCGGAGGCAAAACCTTAGCAGACGTAGAAAGAGCAATTCAGGGTAAAGGAGTTGCTGGTGGTAAGACAGCTGCTACTGCAATTGATATTGCAACTGAAAGCAAATATAAAATGGATTCAAGTAAAAAGGGATACCTTAGTGATGCTGGTAAATCTGCTGTAGTAAAAGATAATAAATTACAAGCAGGACAGTATTTTACTTATGCTGGAATGGATTATTATGTAGATAAAAATGGCAATGCGGTTAGAATGGGTGCACATAAAGTAACTGCTGATTCAAGCGATCCATATAAAGCAAAGGGCGGACTAATAAAAGGACCAGGAACAGGAACTTCAGATTCTGTATATATGCCAGGATCAATGGGATATGCAAGAGGTGGAGCATATGTTTCTAACGGAGAATTTGTAACAACGGCTGCTAGCGTCAGATCAATAGGAAATGATGCCATGAATTTAATGAATAGATTTGGTGCAAATGGATTAATGGCTGCTGCACTTGGTAAACTTAAGTTTAATACTGAAGGAAATGGCATGCAAATGCATGACATGAAATCTGGAACAAATGGTACAATTTCTATAGTACAGAATATATATCCATCACCAGGAATGGATATGGATGCTTTTGCTAAAAAGGTTGTAGATTTATCTGTAAAAGCTGTTGGACAAAATGCTAAAATTAATACTAAGATGTCAGGAATTAATAGGACGGTTAAAATATGACAATTTATTTGCCAGTAGGATCACTTCTATATATTAATACTGGAACAATTTTAAACCCAATATGGCAAAAAATTACCGAACATAATCGCTCTCCATTAACCATAGATAGCTCAAGAATTGAAAAAACTCAAAGAATGTCAAACGGTACATTAAGAAAATTATTTATTGCGGATAAAACTACATTATCTACTAGTTGGTCAACTGTTCCATCTAATTCTACTCTAACAGTTGATGGTGGCTGGGGAGCAGAAGACTTAAGGTCTTTTTATCATGGCGCAGGAACTGGTACATTTCAAGTTAAAGTTTCTTATAATTTAACAAGAAATAATATTTATTTAGTATCATTTACACAATTTTCAATGACATTGGCTAAGCGAAATGTTAAAGGCAAAACGTCAGACGAAGCACAGGAGTTTTGGGACATCAGCCTAGGCATGGAAGAAGTATGATTTCTGCAACTTCTACAACATTAACGCAATTAGAAACATCTCAATCTGTTATTGCAGCACCCTCATGTTTAATTGAATATAATATGAATGAGCTTATTGATGGTGTTACCATAACAAATACAGGTGGGAATACGCAAACTCCTGCGGGAGATACAACTCCATTTCTTAAACTTTTTCCAATAACAACTATTATTGATCCAAGAAGACCAAAATCTGGCGGAATTAAATATTTTATAATGAACTCATCTGTAACAGAACCAACATTGGCATATTCAACTTCATCTACAATGCCGTATAGACTCTACTACCCAGGAGATAAAACTGTATATAAATACTGGATAAGCAATCGAGCATCAGGGAATACTTTAAATAATGCGAATATAACTGTGTCTTATCCGCAAGCTAAAACTGCTGCAACAAATAAAATAGTAATTAAATTTGAAGTTTCCCACTCAAAGCCAACAGCATGGACAATAAGTTTAAATGGAACAACAATATCTACAAATGCCGTCGTGCCAAATTCTGGCGTTGTTGAACTTTATTATAATGGATTAACATGGTCTACTACAGCTTTTACAACTCCAACTACGCCAGTAGCAATTACTTCATTAAATGTTAATGTAACATCAATTGATGTTGCTAATTCATATCTTGGAGTTATAGAAGCTTCAGCTAGATACGTTCAAAATGTAACAAATTATTTATCAGGGTTTACGATTACTAAACAAGCTTCAAATGGAACTACTCAAATAATGCCAGTAGGAGATGTTACATCTAATTCATTAAGTTTAAATTTAACTTGTTATGATGGTACTGGATTTGATTATGATAAAACTTTATCTTTTAATAGTTCAAAAATTAATTTATTTAAAAATATAAAAGTTATTCCATCAATTATTTTAAATCAAACAGATGTTATCCCACAAGGAGTTTATTATGTAGATTCTTCTACATTGTCAGAATTTGGCGACATAACAATTACTGCTTTGGATGGAGCAAAATATTTACAAGAAATAATTACACCAGATATTCTTATTGAAAATTCTAATTCACAAGCAATTATTAGAAGATTATTAGATGGAGTAGGATTTACTAATTATAACTTTAATACCACTACCACAGACTCTTCAACAATATCTCCTTATTATTGGTTTACAGACGATACAAAAACTGTATGGCAATTAATTCAAGATTTATGTAAAGATACACAAATGATAGCTTCATTTGATGAATACGATATTTTGCAATTTTATACAAGAGAATGGCTATTTAATAAAGATCAACTAACCAATTATATGTTTAGGCATGATAATAAAGATCCTTTTTTAGCAAATATTGTTTCTTTATCAAAAGAAGATGTACCGTCTTCAAAAGCTGTAAAAGTAAATTATAACGCTTGGTCCAACAGTGCATATTCTAATTCATCTGATCCACTGTATCAGCAACCAATAACATATTTAGGAGCAGGTGCGCTAACTCAATCCCTTTTACAATTTGCTCCCGCAGAAACTAACGCACCATCAGGTGTAATTCATTTAGAATATATTCCAGAGTTAGATAATTCTTTTTCATCAAAATCTGGATATGTTGTAATTAATCATGAGATTATAGAATATGATGCTGTTCAATATCAATATATTGATTTAAATGAATACACAGCAGCAAAACAAAATTTTATTAGCACACAGCAAGGTCAAGTTGTTTATCCTAAAAATGTTTGGATAACAGCTGATATCGATTTAGCAAAATATCAATCTTTATCTAAACCAATGTCTTTTAAAGCTACTGGTAATTTAAGAATTAAAACAAGAAATGCATTTAATATTTTAGATAGCATGTCCACACCTTATGCATCTGATATGACTCACACAGTAGATGTAGCATCAATTTTAAACAAATGGACTACTCATTTATTGGATACTAAAGCTCACACACTAACAGATGCAAATAATTTAATTTCTTTAGATTCTGGTGATTCATCTAATAATATGGTTCCAAAATCATTTTTATGTATTAAGCCACCTACCAGCGGAACACATACAATAGCAACAACAACAGCAAAACTCACTGGATCAACTTCCTCATATGCACTAGGCACAAATATGTTTTTTCCAGTAACATACGATAAAAATGGTAAAGCTTCTGGCGTTCAAACGTCAATTGGATGTATTGCTTTTTCATTAAGTTCTGATTTTAAAACTGGATATATATTAGAAATAGGAACTCAAATTAGTGCTTCAAATAAAGATTTAGCTACAAGGGCAGTTCAATTATATAGAATTGATAATGGAGTTAAAACAGTATTAACTGATTCTCAAAAAGATCAAAACTCCTCTATTCAAAATATTTATGGTGGCTCTTTATATAAAATAGATATTAAAGCAGAAAGAGCTTTAAACACTAAAGGTAAATATGTAACAGCTTTTAAAATAATGATAAATAATGCTTTAATAACTGCACAAGATGGAACGGCAACAGGATTAATAGAATCTTTACCAATAACAAATTATATTGGATTAGGATCAATGTCTGGCAATGCTTATTATGATTATGTATATTCATTACCTATAACGGATACTCAATTTAAAAGTAATGATACATATAATTTATATGCTGGATTTTTAGGAAGCAATTCTTATTTAGTTCAAAAATTTGGTAAATTTGTTTTAAACAAAGGAACTGAAATTCAAACCGCTGCGTACTTAGAAGAATTCGGCCCAGTGGCAAGAGAATTAAAATATATAGAATCTAAATACACCTCTAGACCAGGAATACCTAAATATGCAATCGTTACTTTAAACCCTAATGTAACTTTAGTTGGATCATCATTAGATTCATTTGGAATGAAAGCATATGTTTTAAATAATACTTCTGCTCCAATTGCTTTGGCAGATGATACCGTTAAAAGATTTACAGTAATTGGAGATTCAATAAATCCTGGGGATACACTCACATATTTAGACCCAGCATATTCTGGAGTAATTGCACAAGACCAAATTGCATTTGATTCTCTTTGGATACAAAAAGAAACAGAGGCCAAAGCTCTTTCAGATTGGATGAAAACTCAATGGTCAAAACAACAGGCGGTTATTACAATGGAAGTATTTGGTAACCCACTTTTACAAATTGGTGATATTGTAGAAATATCTTATTTATCTAATAATTTATATTCATCAGAGGATACAGTTCCAACAGGATATTCTATATCAAAATATATTGTTTTAGATGTAACTCAAGTTTGGCAAGATGGTTTAACGACTAATATAGTTGCTAGGTCGATTTATATTTAAGAAAATGGTAAAATATTAAAATGGTCAATAAAATAAAACCTTCACAAATAACAACCCCACCTAAAATTCAATTAGCAGCGGGAAGCAATTTAGCTGACGTTTTAAAGCCAGAGCATTATGAATTAATGAATCCGTATGACTTTCAGTCAGACGGACAACTTGGAGCAGTACCAGCAGACACTCCTGCTGTGACACCACCAGAAGATCCAACTAATCTTGATGTACCCGATAACCCAGATGTTTTAGAATTAGATGCACCCGATTTAGCAGATATTATTTCTGCAACAGCAAGCAAGTACACAGATCTTAATGGTGTAGATAAAGTAAAAGTAGTTTTTGTAGTTAGAAATCACGTAGGGGCCTCAGTCGTTGGGGTTAAAGGATCTGGGGGATAAAATGAATTTAACTGGAACGTATATAATTTATCAAAATGGAAAAGAAGTTGCACGTCAATCAAATTTATTAACTAAATTTGGAAAAAGATTTTTAACATCATATTTAGCTGGCTCTGTTAATTTTAACGAAAAAGATATTGCAGTTGGTATTGGTGGTCCATTACTAGATGGCGGTACTTCAACGACAGCTAATGATACTCAATTAGATTTTGAAATTTATAGGTCAGCAGTTAATTTGGGAACTATGGATATACAAACAGATTCACTTACTGGTAACTCAACTTATGCTGTTGTATATAAAACAACTATTCCAAATGATATTGTAGGAACAATTTCAGAGTTGGGATTATTTAATACAACCACTCAAGGCAATACGGATTACTCTAGCAGATATGTAAGTACATTTGAAAATAATTTATATTGGTTAGATGATTCAGGAAACCAAGCAGTTACAGTAACTACACCAAGTCCTTTAATTGGAAATCTTTGGTTTAAATTAAATCCATTAGCATCTCAATCATCTAAGTACACAGTTAATACCACATTTGATTTGTCTGGGTATTCAACAAATGATAGTTTAACTTTAGCATTTAACCAACAAGATTTAAATCTTGATTATATTTTTGTAAGATTTTATAGTTCATTAACTTCATATTATGAGGGCAGATTCCCAGCAAAATCTACCACTGGAAATAAATTAAGTAAATTAAGCCTTAATGGTTTATATAATTCTGGATATAATTCAGGCACACCAGATGCAACATCAATTATTAAAATATCTATTGGAGCTGTAGCAAAATCTTCTGGCAGTACTGTTGTATTATTAGATGGCCTCAGAGTAAATGATGAGGATGCATTTAGCACAATTTATGGAATGATAAGCCGTTCAGTGTTATCTACACCAATATCAAAACCATATGGAATTTCAACGGACATAGAATATAGAATAGGGCTGACTTTCTAACATGCTACCAGCAATAGATGGAGGAAACGCTGCCTCTGCTAACACACCAGACCTAAGCAAAACTACATCTGCTGGAAATAATGCTGCTTCTTTGCAATCTCAAGATTCTTATACTGTAACAATAGATAATCTTCAAGTAAAATTATTTGCTAAATATGGATTTACATTTTCTTATTTATATCAAGATCCAAACGGGATAATTGAAGGCCCAAGATCAGCAACATATTTTTTATCGTACAGCCCACCAAATGAATGCACAGAACCAACTAATGTTGTTGTTACACAAGGCATTGGTTCATATGGAATTAAATGGGATAAGCCAAGTTTTGGAACTTATGTAGATACAATTATTTACGAAAGCCCAGATGGAATTTTTAATGATAGCTCAAAAGTAGTTTATATTGGAACGGCAAATCAAGCTGTAGTATTAACTGGCACCGACTATACCACAAGATATATTAAAGTTTATTATAGAGATAAATATCTACACAAATCTCCTAATGGAACTGTTGCTGGTCCCATATCAGGAAAAAATTCTGACCCAGATACATCAACGCCACCATCCGCACCAACAAGTGTAAATGCACCAACAGCATTTATAGATGCAAATGATAAAAGTGGGTTTAGTGCTGGAGTTACTTTTAGCTGGACAGCAAATACAGATTCAAATACTTCGGGATACGTACTTAGATGGACTACGCAAAATCCAATTACAACACAAAATCCTATTTGGGAATATGGGCAGGTAGAAGGAAAAACCACTACTTCATTTACAGTCAAAGGCCTTGTACCAAATACCCTCTATTATTATCAGGTTACCGCAAGAGCCCTTATAATGCTCTATCGTGGGTCTCCCCATATAATGGCACATTCGGTCCCGTAGTGGACCCCAGCGCCCCTTCAGACGCATGGGCACAATTAAAGTCTATTTTATCTATTGGTGGTAAAACGGCAGACCTATTTAAAATAGGAACTGGTATAACTCAAACTATAAATAATTCAATAACAACAACTCCAACAATGACAGCATCATTGCCATGGAGCGGAATAATATTAAATAAATCTACAACTGATCAAGGAAATAATTATTGGTTAAATACTGGACAATTTAGAGTTGGAAGCTCATCTTCATTTTTATATTGGGATGGTTCAAATCTTTATACAACAGGTAAAATAAATGCAACTGGCGGATCCTTTACTGGGGATGTACAATTAAATGGAGGATCGTTATATACAGGTCCAACTCCAAATAGCGGGGCTAGAGTAAGATTTAATAGTGGCGGTATTTATGGATATGATTCTACAAGTACAAGTATTTCAACAGGACAAACATTTATGTTAGATGCTTCTACTGGATTAATATCTGCACAAAAAGGATCTATTTCTGGCTGGTCAATAGATGGAACAAAATTTTCACAAAATGGTGCAACAATATCTTCTACTGGATATTTATCGTTAGGCGCAGCAGCGTCAGATCAAATTGTTTTAAGTGCAGTTGATACAAATTATAGACTCTGGATTGGTAATAATAATGGAACTTATGGATCATTTAAAGTAGACAAAAATGGTGTGCTTTATGCACAAGGCGCACAAATAAGTGGAAATATTGTTATTGGTTCTGGTGCCACTTTGGATGCAATTGTTGCAGCACAATCTACTGCAAATTCAGCAAGTGGCACAGCCTCATCTGCATCTACAAAAGCAGATAATGCAAGTGCTGCTGCTGTTTCGGCTACTACAAAAGCAGATAATGCAAGTGCTGCTGCTGTTTCGGCTACTACAAAAGCAGACAATGCATTTACTGCAGCTCAAAATGCTTTGCCATCATCTAGTTTTAACAGAGATGCAATTGTTCAATATATAAATAGTACAAGTATTAATCCTACAAATACTACAACTATAGAGGGTGGATTAATAAGAACTGGAACAATATCTGCAAATGCAGTGGTAGCAGATTTTATTTCCGCCTTTTCTATTGATGCAACTAAAATTACTGCTGGAACTCTTACTGGACAAACTCTTTCTGGAGGAACAATATCTGGAGGATCAATTTCTATAGGTTCGTCTGGATCAGATTTTCTTCATACAAACTATCCTAGATATTCACCAACAACAACCTACCTGGGTCCTTATTATGGTTTAGGTATAAATGCTATAGCTATGATTAGTGCTAACACTTCTGGCGTAATAAGTAATTGGTATCCCTATTTAGATGCTGAAAGCAATTTAGGATTATCTTCTTATAGGTGGGTAAGACTGTATGCAACAACAACTACAATTTCAACATCTGATAAAAGACTTAAGAATGATATTCAGCCTACAGATTTAGGATTAAACTTTATTAAAGATTTAAATCCATCTAAATTTAAAATGGTATATAAACAAGATGTTCCTTTAATGGACGGAGAAAATGTAGTATTAGATGCCGATGGAAGCCGTGTTATAAAAGAAACTATTTCTAGAGAAGGAACAAGATATCATTATGGCTTGGTAGCACAGGATGTAAAACAAGTTTTAGATAACCATGGAGTCGGAGATACTTTTGCAGGCTGGGCTTTAGATGATCCAGCAGATCCAAATTCAAGACAGGGCCTTGCATACGAAGATTTTATTTCTCCATTAATTAAAGCTGTACAAGAATTATCAAATATGGTAGAATCATTACAACAAGAAGTATCCGAACTGAAAGGCAAATAATGGATAAAGCAGAATTAGTAATTCAAGCATTACAAGAGCGTATTGGTCAACTTGTCTCAATGTATGAGACAAACATGGCAATTCTTCGTGCTGAAATTACGCAATTAACAGATCAATTAAATAACCAGGAAGTTCCAGCGGAACAACCAAAGGAGTAAAAATGGTACAACTAACACCAGTTAATATTAATGATGGAGACCCAGTAACAGCAGATACAATTAGAACTATTATTAATAATGTTCAGTTGGTAGCTTTAGGAGACACATCCAGCGGAGTTACTATTGGAGATAGTCTGGGAAATCAAAGTATTATTCCTAAAACATATAATGATACCCTTGCTTCATTAACAGCTAAAATTGCTGTAGATAAAATTAAAGGTTATACTAATACCGTATCTTGGGGAAAAAATAAATTTACTACCGCACCTGTAGTTACTGCAAATTTACAATTTACAAGTTCCAGTCCAGCAAATTATAAATATACTGTTGCAATAGGTTCAGTTACAACCAGTGGATTTACATATTATGTAATTCCATGTGCACCAGTATCCAATTTATCGTGTTTTCTTTCTTGGATAGCCGTAGGAACATTTTCCGCAATTTAAGCATTGACAGTTTATATTAATATGTTACAATTATTGTAACATCAAAGTCACGCCTTCGTGACTTTTTTCGTATTGAGGTATTTAATGAGCAACGATTTAAAATGGATGTTGTCATCCGATCAGCAATTCCCATATCAAGATGATAAAATGATTGCTTTATGGTTTAAAGTTATGAAGTGGTTTAAACCAGATGTCGTTGATTACCTTGGTGATACAGATGATCAAGCATGTTATAGCAAGTATACAGAAGGACGATCAGCAGAATTTTTAAACCTTCATAAAACAGACAGCAGAGATCTTATTGTTCCAATGATGCGTCATGAAGCAAAGGGTGCAAGAGATTTTTATACTAAAACAAGAGAAATGCTTCCAGATGCACAATTGTTTTCAGCATTAGGAAATCATGATGTTAGAATTTTTAATTATGTAGATGCAAAACTTCCTGATTATATTAATGAAGTTACCCCAGAAGCTCTTTGGGGATTAGATTCGCTAGGGTATGAATACATTTATTATGATGAATTACCTAAGCGTCGTTTTGGAGATATCCACGTACACCACGGGCTTTCAATTGCAGCAACAGGGTCAGCAAGAAAAGACATGGAAGACATGCAAGTGTCTTTAATTCGTGGCCACTCACACAGAATTGCTTCTCACATGGTAACTTATGAACTTAGAAATAACGGAGAAGGAGAAACTCTTCGTGGATATGAGATTGGTCATATGTGTGATGAAAAGGGTCCAGGAATGAAATATACACAACATCACGATTGGCAAAAGGGTTTTGCAGTTGCACATATTGTAAATGATTATCCTCATGTTCAAATGATTCATGTATCACCAGACTATTCTTGTGTTGTAGATGGAAAGCTGTTTACTTTATAATGTGGTGTGGAAAATGTAATGGCAGAGTTTTTGTAGATAGAGTTTTTTCACAAAAACTACATATGGAACTTTTCTGTATAATGTGCGGAAAACGCTGGATGTGCAATAAAGAAACGAGTGCTTTCGGGAAATGGCTGGAATCAAAAGAAACGGCAAATCAAAAAGCTTACGGTATTTCTTCTTAAACGATAAAATACATAAAGTATTAAGTGTATCAAGATCTAAAGATGAACTTATTGCTTGGTGCTACCCAGACCATAAAAGAGTTTTGTATGCCTATTCGCAGGTACGAAAAAATATGGAAGAAGCTTATTCTGTAGTACAAGTTGGTAAATTATTAGGTAGACACAGAGTAACAATTCAAGACTATATTCTTGATGAAAAAATTGCAACTCCAGCAAAAATATATCCAATAGGAGATTTTGAAAATAAAAATTGGTCTAAATATATGTTTAAAGAAAAAGATATATTAGATTTACATCAACATATATTAGATTCAGGACATTCTTTAGAGCTTCCATCACGCACAGAATTATTGGGGCTTCTCAAACACAATTTAATATTGTATACTAAGACAGAAGATGGGAAGTTCGTACCAGTATGGAAGGCGGAGTAATGAGCAGAATGGTAATATGTTCAATTTGTAAAAAAGAATGGGAACTTCGTTGGGGTATTTTTGCACACGATAGTTTATCTAGGCACATGAAGGCGGACCACAAATGACAACAAGAGTTAAAATAGACTTATCATTTACTAGAAATCTTGGTAATTATGAAAGTATTAAAATAGGCGTAGGCGTTGAAGATGATGTTCGTCAAGGAGAAACCGTCGATGCTGCAACAGAAAGAGTTTATGCTTTTGTTGAAAACAAATTAATTTCTAAAACCCAAGAGGTAGAAGAAGAGTTAAAGAATGGCAAATAGCAGAGAGCCATATATACTTCTTACTTTATATCAAAATTTATATAAAGATAAATATACTAGAGCCCTAACAATTAATAAATTTCGTGAAAAATGGGCTATGCAAGATGTAATTGATAGTGTAGGATTTGATCGTGCAAAAGAATTAATAGAATATTATTTTGAGTTAAATAAGAATGGTCATCCATTACAATTTTTCTTTTATAATTTTGACAAAATGGATTCTTTAAAAACAGAAATTGAAAAAGATAAAGAAAAGCGTCGTTTGTTATTGGAAGAAACGAAAAAGATGGTAGAGCAAGGCGGTATAGAATGAATACAGAAGCAGAATTAATTTCAGCAATATGTAAAAATAAAGATATTAGCACTTTGCTTGCTGACAATGTTGATGATTTATTTACCTCTCATAAAGATATTTGGGATGGGCTTAAATCATATTATTATAAATTTAAAGCCGTACCAGAAGCTGGTATCCTTCAGGAAAAATTTAAAGATTTTGAACCAGTCGATGTTAAAGGACAAACTGGATATTATTTAGATACTTTAAAAAATGAATTTCTATCTAGTAAGCTAAAAAATATTATTTTAAAAAGTGGTTCTGCATTAAAAGAAGATGCTGCGTCAAGAGTTCTTGAGAAGATGCAAAGTGAACTTGCTGGACTTAGTAGGTTTACAAATAATGTTAGAGATTTAGATATAACGGATGCCGATGCTGCTATTAGGCATATGGAATTATTGCGTGTACGTTCTGCTGAAATGGGCGGGTCCCCAGGAATTAAAACTGGATTTGATGCTATTGATATAGCTTACCCGACTGGTATGGCGCCAGGACATTTAATTGTTGCAATTGGTTGGCCAGGTAAAGGTAAGACATGGTTTACTTCTTATTTAGCATGTAAGGCTTGGGAACAAGGATTTAAACCAATGATTGTTTCCCTTGAGATGTCCCCTGAAAATATGCGTGATCGCATTTATACAATGTTGGGTTCTGGTTTATTTAAAGCTTCAGATTTTTCTAAAGGAGATATTAATATTGATGATTTCCGTTCATGGTCTACAAAAAAGTTTGCAGATAAAAATAGTTTTATTCTTATTTCAAATGAAGGCAATACAGAAGTTACACCAGCCACAATCCAAGGCAAAATAGATCAGCATAAACCAGACCTAGTTATTCTTGATTATCATCAATTATTTAATGATAATAAAAGAAGCAACTCTGAAGTTGAAAGAAATAGAAATGTTTCTCGTGAATTTAAAATGCTGGCGGTATCAAATAATATTCCAATTATTGATATTACTGCTGCAACAGCCGACGACGTATCAGATCAAGAAAACCCTCCAATGATGTCGCAAGTTGCTTGGTCTAAAGCTATTGAATACGATGCAGATATGGCTATGGCTGTTCATAGATACCCAGGAACAAATATGATTGAGATTGTTTCAAGAAAAAATCGACATGGGCATGAGTTTGGTTTATACTTAGATTGGGATATCAACCGTGGTATCGTAAAAGAAATTTATGAGAATCCTTTCCAAAATAATGAATCACAAACAGATAAAAAGATTCCAAGCAAAGGTTAACTTTAGAGACGATTCAGACATGATCAGGGTTAGGGCACAATATGAAAGCCTATTAACTCATGATATGAGAATCAAAGGCTATGTTAGGGTACTTGACATAGATACCAATTTTTCGGTAGAATTTGACGGAGAAACTTGGGTGTTCTTAATGACACTCTATGGAGTATATGTAGGAAAGAAGAAAGCATGGCAGTCAGAGGGAATTACGCAAGGAAAACTGATACCGCTCAATATGCTCCAGAGCATATAAAGTCTATAGTAAAAGAAATTGGACTTGATGTTGCGGGAGAAACAGATATTGAAATATCTTTTTATTGTCCATTTCATTCAAATAGACATAGTGCAAGTTGTAGCATAAGTAAAACAACTGGTGCATGGCTTTGTTTTAATCCATCATGTGGAGAAACTGGATCAATAACAGAATTAGTAAAGCGTATACTTCATAAAAATGATTTTCAAGCAATGCGATTTATTTATTCTAAAGAAACAGAAATGTTATCAAATTTTGACGAAATGTTAAATGATGTATTATCCGATAAACCAGATTTTGAAGAATTTCCTTTAGATACATTAAATAATTTACATACCGATTTAATTAATAGTCAAGAAGCTCAATCTTATTTTAATTCTAGAGGAATTAATTTAGAGTCCATAAATCATTTTGATTTAGGATACTCTCCTAAAATGAACATGGTCACAGTGCCAGTACATAGTCCAGATGGAACACCAGTTGGATTAGTTGGAAGATCAATCTTAGAAAAAAAGTTTAAGAATAGTACAAATTTGCCTAAAAATAAAACCATGTTTAATATACACCGTGCTAAAAAAATTGGTGATACTGCAATTATTGTAGAGTCAAGCTTTGATGCAATATTAGTTCATCAAGCTGGATTCCCAAATGTTATTGCAACGCTTGGTGGCCACCTATCCTCAGAAAATATTAATTTAGTCAATAGATATTTTAATAAAATAATTATAATGACAGATTCTGATTTAGCAGGCAGAGAGCTAGGCAATAGCGTTGTGGCTAGATTAAAGAATAAAGACCTCTTGTGGGCTTCTTATACTTATGGTAAGATATATCCACATGATGCAAAAGATGCAGGAGATATGACCGAAGAGGAAATTAAATCTTGCATTAAAAATGCGGTATCCAATATTGAATATCAGTCTTGGGTTCGTGATAAAATATAAATACAGATGGATATATACCATCAACTATAGAAAAGAGGATACAAATGGGTATCGTTAAAGGACTAAAAGACCTAAATAAGGTTATGGATAAGCCTTCTTATTCAGAAAACGATGGAACAAAAGCACGTTGGGCAAAACTTGAAGATGCAGAAAGCGTTAAAATTCGTTTCTTACAAGAGCTAGATCCAGACTCACCAACGTATAATGAAAAAGCTGGGCTTGGATTTATTGCAGTAGAACATACTAATCCAAAAGATTATCGTCGCAAAGCACTTTGTACAATGGAAGATCAAGGAAAGTGCTATGGTTGCGAACAACACCGCAAAGATTATAAAGCGGGATGGAAGGGCCGTTCACGACTTTATATTAATGTTCTTCTTGACGATGGTAAAGAAGATCCATATGTTGCAATTCTTTCACAAGGATCTAGCGGTAAAACAATTACGCCTACACTTATTGAGTATGCTGGCGAAATGGGATCTATTACTAATCTTATGTGGCGCATTAAGCGTTCGGGAACAAAAACAGATACAAGTTATACGATTATTCCTTTACAAAAAGATGAAGTTGCATTTGATTCTGCAGCAGTTGGACTATATGATTTAGAAACAACTGCAGTACGTGATTTGCCTTATACAGAGCAAGAAGCATTTTTTGCTGGCGAAGGCGGACATGCCGTAGAAGAATCTTCTTCTACAAGTAGCAATTTAGACTGGTAGCGGTCCCAAGGGGGCAGCAATGCCCCCTTGCAGGCCCGAGTAGCCCAGTGGCAGAGGCAGTGGACTTAAAATCCATACAGCGTGGGTTCGAATCCCACTTTGGGCACATGATAAAGAAAACGGCGGAAATGATTAATTTAGAAATCCCAGATCCATTTACAACCTTTCGTATGAAAAAATATGCGGAACAAAAAGGCGGATACCGTTATGATTTTTTTAGTGGAGAATGGGATATGAACTGTGGGTGCTGTAATGAATTATTAACTGCACCAAATAAAAAAACTATGATAAAGATTAGACTTTATCACACTAGAAATGAATGTCTGGGTGGATGGTAATGAGCTTTACTCATTTACATGTTCATTCATATTATTCATTGATGGATGGTCTTAATTCACCAAAAGAATTGTGTCAAGCAGCGCTAGATGCTGGTCAAACATCCATCGCAATTACAGACCATGGAACATTGGCATCACATAGAGAAATGCAAATTGCTGCAAAAGAATTAGGGATTAAACCAATCCTTGGAGTTGAAGCTTACATATCTCCGACAGATAGATTTGATAGATCATCTAAAACTGATAAATCAATTCAAGCTTATAATCACATTATCCTTTTAGCTAAAAATAAAAAGGGATTAGAAAATATTAATATTCTTCAAGAGCTTGCTTGGAATGAAGGGTTTTATCACAAGCCACGTATTGATAAAGAAATTTTGTTTGAATATAAAGAAGGGATTATAGTTCTTTCTGGATGTTTAAATGGTCTTATGAGTAAAGCAATTGAAAAAGGTGAATTTGGAGAAGCTAAGTTGATGCTTAGTTCCTTTAAAAAAGAATTTGGCAAAGATTTTTATGTCGAAGTTCAATCCCATAACCCAGCGGAAATAAATTCAAAGCTTCTTGAATTGTCCGATGAACTTAAAATTAAAGCGGTTGCAACAGGAGATGCTCATTTTGCTAAAGAAGAAGATAGAATTTTAGAAGAGGCATTGTTAATTCTTTCAACATCCCCCAAAGCGGATAAAGATTCAGATTTTGACATGTCTAGAAACATTAAAGATATGCTAGAAAGATTTAATTATTTATATCCTGATCGACGAATTTCATTTCAAGATTATAATTTATTTATTCAATCTCGTTCTGAAATTGAAACAGATTTTAATTCTGCTGGAATTACTAGAACAGATATATATACAAATACAACTGATATATCAGATCAAATTGAAGAATATGATTTTTATCAAGGACTTGACCTCCTGCCAGTACCAAAAACAGATGCCGATGAAAAGCTACGAGAGTTGGCTGAAAACGGCTTAGAGAGGCTTCAGAAGGCTTCAGATGTGGTCTACAGAGAACGTCTTGACGAAGAATTGTCTATTATTGCTTCAAAGAATTTTGCTTCTTATTTTCTTGTTGTTGGGGATATGATTAATTGGGCAAAAGAAAATGATATTCGTGTAGGCCCAGGCCGTGGCTCTGCAGCAGGTTCATTAGTTTGCTATGCCTTGGGAATTACTGATGTAGATCCAATTGAATATGATTTATTGTTTTTTAGATTTATTAATCCAGAGCGTAACGATTTCCCAGATATTGATACGGATTTTGAAGACCGTCGTCGCAAAGAAGTCAAAGATTATTTAAAGAAAAAATTTAAACATGTGGCTTCTATTTCTACTTATACTTATTTTAAAGATAAAGGAGTTATTAGAGATGCTGCCCGCATTTTTATGGTTCCATTGCAAGAAGTAAATCGTGCATTAAAATCAGTAGATACATTTGAAGACTTTATTGATTCACCAAATACAAAAGAATTTAGATTAAGATACCCAGAGGTTGTTTGGCTTGCAGATAGATTGCGGGGTCGAATTAGATCTGTTGGCGTACATGCTGCTGGGGTTGTGGTTGCAAAAGATGATCTAAGAAAATTTGCCCCAGTAGAATCAAGGGCGGATGCAAACGATGAAGTATCAGGAAGAATTCCTGTCGTGGCATACGATATGGATACGGTTGCAGATATAGGTCTTATTAAACTAGATGCCCTAGGACTTAAGACTTTATCTGTAATCTCTGATACATTAAAGTCTATTAAAAAGCGTACTGGGGAAGATATTAATTTATCAAAATTGTCATTAGATGACTCTAAAGTATATAAAATGCTTAATGAAGGATATACTAAAGGGGTATTTCAGGCAGAAGCAACTCCATATACAAACCTTTTGATTAAAATGGGAATTGATAAATTTGAAGATCTTGCTGCTTCAAATGCATTGGTTAGACCAGGCGCTATGAATACGGTGGGTGCAGCATACATTAATCGAAAGCATGGGAAAGAAGCCGTAGAATATACTCATAACATAATGAAACCTTTTACTGAGAATACTTATGGTGTTATTATATATCAAGAACAAGTTATGCAAGCATGCGTACACTTGGGAGGTATGACTTGGGCAGAGGCTGATAAGGTCCGCAAGATTATTGGAAAGAAAAAAGATGCAAAAGAATTTGACCAGTTCAAGGATAAATTTGTTGCTGGGGCTTCAGAACACATTTCTAAGAAAAAAGCAGAAGCGCTATGGCATGATTTTGAAGCGCATGCTGGTTATTCTTTTAACCGTTCCCATGCTGTTGCTTACTCTATGCTTAGTTATTATACTGCTTGGCTTAAGGTTAATTATCCACTTGAGTTTATGTTTTCCATTCTTAAAAACGAAAATGATAAAGATGCAAGAACAGAATATTTAATTGAATCAAAAAGATTAGGATTAAAAATATTGCTTCCTCATATTAATGAATCAAGTGTTCATTTTGAGCTACAAGAAAATTCTATTCGATTTGGATTAGCTGAAGTGAAATTCATTTCAGACAATATTGCTAATAAAATAATTGAAAGAAGGCCATATCAAAATTATGTTGACTTTATTGATAAAGCATCGAAAAAAGGTTCTGGCATTAACAGCCGTGCTATTGCTGCTCTTAACTCCATCGGCGCTGCTGCGTTTGATGACAACAAAAGGCAAGGCAATGAAAAAGACAACTACTACGAATACTTAGGAATACCTTCTTTTAATTTGGAAGGAATACCTCCAAGAATTAAAGCTCAAGCAAGACCTATTGAAGAATTTGATGACCTTGGATCATTTATTATGTTTGGTATGGTAAAAAGTATTAAACGTGGTGCTGGCTGGGCCAGAGTTGAGCTTGTTGATGAAACTGGATCAATAGGATTGTTTCACACAGAGCAAACACAAATTGAAACAGGCCAAATGTATTTTATTTTGGTAGGTGATAATAGAATTGCAAGATATATTAAGGTTAGCGATATTAATTCAAAATCAGATGATTTATTTGTAGACTACCTGTACAGAAAAGAATATGATTTAGAAGAAGATGAATATATTGTGGTTAATTTTACTCCGTATCAAACAAAAGCTGGCAAAACAATGAGTCATATAGTATTATCTAATAAAGATAAAGAATTAACTAGAGCAATTGCATTTCCAACAATGTATAAAATGACATTGGCAAAAATGAGAGAAGGAATGAAGTGTAAAGTTGTACTATCTAAATTGGATGATGGTACATTAAATATAAAGGAGATACTATGACAGAAGAAATTCAAGTTACTACAGCAGATGATGTTTTTGGAGCATTAACAATTCCAAAGATTTTAATTGCAGCGTTAGAAACACTGGGGGAAATTCAAATTCCAACCACTATATTTTTAAATGCAGCAAAAGTAGATAAAGAATTACAAGTTGATTACAATTCAGATAATCAAATTTTTACATTTAAGTTAAAGGCAGAAAATGAATCAGGGAATAGTAACAACCAGCTCATTCACGACTTCGAGTAATAGTTTGACAAATTTAGTAACAGATTATGGATTGGATCCGCTGGCAGCTATTCTTCATGAGACAGCAATTGAAAAAGGATTTTGGCAAGGAGAAATTAATTATGACAAAATTGGTAATAAACTCGCTCTTGTACATTCGGAAGTTACTGAGGTTTTGGAAGCTATCCGTAAAAATAAAGGTTCTGAAGAAGTTGTAGAAGAAATAGCAGATGTTTTAATTAGAATTTTGGATGTTTATGCTGCAATGAAAAATACTGGGGACCTTACCCATAGCTTGGATGAAGTTTTATTTAATAAAATTGAAAAAAATAAAACACGCCCAACGCTTCACGGCAATTTATTTTAATGATATAATAGTAAAAAGAAAAGAGATCTAATGAATAATCAAAAACAAAGAAGCGAAGATTTAAAAAATAAAGTTGGACAAGAGTTATTTGAAGTAGTAGATTCAATTGCAAATCAATTAAAAGGAACAAATACATTAGTTGCTTTATTAAGTCATCATGGCAAAATGACAGTTCCTCGCTCTAAATTAATGGAATTAATTGAAATAGAGCAGGTCTGGCCAAATGATTTTATTTATAATCATGGCTCTATGATGGCGATTACTTATGATCAAGATACAGATGAATTTGGATTTGAGCTTGGATACGAAAGCGATAATAATGCACCAGAAAATTGTCTTGGTTATACCTGCACAAGAAATCAAACAAAAGTTGGTTTTGTTGATCATGATTCCCCTCTGTATAAAAAATGATAGCTATTGATGATATATTAGCAAAGCTTGATCCTAAAACTAGGGCAAGAGTACAATCTGCTCAAAATGTAGTTGTTGAAAAACAAAAAACTCCTAGTATTGGTTTAAATATGGCATTAAAAGGCGGACTTGGTTATGGAAGACAAGTTCTTGTTTGGGGTAATAAATCCGCAGGCAAATCTTCATTTTGCTTACAAATGATTGCGCTTGCACAAAAAGAAGACAAAACTTGTGCATGGATTGACGCAGAGGCATCCTATGATCAATCATGGGCAGAAATGTTGGGAGTAGATTCTTCTTCTCTTATTTATTCCTCAGCTAAAACTGTTAATGATATGGTTGATGTTGCTACTAAATTAATGGATGCAGGTGTAGATATTATTGTTGTAGACTCTATTTCAGCACTATTACCAGCAATTTATTTTGAAAAAGATGGAAATGAAATGAAAGATTTGCAAGATACAAAGCAAATCGGAGCAGAAGCAAAGGATATGACTCATGCAGTCAAAATGTTAAATTATGCAAACAAAAATACATTACTTGTACTCATCTCACAGCAAAGAAATCAATTTGGATCTATGCATGCCTCCCATATTCCAACAGGAGGAATGGCAGTTAAATTCTTCTCTTCCACAGTCATTAAGCTATGGTCTTCAGAGGCTGAAGCTAATGCGATTAAAGCGGGCATTAAAGTTGGTGACAAAATCATTGAACAAAGAGTTGGCAGACCAGTCAATTGGATTATTGATTACAACAAACTCGGCCCCCCTAATCTTTCAGGGCAATACGATTTTTATTACCAAGGAGAATCTTTAGGAGTTGACAGCGTTGGAGAAACGCTTGATGTTGCAGAAATGGTTGGTTCTGTTGAAAAAGGCGGTGCTTGGTACACTGTTAATGGAGAAAGATTTCAGGGCAGAGCAAAAACGGTACAATACTTACGAGACAATCCAGAAGTAGTTGAAAAAATAACAGAGGATATAAATGGAAAATTTTAAAAAAATAAATGTAATGCCAAAGGTTGTTATTTATAAAAATTTACTTAAAGAGCCACAAATCATACTTAATCTTTTTAAAAAATCTGAAAATCAAGAATATTTACCAACAATATTTAACAAATGGGAAGAATGGAATGCAACCGAGTCTTCAAAAGGATTTATTATGTCATTTGATACTTCAAGAGGAATACCAGAAATCAACGCAGATGATCCAGGGACTATAGTTGAAGAAAAAAAAATAATTAATCAAATATATGAAGCTTTTAATTTTGCTAGGGAAGATTTTTTTAAAGATTGGGCTAATAAAGGATACTGGCCATGGAATATAAAAAATTGGAATTTTTCTGATACTCCACCTTGGAGACATCATGAATTTAATGTTTTAGAATATTCTTCAATTGACCGTGACAAAAAACATGATCCTCAAAATGGAGTTTATAATTTGCCAATGAATTACCACGTAGACTCACTTCAATCAAGATTAGATAGCGCTGGAAATAAATTGGCATTAACATTTACAATGTATTTAAATGATGATTTTGATGGAGGAGAAATTTCTTTTTATAATCAAGATGAAAATATTGTTTATGCATATAAAGCAAAACCTGGGGATGTAACCGTTTTCCCTTCATATGAACCTTTTTATCATGGAGTTTTACCAATGGGAGAAGGAAAAAGATATTTAATAAGAATGTTTTGTTTATATGATTATGAAGGTTCTAAAGACTGGCATGATAATAAATCTAAATTTACTGAAGAAGAATGGGAAGATTTAGAAAAAAATAAAATGGAAAAAGCTTATTATGCTGGAGATCATAATTTAAGAATCTTATACCCAGGAGATATAAATACTGAAAAAAGATATAGGACAGTTTTTGTAAATCAATCCCCAATTATTATAGAGTAGGAGTAACATGCCAGACATTAATGAATTTTTAAATCAAAAGCAAATAGAACAAGCCATTTTAAAAAATGATCGTATAGAAAAAATAGAAGGAGAAAGGCCATGTTCAAAATGTGATTCAAAAGTTAATGTATATTATTTTAATCAAGAAGCCTTAGAAATGTTTTGGACGTGCCCAGAAGGACATGAAAATAGATATAGAGTCGGGTAATGTCAGAAAAATCTGAAGTAAGGCGTGACGGGGCCAAAGCTCAAAAAAATTCTGGGCGTGGTGATTATCAAAAAGGCGATGCTCAATGGAAACAATTTCTTGTAGATTATAAAGAAGCATCTAAATCTTTTACTTTAAATCAAGAAAATTGGGCAAAAATATGTACTGATACATTTAGGGTTAATAGAAGCATGCACCCAGCACTTAAAATAATTATAGGGAATCAAAGTAAAGTAAGACTTGGTATAATAGAATGGTCGGTTTTAGAAGAACTAATTCAATTTTGGGAGGATAATAATGGATTTAACAAATAAAAAGCACATAATGCCTTTTGTTAACCTATATAAATCAGCATTTGACAATATAGATGAAATTTATGAAGTTATAAAAAATTCTGTAGATGATAGTTCGGGTAAAGTCATAGCAAATTGGGAGCCATGGTATGAGCTAGGCATAAAAAGTAATTTTAAAATACCAGAAGAAAGTATTTATGATGAAAATTATGACACCAGCCATCTTAACGAATTTGGCTTAAAGCAATACAAAGTTTTTAAACAAATAAAAAATACATTAGATGCTGCGTATGAAGATTTTTTTCAAGAATGGGGAACAAAAGAAAAAATTCTTGAATATACAAATAGTGAAGTTTATTGGGATGATTGGAAACAAGTATTTAGTGAGTTTGTTACTAATTGGAACTTTAAAGAAATCTTAAAGGGGAATGATCGATCCATAGACGGATGGGTTGGTTCTGAAATTGAAGTTTTAAGACATAATAAAGAAACAAATAAAAAATTTGCAATTAACTATCATTTAGATGCGTTTGGATCTCAGTTTTCTGCTGGTCCAAAAGCTATAGCAACCTCTACAATTTATTTAAATGATGACTTTGAAGGGGGTCAAGTTTCATATTTAGATGAATTTAATAACTTAATAGTAAATTATAAACCACAAAAAGGAGATTTGATTGTATTCCCATCCTATAAACCATTTTTTCATGCAGCATTACCATTAAGCAAAAATTATAAATATTTTGTTAGAAATTTTTTAATTTGGAATCATGGCGGTTCAGAAGAATATAAAGAAATGTTAAAAGAGTTTGGCCCAGAACTTATGGAAAAATTTGAAGAATATAGGCACAAAGTTGAAAGCTCTTTAGGTTATTTTCAAAAAAATGTTTATATGCCAGGAGAAGATATATTTGAAAAAAATAGAGACACAGAAAATGGCATGACTTTTTTTGTTAAAAGAGTAGTAGATTGGAACAAAGAAAATGAATAAAACAATTATTATTCCACAAGTTGTTGTTTATCAAAATGTTTTTACAGATGAAGAAATTAAAAATTTTTATAAAATAATTTCTGAATCTGAAACTGATATTTCAAATTATAAAGTAACAGCACCAGAAGAATCTGCCATCAACGATTTTCATGGAACACAGCCTTATTTGCAAAAAGAAAATGATTTAATTATGCAGTGGGTGCCTTGGTATAATTTTGGATTTAGATCAAAATTAGTTAAATCAACACCTGATGCACAAAAAAATAAATATGATATAGATCAATATAATATGAAAGAAAAAATTATTAAAAATTTATTAAATATTTTTAACGAATATTCTGAATCATATAAAGATGCAGAATGGCCAAATTTTGTAACTTCATGGGAATTAAACCCACAATTTGATTTTAGTGAAATTGAATTATTAAAACATCATATGAAGCCTAAACAGGAGTATGCAATATTATTTCACACAGATAGGCATGAACATAGAATTGAAATGACTGGTGGTAAACAAATCATTACGTTTACAATCTACCTAAATGATGATTATGAAGGAGGAGAAGTAGAATTTATTGATGAGGCAAAAAATGAATTAATTTCATATAAACCAAGAGCTGGAGACATAACTGTGTTTCCTTCTGGTTTGCCTTTTTGGCATGCTGCAAAATCCGTAACAGCGGGCAACAATAAACTATTTATTAGAGTTTTTGCTTCTTGGGAGCACACAGGATCAGAAGAATATTTAAATGGAGTAAAAAAATATGGCAAAGTAGAATATGATAAAATTATGATGGATAAAGGCAGAGAAACTGTTTCTTCAAATGTAGTTGGTAGACAGGTTATTAGAACTGGTGAGAATCCAAATATTTTAAAAACAAAAGCAATTTTAATTAACGATGATAAAAGAATTTATATCAACGGCAAAAACATATATAAAAATAAAGGGGAATAAAAATGTTAGATTTAACTCAAAAAAGAATTATAATGCCATTTGTTGTTGTTTATAAAAATGCGTTAAAAAATCATGTTGAAATTTTAAATGATATTAAAAAAACAGAAAGTTATCTACCAGAAGGAGGACTAATTGAACCTTGGAAAAAATGGTATGATTTTGGAGACACATGCAGAGTTGAAATAGGGTGTTTAAATGAATCCTTTAAAGATGAGCACCCAGAAGATTATGAATCTCAAATAAATATATTTAATAGCTTAGATTCAATTATTAAAGAAGGATACGATGATTATATATCACAATGGGCAAAACCAGATGTAATAAATTTATTTAGTGGGCCTGATCCCCTTCATTGGGAAAAAGTTTTTGGAGATATCGTATCTGATTGGAATTATAAAAATACTCAATCTTTTACTGAAAAATATTCTGATTATGATAAACCAATGAATGTTATTGGGGATTCTGGTTGGATAAATTCAAGTATAGATATAGCAAAGCATCGTGCAAATACTGGAAAAGAGTATGCTATCCACTACCACCTAGACTCTAGCGCAGATTTAAACCCAGGACCAAAAGCAATTTTAACAGCAACAATTTATTTAAACGATGATTATGAAGGTGGGGAGATATCATTTTTAAATGAATTTGATGAAATAATAATTAATTATAAGCCTTCGGCAGGCGATCTTGTCATATTCCCTTCATCTAAACCATTTTTTCATGCTGCTATGCCAACATTTGGAAATATAAACAAATATTTTGTAAGACATTTTTTAACATGGAAATACACAGGATCTCAGGAATGGCATGACGGTGTTAAAAAATATGGAGAGTCAGTTTGGTCAGAAATAAGATCACAAGTTAGAAAATCAGAACAAGCTATGGGATTTTATACAAAAGATGTATATTATCCTGATCAAAAAAATAATTATGATTTAAGGTATAACGGAATGCCATTTTTTGCTAAAGAAGTAATAAACTTGGAAATAAAATGACTATCTTTTTTTTAGGCGTTATGATAGGATTATGTATAGGGTATCCACTTGGATTATTCCTTGATAAATTAGATAAAGAGATTAAAAATGGCGGAAGATAAAAACACACTACAGTTAATAGGAGATATAACAGAGTTTAATGATTTGCATGAGTTTATGCAAGATGAACATTTAGATAAAGCATTAGCAATTGTTGTTAAGCTTCTAATGAACCCAGATGTCCCTTCAGCCAAAGCCCCAATGTTAATTATGGAATTGCAAGCAATGTCAACTAAATTTGCCGTCATGTCTTCAGTATATTCAACAATTGCAAAAGACAAAGCAGGCACCATCAACAATAATAAAAAAAATGTGTACTACTCAGTAAAGGAGTCCATAGACAAACTTGTAGATGCACTTAAATATGTAGTTAGGTATAATTCATAATGATTAAAGATATATTTTTATCTACTTTTACAGGAGCAATACTTGGTGGAATTTTTGCTGCATTTAAATTACCAGTTCCAGCACCGCCATATTTTCCAGCAGTAATGGGTATTGTCGGCATATGGCTAGGCGCAGCTATAGTTTTTAGGTTTACTAATGGCTAGAGATATTGTAAAAAATTTAAAATTTAAAAAACATACAGGAAAGTTTTTTGATCCAGAAAAATTTGCTTCATTGCTAGATGAATCTTATCGTAAAACAAAAAGAGCAGATGGCGAGATGACAAAAAAATCATTTAGTCCAAGTTCACTTGGTTATGGTCATGGTAAATGCCCACGATATTGGTACATGGCTTTTTCTGGTGCAGTTTTTATTGACGATAATGATGCGGTGGCAGTTGCTAATATGGCTCAGGGTACACAAGCACATGAAAGACTTCAAAAGCTTATATCCACAATGCCAGAATGGAGGGCGGAGGAAGAAGAAATTATTAATGAATATCCTCCAATTAGAGGGTTTATAGATCTTATAATGGAGTATGATGGCGAAACCGTTATTGGTGAAATTAAAACTGCCAAACAAGAGGTATGGGATACAAGACAATCAGAAATGAAATCTTCTCCAAACCATATGCTTCAATTACTTACGTACATGAAATTAAAAAATGCTAAAGAGGGTTTCTTTTTATATGAAAATAAAAATACTCAAGAAATATTAATTATTCCAATTTCAATGAATGATAAAAATAAAAAAATTATAGAAGATGCATTTCTTTGGATGCAAGAAGTGTATGATAATTTTAAAAATGGAGATCTTCCAATGAGGCCAGCTGGTGCAACAAAATCAAAAATGCCATGCACCTACTGCCCAGTTAAAAAAGAATGTTACGATAAATCTGGACCAATGGGTACAGTTCAAATAGAGCTTTATGAAACCCCAATTATATGATTTGCTTTAATAAAGACTGTGCTAAAGATTTTACTCCCAAAACACATAATCAAAAATATTGTTCAGATGAATGTTGTAAGGTTGCAACTAATAAAAGAATTATGGAAAAATATTATGAAAAAAAGGCTGTTAAAAATGGTGCATTAAGAATTTGCAAAAAATGTAAATCAAAACTAAGTCGATATAATTTAGAGGGTGAATGTTCTATTTGTCAAAAAAATAAATATGAGTCTAAACAAAAAAAATTAAAAGAGATAATTGATGACATTAGCTAAATTAATTAAAACTAAAGCAAATAGAGTTTTGGGTATAGACGCATCTACCAATTCAATAGCATTTTGTTTAATGGAAAACGATAAGCCATTAAAGTGGGGTAAAATTAATTTAGTTGGCGAAGATATTTTTGCTAAAATATATGATGCCAAACGCAAAGTAAATTCTATGCTAAAAGAATTAAAAGCAGACTACATAGTAGTTGAAGGTGCCATTCTTGTAAGATCCCCTGATGCTGTTATTAAATTGTCATATGTTTATGGAGTCGTCATAGCAGAACTAATGTCTACGGGGGCTGAGGTTATCACAATATCGCCTTCTTCTTGGCAAGCTTATATTGGAAATAAAAATCCTACAAAAGAAGAAAAAGCTGCAATAAGATTAAAAAGTCCTGGATATGCCGATTCTTGGTATAAAAATCAAATGAGAAATATGCGCAAACAAAGAACAGTTGATTATTTTAATAAAAAATATAATTTGCTGCTTGATGATTTTGATGTAGCAGATTCATTTGGAATTGCGCATTATTCAAATCAGGTATTAACAAAAAGATGAAATTGTATCAAAGCAAAGAGTGGTTATATAGAAGATATATAGTTCAAAAGAAAACTGTTACAGAAATAGGTAAAGAATGCGGGGTCTCTGCAATGACTATACAGAGATATTTACAAGAGTTTGGAATGTTAAAAAAAAGATGAGCATAGATGTATGGCAAAATGCTACAAAAGATACTGCTGGGGATTTAATATTAACTGGATACGTCGGAGAATTTAAAGACATGCCAGTATATAAAGAAGTAGAGTCCCTGCTTGGAAGTGGATTAACAGCTTTAGATTTTGGTTGCGGGGTAGGAAGAAACTCAGTAGCACTTGCAAAGACATATGATAAAGTTATATCTTTTGATCTTCCTAATATAATTGATTTAGTACCAGAAGAAAATAAACTAAGCAATATAACATACACCACTGACTGGGAACATGTAAAAACATTTAAGTTTGATACAATTCTAGCAAGCCTTGTATTTCAGCATATTGAAGATTTGGAACTAGAATCATATTTAAATGATTTGTCTCACATAGTAAACAGATTAGTTCTTCATAGCAGAACATGGATTGATCATTCAGCCTCACAGGTATTGCCAATCGTAGAGAAATATTTTATAATTGATACTATAGAATATTCAAGAGATCCCAATAATCCTATTGATGATCATTTTATTGCAACATTAAACAAGAGGTAATATGATGGCGGGATACCCAAATAAAGATGGCGGATACCAAGCGTGGATAACAGACCTGCAATTAATTGCAACTGATGCACCATCTGGCTCTAAGATTATAGTGGAGTGTCTTGAAACAGCGGAAATGCTAATAAAGAAAAATATTTCATATGGAAATTCTGCTCTTGACCCAATTCGTATTTTTTCAAAAGCGGATTCAACAGAACAAATTCGTGTTCGCATTGATGATAAATTAAATAGAATTCAAAACGATAAAGCCTTTCCTGGCGACAATGATATTGATGATTTAATAGGGTATTTAATTCTTCTTAAAATTGCTAATAAGTCTTAGTCAACTAAAACATGGTATAATTTAAACATGAGCGAATTAGAGCCAGCAGTGCACTTTGATCGAATGAATAAGGTAGTCGAAGAATTACTTAAGGGTAATTCCGCTACTCAAATTGCTACAATTACTGGATTTTCTAGAAAAGAAGTTGTTGAATTTATTGATGAATGGAAAACGGTTGTTCACAATGACAGCAATATAAGAGATCGTGCCAGAGAAGCAATTTCTGGGGCGGATCAACATTATGCAATGTTAATTAAAGAAGCTTGGAAAACCGTAGAAGACGCAGATCAATCTGGGCAGCTTAATATTAAAGCAAATGCATTAAAGCTTATTTCTGATATTGAAACAAAAAGAATAGGAATGCTTCAATCTGTTGGAATTTTAGAAAACAACGAATTAGCTTCACAGATAGCAGACACAGAAAGAAAGCAAGATATTCTTGTGGGTATTTTAAAAGAAGTAACGGCTTCTTGTCCTAAATGCAAAATGGAAGTTGCAAAAAGATTATCTCAAATTACTGGCATAGTTGAACCAATAGTAATAGAATCACAAAATGTCGTTTGAGTTTTCAGATTTAATTGATATATTAGATGGCGAAGAATTTGAAGAAAAGCCAGTAGATTTGCAAACATTTGTAATTGATCCAAATTATTTAGGCTTACCACCACTTTCAGAATTACAGTCAACTCTTATTCAAAAAAGCTCTCAAATTTATAGAGAAGTAACTTTAGCTAAATTATTTGGCGAAGAAGAGGGAAAAAGAATATTTAAACAAACATGTACTGAAGTTGTGGCTCAATTAGGAAAAGGCTCTGGAAAAGATTACTGCTCAACAATTGCTGTTGCCTATATTGTTTATTTACTTTTATGTTTAAAAAATCCAGCGACATATTATGGAAAACCGCCTGGGGACTCCATTGATATTTTGAATATAGCAATCAACTCACAGCAGGCCAATAACGTCTTCTTTAAGGGCTTTAAGACACGAATAGAGCGTTCTCCATGGTTTACTGGCAAATATGAATCAAAAGCCTCTGAAATCAAATTTGATAAAGCAATTACCGTACACTCTGGACACTCGGAAAGGGAGGCTTGGGAAGGCTATAACGTAATTGTAGTCATTCTTGATGAAATTTCAGGTTTTGCTATTGAAAATACAACTGGTCATGATCAAGCTAAAACGGCAGATGCCATATATGATATGTACAGAGCATCGGTTGATTCTCGTTTTCCAGATTTTGGCAAAGTTATTTTATTGTCTTTTCCAAGATTTAAAAATGATCCAATTCAAAAGTTTTACGATTCAGTTATAGCAGAAAAAGAAACAGTTATAAGAACCCATCATTTTAAAATGGATGAAGACCTTCCAGATGGAATAGAGGGCAATGAATTTGATGTAGATTGGGAAGAAGATAATATTATTTCTTATTCTATACCAAAAGTTTATGCGTTAAAAAGACCAACCTGGGAAGTAAATCCAACTAGAAACATAGACGATTTTAAAACTGCTTTTTATAAAAATAGCTTAGATGCCCTAGGAAGATTCGCTTGCATGCCACCAGAAATGATAGATGCTTTTTTTAAATCTAGAGAAAAGGTAGAAGGTGCATTTAATAATACTTCACTCGCAGTCGATAAATTTGGTAGATTAGAAGAATGGTTTATCCCAGAACCAGATAAAAAATATTTTATTCATGTAGACCTTGCACAAAAACATGATCATTGTGCTGTAGCAATGGGTCATGTTGAAAAATGGGTTAATGTTAAGGTTACAAACGAATATTCCCAACCAGCGCCAATTGTTTCTGTTGATGCAGTAAGGTATTGGACCCCAACTGCTGATAAATCTGTTGATTTTACTGAGGTTAGAGATTATATCCTTGCTCTTAAAACAAGAGGGTTTAATATTGGAGTATGTACTTTTGATAGATGGAACTCGCATGATATGATGCAACAATTAAGAACGTATGGAATAAATACAGAAATTCTATCAGTTGCAAAAAAACATTATGATGATATGGCAATGGTTGTTTTAGAAGAAAGATTAAATGGACCTTACATTCCTTTGCTTATAGACGAATTATTGCAATTAAAAATTATGAGAGATAAAGTGGACCACCCTAGAAAAGGATCTAAAGATTTAGCTGATGCCGTTTGTGGCGCCGTATTTAATTCCATCAGCAGAACACCACCAGAAAGAAATGAAGAAATTGGTATTCATACATATGAATCAATGATGTTTGATAATGATTTTAATAAAGAAGCTGACGGGGAAACCATCAGTTATAATATGATTAGGGCACCACGAATGCCTGAACACTTAAGAGATGCTATGGATGGGATGACAATACTATGAGTGAATATCAAGAGTTGGCAAAACAATGTAAATGTTGTAGCAAACACGTTCCGCTACCAACTTCAATGAAAATGTATGAAGAAATAATTTTATGTCCTACAACGTTTTCAAATGTTGTAGAGTATAAAAGAATTTGGCTTTCATATGGCTCAAGACCAATGGGAAGTATAAGAAAACATTTTTCTGAATATGTACAGCAAATAGTAGAATCTACTATTGACAAAAACAATATAAATACTATAGAATTGTCTTCTAAGCAACAGTAGCTTAGTTGGTTAAAGCCCCGAACTCATAATTCGGCAATCGTCCGTTCAAGTCGGACCTGTTGCACTTAGAAAGGGAAAAATGAATACATATTGGACTGATAAAGGATTTGAAAAAATTGGTGAAGAGATTTATGTTTATAAAAATTTTCTTTCGCAAGAAGAAGTATTAAAATATAAATCATTGATTGATTCTCATGTAGAAAATAATTTGTGGGAAGAAGGAGTAATTGGTTCATTTTTTGAAAATAAAATTACAAAAGAAATTCCAGAGTTTCAAGAAATAAGGTTGAAAGCAATATCTTTATTTGAACCAGATTATAAATTTGGCCCTAGCTTAAGTGCCACCTGTTTACGAAATGGAGATGAATGGGGAGTTCATTTCGATGCGCATGACTTTATAAAAATAAGGGAAAAAAGTGCCACATTAAAAGATGGCGATCCTTATATTATGGTTGATGATTCAAAATATGGAACAGTAGTTTATTTTAATGAATTTGAAGGCGGAGATTTGTACTACCCAGAACAAAATATTTCTTATCATCCTAAACCAGGAGAAATGGTATTGCATAGTTCCGAGGAATTTTGTAAGCATGGAGTTTCGAAAGTAATATCTGGACCAAGGTACGGATTTTCAGGACATTTGTCCCAGCTAATAAAAATTCCAACAGAATAACATTAAGCCCTTGTAGCTCAGGGGATAGAGCATCAGACTTCTAATCTGTTGGTCGCAGGTTCGATTCCTGCCAAGGGCACGGAATTTAAATAATAGAAATGGTATACTAGAAATATGAATGATGATTTAATACATAGATTACAACATTGGCAAGCAAATTCTTTTGTTCTATATTCGACAGCACATGGGTTTCATTGGAATGTAGAAGGTGTATTATTTACACAATACCATGATTTTTTTGAAAAAATATTTGAAGATATTTATCTTACTATTGATGAAATTGCAGAGTATCAAAGAAAACTTCAATCTGTTGCTCCATTTACTTTAAAACAAATGATGGAGTTAACAACGTACGGGGACCCAGTAATTACAACAAATTCCCCCGTTATAATGTCTGGCATTCTTTTAGATATGATTGAAAAAATGATTGAAGAAGTAAAAGATTTATTTGACGCTGCAACCATTGCAAGACAACAAGGGATAGCAAATTTTTGTGCAGATAGACAAGATAAATTAGAATTCTGGGCTTGGTGGCTTAGATCTAGCATTAAAACAATTACTAACTAGGAGAAATAAAATGGCGAATAAAGAACAAAGTGGTAATAAAAATAAGAAAAAAGAACCTAAATCGACTCCACAAGAAAAAAAGATTGCAAAAAAATTAAAGAAACAGGGGAAATAAAATGACAGAAGATAGAAATCCAAATGCAGTTAAAGTACTTGCAGTGGCAAAAAAGTTTGTAGATGAAGCATATGCTGAAGAAGGCGATAATTTAACTATTATGGGTAAATGGTATGGTCTTAATGGACAGCCATGGTGTGCAATGTTTATTTCCTATTGTTTTGATCAAGCTGGATTAGTCAAATTAGTAGCAGCACAATCAAAGAAGGGCTTTGCATCTTGTAATGAGGGCTGGAAATGGTTTGTTAAAAATCAGCAATCGGTAGCGGTTGGTCAAGCGCAACCTGGAGATATTGTATTTTTTAATTTTGATGATGATCCTCATACAACAGAACATGTTGGAATAGTTTATTCCAATGATGGTAAAAATTTAATAACTTTTGAGGGCAATACTAGCGGAGATACTAAAGGATCACAAGCTAACGGCGGGGGAGCATATAAAAAGAAGCGTCCTTATTCATTAGTAATGGGAGTAGCAAGACCTAAATGGTAAAAATATTAAAAAATGCAGCAGCTTTGTCATTAATTTTTATTTTAATTAGTGGCACTGCTGTTGCGTCTACGCCAGATTGGGTTATACAAAATAAAATTGCAACTCCTGGCGCTATAAATACAAATGTTACACAAGCAAATATTCAAACTACTGTTTGTAAATCAGGGTGGACATCAACAATTAGACCAACAGCAACATATACTAATAAATTAAAATTGGATCAACTTAAAGGTGCGTATGCAGCATATACAAAAACATGGGGAACAACTCCATCCGCATACGAAGAAGATCATTTAATTTCTCTTCAATTAGGCGGAGATCCAAAAGATCCAAAAAATTTATGGCCAGAGCCATATGCAGGAATTGGTGCACGTAAAAAAGATGTAGTCGAAACTGCATTAAAGCGTCTCGTATGCTCAGGCTCATTAAAGTTATCAGATGCTCAAAAAGCAATATTAGATTGGCCCTCAGCTTATAAAAAATATGTAACTGCAGCGGATAAACCAGATACCTCAGATAATTAAAATAAATGACATATAAAATTTCTGCTGAGGAGTTGCGTTTAAATACAAATTTGGCCATATCAGAAAATAAAATTCTTCATATAAAAAATTTTTTTAATGATGATTTTTCATGGTCAACTTTTATTGATGCATTAAATTATCAATATAATAATGATAAAATGCATAAAGTAACAGAATCTCAAGTATATAATTTTTCAACAAATTCAACAACTCCGATTATAAAAAATTCTGATTATTTTCATTTTCATGTTTTGCAATTAGCAACAACACGAATTAAAAATTTTCCAATGCAAAATAGCCTGCCAGAAATAAAAAAAATAATGGAATATTGTTTAGAGTTTTTAAAAGAAAATTGTTATGGAGATTTAAAGGCTGTTATAAATTTTGTTGGTGGATCAAAAACTGAATATTTAGGAAATGCTCATTCTGATAAACATGATGTTTTAGTTTTTCAAGGGCAAGGTTCAGTAAATTATAATATATACGATGTGACAGATAACATACCAGAACAAAGAATTGAAACAGATGGATTAACTAAAACTGTTTATTTGTTGGAAAAAAATGATTTATTTTTTATGCCAAAAGGAACCGTTCATCAAGTTGATGTATTTGAGCCAAGGGGTTCACTTATATTGGATATAAAATGTTAACTGCAATAGTTGCTGGGGCAAGTCGTGGTATAGGTAAATCTATTACTAAATTATTAATAGATGATGGCTATGAGGTAATTGCAATTGCTAGAACAATTGACCAGCTCAATGAATTAGCTACTTATAGCGAAAATATACATCCATATCAAATGGATGTCACAGACCCAGAACAAATTAATACATTTATTAATTTTATTGAAAATAAAAATATAGATTTATTAGTTCATAATGCTGGTGGAAATTTTGAACAAACAACAATACTTGAAGCAGACCCAGCTAATTGGGTTAAAACTTATAAATTAAATGTTGTTGGTCCACTAAATATGACAAAAGCAATTGTTCCTAAAATGAAAATTAAAAAAGATGGATCTGTTATTATAATAACATCTGTTGTAGGTCATACTGAAGCCTATCCTGGTGGGGCTGCATATACTGGAACAAAACACGACACAGTTATATTTGTAAAAAATTTAAGAAATGAATTAAGGGGAAGCGGTATCAGAATTACAGAAATCGCTCCTGGCACTACGAACACAGAATCAAATAGAAATAAACACGCTGTGGACTCAATGGACATAGCAGAAGCAGTAAGATGGGTTGCAAGTCAGCCAAAACACGTTAGCATTGATTTAATGATTGTTAATCCAATATAGGGGGATATTATGATAGACATAAAAAATAAATTTGAAGAAGCAAAAATAAATAGAACTGCTGTATTTTTAAAACAATATTTAGATTTAGATATTGATTGGAATTATATGGTAGAAGAAATCAACCTTTCTTTATCTAAAAAAACAATTAAAGAGCTTGGAGAAACTTATATATGGAAAAGAGAACAAAATTTAATGGTAAAAGATTTGTTCTATTTACAATTAATGAATGATTTTCCCACTAGAAATGAAATATTAAATGAAACAGCACATAAATTTGCCAAACTTTTTTGGAATCTAGACAAATATCCTCTTCCAGAAATACAGTATTTTGTAAATTTAGTTCCTAAAAATAGTAATATTTCAGAAGATCCAAATTCACCATCTCATTGTGACAATTGGGATGTAGTATTTATTCAATTAATTGGAACATCAACATGGAATATATATAAAAATCAAGGCGATGTTGTCCCAGAGCAATCAGAATTAGTTTCTCCTGGTGATGTATTATTAATTCCAAAAGGAGTTTATCATGAAATATATGCTCATGATCCAAGGGCGGGTTTGAGTATTGGGTATCCAGACATAGAATAGCTTGCTATTCACATCTAACAAAGGATTACAATGCCAGTATATGAATATAAGTGCTCAGACGATGAAGCGCATCCTCCTATGTCTATATCAAGATCAATTTTAGAAGATGATCCTGGTTACTTATGCATTAAATGTAATGCAAAAATGGCTAGAAGCTTTAGTTCTTTTGGTATACAATTTAAAGGAAATGGGTTTTATAAAACAGATAATAAGAAGTAATTAAACTAACATATCTGATATAATTACTAAGTAAGCAAAAATATTGCATTACTTGGGAGAGCCTTAGTTGACTAGAAAGTTAAGAATATTTACAGCCTTCCTACTCTCAGTGGGTTGGCTTTTTACTGCTCCCGCATCTAATGCTACAGAGCCTTCTATAGGAGCACCAACTAATTTAACTATTACAGAAAATGATACATCATTTACTCTTACATGGAATGCACCAGAATCTGGCACCGCAACAGTTCAACCAGAAAGATACGCTATTATGTTTAGCGGAGGTGGCGGTGGTTACGGAATTGCAACAGGAAATGGTGGAGACGCATCTGCCCTAAAAACAACAATGACATTGCCTAAATCTTTTTTAGATAGCATTCAGCCTGCAGGAACTGTATGGTCATTTAGTATTAGATCTGACAATGATACACTTCATGCTTATTCTTCAGCATCAAATATTGCAAATATTTCTACCGTTGCTCCCGCACCTACACCCTCTTCAACACCTATTCCAAGTGAGACTGCAACCGTAACAACACCTACACCAACTCCTACGCCAACACCCACACCAACTCCTACGCCAACACCTACACCAACTCCTACGCCAACACCTACACCAACTCCTACGCCAGTTGCAACTCAAACACCACCACCTACACCAGATACAATAGAGCCATCTGGACCAACAGCAGCTGAAATTGCTGCACAAGTAGCAGCTCAACTATCTGCACAACAAGCAGAAACGGCAAGAATACAAGCAGAAGCAGCAGCATTAATTGCACAACAAGCAGCAGCAGCGCAAGCTGAAGCAAATAAAATTGCAGAAGCAGCAGCAGCAAAAGCGGAAGCGGATAAAATAGCAGCGGAGCTTGCTGCAAAGGAAGCAGAAAATGCTGCAGCAATTGCAGCAGAAGAAGCAAGAATACAAGCAGAGATAAATGCAAAAGCTGAAGCCGATAAGATTGCTGCAGAAGAAGAAGCTGCTGCAAAAGCAGAGGCAGATAAAATTTTAGAAGAACAAAAAGCACAAGATGAGGCTGATCGTATTGCACAAGAAGCAGCAAATGCTAAAGCAGAAGCGGATAAACAAAAAGCAGAAGCAGATAGAATAGCTGCTGATCAAGCAGCAAAAGATCAAGCTGATAAAGATGCAAAAGCACAAGCAGATGCTGCAATACAATCTCAAAAAGATGCACAGGCAAAAGCTGATGCACAGAAAGCAGCTGAGGATAAAGCAAAACAAGATGCTATTGGAGTCAAGCCAAATAGCCCAGATCAACTTTCAGATACAGTAGTTAAAGAAGCACCTAAAGAAGTGCTGGTAGCACATATACAAGTAGATAAGGCTGGTGTAGAGAATGGTGGCATTGAGTTCTTTGGTACAAAATCAGCCCCTCAAGTTGTTGGTGAAGATGGAAAACTAACACAACCAGCACCACCACCAGGATCTGGTTTACCAATCCCACCAGATGCAATTACAACACAAGATACTTTTATTGGACAACCTGGAGGAACAAGTTTTAATGCCCCAGATATTGCTGTTCCAGTTATTTTAACTCCCGTAACTGGAGCACTAGCATCAGTTCCTGGAGTGCAGGCGGTAAATCAAGCATTCGTTGCGATGGCTAATATTGGAAACGATATGTCACCAGTAACGAGAAAAAAAGCTAAAAAAATATTAGTGACTACTATTGTCTTAGGACAAATAGCAGCATTAAGAAGGAGGTTCGGACAATGAAATTCATACGTGAATTAATGTCAGACCTTGCTGAACAGATTTGGACCTTCGTTGGTTTATTCTCTGCATGGCTAGTTCTGACTGGCTCTGCGAAGACGGTAGTTGGAGATGCAATTCTAATTTCTATTTTTCTTTGGGTAGCCACCTTCAGAATAAGAAAACCAAAAGAAAAGAAAGAGGAATAAAATGAAATCATTATGGAATATTATATTAAGAATAATTGCAGTATTTTCTGCAAGCGGTTTAGCGGTAATTGGAGCAGGTTCCATTGCTGGTATATCTGTTCTTAAAGCAGTAACCGTTGCTGGATTAACCGCAGTTGCAACAGTTATAGAAAGAATGGCTCGTGCATTTATGGATGATGGAAAATTATCAAAAGATGAAATTAATGCAGCATTTTCAGCAGTTGATGTAAGTGCAAAAACAGAAGCTGATCTTGAAGTTGAAGCTCGTCATGCCTTAGATTCCCTAAAGAAGGCAGCCGTCGCTGCGCTGCCACAGGTAATTGCAGCGGTGGAAAATCAACCTACCAAAAAAAATACAAGTAAATGATATACTAGTAATATGAATAATTATAGCGTTAAATTAAATGTAGAATTAGAGATTTCGGCCTTTAATTTAGAAGATGCATCAGAATATGTGCATGATATATTTAATATAGACGATGAAATTAAAAAAGTTAGTATAGTTAAAATTCAAGAAAATAAATAATAGCATTGACAAGGCCGTAGTTTTTACTGTATAATATATATAGAGCTACGGCTTTGCTATACCCATTAAGGCGGACTTATAACACGGAGAGAAATGCTTCATTTAAACCTTAAAGGCGTAGAAGTCTTTATTGATAAATTTAAAAAAGATAATCAAATATCTTTTTGGAATAACTATGATTTAGTTATTTGGAAAAAAGATATTGGCGGATTTACAGATATAAAAGGAATGTATTTAAATAATACATGGGGTAAGGCAGAAAAAATTTCTGTCACCAATGAAGGAATCTGGAAACTGCCAAAACGATATGTCAAATATTTTAAATGATTTAGGCGTTGATAAAGACAACGTAAAATGGACAGACCTAGCAGTATGTTTGGGAATGGATACAAATTTATTTTTTGATAAATACGAAACAGATATTAACATAGCTAAAAATATTGATGAAGCCTGTTTATCTTGCCCAGTAATTGCTATGTGTTATGAATCTGGTAAAGAATCAGATAATTATGGGGTATGGGGCGGAATTTATTTAAATTCTGGCTCTACTGATAAATTAAAAAATGCACATAAGACTAAGGATACATGGAAAAGATTAAAGGCGATACATGGAATTCATTAATAAAGATAAAGATCATTTTAAATATGGTATTAATCAATGGACGGGTGAACCAAACAAACCAGTATTTTATAATAAAGAAATGGCTCTAAAAATAAGAGAACTAATCAAGCCAGCAAAAGACTTAAGGATGGATATTGCAAAATACCCTGACTTTTTAGCAATTAGATTATATGAAGATAACTTTACACAATATGATGGAAGCATGAAAATGAGAGTTATAGATTATGTAGAAATGGTTAAAAAGATCATAGAATCCTATGGTGTTAGATGCGAACTTGAGGGGGTTCCTGGTGCAAGAAAATTATGAAATAACAAATATTGTATTCATTTATGAAGAACAATGCTATGGAGTTGTTGAAAGCCTTGGGGCTTATGCGTCTAAAATAAAATATAAAAAAGATGGAATAGATTATGAAGAACTTTTTGATAATGAAGAATTTGTTATCATGGATGAAATACTAATAAAACATATAATAGAAGAAGGAATTTAAATGCAAAATTATCACGAACACCCGCCAGTGGATTTAAAAAATAAAGACGCAGTGGAATCTTTTATAAATAACAAAGAAAATAATATTTTAAATGATGAATATATGCTTACTATAGCAAGAGATGGAGAATGGCCACCAAGATCTATATATATATTTAAGGGCGCTGTGCCATCAGTTAATGCTTATAATCAATATAAAGATTGGGGTTTTGCCAAAAAATACCTTACAGTTGCATTATATGAACCAAATGGCAATAAAACTCAAAAAGAATTAATGGCTCCAGAAGCTGGCGAATGTGTGTTTGTTAGAGAACAGTATTATAAAATAGCAGAATATATTGAATTAATAAAAAAATTTGTTCCAGAAATAGAGTATAATGATTTAGTAAATAAACTTGCCTTGCTATTTTCGCAAGACAACTGGAGATTCGATCCAGTCAGATTTTTTAATAATTCTGGGTCATCGCTTACGGAGGCAATTGAATAATGGAAAAAGTACTATGTTATTGTTGCAATAAGAGCAAATTTAAACTTAACGCCAAGAGATCTGTATTATTACCAATTAATCTTTTAATGTGTGAGACTTGCATCAATAATAAATTGGAGCCTAGATGGGTCATAATTTTAGCTGGCAGGCAATTTGGTGCTGATGTTGTAAAAGAGCACGTACTAAAAAAGAAATATGTAGGTGAGACTATATCAGCATCGGAACTATTAGTTTAATATAATATTACGGTATAATTGATGTATAATGTCAGTTTCAACAACCGAAATAGTTATAGGACTTGTATCTTCTGGAATAGGTGGATTAGGAGTTTCCCTTCTTTCTTCCATCCAAGAAAGAAAAAAAGAAATAGTCAGAAAAAATGAGCGTGAGCAAGATAAACTTAAATTAGAATTAAAAGATCTTCAAATTAAGCTTTATCAACTAGAAATTGATTTAGCTGAATGGAAAGATAAATATTATGAAGCAATTCAAGAATTAATTAAAGTTAAAGCAGAATTAGAAAATGCAATATTAAAATTAAATCATATTGAAATCCATCATTCCGAGGGATAGCACTTAAAAAATAGAAATAGTATACTGTATATATGACATGTATCGTTGCAATTGCTCAAAATGGAACAGTTTATATGGGTTCCGATCATGCTGCTTCCGACGAAAAAAGTGGTTGGATTATTTCAAGAAAAGAACCAAAATGTTTTAAAATTGGTCAGTATGCAATTGCTTTTACAGATTCATTTCGAATGGGTCAAATTCTTCAATACTCGTGGAATGCTCCAAAATATGTGCCAACAAAAACAAACTCTGGGCTAGATAAATTCATGAGAACTAAATTTATAGAATCTATTAAACTAGCCTTTAAAGATGGCGGGTATGGAAGTATTGGATCTAACTCTGAAGAAGACACTGGCGGAATATTTATAGTAGGCATTGAAGGCAGACTCTTTACTATAGATGAAGACTTTCATGTTGGAGAAAATATAGTTAATTATATGGCAGAAGGTAGTGGTGCAATGTTTGCCCTTGGAGCTTTGCATGCAACAAAAAACTATAAAAATCCACGATTAAGATTAAAAGCAGCATTAGAAGCCTCATCTGAATTTTCCATGAGCGTGGCCCCGCCATTTACATACATTCAAGTTTAAGGTATAATAAGATATGAAAGTTTTTCTTGTTTCTTTATTTTTATTATCAACTATTGGTTTAATAATTGCTTTTAAACTATTAAAATTTAAATATTTTGTAGAATTTGTAAGCATGCTAGATCAGCCGTCTATTGAACAATTTGAACAAACAACAAGAACTGTTAATATTAATGATTTAAAACCAGCAAATTATGATCATGCAATAGATTTAAGAGGAACTCCAACACATGTATGTGTTTGTGGATGTCATATCTGGAATGTAAAAGTAGTTTTTGAAGATTTTGAAATTGCAACATATTTTATTGATATGGAATGTGCAAATTGTGGTAGCTTTGCAACAGCTCCCACTCCAATAGACAAGGAAGCTTAACAATGAGAAAATCTGCTAGATTGAGAGAATTAGAAATTAAAGTGGCTCAAATGGAAGTCTACTTAGAATTTTTATCATTATCACTAAATAATCTATTACAATCACAAGGAATGAGCGTAGAATCTGATTTAGATTCAGGCAAATGGTATAACGAAATACAAAAAGACTCTTGACATTCTGTTTATATTTAGTAGAATGTAGTTATGAATAAAAAACTAATAACTGCATTACTATCACTATCATTAATTGTCCCAATTTCTGCACATGCTGCAGCCCCAACCGCACCAGCAACAATTGCTGTATTAGATACCGCAATTGATGATACTCTTCCTATTTTTCAAGGAAAAATTGTAGATGAGGTATGTATTGTTGATTGGACTTCTTGCCCCAATGGAAAATCTTTTATGGAAGGCCCAGGCTCAGCCTATATGCCACCAAATCTTATTAAGCTAAATGGTTTTGAACATGGAACTCAAATGACTTCTATTGTTGTGGCAAATAATCCAAACGTTAAAATTATTTTTATTAAAATTATTGGCAACACTCCTACAGGACAAAGACAAATTTCATTTGAATCTGCTGTCTTTAATGCATTAAATTGGGTTTATGCAAATAAAGATAAATGGAATATTCAAGCTGTAACTATGTCTCAAGGACATCATAACCTTTTAAATGATATAAATTATTGCCCAAACACTCCAAATACAAAATCTGCTGTTCAAAAACTTTCCTTAGTGGGAATTCCAACATTCTTTCCAGCAGGAAATGGAAGAGATTATAAGCGATTAGATTGGCCAGCATGTATTGATGAGTCAATTTCTGTAGGCGCTGTGGATCAAGTTGGGGATATTACTTCTTACAGCAACTTTGATTCATCAAAGTTAGACTTTTTAACACTAGGTAATCTAACTGCTACTTTACCAGGCGGAACTATTGTAAATGTTGCAGGCACCTCTGCAGCCACTGCAGTTGCAGCAGCACAATGGGTTGCTGTTAAACAAGCAAAACCAACCCTGTCTTACACAGACGAGTACAATCTTTTAACCAATACTGCATCTATTGCAAATGGAAGACAAGGATCTTCTAAGAAATTAATTAATTTAGGGGCAGCACTTGGCTAACATGACAGTTCTTGAGGGAATAGTTAAAGATATAGGAGAAGAGCTATATCAAAAATGGTACAATGGTCTTGCAGTAGAAGATAGGACTGAAGAAGCATCAAAAGCGATGGCTTCTAATGCTGGAGAAACTGCTCTGTGGGTCATTCAAGAATTTATGAATAGATTTAACAATGCAGCGGAGGAACTAAAAGACAAATGATAGTTACAGATGAATCTTTTGATTCTATATTGCAATCTCATAAATTAATTTTAATTGATTTTTGGGCGGAATGGTGTGGACCTTGTAAAAAAGTATCACCAATTTTAGATGAGATATCTAATGAACATGGGTTATGGGTTGGCAAAGTCAATGTTGATGAAAATCAAAAAAAGCCTTCAGAGTTTTCAGTAACTTCTATACCAACCATGATATTATTTAAAGACGGCTTGCCAGTACATAAAATTATTGGAGCTAAGCCGAAGCATGTAATGCTTGAGGAATTAAAAGAATGGATTCAATAATAGAGTCAGATCATCTAGAGTTTGAAATATGGCTTAAGAATGGTTATGACAGAGGTTGGGTCTCAGATGTATTTTGTGATACACATGAAGGCCCCCCTCTAACAGATGAAGAATCTAAAGAATGGGAAGAAGGCGGAGACCCATGCTCGTTCCATGTAAAGGTACTGGAACTACATTAAATTTCTGTAACAATTAGTTGCGGAAGAAATAAGGAGAATAAATTAAATGAAGTCATTTAAAAAAATCGCAATCGCTACTGCTGCAGCTCTAGCAATTGTAGGAATTTCGACATCAGCAAATGCAGCACCTCTTACGGTGACTGTGGCTGGTTCAGTTAATTCTACAACGGCATTAGCCCCAGCAACAGTCGCAGTACCATCAACAAATGTAATTGATGCAGGGCATTCAGTTGCACTATCCTCTACAGCAGATACAGGTACTATTGTTAATTATGTTGCATCAGGCGTAAAGCTTGTATCTGCCCTAAATACAGTAGCAGCCCCAGTTACATCCGCAAGTGGAGTTTCTTCGCTTACAGTTGCATCACAAGGCGTAGCAGTGACTGTATATGCATACACAACAACTACAACAACTGGATCAGTAACTATTACCAATGGTGCTTATTCAACAATTGTTTATATTCAGGGAACGGCAGGGGTTGCAGCAAATATTGCAGTCTCAGTCCCTTCCTCAGCAGCAATTAATACTGCTCCAACATTTTCAGTTTTAGCAACTGACGTGTTTGGCAATGCCGTGTCTTCAGAAGCAATTTCTGTAACTTTAATTGGTGCAACATTTTCTGATTCAACAATTATTAAAACACTTACAACTTCAGCAGTAACTTCTGCAGTGGGAGTGACACCAGTTACAGTACTAGGATCAGCAACTGGAACTCTTGCAATTGTGGCATCGGGAACAGTGACAGTCGTAGCAACCGATTCGTCAATTGCTGCAACAGCAACTGGTTTGCCAACAGCAGTTAAATCTGCAATTGCAACTTTTAGTGTTTCAGATTTAAGTGCACAGATTACTGGATTAAATGCTCAAGTTGCAGTATTAACCGCACAGTTAGCATCAGAAAAAAATGCACACGCAGCAGATAATGCAGCAGCGTCACTTGCAGCATCTAAAGCTTCTGCTGATGCACAAGTTGCTTTAACTAAAGCTCTTGCAACAGCAAAGGCCGACTCAGATGCAGCAACAGCAGTTGCATCAGCAGCTTATAAAGCAGAGTATAATGCTCTTGCTACAAAGTGGAACAAGGCTCATCCAAAAGCCAAGGTTGCACTAAAGAAGTAAATTTAATACAATAAGGGGAGGGAGAAATCTCTCCCCTTATTTATTAGGATAATATGATAAATTTTCATTATTTAGGAAATGCAAGCTATGATATTCAAAAATTAAAAAATTTGAGTAATATTTTAGATCAGCATGGATATGAATCTATTTTATTAACATATAAATCAAATGTAGATGATAGATGGATTCAAGTTGCAAATATAATAAATCCTTTACACAAACTTAAATACACTATTGCTTTAAGAACATATGCGATATCGCCAGAATATGTGTCAATTATTTATAATGCATTTCAATCAATTGATAAAGATAAAATACAGTTTAATATTATTTCTGGTGAAATAGCTAATGATGAAAATATTTTAAATGGCACAATAGAAATACATGATTTAATTGATACTTCCGAAAAAAGAATACAGTACACAAAAAAATGGATTGAATCTTTTTTGTCGTTAAAAACATTAAAATCTAAACCATTTATTTGGATGAGTGGCAAATCTAATTTAACAAAAGAAATTGCAAATAAAAATGCTGATCTTTTTATAGGAGTTTACTCAGATTATAAAATAACTAATGATGCAAACCCAGAAGATCTTTATAAAATAACTACAAAACGAAAAGGCTTAGCTTGTGGCTGTTTAATTAGAGAAAGTTTAGAAGAAGCTCAACTAGAAATAAACAAGCTTATTGAATTAAATAATGGAAAAGCAATTGGACAAACTTTTTATGGAACTAAAAATTCTGTAAAAAATGAAATTTTAAATTTTTGTAGTAGCTATGGCATAACTGATTTAATGGTGGTAGAATATGAAAGTGATAAAGAGTTTTATCGTGTTCACGATATGATAAAATCTATTAAAAATGATGGTATAATTTAACTATGGATTCAAAAAAAAGAAGCATATTAAAGACTACAACTTGGTACATAGCACATTTATTTGTTGCTGGGTCCGTTGCATTAGTTGTTACGCATAGCGTGAGAATGTCCGCTATATTGGCATCCGCAGAAATAGTTTGGGAAGCATTTCTCTTTTATGGTCATGAAAGAGCATGGACAAAGTTTGGGAACAAAATCAAATAATGGGAAAACATCACGACAAAATTAAAAAAGCTTTAGAACAAAGAATTGCTGCAACTCCAAATGGTGGCGGTTATAAAAAACCAGGATCAATGAATAAAAAGAAAACTGGCTATAGAGGACAGACAGCAAAAAGATCACAATAATGCACAAACAATCTATATATATACCATTAACAGTATTAAAATGGGATAAATTATTAACACGAACGGTAGAAGATTTATTTTTAAAAAGTTCTGGTGAATATAATATAAATATTCACGTATCTGTTGTTGGAAACGACAAAGATTATAATAAAATAGTAAATGACCTTTCAGGATTAAATGTAAAAATTACTTATACGCCACTTACAATATTTACAATAGGTGTTGGTAAAAATAGAAAATATGCAATGTCTCAGTATCAAAATGAAGACTATGTTTTGCAAATGGATCCTCATTCAATAATGGATTATAACTGGGATAAATATTTTGTAAATACTTTAAGTAACGCAATTTTATTAACAAATAATAATAAAACTATTATTACATCTTATGCATCAAGGCTAGAATTTTTAAATGGAATCCTTGGAGAACCAAAAACTGAATTTAATCCACTATATGCGACATTTAAATTTGATAAAAATTTATTTGGAAACAACCCAGACGCACCAACATGGGATAATTATACTTTAAACCAAGAACAAATGAAAAAATTTGGTAATGATTTTGCACCATCTCCAAAATTTAATGCAAATTGTTCTTTTGGAAATAAAGAATTTGCAAAAAATACTGGGCTTTATGAAGATTCAATATTTTGGGAAGAAGAAATAACACAATCAATAAATTTATTTGATGCGGGATTTTGCTTAGTATTTCCGTTAAATTATTTGCCCATAAATCATTATTATGATGGGGAAGGATCAAGAGCTGGTATTTCTGAAATACTTTATGAGGGGATGTCTTCTGATTCATCTAAATATTCATGGAATAAGTATATAAATGATCCATTAAATTATAATAAAATAAATAAATATTTTAATTATTTAAAAATTAATTTAACAAATAAAATTATAGAAAATTCAATGCCAACTACATACTTAAATATTAAAGAAAAGATATGATATGAATCACGATAAATGCGATATAAAGGGGTGCGGTAAGCAAGCTACCCACATAGGCTCATTGCCAGAAACGGGTATAATAGACTTGTGTGGTGACTGCCACTATGCAATTTATAAATCTTAATCAACTAAATGCTATAATAGAGGGATAGATGGACTTCTAGACCCATCTAAATAACAAACCTATAGGAGAAATAAAATGACTGACGGAATTAACTTAACAGGATTTAATGAGACTGGAGAACAATCAGGCTCAAATGATATCAACTCACACTACTCAGATAATCCTGCTGGCAACAATATGCCAAACGGATTAGGTGCATTTGGTGGAGCACAAGATATGTCTGCACAAGGAAACGCTGGATTAGGGCAAGAAGGATCTTCAGGATCAATGCCAATTTCAGGCGCAGACGAATCTGACAATATGCATGTAGGCATGTAATAATGTCATACCCAAATTTAAATCCAGAGGGCGGAGAAGTATTATTTACAGCCCCAGTAGTTGCAACAATGGCAGGACAAGATCATTCAAGTGATTTAGGTATTGAAGGTGCAACTTCATTGCCAATTACTTCTGCCCCACAAGTAGATATAAATTAATTTATGTCAATTAATATTAGAAAAGATGATGGAACGGGAATGACCCCTCCACCAAATGATTCACCGTCTGGATCTGTAACTTCCAGAACAACTATAAACAGAAACCCAAGGCAGGGATTAAAAGTTGATAGAAACAGACATGGCATACGCAGAGAAACAAACACCACTCCGCAGCCCCCTAAAAAAACTAGACCTAAAAAGGTTTAATGCATTACGCATAGCCCTCCCTACTGGGAGGGTTTATGTGTAAAAATTGTGGAAATTGCAGCGTCGAACATGGATCAAGAACAGTTGATGATGGAATCGATGAAATCATTGACAACCCCATATTGTAATAGTATAATATATATAATATTAGTATAGAACAATCTATACAAAACTAATCAGAAAAGATAATATGAAAACAGTTGGAGATAAGTTAGGAAATTTTGCTGTTGTGGGTGTAAAACCTGGGGCATTAACATATGATGAATCATCATTTGAAGTTTTAAATCAGGATTCATTTAATGGTAAATGGAAAATTATTGTATTTTATCCAAAAGATTTTACATTTGTATGTCCCACAGAAATTGTTGCATATGATAAATTATCTGGTGCATTTAACGATAGAGACGCAGTTCTTATGACTGGTTCTGTTGACAATGAATTTTGTAAAATTGCATGGCGCAATGCTCATGAAGATTTAAAGAAAACTAATTCATGGTCATTTGCGGATAGTGCGCATCAATTAGCAAATGATTTAGGAGTACATCATTCATCTGGTGTTACGTACCGTGCCACGTTTATCGTTGATCCAGAAAATATTATTCAGCATGTTACTGTAAATAATTTAGATGTTGGAAGAAACCCAGACGAAACTCTTCGTGTATTAGATGCCCTTCAAACAGGCGAATTATGTGCATGCAATAGATCTTTGGGCGGAGAAACTCTTTAATGTCATGGGTAGAACAGCTTAAAGATTCTATTCCAGACTACGCAAAAGATATTAAATTAAATTTAGATGCGGTTATAAATAGATCAACAGTAGATCCAGAGCATGCAATGTATCTTTCAATTGCAGCAGCATTTTCTACTGGAAATTCTAAACTTCTTGCATTTATTGTTGCTAATGCCACAGATGAAATTGAAAAGAACGCAGCCCTTACTGCTGGCTCTTTGATGGCACAAAACAATGTTTGGTACCCATACGTTGAAATGGCAGATGATGAAGCTCTGAAGGGCCTCCCAGCCCTTTTAAGGATGAATGCTATATCATCACATGGCGGAACAACAAAAGGTAAATTTGAAGCATATTCATTAGCATCATCAATTATTGGAAAATGCCATTTTTGTGTAAAAGCACATTATGAAACATTAAAGCAAGAGGGGTACACAGTAGAACAGCTTAGAGATATTGGTAGAATAGCATCTACAATTAATGCATTATCTAAAATATTGTCTGCTTAATGACTATTTACCTTGAAGCATATTGTATTATGTGTGAAAAAAGTGTTAAGGGTAAATTAAAAGAATTAATTATTCAAGAATCTGGAAAATGGTTGCATGTTGGGAATTGTCCCGATTGCTTTTATGAAATAAAAAGGATCGTTCCATGAAAATTTTTAATAGAATTAAATGCTATTTTATTGGACACAATTTAATTGTTGCTGGTAGATGTCCATACACTGGATCAACCTATGAATATTGTGATAAATGCCATGTAATGATTGCCATGGACCCAGCGCAATAATATTTGGTATAATTATATAAATGAGAAAGTTATTAAACAACGTATATTCATTTCTTCCTAGGATGTATCAGGGCGCAACAGTTGAAGAATTTGATAAAGCAGTTGAATTAACTATTCATACAAAAGCACCAGGAAAATGGCTTTTAATTGATCTAGAAACGGGTCAAGAATACATTGGTTTAGATGTTCCAACAAAATGGGGCAGATGGAGAAGGATAAGGGATAGATATGAACAGTAATTCAGAAATATATGATTTATCATTTATAGATAATAATGATAAAGCTATTAAGTTGTCAGAGTTTGCTGGCACTCCAATTTTAATTGTAAATACAGCAAGTAATTGCGGTATGACATATCAATATGGAGACCTTCAAAAACTTCGTCAAGAAAAACATGATATGGCACTTACTATACTTGCATTTCCTTGCAATCAATTTGGCCAGCAAGAACCAGGAACTGATGAAGAAATTAAAACATTTTGCTTATTAAATTATAATGTAACATTTCCGATATCTAAAAAAATTGAAGTAAATGGAGAAAATGCACATCCAATATATAAATATTTAAAAAAGTTTGATAATAAAGAAATTGGTTGGAATTTTGAAAAGTTTTTAATTACTCCTGATGGTGAAATTGTTAAGCATTTTTCTCATGATTTTGAAGTTGAAAAAATAAGTGTTATAGTAGACAATATGAATGAATGTAGTTGGGATAACGCTACGCCAACTAATGGGTGGAAAAATGATGAACAAGCTGTATGATGATAAATGTTACTATTGCGATCAAAAGGGTATTTACTGGGATCAAGTAGGGGCTACAATCATATCTGTATGCAGAAAGCATGCAACTTTTAAATACGAAGGATAATAATGTCTACTTGCAAATGTGGTTTATCTAGTGAGTACCCAGAATGTAATGGAACTCATAAAATAACTAAAAACGAAAAATTTAGAAAAGCTTTACTTAAAACAATGGAAGACAATAAAGACTTATTAAATAAAATGGGTTCTGATTATAATCAAAATGGAATTCCTTATTGGGATCATGATATTGGTGGAGAAGGATGAATTTACTTCAAGCCTCAGTTATATTTGGACCAGTTATTGTGGTATTGATATTTTTTTGGAATGATATAAAATGATAGATTGGCTCGTTAATAAAATATTTTCCTGGGAATCTTTAAGAAATGCCATTACTTCTGAAGTGCATATGTATGATTCAATAGGTAGAAGTCTTAATAGTGGCACTGGGGCTGTTTTTTGGTCCGAATCAGATGGATGGCGAGGGTGGGAACATAATCAATTACGAAATATAGTTTATTTTAACGATATCCCAGAAATTGATATGATGTCAGTTATGATGAGTATAGAAGAAATGCAGGCTTTCCCATCTTAAAAAATAGAGCATTATCTTTTATAGTTCATGATAGATATGAATACCTTAGAGAATCACTAAATTCTTGGGAAATCGTAGATAATTTAAATGAATATGATATATATTTTTTTATAGAACCATCAGATAATCTTAATTTAATTTTAGAAATTGTAAATATATTTAAATCTAAAATAAATTCTTTAGTAACAATTAAAATAAATGAAAAACTATTTGGAAATAATCAAAATTCATTTCAAGCTTTGGATACTTTATTGGGAAAGTATGAGTTCGTTATTATCGCTGAAGATGATATTATAGTTTCTAATGATGTTATAGATTATTTTAATTATATGATACCAATTTATGAAAAATCCGACCATATTACTTCAATATCTGCTAATTTAATTCTTGAAACAAATTTAAAAGAAAATGGTGTCCTTGAAAGAAGAGAGTTTTCTGGTTTAGTATGGGGTACTTGGAAAAAATGGTGGGATTTAAAACTTAAAGAAGCATGGCTACCAGACTTAAATACTAATCAATGGAATTCTTGGGATTTAAATATAAGCAGAATACATTTTAGATATGACTTAAAATGTATAGCGCCAGTAGTGTCAAGATCTCAGCATATAGGGATACATGGACAGTGGTGCAATGAAGAGATATATAAGAGAACTTATGCCAATCTATTTAAGCCAATAAATAAATTGATTAACCCAGTAGAATATAAAGAAGTAATGAAAAATGGTCAATATACCGATATGTATATAGAAAATAGATTTATTTAATTTCTATTGATTTAAACTAATATTATAGTATATAGACTATATTGATCGCAATTAGTGAAGCGAAAAAGTGAAAAAGTTCGGCGGTAGAGACTATTGACGGCACCCGTCATAAATGTTATACTGAATATATGATACTTGTAATAAATGTATGGGTGGATATTAATGAACGATGAAACATATCAATCGGATAAGTCTGATATTAAAACTCAAGCAGGCTTAGAGATGTTTGAATACTTCAATACTAACTACGGATCCTCAGTATGGGGTAAAGTTTTAGAGGGAATTAAGGCTATTGAGGAGGAACTTAAATGACACACGATACTTTTTGGGATGGAATGAATCGTTCATTGGAACAAGCAGATGGAGCAGATGAAATATATCAGGGGAGATTAGATAGAGATGCTCGCAATTATCCAAGCAAATCGGAAATGACATACGATGAATTGCTGGCGGAGATAGATGACAATTTTACAAAATGTGGAGATGATTGTGAAACCTGCCGTAGAGAGAATGCTTCTTGGTTTGCCCTACGTGCAGTAGTGGAATTGCATAAGCCTGATGAGTTCAACCATTGCGGTGTATGCAATCAATACCTTTGCGAAACAATCCAAGCGATTGAGAAGGAACTATCATGACATGCACTAAGTATGGACATGATTTCCAGCTAGATCTGGATGGTCAAGTCACATGCTTTAATTGTGGAACTATGGATGATGATATGAGTGATAGCACTTGGGGGCATGATTTAGGCGGGGAAGCGTAAGGTGTATACTTATACTATAAGGGCAATTAACCTTATCTAGTAGAAAGAACTACAATGGCTACAATGTGCAAGACATGTTCAATAGAGACAAATAGAGCAGCATGGGCAAACTATCCAGATATGCTCGATCTATGCAAAATGTGCAAATCCTTTCAAGCATCCATAAATCATACAATAGAATCAGCTGAAAGAGTACGTAAGAAAGCTGCATCAATTGGCAAGAAATTAGAAGATAAAGTAGTTGACTAAAATTATATCAATATAGTATAATTACTATATGGCTAAAAAGAAATATAAGGGCAAGTCTAAAGCCTCTATTGAGGCTGATAAAAAGAAAAGCCTATCTGATATTGAAAAGACTAGACGCAAGCTTCAAGCAATTGATGGGCGGGAATTGGAAAGTAAGAGACTTTCTGCTAAGGATATGATAGAACTCAATAAGGCTATATACGATCTAAATAAGAATAAGGTCCTCATTGAAGATACGCCTAGAGGAACTCCTGGCCAAAAGGTCTCAACTTGGACTAGAAAATGATACAATAGACAAATGATAACTATACTGCTAATAGCCATTACATGGTATGGAACTAAGCTATATTACACACGGGATCCATTTATCCATTTTCCAGAGCTTGAGGATAATGGTCTAATGACTGTTAAATGCTCACGCTGCTCTCAATATTTAGTAATTAACCAAGAGAATATGCGTAATCCATTTTACTGTAACGTCTGCAAATAACCATGAAGAAGATAATGTTAGCTGATTTAATGAAAGATATCACTGACTCATACCTAGAAGAACGTGCTTTAAGAATTAAAAATCTAATTGATCAATTTAATATAGATGAAAATGATGCTGCTACAATTGTCGACAATTATACTAATATAGATGATCAAGAATTGATCGCAAAAGCCATGAGCGAATTTCAGCTCAATTTAAGCGATGCTGAGCAATTTGTCCAAGACTATCCAAATGAATCAGATTGGGCTCAAGTTGCTGAAACAGCAGATGCTCTAAATGTGGACATAACGGACATTACTCCAGATGATGTAGAAGCTACAAATGAGGCGGGACCGACTGGAGATATAGAATCCTCAATAGGACTTATAAGATACAAATACATACTAGGCATAGGATACATAGTTCATTTATTGTTAAATGGCAAAGATATCATGTATCAGAATATAGATCCACAAACAATGTCTGATTGGATTAATGCTGATTCTGCTGGAAATTACTATTTAGATAATATTCGTAGTAATGTAGATCCAGATCAAGAACTCTGTGGATGTAATGACAAACCCTGTGTAGACACAGATATAGCACAAATTAACAGCTAACTCCTATATCCCCCTCCCATTTCTCCAGTCTCTAATAGCCCTTCTAAGGCTTATATAGTGGAGTAAAGTGGAGTATAGTGGAGTAATATGGTTATAGATAAGTCGATAATTACTACAGTTATATATATATAAACATATCTATGTAATGAGACACCCTTAATAATGGATGCGTCGTAATGTTTTATATGCCCAATATGGATCACATGTTCAGGGATTTGTCAATAGCTTTCGTAAAGGCATATTTTGGCCCATATGTCAATAGATTTGTCGACATTTCATATGAAAGATTTTGGCCAATAATGCCATATTGTGATCAGATAATTATATATTCTATATCAATTTG